>Ga0187887_10000310_pt1 | contig 49891 bp, 56 predicted proteins | sample June2016WEW_7_10_FD_132977 | JGI IMG/M metagenome (GOLD analysis project Ga0187887, IMG submission 132977) | Peatland microbial communities from SPRUCE experiment site at the Marcell Experimental Forest, Minnesota, USA - June2016WEW_7_10 | ecosystem: Environmental > Terrestrial > Soil >... | reverse complement strand
TTTCCCCCAAATCGCGTTCCCCGCTCTTCTGGGATTTCTTCTGTATGCCTCATTCCGCTCTGTGAAGTATCTGTCAATGGCCGTCCTGCAGTCATCAACGGATGGGTAGTCACTGTTGTGTAGAATAGCTTTGGCCATCCCACTAAAGACGGACTCGATCACGTTGAGAAACTGAGCCGAAGAAGGAAGAGGCATAAGCTTTACCACTGGAGTTCCTCCATTTGTCGTTTCAATCATAGCATTCACTTCGCGGACATGTTCGGTGAGTTTCGTCGAGACATGCCAAGATGCTGCGTCCCATGAAAGGTAAATACAGCGCTGGTTGGAATATTGGCTCAAAAGGATGCCAAGAAGCTTGATCATTTCGTCAGTATTCTTCTTCTCCGAATAAAAATATGCGATCTGATTTGTGGAAAGTTCTAGGGCTGCAGTAACAATCAATCGGCCTCTACTTCGTTGTCGCTGCGGCACAACTCGGTTCGTACCTTTTGGTGTGAGAGCTACCCCACCTTGCATTTTCACTGAGAATGGACCGAACTCATCGATGGAAAAAAATTTTTCATCATCACGCAGATTGGACAGAATCCGTGTAATTTCTTCCAACTTTTCACGATATTTCGGGTCAGGACTGGTCAATACACGCCGTGCCTTCCTAAACGTATAGCCTTCGGCTTTGATATACTCCGAAAGCGTGCTTTTACCTATTGACACGCCGTATTGCTTGTCAAAAGCCTGCGCAAGGGTTATCAGGCTCCAAGATGTCCTATTGATTCCATGTATCTGCGGAGTCTCATGAAGAAGTGATATGATTCGATCTCGCCGTAGATTCATGCCGGCGATCCGCGCGGGTCCCTGGCTATTTTTCCGTAATACTCGCAAAGCATCCATTCCCCCCTTCTCATAGTCACCAATCCATCTTTTCACAATCCGGGGTGACTTCTCTACCTTTTTGGCTAATATTTTTGGTCCAATCCCTCTATTCGAATCAATCACTACTACTGCCTTCGCCCACTTGACTCTATCGCCCGAACGACGCCATTTCATGAGTAGATGCAAGTCCTCTTGTGCAACGTGAGCAACGCGCCATTTGCACAATGAGGTTGGTGGTAATCCATGGTCTTTTTTCCATGTGAGAAAATGCCTCGTAAATTGTGTGTATCCATAGCCATCCGCATATTGTTCCTTGTATTTGGTCCATGATTGTTTTAGGTTAGCACGACCTTTTGACTGGTCGGCGTAAACCTGAGGGAAGACGGTCACTAGTTTAAGATATCTTGCTCTTGTCGCGAAGTCCCCGACTGAACTCGCCAAGTGCTCGTTGGAGAAAAGGCGCCCCTCAAGGTCTGTTTCGGTGAGATCTGCCGACTCGGGCCAATCCACTCCAGCTGTCTTGGCCCGTCTAAGGTAATCGGACACAGTGCTAGGGGCGACATCACAGCTTTGGGCTATCTCCCGAATGCTGAGACTGCAAGTGTGTGCTAAACGTAGAATTTCTTTACTTTTTCGCACGGGCAACCTCCTATTAGCCATAAAATCTTCCTCCTAGGATGATTCTACGTCATTTTGTTGCTCCAGTGCTGTTCTTGCACCAATTGCGTAGGAGCTATTCGGCTTTATTCGCTAACAGGTGTCGGTCGATTTGCTGAGAGACGGTGATCGATCTGCTCCGAGATGCAGGCTGACTTGGTCCAAAATACGCACACGCTGTCTCGAATGCAACGTTGTTAGTTCTGAACTGTGGAGCACGATACATGCAGAATCTTGGCCAGACAACGGGTTGAAGGGAGGCGGTCAACGGCGTGCGGCGCAACGAGCCTGCGCAATTTAGCCCGCGATTCTTTGTGCTGGCATCTCCATTCCCTTGCGTGCTAATAATAAGATGAAAAATTTCTTTCAGGAAAACATGATTTCGATGCCTTTTGTTTTAGTTTACAGTGTAAGGTGAGTTGCTAATTATTAAATAGCTAAATCAAATGGAAGATCACTTATATCGCGAAGCCGTTTTCCTTCGATCATGGCCAAGAGTGGTTCTAATAAATCCTGATTTTTCATTTCCTCTATAGTATCTTTCAACTCGGGCAGAGCAAAATGATAAACGCAATCAATGTCACCGGTTCCTAATGCCAGTGTCGCTATACGCGTTGGGAGTGGTTCTGCTGTTACCGCCACTATATGTGGTAAATGACCTTTTCGATTCCTTATTAAGTTTAAGGCTTCGGTCCGAGTATTCTGTGACCTATCGCTCCGAATAGTCCACTTGCATGAAATACTTGCGTGTAAAATCATGTGTCCGTTTTTATTGTTTGCCAATCGGAAAGGAGTTAAGTTGGCGATTGCATCATCTTTTCCGATAATTTCACCTTCTTTATTCATTTCATCGTCTTCGACCGGATATCTGCCAACGACAATATCCGGCTTTACTATGTAATCTCCCCCTAAAGCTGCTGATAAGGTCTTGTCCTTTTTAATGATATCTTCGAGATAAGCTAAATGCTCGTATTGGTTGAACCCTGATATTGCAGTTTGAGTGGTGGCATAATGCCATCTCCCCGGTCTGAGATGATGTAAAAGTGTAAAGCTATTTTCTAGAAAATCACAAGTGGTTTTTTCAAAAATCCCACCGGCTGTCTGTTCACTAATGGTTTCTTTGTTGGGGACATAATTCAATCGTCGGGTAATTCCAATGGCAATTTTGACGCTTGACACGTTTCCGCAATCAGCAAAATTCGGATACTCAATATCTTTTTTTACAGCTTGCTTAACTCTGATAATTCCTTGGCAAATTTGCTGATGGTAAGCGCGTCGAAGATCAATGATTTTCATGTATCCCTCTTTTTCATCTCAGAGTAAAATTAATTACAAGGGTTTGTAGCATCCTATAACGTATTCTTCATGCATTCGCTGTTGGATTTGCGAATTTAAATCAGGATTGTGACGTTGCACCGGCATCATCCTTCGGTCTCTATCTAATTTGCGCAAACCTATCCTAGGAACTGCAAACCCCAGACTTTTACTTATTTCAGCTAAGCATTCGGCAGTCTTGGTGTCAATACCCCGCACCATCGAACTCCCCACAACAACTATTGCCGATTTTCCCGGTTTTAACACTCTATGAATTTCACTCAAAGATTGCGTCATTTCCGAATAGTAGTGGTTCAATGAAAGTCCTTTGCTTCTATCCTTTTGCATAACTTTAAACACAACCCCTGTAGTATAATCTGGAAGGTGATCGAAATTAGCCCCTTTCAACGAATCGCTGCCAATGTATCCGTGTCTTGTGTGGCTTAGATCATCAATGCTGTATCCAAACCAAACTAAAGAAAACTTGTGAGCTCTCATATAATCAATAGCGTTACTAGGGTAAGGTGGTGACGTAACGACCAAATCGACAGAATTCGAATCCAAGTTAAGATCTTTTGCATTTCCAAGCGATATGCAAGGAATTATAGACTCTGACAAATGCTCCGGAATACTATTTAAGTTTTGCTGTAACTTTTTACTGAATTCCCCCAACGCGGAACGTAAATATTTGGTGGAGTGGAAATTTTGAGTTGCCTCATTACTATAATTCAGGTTATCCGGTTTAATGCTATCGACCTTATGAATAATGGTTTTAGCTCGGTGCGGGCGAGTGTGTGCTAAATCTAAAGCTAGAGATACACCCCCCGATTTAGTTATAATTATTCCAGATAATGTTAATTCAAACAATCTGCGGTAATTTTCGTCAGTTATTTTTTGGATTTCCTTCAGAATAGCCATGATTTCAATTTGAGTGTCATGCTCAAACCAATAATCGATAAATTCCTTGGTTGCAGAGTCCCAATTTGAATTTAAAATATCTTCCAGATCCATGTGGTGATTATCGATACTGTCAATCGCCTTTTTAAGGATGTTGCCCCCAATTTTCTGAGCTTCAATTATATCGATTGGAGTCACTTTTACTTTGGAAATTTTTAATGCCAATGGATCAATATCGAAACCGATGCCAAATCGATCTGATAGGTATGCTTCCAATATCGTAGTTCCAGACCCAAGCATCGGATCCAGCACCGTATCACCTTTTCGCGTCAAAGCAGTTATGAATTTAGCGGGTAACTGCGGAGGGAATTTAGCAGCAAACGCGTGAAAATTGTGAGAGGCATAGTTACTGGCTTGATCATGAAAATCCAAATCTGATGACAAAAGTTTATCAAGTTTTTGCAGATTAACCTCATCTCTTTCAATATTGGAAACATTTAGAATATTTTGCATAAATAACCAATCCGTTAACGTACATTACTAATATTTTTATTTTATCATATCATACAAAATTAACTCCCTCACTTCCAAAGGCAAAAATAGCTTTTGTGCATTGATGCTGCCAAAGTGTTTGCCATAGGTCTTATTATCAAAGGAGGACAAATATATGGCAAGACGAAAATTCAAGATGCGAAAAATAGGAGAAATTCTCGATCAGTGGCAAGGCGGAATAAGTATCAGATCTATTTCTAAAGCGTCGGGAATATGTCGAAATACTGTACGCAAGTATATCCGTATTGCCGTGGCCGAAGGATATTGCCAAGGAGACGCGAAGCCAGCGGAAGGGTGGGACGTATTTTTAAAAGAATTGGGGCCCGCTCACCCTAACCCATTCCCTAGGTCAGTTGTTTTTGCAAGGCTTTTCCCTTATCAAGAGGAAATCAGCAAAGCGTTAGCAGCAAATACAGCCTCGACTGTATGGCAAACGCTGCATGACCAGAGTGGCATTAGTGTATCCAAGGCCAGCTTTTACCGTTATGTCAATCATTTTTTCCCCGATATCAAAAAGCAGTGCAAGACTGCCAATGAAATCGAGTCAGGGCGCTGGATGCGGCAAGTTTTGCAGAATGCATATTCTTATCCTAATGCAAGGAAAGAACTAGGAGAAATTAAAGAACTAAAAATTCTCCTTCAAAATGCCTCATCCGGACGACTCAAAGTACGAAACAGAGCAATTAGTATTTTAGCTCACACTCGAGGAATTTCATTTTCCACAATAGCCGAATTTCTGTTTATTTCTAGGAAAAGCGCCTGTCAATATTTTAAAAGCTATGGAATTGATAGCTTTAGTGCTTCATTTCCCAGACGATCGACAAGAATGCTGAAAGCAAATAATGAGAAGAACGTTAATGCTGTTTTTTCTTTACTCCACGGGCTCTTGAGCTGTCAACTAACCAAGTTACATATTTTTACTCCCCAAAAAAGAACACGAATGAGATGATTCATTTACTTGACCTACTTCTCAAAAAGTACGGGAAATGCACTCGAATTTATCTATCGTGGGACGCTGCCTCATGGCACATTTCAAAAAAATTGAATAAAAGAGTTGATGAAGTTAATGGAGCATCCTTCGCCGAAAACATAAGACTGCGGAAGTGGTTATTGCTCCGCTCCCGGCATCAGCACAATTTTTAAATGTCATAGAATCAGTTTTTAGTGGTAAGGCAAGAGCAATAATTCACAATAGCAATTACAGTTCAATTGATGAGGCAAAAACTGCCATGAATGGATATTTCAAGGACCGCAACCAGCATTTTCAACATTATCCCAAAGCTGCAGGAAAAAGATTTGGGGCCGCGAGTTGGTACGTAGTCGATTTAATGAGGGGCAGAATTGTAAAGATGTAAATTTTCGTTAACTCAAGCCCTTGGTTATTTTGAGGCTAAATGTTATAGTTGTATTGTGCTCACGCCTTGAAGAGGGCGTAGGCACAACACCTCCTATGTTAGGTTCTAATTCATCTTGGAATCGCAACAATAAATCTGGTTGGCTCGTATTTTTTTACAATTTTCGCGATAAATTGTCTCCGAAACATACTCTAAATATGAGTGCACCGATTTTAACATTCCATGAATAAAATTTATTTCGCTTCACCGGCAAACTTCCGGTAGAACCAGATTTTCATCATTTCGACCAAGAATAAATACACGACGATAAAGCCCGCCGTTATAAATAAAAAGCTAACAGGTAGTGAAATGAGCTTAAAAACTTTACCTAAAATAGTGTATGGCAATATGATAGCGATTAAAAGAAGTCCAACAATATTGATGGTCAACCATTTATTCGGCCTACTCTTGAAGAAGGGTACGGTCCGTGTCCTAATGACAAATATTACCAGTGTCTGAGTGAAGATTGATTCCACAAACCATGCTGTCTGAAATAGCGAAGGCTTGGAATAGGCGTGGAAGACAACGAGCAACACAAAGAAAGTGGCATAATCAAAGATGGAACTTACCGGGCCAAAGGCGATCATGTAATTCCGAATAAACGAAGTCCGTAGCCGTTGTGGTTTTTGCACATAAGTCTCATCGACGTTATCGATGGGAAGAGCTAATTGTGAGAAGGAATAAAGCAGATTATTCAAGAGGATCTGAATTGGTAACATTGGGAGGAACGGTAAAAACAATGATGCCCCGGCCGCACTGAACATATTACCGAAGTTGGAACTTATCGCCATTTGAATGTATTTAAGCGTGTTGCCGAATGTTTTTCGCCCTTCAATCACCCCTTCTGTTAGAACCTTTAAGTCATTCTTCATCAGGATGATATCGGCTGATTCTTTGGCAATATCGACGGCGTTCATTACCGAAATGCTGACATCGGCTACCTTCATCGAAGGAGTATCATTGATACCGTCGCCAATAAACCCCACAACATGTCCATTGGCTTTTAAGGCGTTCATAATCCGGTTTTTCTGGGCGGGATTTACCCGGGTAAAAATATCCGCTTTCTCCACGATTCGGGCCAGGGCTAAGTCATCGATATTTTCAATTTCACTGCTCTTCACGATGTTAATTGGTTCAATTTCAGTAGTGCGCGTAATAGTTCCGGTCTGCGTATCAAACTTTCTACCCCGTCGGTACTGGTAGACCTGGAATCCGAGTTGATCGCAAACTTTCCCAGCAACGATCTCACTGTCACCGGTTAAAATCTTGAGTTTGATGCCAGCCTTTCTTAATAATTCCAGAGATTCGCCGGCCGTCTCTTTAATCGGGTCGGTAAAAGCGATAAAACCAATGAAAGTCATATTGATTTCATCAGCGACAGTGTAAGAAGGTTTGACCTCTAGATTGCGATAGGCAACGCCTAGAACACGGAAGCCCTGGTTGCTTAAGGCGAGGTATTCATTAAAAACTAACTTTCGGCTATCAGCATTTAGGTCACGGACTTCTCCCCTCAGTTCATACTGCGAAATGATTTTCATGACTTCTTCGGGGGCACCTTTGGTAATTAGAATATTTTGCTGATTCAACCTGGCGACGATCGACAGCCGCTTTCGTATGAAATCAAAAGGAATTTCATCGACTTTTTGATATTGATCGGTATTTATTTCATCATGCTTCAGGATGGCTTCATCCATCGGATTGCGCAAACCTGTTTGGAAGCGACTGTTGAGAACGGAATAAAGAAATACTTTATCAGATTCCTTATCTTCTATATCCACATGTCGATTAACTTCCACTCTGTTTTCTGTTAATGTCCCGGTCTTATCTGAGCACAAAACGTCCATGCTGCCAAAATTTTGTATGGCAGCCAAACGTTTGACGATTACTCCTTTCTTGGACATGTTGGTTGCGCCGCGGGAAAGATTGATTGATAGAATTACCGGCAGCAGCCCAGGAGTCAAACCTACCGCTAATGCCACTGAAAAAAGCAAAGAATCAATGAGAGTGTGTTTGTAGAGTGCGTTGATGAAAAACACAACAATTACAAGGATGAAGGTTACCTGCATAATCAGATAACCGAATTTCCTTAATCCCGACTCAAACTCCGTCTCAGGTTTTCTTTCTGCGCTTTTTTTGGCGATTTCTCCATACTCTGTTGCGCTGCCGGTCTTAACAATTACTGCCACACCCGTTCCAGAGGTTACGGATGTACCCATAAATAGATAGTTATTCCATTTACTTGAATCGGCGGTATCCGGAAGCTGAACTGGCTCAATCGTTTTTTCCACAGGGAATGATTCGCCTGTCAAAGCCGACTGATCGACAAAGAAGTCTTTACCGCTAATAATCCTCGCATCTGCCGGAACAATGTCACCGGCAGATAATTGAACGATATCACCGGGAACTAGTTCGGAAATTTCGAGTTCTTTCTTGGTCCCATCTCTGGAAACAGTTGCAGTGGTGGCAACTCTTTTTTTCAGGGCCTCTGCTGCTTTATTCGCCCTGTATTCCTGAGTAAAATCAAGCGTTACGCTTACCAGAACAATGATAAGGATAATACTGGCATCGAGCGGATCACCCAAGAAAGCAGATATGATAGCTGAAACAATTAATATCAGGGTAATTGGACTGCGGAAATGTAATAGAAATTCAACGATACCGGAGCGTTTTTGTCCTCGCACCACTTCATTGGTACCGTAGGTTTCCAGGCGCTTGGCTGCCTCTTCACTACTTAGCCCACCGATTGATGTTCCCATCCGACTGAGAAACTCATCCGTCTGAAGAGACACAACTCCTACGGAACTTACGAGCTCGGGAGCACTGGCTGACTTTTTGTTACGGCGGTCGTTCGCCATCATCCATCAAATTCCCCTTGAAAATGAATTCTAATTATAGAACCATAATTTTTAGTTTACTCCTGCTTTTAGTGAACTGCAATATATAGTGCATTTATTTTTTCTATGTCAATTTTCATAAAACTTTTTAGTTACCTTTTTACTAATTGTTAAATAGCGCCTTTCTATTTTCCTTGCGAGCTGCGCAATATTTTCGGCAGCGGTTATCCCGCTTATTTATTGGGCACATTGACGACTATTTTAAAAGGGAGCATTCCTTTTGAATTGCGACCAAGTGATGAGGATAATATTATTGTTACCAAAGGTGCGCCGGAAGAAATCGCCAAAATTGCCACACAATATGAACTGGGCGGCGAAATTCACGACCTTACGCCCGAAAGCCGAAAGTTGATTGACAAAGAATACCGGTCTTTAAGCAACCAGGGGTTCCGTGTCCTGGGCGTCGCCTACCGTAAAGCCGAGCCTAAATCAGCTTATGCAGTAGCCGATGAAAACAATATGACCTTTATCGGGTTTATCGCATTTACAGACCCGATTAAAGAGACGGCCGGCGAATCGCTGGAATTGTTGAGAAAGGCCGGGATTAAACTCAAGATTCTGACCGGCGATAACGAAATTGTGGCAGGGAAAGTATGCGACCAGCTCGGCTTTCAGGTATATCAATACCGGCGCGGCCGCAAATTCGATGCGCAAACCGGTACGGTCACACGTACTAGCGAAATCGAGCCGATTAACATCGTGCAGAGCAGCGAAATTGAAAATATCGATGACGATGCATTAGCCAGGATTGTAGAGAAAGCCGATATCTTCACCCGCGTCAATCCAGGGCAGAAAAACAGGATTATGAACGCCCTGAAAGCCAACGGACACGTAGTGGGCTACATCGGCGACGGTATCAACGACACACCTTCAATGAAAGTGGCCGATGTCAGCATCTCAGTGATGAACGCGGTCGATATCGCCAAAGAATCGGCTGATATCATCCTGATGAAGAATGATTTGAAAGTCATTACCGACGGCGTAATCGAAGGCCGAAAAACATTCGGTAATACGATTAAATACATCCAGATGGCCATCAGCTCGAACTTCGGCAATATGTTCAGCGCGGCGCTGGGTTCGTTATTCCTGCCATTCCTCCCGGCATTACCCATCCAATTGCTGCTCGGGAACCTTTTGTACTCGTTCGCGCAGTTGGCCCTTCCCATCGATAATGTTGACCAGACTTATGTCCAGCAGCCTCAGCGGCTGCGGACTTCGTTCATCCGTAATTATATGATTGCGTTCGGTCCGATCAGTTCAATATTTGATTTTGCAACCTTTTTCGTGATGTTGTATGTTTTTAAAGCCAAAGCCCCGTTGTTTCAGACTGCCTGGTTTGTGGAATCGCTCTTTACGCAAACCCTGGTTATCTTCGTTATCCGCACCCGGACGGTGCCTTTCTTTAACAGCAAGCCGAACAAATGGCTGACAATCAACATCGCAGTGATTCTTGGTTTGGCGCTGATACTGCCTTTCACTGCGTTAGGCAAAATTTTCAACTTCGTACCGCTGCCATGGACATTTTTGCTGGTACTGGTTGGATTTATCGTTGTCTACCTATTCCTGGTAGAATTGATGAAAATCTGGTTCTACAAACACAACATTGAGCCTACTAATTTTGCCCATGCTCCGAAGGCAATGAAAGGATAAAGATAAAACCTGAAACGAAAATATTTAAAACAACAAAAGGCCTGCTCAATGAGCAGGCCTTTTCTCTATTACACACGAATAAGAGTAAAGTTGAACACTAAATCAGGTGTTTGCGGCGCAGGAATGAAATTAATGCGCCGGAGAAGACAACGAAAACCGCGATTAATATCAGATAGATGCCGGTGCTGCCTTTGCTGACCGTGCCGAAGAAAGTAATATACATACCATAAAGGCCGAAGACCATCACCAGGGGCAGCAATATCGCCAGCATTACTTCCAGCACGCGGATGCCGCGGTTAGCCCGGTAGCTGCTTAACAGATAATCCGCGTCTTTATAAACTTCGATGATATCGGTGGTTTCATCCAGCGTTTCGCAGATTTTATTCATATGGTCCATCAGGTCGCTGAAATATACGGTTAAATCTATTTTACTGAAGCGTTTGATTTTCTTTTCCAGCTCCGTCAATAAGGTGCGAGTGGGGAACATCACGCGGCGTTGGGTGATAATGTCCCTTCTTAACGAGCTTAACTCCTGGGCCGCCTCGACACCAACATTGAAGACATTATCCTCGATGGCATCGGTCAGGTTCATGATTTTATCGAGCACCGGGAAATAAGAATCCAGCGCCCGATCCAGTATCTGGTACAGCAGGTAACCGGAACCCTGGCTGAAATATTCGTTGCGGTCGTCTTCATTCAATTCACATTCATGGAAAAACTCGTCCAGAGCAGTCAGTTCGATAGGATGCAGCGTCACCAGATATTTATCGCCGAGAAACGCGGACCACTGTTTTCGGATGCTGACTTTGGTCGCCTTGTTGTATTTCAACAGGTGGAAAATGGCGAAGATATAAGTGGGATATTCTTCAACTTTGGAAAGCTGCCTGAGGCTTAACGCATCCTCGATATCCATCGGGTGGAAATTATATTTCTCGGTTAAGTATTTAGTGATGTCTTCGGTGGGGTCGGTGATATCCACCCAAGTCAAATCGCCGAAAGTGATGGTCTTAATGTTTAATTGCTTTTTTTCCGGACTATTCGCGGATACAGCCATCTTAATTTCCTTTAATTATTACACTAACATTCTAACACATATGCAGGATGACAGAACAGTTTTCTTTTCATCAGTTTGCGGGGTTCACCGGCGAGCACGGCAGATATCAACCAGAAAACAATTGTTACAGGCAGGTTGTTTACGGCAGGCTTCTTTCCCATGGCGGACCAGCAAAGCATGATACTCATTGAAAAGTCGCACATCTGCCGGAAGGTTTTTCATGAAAAATGTTTGCCAGGCATCATAGGTATCTTCTTCAGGCCCTAAACCCACACGGCTGAAAATGCGTCGGGTGTACGAATCGACGACAAAGACCGGTTTATCAGCCGCATATAACAGGATGGAATCAGCGGTTTCGGGGCCGATGCCGTGGACCGCCAACAGCTGCAACCGTAACTCCCCGGTATTACGAGTAAAGAGTTCATTCAGGTTATCCCCGCAAACTGCGCTTAACCAGCGTACAAGGGTCTGCAGCTTTCGGGCCTTGGCATTGTAGTATCCCGACGGGCGGATGAGCTGTGCAAGCTCCGGAGTGGGGATTCCCCGTAAAGCGGCGGGAGACATTGCACCGGCGATTTTGAGATTCATAATGGCTTTTTCCACATTTTGCCAGGCGGTAGATTGTGTCAGAATCGCACCCACCATGACTTCGAACGGACTTTCCCCCGGCCACCAGTGCTGCGGACCATAGCACTCAAATAACCGATAATAAATCTGAAGTAATGTCTTTTCAGTACTCTTCAATTTTAACCCAATCCGGAACAGTGGCGCCGGCAGCAGAATCATAGCCGGGGATGTACGGTTTAATATCCAAAACCAGGGAGCCGTCAATCGCATCCAGGCCCTGTACCCGAAGGATATTGTCCCGATGTGATAAAAGCCGTACGGTAGATTTGCCGATGGGGTTCGGGCGTTTGGGTGTGCGGACAGCGAACAGGCCCTGTAAAGGCACGCTTTGATTGCCCATGGGATACGTTTTCAGATTGTCTTTGTCGAAAACGGCGCGGTGCATCCAGTACAGGACGATGATATGGGAGAACCCTTCCAGCCCATCGAGCGCTTCAGTCAGTTCGGAATTAATTTCGATTTCAGCATTGATTTTTTTTAAATCCAGACGGGCGGAGGTCGGCTCTTTAAAATCGCTGTGCACCACACCGATAGGTTTCAGGTTGATTGGATAAGAGCGGTTCAACATTTACAGCCCTCCCAAAAGGTCGATAGAACAACAGATTCTCACTGTTGCCAGTGAGAATCTGCAAAATATCATCAAATATCGGGAGTAGTTTAACGCTTGGTATATTGCGGCGCCTTGCGGGCTTTTCTCAAACCGGCTTTCTTCCGCTCTTTGGCGCGCGGGTCGCGGGTGAGCAGACCATTCCGTTTAAGCTTGAGCCGATTCTCCGCATTCGCCTTCAACAGCGCGCGGGCAATACCCATACAAATCGCCCCGGCCTGTCCGGCAGTGCCGCCGCCGACAGTAGTAACCACCACATTAAATTTGCCGAGATTCTCGGTAACGATTAACGGCTTGGTCACCATGCTGCGGTGTTCGATGCGAGTCAACAGCTCTTCATAAGGTATGCCGTTGATGACAATCGCCCCTCTCCCCGGCATTATCTTGACACGGGCTATTGCCGTCTTGCGTCTTCCCGTCCCGTAAAAATAAGCCTGATCCTCCAAGGAAACCTCCCTTTATCTCTGAAGACAAATTAAAAATTATTCTTTCTTTGGTTCCGCTTCCGCTTTGACCGCCGCGGGTGCTTTCGCTTTCCCCAGCGACTTGGAAGCTTCGCCCTTAAAAACCCTGAGCCGCTTCATCATTTTAGCATTCAGATGATTCTTGGGCAACATGCCCTTTACCGCATGCTCAATGACCCTTTCCGGATAGGTCTCCATCAGTTTTTCCAGACTGACGGTTTTCAACCCGCCGGGATAACCAGAATGGCTGTGGTACATTTTCTGCGCTGTTTTGTTGCCGGTAACCTGGATTTTGGCGGCATTGGTCACGATAACGAAATCGCCGACATCCGCATTACGGGCAAATAAAGGTTTGTGTTTGCCCATCAGCAAATTGGCGGCGCGGGTGGCCAGCTTGCCTAATACCTCATCCGAGGCATCAATTGTGTGCCATTCTCTTTTTACATCACTTGCTTTGACTGTAACCGTTTTCATCTTCTCATTTCCTCAAACGAACAGGGGTAATTTACCCTCTCCAAACACAGGCCGCAAGGCGGCAGTGTCGGGCCGGCCAGGCCGACTTTTTTAGCTTCGAGGATATTGACAAATTCAGCCTCGCTCAGCTTGCCTGAACCCACCTGCACTAAAGCGCCTGCAGTGCTCCGTATTTGATGTCGTATAAAAGCATTAGCCATTATCCTAAAGACAACCATGTCTCCATTGCGTTGTACTGTTGCCTGATAAACCTGGCGGGTAGTGCTCATTTCCGGTTCATCACTGATATCGCTGGCGAAAGATACGAAATCATGTGAGCCGACCAACGATTGGCACGCCCAATTCATTTTCTCAACATTCAGTTCGCCGCTCACCCGGTGGGCAAACCTGGAGGTTATCGGGGAACGGGTGCGGCAATTTAAAATCGTGTAACTATATTCCCGGCTGACGGCCATACTGCGGACGAGGAAAGAATCGCCAACCGGACAGGCCGATTTTACGGCGATATCTTCCGGCAGATGGAAATTCAATCCGGAGACAAATGTGTCTGCGGTCAGCGCCGAAGTCGTGTCAAAACTGACCACCTGCCCGCGGGCGTGAACCCCGGTATCCGTCCGGCTGGAACCCAGTACCCTGACTTTCTCGCCGGTCAGCTTCTCCACCGCATTCTCCAGTTCACTCTGAATGCTGGGAACGTTTGCCTGCCATTGAAAACCGGCGTAATCAGTGCCGTCATATTCCAGCACCAATGCCATCCTGGTGGTCAGTTTCCGGGTCTGCTCAATTTCATGAGCAGTCATTGTCAGCGTCATTATTTCACCAGCTCAAGTTGTACAATCGGTGCGCCGTCACCGAGTCTGGCGCCCAGTTTTACGATACGGGTATATCCGCCTTTACGCTCGGCATACCGTTTGGCGAGCTCATCAAAAACTTTATCGGTAGTTTTCTTGCCGTAAATAAATGACAGCGCCTGCCGCCGGGCATGAAGGTCGCCCTGCTTACCAAGGGTTATCATCTTTTCGGCCACTCCGCGTACGGCTCTTGCTTTCGCTTCGGTGGTGGTTATTTTTTCATAACCCAACAGGTCTGTTACCAGATTCCGGTATAAAGCTTTTCGCGCTCCCGATGACCGGGTAAGCCGCCTGCTGTGCATAATTAATTTACGTGCCATAACATTCACCTATATCCATGTAATATTAATTGCTGTCCGAATCAGATTCGGGTTCTTCCTCCGAGGAATCAGTCAAACTTTCCCCGGACTGTATTAAAGTTAAGCCCAGTTCGCCTAGGCGGTCCGCTAATTCCTGGAGTGACTTGACGCCGAAATTACGCAGGGTCATCAATCCTTTTTCGCCTTTATTAACAACTTCACCGACGGTCTGGATGTTACCACGCCGCAGGCAGTTCATGGTGCGAACGGAAAGGTTCAACTGTTCTACCGGCATATTGAATAACTCTTGCGGGATAGATGATTCTGAAACAACCTTTTCCGGAACATCCTCCACCACTTTTCCGAAGGTAGCGAACGGCGCCAGCAATTCTTCTAACATCCGGGCGCTTTGGCTCAAAGCATCAGCAGCTTCGATCGTGCCATCCGTCCAGACTTCCAGATATAATCTTTCCAGCGTAACTTCCCGGCCGACGTGCACCGGCTCGATGAGGTAATTCACTTTCCGGGTCGGCGTAAAGATGGCATCAACCGGGATAGTACCCACCGGTAAATTATCCACCGCTTCGGCTTGTTTAAAACCGTTTCCGAGCTCCACATCAAACTCGATATAGAGTTTGGCATCGGAAGAATTCAGTGTCGCCAGGTATGTTTCGGGATTGGTAATTTCGAAATCGGCGGACGGTTTGATATCCGCCGCGGTCACTTTCCCTTCGTTATTGACATCCAGAATCAGTTTACCCGGTTGGTGCGTAATGGATTTTAGCCTGATGGCTTTAACATTCAGCAGGAACTCGATTACATCTTCCTTGACACCCGGGATAGATGAGAATTCATGCTGTACGCCGTCGATTTTGACATGGGTAATCGCCGCACCCGGTAAATGCCCGAGCATAATCCGCCGCAAAGCATTCCCCAGGGTGAGACCGAAACCCTTCTCTAATGGTTCGATGGCAAACCGGGCAAAGTTCTCTCTAGTTTCTACGACTTGAATCTTAGGTACTACTGACAAAGTCAAATCCGTACCTCCTTAACGTGAATAGTATTCAACAATGCTTTTACCATTAAACTGGGCAACCGTTTCATCAACGACGGGCAGCGTTACCACTGTTCCGGCAAGGGTAGCTCTGTCCAGTGTCAGCCAGATGGGCACAGTCTTCGCTTTAATTTCTTCAAGGACTTTCTTGAAATAGGCTTTTTTCAGGCTTGCTTCGCGGATACCGATGGCATCTCCTTCATTAACCAGGGCGGAAGGAACGTTTACCCGGTGGCCGTTTACCGTCACGTGGCCGTGCAGTACCAGCTGGCGAGCCAGCGGGCGGGAATCGGCTAAACCAAGCCGATAAATGACGTTATCCAGTCTTCTCTCCAGCAAAACCTTGAGGTTATCACCGGTGATACCGGGTTGTTTGGCAGAGATTCCGTAGAAACGGCGGAACTGCCGTTCGTATAACCCGTAGATATAACGTGCTTTCTGTTTTTCAATCAACTGCGTGCCGCGCTCTGAAACACGGCGGCGGCGCCCCCGGCTGCCGACAACAGCGGTTTTATGCCGCCGTTCCATAACGCACTTGGGCGTCATGCAGCGAGTGCCTTTTAACATTAACTTGTCACCACAGCGGCGACATAATTGACAGTTTGCCTCTATATGTCTAGCCATATTATTCTATATCCTTATACCCTTCTTCGCTTGGGAGGACGGCAGCCGTTATGCGGGATAGGCGTGATATCTTTGATGCTGGCAATCGCCAATCCGGATGCTTGTAATGACCGAATCGCTGCTTCGCGTCCGCTGCCGGGACCTTTCACAAACACATCCACCTGGCGCAAGCCGTAACTTGCCGCCTTTTTCACGGCATCCGAAGCCGCCAACTGCGCGGCGTATGGAGTGCCTTTTCTCGACCCTTTAAATCCTGCCGTGCCCGAACTTCCCCAGGAGAGAACGTTTCCTTCCGGGTCAGTAAGCGTCACAACCGTATTATTAAAACTGGACTGGATAAACGCACGTCCAGAGGGTATTACCTTTCGCTCTTTCTTTCTAGTTTTTCCCTTTTTACCTGCTGGCATTATTTCCTCCCATTAGTTGAAATTATGATTTATTTCTTCGTGGCGCCGCGTTTCTTCCCTCTCCCGGCGACCGTCTTCTTTACACCGCGCTGGGTGCGTGCATTGGTACGCGTCCTTTGTCCCCTTGACGGCAGATTGCGGCGGTGTCTGGTGCCGCGGTAACAACCGATCTCCATCAAGCGTTTGATGTTCAGGTTTACTTCTTTGCGAAGTTCACCCTCCACTGTATACTCTTTATCGATTAACTCACGGATCTTATTGACTTCGACTTCCGTAAGCTCATCTGCCTTCACTTCAGGGCTGATGCCGAGCTGATCTAAAATCTTCTGGCTGAAGGTCGGCCCGATGCCATGAATGTACTGTAACGAATACAGTATCTGTTTCCCTCTGGGAATATCTACACCTGCAATACGCGGCATTTTTTTCCTCCCCTAACCCTGTCTCTGTTTGTGCTTGGCTTTAGTACAAATAACCCGGACAACACCATGCCGTCTGATTACTTTGCACTTGTCACATCTTGGTTTGACTGAAGACCCGACTTTCATATTTACCTCTTTACTTAAACCGGTAGGTTACTCTGCCCCGAGTTAAATCGTACGGGGACAACTCGATTAATACTCTATCACCCGGTAATATTCTAATATAATTCACCCTCATTTTCCCTGAGATATGCGCCAGTACTTTATGACCGTTTGCTAATTCCACCCGGAACATCGCATTCGGGAGAGACTCTGCTACCACACCTTCAACTTCAATAGTCTCTTTCTTTGCCATAATCTCCTTAACTAAACACGGGTCAGTACCTCTGGTTCGCTATCCGTGATAGCGATGGTATCTTCAAAATGGGCGGACAGACTGCCGTCTTTGGTGCTCACCGTCCATCCGTTTTTACCTACTTTTGTTTCCCATCCGCCGATATTCACCATCGGTTCGATGGCCAGGGTCATCCCCTTTTTTAATACCGGCCCCGTTCCCCTCATCATTCCCAACAGGGACTTGGTTGTATTCGGAATCTGGGGGTCTTCATGCATATCTCTGCCGATGCCGTGGCCGGTATATTCACGCACTACCGTGTAGCCGCGTGATTCGGCGTATTCTTCGATGGCGGCAGAAACATCGCCTAACCTGTTGCCTTTGTAAGCCTTTTTAATGCCGGCTTTTAACGACCCCTCCGTTACTTCCATTAATTTCTGAGCCTCGGCATTGACTTTGCCCACCGCAACCGTCCTTGCCGCATCGCCCTGAAATCCTTTATAAATTACACCATAATCTATTGATACTATATCACCTTCCAGCAAGATTCTCTTGTCTGGTATTCCGTGCACTATTTCATCATTGACCGACACACATAAACTTGCCGGATAACCCCGGTAACCCTTAAATGAGGGAATCGCCCCGAAACGCCTCGGTTCTTTTTCAGCAATGGCATCCAGCTCATCGGTCCGCATCCCGGGTTTGACACTCGATGTCAGTATTTCCAATACTGTTGCTGTTATCCTGCCAGCCTCCCTCATTATCGCGATTTCCGCGTCGGTTTTTATTATAATGCCCATTTTCAATCTCGCCGCGGGCTTTTCTTCCCAACGGCATTCAGTATGCGCTGTTTGATTTCTTCCATTCCGCCTTCACCGTTGACTTCCGCAAGTTTACCGGTGCGCGTGTAATAATCAATCAAAGGCGCGGTTTGGGCAAAAAACACCTTCAATCTTTCTTTAATTGTGGCCGGAACATCATCGGAACGCTGGTAAAGCTCACCGCCGCATTTATCGCATTTGCCTTTCACTTTGGGAGGCGATGCGACTTCATGATACGGGGTCTGGCACTGCCGGCAAATCCAGCGCCCGCCGAGTCTTTTTAACAATTCTTCTTCCGAGACTTTGATGTATACCACTTTATCAATGGCTTTCGACTGTTCGGCCATCGCTTTATCCAGCGCCTGGGCCTGCGCTAAATTACGCGGGAAACCGTCGAAAATCACACCTTTGACACAATCCGGCGCGGAAATCCTTTCCTGCACCATCTTGATGGTGATTTCATCCGGCACCAGCATGCCTTTGTCCATATACGTCTTGGCTTCCAGCGCCAGTTTTGTCCCTTTTTTCTGCGCATCGCGGAACATATCACCGGTCGCAATGTGCGCGAGTTTTAGTTCCTTCGCCACTTCTGCCGCCTGTGTGCCTTTACCTGCTCCGGGAGCTCCCAGAAATACTACGTACACTTATAATCTCCTACTTGATAAACCCTTCATAGCGCCGCATTGTTAACTGCGCTTCCATCTGGTTCATCGTATCAATTACCACGCCGACAACAATGATTAATCCGACGCTGGATAACTGTACCGTCTGAACATTAGTGGTAAATTTCACCACAAACGGGATGATGGCGACAATTCCCAGAAATAGCGAACCGGCCAGGGTAATCCGGTTGATAACATTGTTCAGGTAAGACTCCGTATTCTTGCCCGGTCTGATTCCTGGGATAAACCCGCCCTGCTTCTGCAAGGTACCGGGTAAATCCTGCTGCTGGAAAATAACCATCGTATAGAAGAAAGAAGCAAGGATGGTCAGCAGGAAATACAACAGCCAGTAAACAACTCCTAAAGGCAAAGATGTATTCGGGCTGAAGATGTTATAAATTGCATTGGCGATATTCGGCGGCGCCGGCGCAGTCGTCATGAAAAATTGCGCAATCATACCGGGGAAAACCACCAGCGACATGGAGAAGATTAACGGGATCATGCCGGCCGCATTAACTTTCAGCGGGATATGGGTGCCTCCGGTCTGACGGTACATTCTACCGCTGTGGAAAGAAGTCTTGGCATATTGCACAGGGATACGCCGGTGGGCCTCGTTGAAAAGAACGATAAACACCAGGCTCGCCAGTAATATTAACGCGAAGAGGATAACCCCAAATTTGTTAGTATCCCAGGCTAACCCCAGGTCGCCAACCATTGTCGGATATGTGCAGACGATACCGGCAAAAATAATAATCGAGATACCGTTACCGATGCCGTACTCTGTAATCTGTTCACCTAACCAGACCAGGAAAATTGTTCCTGCGATTAAACACATAATCATAGTAACCATGGACAGCGCATCCGTGGCAGCGATAACGCCGTTATGCTGCATCAGGACAATTTCGCCCCAGCCCGAAAGGGCCGCCAGCGGAATAGTCAAAAGGTGACTGATGCGATTAATTTTATTCTGGCCGGCTTCGCCCTCAGTAGACATCCGCTGCAACGCCGGGATTACCGGCTGCATCAGCTGAATGATAATCGTTGAGGTGATGTAGGGATAAACACCCATGGCCAGAATACTAAAGCTTTTTAACGCACCGCCGCTGAACATATCCAGCATCCCCAGCAAGGCGTTACTGCTGAACATCTGTTTTAGTGCGGCAGTGTCAACACCGGGTAGTGGCACATGAGCCATGAAACGGAATGCTACCAGCATGGCAAAAGTGAGTAAAATCCGTCGCCGCAAATCCGGCAGGCGGAAAGCATCCAATATTGCCTGAACGAGCTTTGGCCTAGTCTGCCGAGGCTTCATCACTATACTCCTCGACTGTACCACCGGCTGCTTCGATTTTAGCTTTAGCAGCAGCTGTAAATTTATCAGCTTTGACGGTTAACGGACGGTCGATTTCACCATCTCCAAGTATTTTCACCGGATTCTGGCCGGTTTTCACCAGGCCGAGTTCCAATAACGAAATAATATCCACGACAGTTCCGGCTTCGAAAGCGTTTAACTGCCCGACATTGACCACGTCATAACCGGTCTTAAAAATGTTGGTGAAACCGCGCTGGCTCGGCAGCCGTTTTATAATCGGTAATTGTCCGCCTTCAAAACCCGGTTTCATCCTGAATCCGGCGCGGCCCTTTTGTCCTTTGCAGCCACGTCCGGAAAAACTTCCTTTTCGGCTTCCGTCACCACGCCCGACTCTTTTCTTGCCCTTGCGGGAGCCGGGTGCAGGAGAAAGTGTATCCAGTCTTATCAACTTGCTTCCTCCACTTTAACTAAATGTCTTACTTTATTAATCATGCCTCTGATGGCACGGGAATCTTCATGCACCACGCTTTCGTTCAGGCGATGAAAACCCAGCGCTTTCAGGGTTCGTTTCTGGTCTTCTTCATAACCGATGCCGCTTTTCACCAAAGTAATGCTAATTTTTGCCACTGGCGACCACCTCCCCGGTTGACTGCTCCGCCGGTTTTCTCCGGGCAATTTCTTCCGCCGGCTTTTTCAATTGGCTCAGCGCCATTACTGTTGCTCTGGCCACATTTGTTTTGTTGGATGTGCCTAACGATTTGGTCAGTATGTCTTTAATACCGGATAATTCAAGCACCGACCGCATGCTGCCGCCGGCAATAATTCCGGTACCGGGCGCGGCTGGTTTTAACAGGATTTTCGCGGAACCCATTTTTAATTCGATTTCATGGGGAATGGTCGAACCTTCCATCTTAATCGAAATTAAATTCTTACGGGCGTCTGCATTCGCTTTGTTTATGGCGACAGGTACCTCGTTTGCTTTGCCCAGGCCGACTCCGACATGACCGACGCCATCACCGGTAACCACCAGTGCGCTGAAACTTAACCGCTTGCCGCCTTTTACCACTTTGGCAACGCGATTCACATAAATCAACTTGTCTGTCAGTGCCAGTTCCGCCGGGTCTATCTTATTGATCAAAGCCATACTTATCTTTCCTTATTTTCTTTTAGAACTTCAAGCCCTGTTCGCGCACCGCTTCAGCCAGAGCTTTTACTCTACCGTGATATTTAAATCCGCCGCGGTCGAAAGCAACCATGGTGACACCCTTTTCTTTCGCCCGTTTGGCAACCAGGGCGCCCACCATTTTGGAAACATCAACCTTTTTCTTGCCGTCGGCCGCTTTCTTAATCTCTTCATCCAGCGATGAAGCGGATACCAGCGTGATTCCTTTGGTATCGTCAATTATCTGAGCATAAACATTGGTCAGGCTGCGAAAAACACTCAGACGGGGTCTGGATTCAGTCCCTGCAACCCTTCTGCGGATGCGGGTGTGCCGTCTGTCGCGAGCTACCTTACGGTTAAATTTTGCCATTTATTCTTTACCTCTACTTCCCGACTGCCTTACCCGCTTTACCGGCTTTGAGTTTAATCTTTTCGCCGGTATATCTCAAGCCCTTGCCTTTGTAGGCGTCGTGGGGTTTAATTGCCTTAATTTTCGCTGCCATTAAACCGACAGCTTCTTTGTCGATTCCGGATATTTTCAACTTGGTGGTGCCTTCAACCGCGAAAGCAATGCCCACATCAGGAGAAACTTCTACCGGATGCGAATAACCGACATTGAATACTGCCTTATCGCCGGTTTTCTGGACTTTGTAGCCCACCCCGACAATATCGATACCTTTTTCATAGCCTTTGGTCACGCCGGTGACCATATTGGCAATTAATGCGCGCATCAGGCCGTGACGGGCACGAACATCTCTTTCATCGTTAGCACGGGCAACAACCAACGTATTTTTCTCCATGCTGATAGAAATATCAGAACCTAAAGCCCGGTGAAGTTCCCCTTTGGGGCCTTTCACGCTAATTTCGCCATTTTCAACCTTTACCACTACATCTTTGGGCAGCGGTATCGGCAAACGTCCTACTCTAGACATACAATTTGCTCCTGTCTTCGCTTACCACACATAACATAAGAGTTCTCCCCCGATTCCCTGGTGCCAGGCTTGCCGCCCTGTCATCACTCCTTTCGGCGTGGAGAGAATAGCGATTCCCATACCGCCGTATACACGGGGAATTTCTTTTTTCTCAACATAGATTCTCAAACCGGGTTTACTTACCCTTTCTAATCCGGTAAGTACCGGCTGATTTCTATCCTGATACTTGATATAGAGTTTGATACTCTTGTGCGATTCTTCACGGACGACTTCAAAATCTTTAATGAAGCCTTCTTCCTTCAGAATCTTGGCAATCGCCAGTTTTAATCTAGATGATGATACCAGCACCGCATCATGCCTTGCCATGGTGGCATTGCGTATCCGGGTCAGCATATCTGCAATTGGGTCAGAAATAGTCACCCTTGCCCCCCTTTGGTTAATAACCTTACCAGCTTGACTTTCTCACGCCCGGAATCTTGCCGGCTAAAGCAAGTTCCCGGAAACATATTCTGCACAGCCCGAACCGACGCATATAGGAACGCGAACGACCGCATACCTGGCATCGATTATGCTGCTGCACTTCAAATTTAGGAGTCCGTCTCCATTTAGCAACTTCCGACTTTTTAGCCATTTAAACTCCATTATTCCTTACTGAACGGCATGCCCAGCAATTCCAATAATAATCGACCTTCTTCATCGGTCCTGGCGGTAGTTACGATTGTTATCTCCAGTCCGCGAACTTTATCCACTTTGTCAAATTCTATTTCAGGGAAAATCGTTTGCTCTTTCATGCCGAGGGTATAATTGCCGCGGCCGTCAAAAGCGTTGCGGGGCACACCCTGAAACTCACGTCCCCGCGGTAAAACGACGTTCACCAGCCGGTCGAGGAAGTCCCACATCCTTTCCTGGCGCAATGTGACTTTCAAACCGATGGGCATACCTTCGCGTAACTTAAAGTTAGCGATGGATTTTTTGGAACGGGTCACGATCGGTTTTTGCCCGGTAATAATCGGCAAATCTTTTTCCGCCCCTTCCAGGGCCTTAGCGTTGACGACTGCTTCGCCTAAACCAATTCCTACCACGATCTTGACGACCTTCGGCACTTCCATCACATTCTGATAGCCTTTTACTTCTATCAGTTTGGGCATTACTTCTTTTTTATACTTTTCTTTCAGACCAGCCATTATTCGATTACCTCACCACAAGCACGACAAATTCTTGCTTTTTTACCGTCGTCCAGGGTTTTGTAACCAACACGAACCGGATGGTTACAACGATTGCAGAGCAGCATTAAATCCGATAAATCAATCGGCGCTTCCCGCTCAATAATTCCTGCCTGTTTAACCTGAGCTTTCGCTTTGCTGTGCGTCTTGATAATATTGACGCCTTCAATAAGAGCCTGATGGTCTTTAGGAAATACAAAGCGTACTTTGCCCTTTTTGCCTTTATCTTTGCCGGCGATAACCAGGACGTTATCATCCTTTTTTATTTTCATCGCCTGTCTCCTTATAATACCTCGGGCGCCAGAGAGAGAATCTTGGTAAACAACTTTTCCCTTAATTCCCTGGCAACCGGGCCAAAAATACGAGTTCCTTTGGGGTTATTCTTTTCAGTGAGGATGACGGCGGCATTATCGTCAAAACTGATATAGGTGCCGTCGGCGCGACGCTGCGGTCTGGTGGTCCGGATTACTACCGCCCGGACGACGTCTCCGGCTTTTACCGAACCGCCGGGAACTGCTTTTTTCACGCTGCCGACAATAACATCGCCGACATGAGCGTACTTGCGGCCGCTGCCGCCGAGGACGTTAACGCACATTACCTGCCGTGCACCGGTATTGTCCGCCACCTTTAATCTGGTATATATCTCTATCACTTCATCTTACCCCAAGATTTATTCTTTCTGTTCTTCCGGTTTGGTTTCGGTAACAGCCGTGGCTGCTTCATCAACAACTTCAACTGCTGTCTTCTTTGCTTCGGTTAATACCGCCGGGGTGGCAATCTCTTCCGGTTTAACTTCGATCGCCGCGGCTTTGATGATAATTTCTTCAACACGCCATCTTTTCTCTTTGGATAAGGGGCGGGTTTCGACAATTTTTACGGTATCGCCGATCTGACATTCATTCTTTTCATCATGAACTTTATACCGCTTCACCTTTTTAATGGTCTTTTTGTATAAAGGGTGGTTCCGGTGGGATTCAACCAGCACAACGAGGGTTTTATCCATCTTGTTGCTCGAAACCTGCCCTACTTTACTTTTCAGAATTATTGTCATAGACTATACCCTTTTCTTCTGCCATTTGCTGACAGATTTTCATACTTGGACAGGTTTTATTTTCCTGCCAGTTCCCTTTCTCTGATAACTGTTTGTATTACCGCAATCTTTCTTCTGGCCCGGGGAATTTCCCGATGGTTCACCAGTTGTTTGGTCGTTGCTTTAAGACGCAAATCAAAAAGTTCCCGGTTAGCCGTCTGAAGCTGCTTGGTTAATTCTTCGGAGCTCATCGCCCTGACTTCACTAACTTTCAACGGACTCTAACTCCCTGGTCTTGGTAAGGCTGCCCAGACCGCTTGACTTCCTGGTAACAAATTTGGCATCGACCGGTAATTTGTTGGCTGCCAGACGCATTGCTTCTTTGGCAGTTGCCTCATCGACCCCACCCATTTCAAACATGATGCGCCCGCGTTTAACTACAGCCACCCAATGGTCCGGCGTGCCTTTGCCGGAACCCATACGAGTTTCCGCCGGTTTTTTGGTAATTGTTTTATCCGGGAAAATACGGATATAAACTTTTCCGCCGCGGCGCACATAGTGCGTAATGGCACGGCGGGCTGCTTCGATTTGACGCGCTGTCACCCACACGGACTCTTCCGCTCTTAATCCATAATCACCAAATGTGACAACATCCCCGGAGTGGGCAGTGCCTTTCCGGCGCCCTTTTGAAACTTTGCGGAATTTTACTCTTTTAGGTTGTAACATTAAAATCTCCCTACTTTTCCGCTGTTGGTTCTTCCGTTACATCGGACGGTTTCTTAGCCTTGACAACTTTCGGCTTCGCTGCCGCCGGTGCCGGAGTAGTTTTTTTCGCTGTGTGCTTTTCTTCGGCTTCTTCTACAACTGCCGTTTCTTCAACTTTTTCGGCAGCAGGTTTACGTACTTTCTTGACAGCCGGTTTTTCAACTTTGACGGCTTCAACAACGGCCGGCGCTTCTGCGGTTTCGGTTTTTTCCGCCGCAGGTTTGCGGATTCTTCTAACGGTGTGCTTTTCCGCCAGCGCTTTTGCCTGTTCTTCTTTCACCGCGGCCATTTTCTCGGCCAGGGCCTCGTTAATCGCCTGTTCAACTGCGGGTGATTTTACTTCCGCCTCAGGCGTCGCTGCCGGTTGCGCAACGGCTTCAGCGGGGGTTTCTTCCTCTTTAGCCGGGAGTATTTCACCTTTATAAATCCAGACTTTGATGCCGATGCGGCCCATAACAGTTTTGGCTTCAGTGAAACCATAGTCAATATCGGCACGCAACGTATGCAGCGGGACGCGTCCCTCATGCATCGTAACAGTACGGGCGATTTCCGCCCCGTCCAGACGGCCGGCTGCGCGGATTCTCATCCCTTTGGCACCGGCTACGATTGAACGTTGTAAAGCCTGTTTCAATGCACGCCGGTAAGCGACACGTCTTTCCATTGATTCGGCAATTGACTTTGCCACCAGGAAAGCATCGAATTCAGGCTGTTGGATTTCTCTGATATTTAATTGAACTTTCTTGGAAATCAGTTTCTCAAGCGATTTCCGCATTTCATCCACGCGCTGTCCACCACGCCCGATAAGGATGCCGGGCCGTGCCGTATGAATAGTCAGGGACACATTGTTTGCCTGACGGTCAATCTCAACCAGAGATACACCTGCTTCAGGATACATCGACTGGATGGCCTTGCGGATTTTCAGATCTTCCTGCAAAAACGTCACGAAATGACGGTCGGAATACCATTTGGAATCCCAAGTTTTAATGACACCCAGTCTAAAACCAACCGGATGAACCTTATGTCCCATTAGCCCTCCTGTTCCCCAACAACGACAGTAATATGACTGGAACGCTTCTGTATCGGACTGACGCGGTGACGGGAACGCGCTTTATACCGTTTCAGAATCATTGCCTCATCGGAATAGATTTTTAATACTTTCAAATTTGCGCCGGCCATATTATGTGCCGTTTCGGCATCTGCCACAGCCGTTTTTATCAGCTTGGCGACAATACGGGCATGAGGTGAAGGAGTAAATTTCAGCATTACCAGTGCTTCATCAACACTCTTTCCACGTACCATGTCAATCAGCAGCCGCATCTTGCGCGGGGATGTTCCTGTATTTTTTACAACCGATTTAACTTCCATTTATCTCCTAACTGGTAGCTTCAGCAGCCGGGGCGGCTTTCTTGGGAGCTTCTTCTTCCTTAATCGTATGTCCTCTGAAGGTGCGGGTAGGAGCGAATTCACCCAATCTATGACCGACCATGTTTTCCGTGATATAAACCGGTACATGCCGTCTACCATCATGGACCGCAATAGTCAACCCGATAAAATCAGGGATGATCGTACACCAGCGAGACCAAGTCTTAAGAACAGTTTTTTCGCTGCTGTGGCTGACTGCCAGTGCTCTTTTTACTAATTTTGCGTCTACTGCTGGTCCCTTTTTAGTTGACCTTGACATAGTTTACTTCTTCCCTCGACGCCTGATAATCATTCCGTCTGAATATTTTGTCTTACGCGTCTTATAACCCATTGCCGGTTTACCCCAGGGGGTCTTCGGTCCCGGCATACCGATCGGGGTTCTACCCTCGCCGCCCCCATGTGGATGGTCGCGAGGACTCATTGCCGAACCTCTAACTGTCGGACGCCAACCCATTAAGCGCTTGCGTCCTGCCTTTCCGATATGTACACCCTGGTATTCAATGTTGCCGACCTGCCCGATTGTGGCCGTGCATTCCGCCCGGACAAGCCGCATTTCACCGGAAGGCAAACGGATGTGGACTTCCTCTCCCTCTTTTGCCAGGAGCTGCGCGGCGCCACCGGCGCTGCGCACTAGCTTCCCGCCGTTGCCTTTGATTAATTCGATGTTATGTATCATCGTACCGGTGGGGATACTTTTTAAAGGTAAGGTATTACCCGGTTTAATTTCCGCATTTTCGCCGGATAGAATCGTATCCCCTACTTTTAAACCAACCGGGGAGATGATATATCTTTTTTCACCGTCGGTATAAAATATCAAAGCAATATTCGCCGACCGGCCCGGGTCGTATTCAATCGCAGACACTTTGCCGGGAATCCCGACTTTGTCGCGTTTGAAATCGATGACTCTCAATAACTGTTTGACACCGCCGCCCTGATGGCGCACAGTAACTTTACCAAGGTTATTTCTACCGGCGCTCTTCTTCTTATAGAGCACCAGCGTTTTTTCCGGATAACCTTTAGTAATCTCTTCGTTCGCGAGAGTACTGGCATCCCGTCTACCCGGTGAAGTTGGATTGTATATCTTTATTGCCATTTAATTTCCCTCGTTTGCCTTATAAACTCTCAAACAGGTCGATTTTATCGCCTTCTTTCAGCGTGACAATTGCTTTTTTCCAGGGTGATGTCATGACTAATCTTCTGCCGACTCTTTTTTCTTTACTGTGGATAGTGATAATGTTGACACCCGTAACAGTAACCTTGAAAGCTTCTTCCACCGCATTTTTAATCTGCATTTTGTTCGCGCGCCCGCCAACCTCAAAGACATATTTACCGGTAGGTTGTAAAGCCGCATTTTTTTCCGTAATCAGAGGGCGCTTTAAAATTTCATGCAGTTGCATTGTTTTCTTCTCCAGATGAACCCTCACCCCACAACTGCTCGGCTTTGCGCACTGCATCCACATCCATCAGCAGCGTGTTATGAGAGATAATATCCACGACATTTAATAAATTGGCCGGTAATGTCTTGACGCCGGGCAGGTTCCGGGCAGATTTCACTAAATTAACATTGCCTTCCCCTGTCACTACCAGAGTGGTATTATCCACCTGCATTGCGTCGAGAATACTGACTACATTTTTCGTTTTAATTCCGTCAAGCTTCAAGGATTCCAGAATTTTCATTTCTCCGTCCTCAAGTTTGGCGGAAAGAACACATCTGAGGGCCAACCGGCGCATGCTCTTCGGCATTGCCTGATGGTAATCCCTGGGATGAGGGCCGAAGACAATACCGCCGCCGCGGCGCAGTGGCGATTTGATACTGCCCGCACGAGCGGAACCGGTACCTTTCTGCTTATAAAGCTTTCTGGTGCTGCCTGAAACATTGCCGCGAGTTTTGGTGCTGGCATTCCCCTGACGGGCATTGGCCTGCTGTCTGAGAACAGACTGATGCACTACTGCCTCGTTAAAAGGTGTGCCAAAAACCTTATCGCTGATTTCAATGTTCTCTACCACTTCCCCCGCAAGGTTATAAACTGGAGCCTGCATTTCCCTACTTCCTCTTAGTCGACTTACTAATTAATAATAAACCGTTCTTCGCGCCCGGCACTGCTCCCTGAACTAACAGGAGATTGTGTTCGGGGTCGGTCTTGTAAATTTTCAATCCTTTCTGGGTAACCTGTTCGTGCCCCATGTGGCCGGCCATGCGTAACCCTTTGAGTACGCGACCCGGTGTGGTGGTGGCGCCGATGGCGCCCGGCGCGCGGTTCCGGTCGGTCTGCCCGTGTGTTTTCGGTCCGCCTTTGAAGCCGTGGCGTTTGACCACACCCGCAAACCCTTTGCCTTTGGAGACGCCGATAACATTAACGAAGTCACCGGATTTAAACTGACTCACGTCTACTTTATCGCCGACTTTTACTTCGTCCGTACTGGCAACGCGGAACTCTCTTAATTCCCTGAGTTTCCCCATTTCCTTAAGGTGTCCCTGTTCTGCTTTACTCAGTTTTTTCGCTGTGCCAAACCCGAGCTGAACAGCGTCATAGCCTTCTTTGGCGGCGGTTTTAATCTGAGTAACTGTGCACGGACCTGCTTCGATGACGGTAACAGCTTCTACTTTACCGCTGTCAGTGAAGACCTGGCTCATACCAATTTTTTTACCGATAATTCCTGGAATCATTCCTTCCATCCCGGCAATTTAATCTACTATAATTTTATATCCAGCTCAACACCCGACGGGAGGTTCAGCTTGGTTAACGAATCAATCGTCTTCGAGGTTGTTTCCACAATATCAATCAGACGTTTGTGAGTGCGGACTTCGAATTGCTCCTGCGAATTCTTGTCGATGAAACTGGCACGGATGACACTGAATTTCTCAATTCGTGTCGGCAGCGGGATAGGACCCACTACCACAGCGCCGGTCTGCTCAACAGTTTCCACAATCTGCTGCGCTGATTGATCTACGACCTTGTGGTCGAACCCTTTAATTTTGATACGGATTTTTTGTTTAGCCATTTTTTGTTCCTGTTTTATCTGTCAATTCTTTTAATAAAAATGCGGGTATTTCCTGATAACTGTGAAATTCAATTGATTGGCTGGCCCGGCCCTGAGTCTCGGACCTTAATGCGGTAGTATACCCGAATGTTTCGGACAAGGGAATCAATGCTGAAATAATAACCATATCGCTGCGGTTTTCAATCAACTCGATATGCGCGCGGCGGGATGAGATATCGCCGATAACATCGCCCATAAACTCTTTTGGACTAACCACTTCCATTTTCATGATGGGCTCGAGGATAACCGGTTTGGCCTTATGCACCGCTGCCTTCAACCCCATCGAACCGGCCATCGCGAAAGCATTTTCATTGGAGTCAACTTCATGATAACTGCCATCAAAGACGGTAACTTTAATATCGACAATCGGATAACCGGCCAAGGTACCGGTTTCGCACGCGGCTTTAACACCTTTTTCAATTGCCGGGATATAATTACGCGGGATGGTACCGCCTTTAATTCTTTCGGCAAATTCAAAACCTGAACCGGGGGCTGCCGGCTCAACTTCCAGCCAGCAATCGCCGTATTGGCCTTTACCGCCGCTTTGCCGGACAAATCTGCCTTCCGCTTCCGCTTTCTGAGTGATGGTTTCTTTGTAAGCAACACGGGGGTTGCCGACATTAGCGCCGACCCCGAATTCGCTCAGCATGCGGTGGGTGATAATTTCAAGGTGTAATTCGCCCATGCCGGAGATAACAATCTGCCCGGTCTCTTCATTATATTTAACTTTGAATGTGGGGTCTTCTTCGGAAAGTTTTCTGAGCGCTTCACCCATTTTGTCCTGGTCGGAGCGTGATTTAGGCTCGATGGCAATGGAAATCACAGGTTCGGGGAACTTAATGGATTCCAGCAGAACCGGCTGGTCGATGTTACTTAAAGTATCGCCGGTGAACGTGTTCTTTAGCCCGAGGGTGGCGACAATGGAACCGGTGTCGGCGTATTCGAGTTCTTCGCGTTTGTTGGCATGCATCAGGAACAAGCGGCCGATACGTTCGGGCTTGCCGCGGGTGGCATTTAATACCTGGTCGCTGGCCTTGACCACGCCGGAATAAACCCGGAAGTATACCAATCTGCCGACGAACGGGTCGGTTACGACTTTAAAAGCTAGGGCCGTGAAAGGTTCGTTGTCGCTGACCTGCATGGTCAATTCGTTATTATTCTTATAATCTACCGCTTTGGTGGGCGGCATATCGGACGGAGCAGGCAGATAATAACCCACTGCATCGAGCAGCGGCCTGACGCCTTTATTGGATAAAGCACTGCCGCAGAGACAGGGTACCAGTTTTGCCGCAAGAGTGGCTTTCCTGATGGCGGCTCTGATTTCTTCTGCCGTAAATTCATCCCCGTCAAGATATCGCGAAATCATCTGGTCGTCTGATTCGGCCACTCTTTCTATCATGTTATGACGGGCCGTTTTCACTTTTTCCTGCATTTCTGCGGGAATTGCTATCTCTTCCACCGGTTTGTCCCGTTCCCCGTCTTTGCTGTAGGCTTTATTTTCGATCAAATCGATAACGCCCTGGAAAGAAGTCTCGCTGCCGATTGGTAATTGGATGGGAAGGGCTTTGGCATGCAGACGGCCTTCAATCATTTCCACAGTGTGTTCAAAACTGGCGCCGACACGTTCCATCTTGTTGACGAAGCAAATACGCGGTACATGATATTTATCGGCTTGACGCCAAACGGTTTCAGATTGTGCTTCCACACCCTGCACGGCATCAAATAGCACCACACCGCCATCCAGCACACGCAGACATCTTTCAACTTCGGCAGTGAAATCCACGTGGCCGGGAGTATCAATAATGTTGATGCGGAATTCTTTCCACTGGCAGGTGATAGCCGCGGAGGTAATGGTAATACCGCGGGCTCTCTCTTCTTCCATCCAGTCAGTGACGGTAGTGCCTTCATCGACGCCGCCTTTCTTATAAGTGACGCCGGTGTAGTATAACACGCTCTCGGTGAGGGTGGTTTTCCCCGCATCGATATGCGCAATGATACCTATATTTCTCACTCTTTCCAAAGGAAAACTTCGGGACATAGTATTATCCTTTAAAGTAACTGGCGGATTAATGTTCGGTTCTCCTTAAATTACCACCGGTAATGTGCAAACGCACGGTTGGCTTCGGCCATCTTATGGGTATCTTCACGTTTTTTCGCCGCATTACCCTGGCCTTTTGCGGCATCGCTCATCTCGGCGGCCAGTTTTTCCGCCATTGATTTACCACTTCTGGCCCGGGCGGCGTCCACCAGCCATCTAAGCGCCAGCGACATGCCAACCTGAGGCGGCACCTCGACCGGCACCTGGTAAGTAGCACCGCCGACGCGGCGGGATTTCACTTTTAATTGGGGGGTAATATTTTTAATGGCAGTTTCCATATCGGTCACCGGGTCTTTCGAACCCTGCTTGCCCATTAAATCCATCGCCCCGTAGACTATTTCTTCAGCGCGGCTTTTCTTGCCGCGTTTCATAATTCTATTCATCAATTTAGAAACTGTTAAGCTCTGATATTTTGCATCAGGCATTACTTCATTTCTTTTAATTGTGCGAGCGCGTCGTGCCATGTTTCCTCCTAGGTAGTCTCCGCTCCAGCTTTAGGCCGTTTGTTACCGTATTTACTGCGACCTCTGCGCCGTTTTCCAACGCCCGTGGTATCGAGCGCACCGCGGATAATGTGGTAACGGACACCCGGCAGATCCTTGACCCTGCCGCCGCGAACCAGTACAACAGAGTGTTCCTGAAGTTCATGACCTTCACCGGGAATATAAGCGGTGACTTCCATCTGATTGGTTAAACGAACCCTGGCAATCTTCCGCAGTGCCGAGTTCGGTTTCTTCGGGGTCATGGTTTTTACCTGAACACACACTCCACGCTTCTGGGGAGAACCATCGCCCCAGCTGGTCTTATTTTTTGAAGCGTTATAGTTGTAATGCAAAGCCGGAGCTTTTGTCTTGTCCACACCCGGTTTGCGTCCCTTGCGGACTAACTGGTTAATCGTTGGCAAGTATGTCCTCCTGTTGTCCTTTACAACTGAAAAGATGAGCCTCAGCTCATCCTTCAACATTTATGTCGCGGTTGAGTTTAGCGTTGCGCTGTACTATTGGCTTGACCAAAAGGTGAGCACAAATAGTTATAGTATCACAGTGAATAGCGGCCTGTCAACAACCAGTCTCACCGTATTTTAAAGGGCTTATTATTATAATCACAAACTGCAGCCATTAGTCAAATAAAGTGCTACAAAAGTCAAGTTGCTGCCTGCACCGGATATAATATTTTTACGCCGGTTTCAGTTGCATCCTGCCCAAATGAGTAATGCAATCTGCGTAACCGGTTTTGATTTGTGATTGTCCGTCCGGAAAATTAATTATTATTTTAAGGCAGAGACTGTGCCCTCTCCAATCCAAAATGAGTAGTTCCCTGACCCGACGTTAAAAACAAGATAATCATCTTCCTGTTTCCCGCCGGTGACGCCGGCAGCACCATGCACAAAACCGTCTTTCCGGTAAATTACCCTACCGTTTTCTTTCACCACCGGATTCTTTAATCCTGCTAAGTGCAGGCAAATTTTTCCGGTACTATTGACCGGCAAAGTAACATCCAATGCTAACCCATCCGCTACTTTCCGCCAGCTTGAGGACACCAACCCCCGGACGGTATCTACCGAAGCGCTCACATAATCGAGGTCTGCCGGGAAATACGGCTTAATAACAACCTTGCTGAACCCACATCCTGTGGAGTCCAAGTTAATACCGGCCAGCACCCGGTAAAACCAGGTATCCACGCTGCCGAACATGATATGGTTGTGGGAATTCATGCCGCCTCCAGCCATATATTCCCATCTTTCCCAGAGCGTGGTGGCCCCTTCTTTGATCATATAGCCCCAGCTTGGATAGCTGGTCTGTGTTGCCACGCTGTAAGCTAAATCACTCCGCCCGTATTTGGTCAGGGTATCCAGGAGGTATCTGGTGCCCAGTATCCCCGTGTTCAGATGGCTGCCGTAAGTAACTTCCACATTCTCGAAAAGGTTTTGTGAAACCGCGGCTTTTTTGTTTTCCGGCGTCATCTCCAGGTACAGCGGCAGCACGTTGGCCGTTTGCGAATACAACACCCGCTTGCGGTAACCTTTCATGTCGTAATCGGGACACAGCTCAAAATGCAGTAGCGCATCCGCAGTTTTAGAATTGTGGCTGTAGTAATCCTCTTCCAGGAACTCACGGTTAAATGCTTTTTTAGTGGCTTCAGACAGTTTAGCATATTTTTCCGCATCGGCGGATTTCCTCAAAATGCCGGCTATTTTAGCTAAATGCAGTAAATCATGATAGTAACACCAGGTGGAAATTAATTCCCCGGGGGTATCCAGGGAGCGTACCTTGCCCGGTGGACACCAGTCGCCGTATTTGCTGAACCGGACGATATGGCCCTCGCTGATCCCGGATAAATAATCAACCCAGCCTTTCATCAGTGAGTAGTTCTCTGCCAGCACCCGGACGTCATCATAATATAAATAAAGGTACCAGGGAATGACAACACAGGCAGTGCCCCACGGTGGGTCAGCCGGATAACGCTGCCATTGCGGCGGCACTACATCTGAAATGCTGCCGTCGGCTTTTTGCGAATCGCGGATATCCCGCAGCCATTTGGTGTAAAAAGCCGCCATATCGAAATTAAAGATTGATTCTTCCAGTACGAGCTGCGCGTCCCCCAGCCAGCCCATCCTCTCGTTCCGCTGGGGACAATCGGTCGGGATGCTCATCAGGTTGCTTAACTGCGTCCAGAGCACGTTTTGGTGAATGTTGTTAATCAGCTGATTTGAACATTGGAATCCGCCGACCGGATTCACGGCAGAGTGCACGACAATACCCTGAACAGTATCGAGATTCGGCGTGCCGGGATAGCCGGTCACTTCCACATAGCGGAAACCATGATAAGTGAACCGCGGTTCGTAAACTTCCACGCCTTCACCTTTTAAAATATAGGTGTCCGTGACTTTGGCAGTCCTGTTAGGAACAACATTAATATTGCCGTCGGATTGCAGTAATTCGGCAAATCTCAATTTTACTGAGGTGCCGCGAGGGCCGCAGACCGTCAGTCTGACCCAGCCTGTAAAATTTTGACCGAAATCATAGACCAAGGTATCCGGACACGGGTTGGACATGATTATCGGCTGCGTAATTTTTATCTTTTTAATCGCCGGGCAAGTTCCCCGTGAAACCAGTCGCCCATCCGGGGGCACCACAGGCACCGCTTTTTGCCAATCTGAATCATCATAACCCGGGTTATCCCAACCCGGTTTTTCCAGTCTGGCGTCATAGGTTTCCCCATCGTAAATGTCATTTCCGGTAATCGGGCCCGGGGCTGTTTTCCAGCTTAAATCGGTAGTAATTTGCTGCAGACTGCCGTCTTCAAGCTGTATTTCCAGCTGTAAAATAACCTTGGGCGCGGCGTTTTTATAAGTCTTCAACCGGTCTTTAATGCCCGGATTAGAAGACCAATCTTCGGCGTACCGGCCGTTCCCCAGCATCACACCGACGGCATTATCGCCTCTTCGCAACAAATTGGTCACATCGAAAGTGGAATACAGCGCCGATTTGTCATAGTCGGTTTGCCCCGGGTCGAGTTCACTATCGCCGGCCTTCTGCCCGTTAATCCTCAGTTCATACCAGCCCAAACCGCAGATATAGGCTCTGGCCTGCTTCACTTTTTGGCCGGCGGCAAATTGCTTGCGCAGCAGGTCTCCCCCGCCAATCCACTTTCCCTGCCAGTCTTTTACCGACAGTAGCCCCATCTCGAAAGTAGCGGTATCGCTGAAGGGGCTCTCTTGCCCGGCGTTATCCCACCATTTGATTTTCCAGTAATAAATAGTTTTTCCGGCCAGCGGTTTGCCATGGTATTCCACGTTCACCGATTTTTCAGATTTTACTTTTTTACTGTCCCAGATATCGCCGGTATCCTTGCTTAAATTTTCCGGAGTGCTGCTAATAATAATCCGGTAAGCCGATTGGATTCGGGCACGTTCCGCGTGTTTTAGAATCCAGGAAAACCTGGGCTGAATTACATCAATTCCGAGAGGATTGACCGCATATTCACAGCGTAAATCGGTTGCCTTTTGGATTCCTTGCGCTTTTTTATTTTGCGAAGCAGACATTTACTTAACCTCCCCATCTATTCTGTTCATCGTTCAGTACGTACCGCTGGAGTTATTATGTAACAAATTGTATCATCCGCACAAAACCAACAGTTGAAGTCTGATAAACAGTAAACCCATGGCAGAAAAATCCGCCATGGGTTTCAGATTACCGGTTTCGCTGTTATATTATGAACTGGCGATATTCACCTGTGTCGATGAGGAGTTATCGGAAGTATCGCCGTCAGGCTGGTCGGAATGGGTGATTTTAGCCGTGGAAACGATCTTCTGGGTCGCCGTACCGCTGTTAACCGTAACTTTAAGCGTCAATGTGGCAGTGCCGCCGTTAGCGAGACTGCCGACAGTCCATATCCCTGTCGCGGCATTATAGCTGCCTGTATCAGCCACGCTTGAGGAATATGTCAAACCGGCCGGGACGATATCCGTGACAATGATGCCGGTGTCATCGAGCGGGCCGTTATTGGTCAAAGTGACCGTGAAAGTAACCGTCGCGCCGACGCTCGGGGACGTGTTATCCTCACCGTTGGTCAGATTCAGGTCCGAACCGTTCACTTTCACAACGGCTGTAGCATCATTATTGTTTAAATTACTGTCCGGCTGGTCGGCGAAAGCTACCGCCACCGGGTTATCAATCTCCAGCGCGCCGGTGCCCGTATTTACCGTCACCGTGATCGTCAGCATGGCACTGGCCCCGTTGGCAACATTGCCCACCGTCCAATTACCGGAATTGTTATCGTAACTGCCTTGACCGGCACTGCTCGAAACATATGTAACATTTTGTGGTAATTGTTCGTATACTATTACGCCGGTTGCATCTGCCGGCCCATTATTGGTCAGGGTGACGCTATACTTTATGGTATTTTGCTGGTCCGGCGCGGCGTTGTCTACGGTGTTCGTCACTGTTAAGTCCGCGCTTCGAACGTTGAAGGACGCATTCGCAACCTGTTGGATCATATCATTGTCCGTCTGGTCGACTTTTGATACTCTTACCAGGTTATCCATTATAATTACACCGGCCCGGCTGACCACAGTGGCTGTGATGGTTAATTTAGCGCTGGCTTTGGTATTCAGATTGCCCACTGTCCAAACCGAAGTGCTGTTATCGTAGTTACCGTGGTCGGCGCTGCTCGAGACATAGGTCAATCCTACCGGCCAATCGTCCGTTATTGCCAAACCGGTGGCGTTGACGGCACCGGTGTTTGTCACCATAACCGTATAAGTAACAGTATCACCCACATTCGCTGTTGTTTTATCTACAGTATTTGTTATACTGAAGGTAGCACCATTTGTCCCGCAGCCGGAAAAAACAAACGGCAGCACCAGTACAGGTAAAAGAAATAAAATACTGATGCTTTTCTTTATGAATCTATTCATCACTTTCTCCTGCATCTTTCCCTGACGGACAATGATGCCCCCAATAAACACTTTTCTTATTTTAACCTATTTTACAATTTCACGCATCAAAATGTGCAAAATGAATGGCAAAACCTTGTAAAGCAAAATATTTTATCAGTTTTTATACGATAAACGCCATCACTTTTTTATTGCGGGACCTGCCAGCCGTTACTCTAAAGTCATTATGTTAGACTTTTATTTCCCCGGTAATTCAGTGTATCATAAGAACCATCGAAAAGACTGTCGATAGTAAAAACGAAAATTACCAGCATGAATGGCGTGATATTCTGTTTGCGGAATATCAAGGACGGCTGTCAGCGCTCGGCGCGAAGGGTTACGAAGTTACTCCCGGAAGAATGAGTTTTGCCGCTATTTTCCTGCAGGTAAAAGCTTTTCCTGTCTCCTCCTCAGATATCCTTCCCGTTGCAATCAAACTGCTAAAAGACAAAGAAACAATCCCTCTGCGCAAAGAATTTGATGCCTTTGCAATGTTGGGACATCGCATCGGGATGTTGGAAAACAGCAGCGGGATAAAACAGTATCTGCAGGATATCGGTTCGTCCCTCAGGCCCGGCGGCGGGTTGTTATTCACCGCAATCGACATCAACCGGAATCCCGATTCGCCAAACAGGCCAATCCATGTTTATAACAATTTACAGATTCAGCAAGTAAATCTGATTGGGCCTTTCTTTGCCTTGCTCCGCGTTAAATCGGACGCTTTACAAAAACAGGCGGCAGCGGCCAACTGGCAGTTTGAAATAATCTGGCGGCAGGACGAAATAAACTACCTCGCCCGGCTCAGTCCCAGGGAATCCTGATATACTCTGCCGGAAGGAACCAACCTTCACAATCCGGTAGCTTCCTCCACACCCAGGAGAATGTTCATGTTTTGCACCGCGGCGCCGGAAGCGCCCTTCCCCAGGTTGTCAAAACGCGCCGAAAGCAAAATCCGTTCTTCGTTACCGAAAACAAAGATTTCCAGATTATTAGTGCCGTTGCAGTCGGTGAAAGTCATGTACCCGTTTTTCAGAAAATCGTCCGCTGGATAAGGCATTACCTTAATAAACTGCTCTCCCGCATAATATTCTGCCAATATACCCCTTATCTCTGCAGCAGTGAGTTTCTTCTTCAAATTCGGCACAACCAGCGGAATTGAAAGGATTTCTCCGTTATAGACATTGACTACCGTCGGGGCGAAAAGCACCGGATGCGTCAGGCCGGTAATTTTGGTCATTTCCGGCACGTGTTTATGATTCAACGCCAGGGAATAAGGACGCGGATTTTTAATATATTCCGGCACGTTTTCTGCCTGATATTCGGCGATCATGGCCTTGCCCCCGCCGCTGTATCCGGCCGTGGTATGGCAAGTCACCGGATAATCCGGACTGATAATTCCCAGGGCGACCAGTGGATATAACATCGCGATAAAACCGGTGGCATGGCAGCCGGGCACCGAAATCCTTTTAGAATTTTTAATCAATTTCCGCTGTTCTTTTTTTAACTCCGGCAGGCCGTAGACCCACCCTTCGGCGATGCGGTGGGCGGTAGAACCGTCAATTACGCAAACCATTTTGTTTTTTATCAGACCGACCGATTCGCGGGCGGCATTATCCGGCAGGCATAGAAATACGATATCCGCCTCATTCAGCAGTTTCTCTTTCGCTTGTAGGTCTTTACGCTCAGCTTCGGGGATTTCGATTAGTTCGATATCTTTACGGCCGCTCAACCGCTCGTTTATTTTTAACCCGGTGGTGCCGTGCTGTCCGTCAATAAATACCGTTTTTTTCATATTAATTCACTCCAGACTTCTCATCAGGGAGATAGCGGTAAAGGTAAAAAACTATTATTTCCCGCCTTAGCAAGGAGGGATTAAGGGAGAATTATTTCCGTATGGAAATTCTAATATAATACAACCAGCCTGACATTTGCAATAAATTAGTTGCTGAAATATTCGTTTTGTACATCGATAACCGACAGTGCCTGTTTTAATTTGTTCATTTTTATTTGCCGTGCAGGTGTTTATCCTGGATAAACTCGATCGGTGCACCGTTCTCTTCGATAAATGCGACCAGAACTCCCTCCGAAGGGCTGTTCGGTTCAATTATCACTTTTTTACCTTTAATCGCCGCCAGGACATCATCAACCTCAAAAGCTACATGCGGTACGGTTTTTACGATTTCCGGCAGTTTGCATTCCGGCTCGTTGCGCATCCATTCGATGTTGAATTGGCTTTGCTCGTAACCACTGACCCAGATATGTAGTTCCGGCAGATACCGTTCCCCTGGCATTTTTTTCGTAGTAGGAATCCCCAGATGGTGATATTTCAGCATGATAGTATCATACCACAGTCAATTAGCACGGAAATAAAATCACTCCCTATTTATTTTTTCGCGGGGAATCTATCCCGGCAACGCCTAATCTAAGAAGGATTTTGTAATCGCGCCCGATACTGCTTTTTACATTACTTGAGGATAGCGCCACACAAATAATTTGAATGACTATACTTAACATGTGTTAAAATTATTGGAATATATCTATTGAGACTGGTTCTTGTACCGAAAACTATTATCGGATAATATATATGTCAAGTAATTAGCAAGATTATTATGTTTAATTCAGGATATAGTATAAAACCAAAATGATAAATCCGCCTGAGCCGAAACAATCTGCCGTTCGGAGACATACCGAGGAAATTCAGCCGGAGCGGCAATATGTCCTTAAATATTTAACGAGGCTGCTGGGTATCCGTTATCAATGGTATCTGGTTTTCTTTATTGTTGTTTTAGGTCTCTTCGTTTTTTCGCCCTACTTTACCACGTTAGTCGGTTTGAAAGCGCTGTTGGGGTGGCAATCACTATACTACACATCAATTTATCGGTTAATTTATCAGTTGTGCATTGCAATTATCGCCTGGAGATTCGGGGTACGCAAAGGAATTATTGCTTGTCTGGTACTGATAGTGGTAATCTACTTACCATTTATCATTGGTTTGCATCAGGGATTTTTGTTAATTGATGTCGGGCTCGTTCTCCTTGGATTCGTAATTAGTGCCGTTCTCGGCAGGCAGGGGGACATGGCCCGGCGGCTCTTTCAATCGAGGTCTGACTTGCAGCTGCAGACGGAACAATTAAAGCAGGAAATAGCCGAACGTTTAAAAGCAGAAAAAGAACTAAGGACTCTTTCGCTCGGGGCCATCGAATCCCTGGTTTTTGCCCTGGAAGCCAAAGATAAATATTCGGCCGGGCACTCGCGGCGGGTGACGCGCATCGCCATGGCAGTCGGGAAAAGAATGAATCTATCTGAAGAGGATATGGAAGACTTGCGTTACGGTAGTTTGCTGCATGATGTCGGGAAGATTGCGGTGGACCAGCTTGTCCAGAACAAAGCTTCGACGTTGACACCAAATGAGTACGCCCATATTATGATTCATGTTCAAGCCGGAACTGAAATCGTGAAACCGATTGTAAACAGTAAGGTCGTCGCGCTTATCGAACATCACCACGACCAATATCAGTGCGATAGTACGGAGCAGACACTCACCGGCGAAGATATCCCATTAGGTGCCCGGATAATCGCTTTGGCGGATGCCTTCGATGCTATGACTTCGAATCGTCCTTACCGCGCAGCGATGTCGCCGGCAGTGGCAATCCGGGAGATTCAGGACTATAAAGGCACTCAATTTGACCCGGTTGTGGCCGATGCTTTTCTGGAAATACCCCCGGCCGAAATCAATGCGATAATTGAAAACAAAGGGGAACTATCCCCTTGAACCCAGTTAGCTGCCGTGAAATCCAATTCATTATGTCAAGTCATTGAGTAACTGAAAACTCCCTGATTTTTTATTCGGCAAAGTGTGTCTGCAATTCGACCTTGACCGGGGCATATCGCCCGTGGTAACCTAATGACAATTCCGGGGCAAAATTTGACATGAATAAAAATCATTTGGAAATTTTAAAAAAACTTGCGGAAAGTAGAAACTACGGCCGGGGTCCCGCCCACGCGCTCCAGGTAAGCAAACTTTCCCTGAAAATTTATGACGAATTAGTCCGGCTGAAAATGTTGGCCGATAACCCCGAAGACCGGGTCATTCTTGAAGCCGCCGCTGTCTTGCACGACATCGGCCATCCACAAGAACCGCACCACGAAGCCGGTTTTGATTTTTTATCCACTGAAATACCAAAGCTCACAGCCCAGGATCCCATTTCCAATGCCGCTCTTTCGACTCTGTTGGTTTCCGTACTCTGGCACAATGAGCGAACTTATCTCAAACGCGGTTCGATTGAAATCCCCGACCGCACCCATGCCGAACAAATCGCAGCCGTCATTCGGGTGGCTGACGGACTTGATTTAATATCCCAACCGCCGATTACTGACATTTCATTGTCATTACAAAACAGGCAATTACAAATTGAAGTCATTTCTAAACATCCGGTTGACTTGCAGATAAAGGAAGCCGCATCGAAGTCTGATTTAATGAAAAGCATTTTCGCCCTGCGGAACATCATCTTTGTCCCGTCAACCAAACCGGCGCCTTTGTGATGATAGCAAAGAATAAACCTGTTTAATTCGCTTGCTTACCTACTAAAGCCAGTCTCGTAACCCAACTAAAGTACTATTCTGATATGACCCTAATGGGGGATGTACTTATTGTTTCATTAATGATTTAATAGTCTCCGTATGGAACTAAAGTACTATTCCTATATGACTCTAATGGGCTGATATCCTTAAAAAACTATTAACGAGTCTGCCTCCCCCTCTTTACTAAAGTACTAACCTCTTGAAAACCAGGAGGATTGATATCCCCCTTCTGTTGTTAATTAAAAAAGCTTCGATGTGTTTGTCTCCTGCCGGATTTAGGCAATGACAACCGTTATCGACGGCTCCGGTCGTTGTGAGCCGTAAAATATAAATAGAATTCGGGACATTCATGAATCTGATTACAGCAGCAGGTACTGAGGTAAGATATTGCACAAATGGTAAAAGCTGGCTTAATTAAGAATCAAACCCCCGACATGCCTGAAAATGAGGTTAATTCCCCCGAACATCCGGCGGAGAAAGAACTGCGTCGGCTGGTTGATGAGGAGCGGTATAAAGCCGTTTTTGAATCTGCCGGCGATATCATGATGCTCTTCGATAAAAAAGGCAAAATTATCGATGTTAATGGGAAGTCGGTGGAAATCAGCGGCTACGAGAAAGAAGAAGTCATCGGCAAGCATGTCAGAGTACTATCTAAAATACTAACCAAAAAAAGTATGGCCCGGGTGATCACAAATTTCTTGAAAAGGATGGCCGGTTTCGAAGTTCCGCCGTATGAGATTGACCTGATTAAAAAAAATGGGGAATTACTAACCTTTGAAATCAGCGCTCAGCCGCTGCGTAAGGACGGTAAAATCATTGGCGACCTGGGGATACTGAGGGATGTCACAGCCCGCAAGCGGGCAGATGCCGAAATTTTACAGAAATCATCCGATATCAATCTGATTAATATCATTAATGCTGCCGCTAATGAAGGCAAAGCCTTCGAAGAAATACTGCATCTCGTCTCCAAAGAAACGCAGAAGCTCTTCGGCGGGAATGTGCAAATTGTCTATCTGCTTAGCAAAGATAAACAATACCTGACCATGGACAATTTGAATCTACCGGCTCGCATGGCGCGGGGTATTGAACAGCGTATCGGCATGAAAATACCCGTCATAAAAATCAGACTTAAACCCGGGGGTATCTATACTGAAATATTGGCCAGAGGCAAACCGGTCCTGACTAACGACCCTGAAATGATGCTCAGTATGGCAAAAGAATGTTTCGAAGAAAACACGCTGAAAATGCTCGTTGGCACCGCCATCAGGATTCTCGGGGTGAATGCCGTCATCAGCGTGCCGCTTAAATCCGAAAGTGAAATCATCGGGCTATTGGGTATCGGCAGACACGAACCTTTCACCGAATCAGACATGAAACGGATTGAAACCATCGCCGCACAATTAGTCAGCATCATCAAACGCAAACAGACCGAAAAACAGCTGGAAGAGAGTGAAGATAACCTGAGAACCTATCTGGAAAACGCACCGGACGGGGTATATCTTTGCGACTTGAAAGGGAATTTTCTATATGCCAATAAAAAAGCTGAAGGCATTCTGGGATTCAGCAAAGAGGAACTAGTCGGTAAAAACTATTTTAGGCTGAATCTTCTTTCTGAACAATATGTTAATAAAGCCGCCGAGTTATTAAATTATAACGCAATAGGTAGAAATACCGGACCCGACGAATTTGAATTTACGCGCAGAGACAAAAGTCATGTTTGGGTCGAAATTAACACAGCTCCCATTAAACAAAAAGAGGATAACGTAGTCATCGGTTTTGTGCGTAATATCAGCGCACGAAAACAGGTGGAACAGCTGTACCACAATTTAGCAGAAAGTTCCCCGGTGGGCGTATATATCATCCAGAACAGCCGCTTTGTTTTTACCAATCCCGTTTTTCAGCAGGTCACGGGTTACACTAATGATGAATTGCTGAGTACTGAACCGGAAATTCTGGTCCATCCCGAAGACATTGAAACGGTCCGACAAAACGCTTTGCAGATGCTCAAAGGGGAACGCAGCCAGCCGCATGAGGTCCGGTTAATCACTAAAAAAGGGGAAATCCGGTGGGGGCTGGAACGGATGACTTCCATTACCTACGAAGGAAAACGGGCATCTGTGGGCAATTTTATGGATATCACGGAAAGGAAACTGGCTGAGGATAAACTGGAGCAGGCGGCCCAGGAATGGAGGACAACTTTTGATTCCATTACCGATATCATTATTATTCAAGATAAAGACAACCGGATAACGAGATCAAATAAGGCTGCCGCTGATTTGCTGAAAACTACGCCCAAGGAACTCCTCGGACATCTGTGCCAGGAAGCGCTGCACGGTACTGCCGAACCGCCGGTCAATTGCCCGCATCTGGAAACACTCAGAACCGGCAAGCCAGCCGAAGCGGAAATTTATAACCAACAACTGGAAGCTTATTTCCATGAAGTCACTTCGCCCATCTTTAACGAAAAAGGTGAAGTCATCGGCTCCATCATGGTGGCCCGGGACGTGACGAAACAGAAACGCATGGAAGAGCAGCTTATCGTCACTAACCGCCTGGCCTCCATTGGAGAGTTGTCTTCCGGTATCGCGCACGAATTGAATAACCCGTTAACCAGCGTTATCGGTTTTTCCCAACTGCTGATGCAGGGAGATGTGCCCGATAACATGAAGGAAAACCTGGCGACAATTTACGAAGAAGCGCAGCGCGCCGCCGTGATTGTGAAAAATCTGCTGACATTCGCCAGAAAGCATGCCCCGGTTAAACAGCTGACTCAGGTCAATACTGTTATTGAAGGCGTGTTAAAGCTGCGTGCCTATGAAGAAAAAGTCAACAATATTGAGGTTGAAAAACATCTGGATGCAAGCCTCTCAGAAATAATGATGGACCCATTTCAAATGCAGCAGGTTTTTTTAAATATCATTGTTAACGCCGAATTTGCGATGCTGGAAGCACACCATAAAGGGAAGCTGACCATCGCTACCGAACGGGTTGATAACATCGTGAAAATCAGTTTCGCCGATGACGGCCCGGGTATCACCGAAGCTAACCTGAAACGTATTTTTGACCCCTTCTTCACCACCAAAGAAGTCGGCAAAGGAACAGGCCTGGGCCTGAGTATCTGTCATGGCATTGTTACCGAACACGGAGGCCGGATATATGTCAATAGTGAGTATGGTTATGGCGCCACCTTTACGGTGGAATTGCCGCTTGATGCTCAATAAAAATCGTAATAATCAAGACGGGAACATTAGGAAAACGCGGAAAATATATTAAAAAGGATTGCAAATGACCAACCACGAGTACCGGATTCTGATAGTTGATGACGAAGCGGCGATTCGGCGGCTGTTGCGTCAGAAGCTGACTAAATCGGGCTATCAGTGTGAAGAGGCCGGCAATTCCGACGAGGCGCTGGAGAAAATGAAAACTTTTCCCGCGGATCTGATAATGCTCGATATGAAAATGCCGGGAAAATCAGGTATGGAACTGCTGCCGGAACTAAAAGCCAATTACCCCGATACGGCGGTTATCATGGCCACCGCCGTGGCGGAAGCCGACCTGGCCATCCAGTGCATGAAGCTGGGAGCCGATGATTATATTACCAAGCCTTTTAATCTGGACGAAATTACTTCCAATATTGAAAAAACGTTGGATAAAAAAAGCTGGAACTCCAAATCAGGGATTACCAGGAACAGCTGCAGCAAAAAGTGGAGCAGCAGACTAAGGAAATCCGCCGGCTTTTTCTTGGTTCCATCGAATCGCTGGTTTTTGCCCTTGAAGCCAAGGATAAATATACGGCGGGCCATTCGCGGCGGGTGACAGAGATTGCGTTAACCATCGGACGCCAGCTCGGTTTGTCCCGGGACGATTTGGAAGACCTGCGGTGGGGCAGCCTGTTGCATGATGTCGGGAAAATCGCGGTTGACCATTTTATTCAGAACAAACTCGGGAAACTGACCACCGAAGAATATGAGCACGTGATGATTCACACACAAGTGGGCGCTGGTATTGTCCGGCCGGTGGTCAATGAAAAAGTGGTCGGCATCGTGGAACATCATCACGACCATTATGACGGCACCGGCCTGCATCAGGTGATTGCGGGGGAAGCAATACCGTTAGGCGCCAGGATTTTGTCTGTGGCCGATGCTTTCGATGCCATGACTTCCGACCGCCCTTACCGGCAGGCAATCCCCGAGGAAGAAGCCTGGCAGGAAATCATCCGTTGTTCCGGCACGCAGTTCGACACCGTGGTGGTCACCGCTTTTCTGAAAACCAAACCGACTATCTCCGCAACGGTAAAAGATAAAGCCGCCGTTAAATAAGCAGTTGTTTCCCCGGTTTTCAGGACTATTGCATGGCTCTTCATCAAATACGTTTTTTTACATCCGGGCATTTGCATGCGTAAAAACAAGCAGATATAATGCCAATAGATTGTTAAGTTTTCGAAGTATTTCAATATTTTCGAAGGAGAACAACTCATGCTTAAACATATTGTGATGTGGAAACTCCAGGATTTCGCCGAAGGCGCCGGTAAAAAGGAAAATGCCCTAAAAATTAAAGCCGGTCTTGAGGCGCTCAAGTCGAAAATAAAGGAAATAAAATTTCTGGAGGTCGGCATCAGTATCAGTGATGCGGTTGATTTCTACGATATTGTGCTGACCACGGCGTTCGATAGTGCTAAAGAACTGGAATCATACCAGAAGCATCCCGAACATGTGAAAATCGCCGGATTCATCGGTAAAGTGCGGCTGGAACGGAAAGTAGTGGATTACATTATTTAAGTTGCTCGGCATCCGGCCCCATCGCTATAATGTCATAATTTTGTAACGATTAATATCCCGCCGTTATAACTTCTCCATGTGTCAAAGAATACACTATCAAATGGAGAGTATTTGTCGAACAGGAGTTGTAAAGATGATTGCTATCGGCGTTAAAGCCCCGGAATTTGCGCTTAAAGACCAAAATGGGAAAATAGTAAAGTTGTCCGCATTGAAGGGCAAGAAAGTTTTACTTTCATTTAAACCGCTGGCCTGGACTTCGGTTTGCAGCGACCAGATGAGATTACTGGAAGAAAACCATCTTCATTTTGATGAATTGAATACGGTCGCGCTGGGGTTTGGCGTTGATTCCGTGCCTTCGAATAAAGCCTGGGCAAAATCAATGAATATTGAGAATACGAGACTGCTCTCCGATTTCTGGCCTCATGGGGAAATCGCGCAAAAATACGGCGTCTTCCGGGAAAATGACGGCTTTTCCGAGCGGGCTAATATCATCGTCGACGAAGGGCAAACCGTGGTTTTTGCGAAGGTCTATCCCACTTCTCAATTGCCGGACTTAACAGAAGTCTTCAAATTTCTGGGAAAATAACAATTGGAAAATAGCGCAGCCGATTATCATGGGAATATGTTCGGAATTTGAAATTTGTTTGAATCTTGATTATTGAAATTCGGGCGAGGGGGGCCGGCTTGCGGAGGGAATTTGGTGGAGCTGAGGGGGGTCGAACCCCTTACCTATTCAATGCCATTGAATCGCTCTCCCAGTTGAGCTACAGCCCCAATTCACAACTTTACCAGAATATCCTATAAAAAGGCAAGCCCCTTTGAAAAATTAAGGGGGCGGGTTATTTTTTGCAAATAACCCGCCCCCTCTTATTATTTCCGGTTTATTGGAAACTAGTGTTAAGTTTTATTTTTCTTTTTCGTAAATGTCAACCCGTCATCACCGCTGTCTACAACTATGGTATCGCCTTCTTTGAATTCACCACCAAGGACTTTGATCGCCAGCGGGTTCTCCACGTATTTCTCCAGCGCGCGGCGCAGCGGACGTGCGCCGTAAACCGGGTCGTAACCCTCTTTCGCCAGCCAGGATTTGGCTTTTTCGGTGATTTCCACGCTTAACTTACGTTCGGCAAGCCGTTTCTGCAAATCTTTGGCCAGCAAATCCACCACCTGCCGCAGTTGTTCTTCGTTCAGTTCATGGAAAACGATAATCTCGTCCAGACGGTTGAGGAATTCTGGACGGAAGGTCTTTTTGACCTCAATCATCACTTTCTCTTTCATGTCCTCATAATTGGATTTCTGCGCCTTAGTCTGGTCTTTTTTCGTGGCAAAACCAATCGCCGATTCACGCTTGATCAATTCTACACCGGCGTTGCTGGTCATGATAATGACCGTGTTTTTAAAATCAACCGTCCGGCCGTGGCCGTCGGTCATCCGGCCGTCATCCAGCACCTGGAGCAAACTATTGAATACTTCCGGATTGGCCTTTTCGATTTCGTCCAGCAGAATCACGCGGTAAGGGCGCCGCCTGACCGCTTCGGTCAACTGCCCGCCCTCGTCATAGCCCACGTAGCCCGGCGGGGACCCGATAAGTCGCGAAACGGTGTGCTTTTCCTGATATTCCGACATGTCCAGCCGTACCATTGCATTCTCGTCGTCGAACAGGAACCAGGCCAATGTCCGTGCCAGTTCCGTCTTACCGACTCCGGTCGGACCCAGGAACAGGAAACTGCCGATGGGCCGTTTGGGGTCTTTCAATCCGGAACGGCTGCGTCGGATGGCTTCGGAAATCGCTTTGACTGCTTCCTCCTGGTCGATTAGCCGCTCATGAATCCGGTCTTCCATGTGCAGCAGTTTCTCGGATTCACCCTCCAGCATTTGCGAAACCGGAATTCCGGTCCAATTGGACACCAGTTGGGCGATTTGTTCTTCGGTAACCTCACCGCTGATTTTTTCTTTCTTCAGCCATTTATTTTTAGCGGTATTATACTCATCTTCCACACGCAGATATTCCGCGCGGAGTTTCGCGGCCTCTTCGTACGCCTGCCGTTGTGAAGCCGCCTCTTCCTCATTCTTGAGATGGTTTACTTTCTTTTCCAGTTCTTTAACTTCTGCGGGCGCGCTTTCGGTATCCATCCGTAATTTACTCGCCGCTTCATCAATTAAATCGATGGCTTTATCCGGCAGGAAACGGTCCGCAATATACCGCTTGCTCAATGTGGCCGCGGCTTCCAGCGCCCCGTCCGTGATTTTCACCTTGTGATGGGCTTCATAACGCGGTCTCAGTCCGCGCAGCATTTCAATCGTTGTTTCTATCGAAGGTTCACTCAAGAAAACCGGTTGCAGACGTCTTTCCAGCGCTTTGTCTTTTTCAATAAACCTGTGGTATTCATCCAGCGTGGTTGCGCCAATGCACTGCAGTTCGCCGTGGGCCAGTGCCGGTTTTAACATGTTGCTGGCATCCATCGCCCCTTCCGCCGCGCCGGCTCCCACCAGTGTGTGGATTTCATCGATGAACAGAATAATTTCGCTTTTAGATTGGCGCACTTCGTCCATCACAGCCTTCAGGCGTTCCTCAAATTCACCGCGGAACTTAGTACCGGCCACCAGCGCGCCCATATCCAGCGCAATCACTTTCCGTCCTTTTAGCGAATTGGGCACGTCGTCAGCCGCAATTTTCTGCGCCAGGCCTTCGGCAATCGCCGTTTTCCCTACGCCGGCTTCCCCGACGATGACGGGATTATTCTTGGTGCGGCGGGTCAAAATTTGCGCCACCCGTTTGATTTCATTCTCTCGCCCGATAACCGGGTCCAGCTTCCCTTCCTGCGCCATTTCTGTCAGGTCGCGGCCGTATTTTTGCAGGGAGCGGTACTTGCTCTCTGCCCGGGCGTCGGTAACGCGGTGTCCGCCCCTGACCTTCTGCAGCGCGCCGTAAACCTTTTCTTTATCCAGCCCGAAACGGTGCAAAATATTATAAGATTCGCCGCTGCCTTCTCCGACAATGGCGATAAAAATATGTTCGGTGCTGATGAATTCGTCCTGGAGCCTTTTCGCCTCGGCGTCGGCGGCCATATACAATGCCACTATCCGCGGTGTGGCATAAATCTGGCCGGTGGTGTAGGATACTTTCGGTATCCTTTCGAGCGCCGCGTTAACCTGTGCTTTCACCGCCTCGACGTCAATCTTC
>Ga0187887_10000305_pt1 | contig 50065 bp, 42 predicted proteins | sample June2016WEW_7_10_FD_132977 | JGI IMG/M metagenome (GOLD analysis project Ga0187887, IMG submission 132977) | Peatland microbial communities from SPRUCE experiment site at the Marcell Experimental Forest, Minnesota, USA - June2016WEW_7_10 | ecosystem: Environmental > Terrestrial > Soil >... | reverse complement strand
GCCGCCCCACCGGCAGCCGCCCCACCGGCAGCCGCTGCGCCGGCAGGCACTGCGCCGCTCGTCGCGCCTGCGGGCGCGCCATTGCCTCCGGCGATAGCTCCGCCCGGTGCCCCACCGGTCCGCAACTCGAGCGCCTTCAGCCGCTGATCCAGATCGGCATACAGGTCGCGCTGCTGCTTGCGGCTGGTGTCGAGGGCATGGTTGAGCACGTCGATATCGTTGTGCATCGAGCGCAGATCCGCCTGAAGATTGCCGAGCTGATTCGAGACATCCAGCAGACTGTTGTTCGACACCACGCGCTCGATCCGCGTCAACCGCGTCTCGAGATCGTTGAGCTTGATCTGCACCGGATCCGTTGCCGGATCCGTCGCGCAGCCGACCAGGGTCAGCGCGGCTGCGCAGACCGCGGCGGCGGCGAGCGCCGATGTGCGCGCGTTCATCACGGCGTGTAGACGAGTTCCACTCGCCGATTCTTGGCCCACGCCGATTCATCGTCCCCTTCCACCGCCGGGCGCTCCGCACCGAAGCTCACCGTGCTGAGCTGGCTCTCCGCTACGCCTTGCAGCATCAACGCGCGGCGCACCGCCTGCGCGCGCCGCTCGCCGAGGCCGATGTTGTATTCGCGCGTGCCGCGCTCGTCGGTGTTGCCCTCGAGCTTCAGCTTGGCGCCCGGATGTGCCACCAGATACTGGGCATTGGCCGACACGATGGCTGCGTATTCCGGTTTGATGTCGGACTTGTCGAAGTCGAAGTAGATGATCCGGCTTTCGGCGGAACCGCCCGGTCCGGCGGCGCCCTGCGCGCCCATGGCGTTCGCGTCGCCGCCGAGCGGTGTGCCGGACGTGGAGGCGCCCTCGCCGTTCGGATTGGCCGAGCCCGCGACCTGATTGCCCGCGGTGGGCGGCTCGACGGTCGTATTCTTCTTGGGGCAGCCCGCGAGCAGCGCGGCGGCCGCGAAAAGACAGGCGATCGATACGATTTTTTTCATTGAATATTCCATCCAAAGGCTGCTGGAGAGATTGAAGCGTTGCAGGACATTATGAACTTAGTTGCGCAATTCATCGACTGGATGCATCGGGCTCAGAACGGCGACCACGCGGGCTCTTGCACTTCGCCCTCGCTCGACACCAATTTTTCCTGAACGCGGCCGTCGGAACTCACCATCGCGAGCACCCCGCGTCCGTGGTCGCGGGTCGCATATATGATCATGGCGCCGTTCGGCGCGAAGCTCGGAGAGACATCGAACTGCCCCTTGGTCAACACCTGCAGGTCGCCCCGGCCCTTCAGGTCCATGACCGCGATACGGTATGCGCCGTCTTCCTGCGTGACGAACGCAAGCTGCGATTCATCGGGCGACAGCCGCGGCCGCGCATTGTAATTTCCCTGAAAGGTCAACCGGCGCGGATGATCGCCGGGATGAATCCCCACGCGGTAGATCTGCGGGCCGCCGGCGCGGTCCGACGTGAAATAGATGCTTTGGCCGTCCTTGGACCATTCCGGTTCGGTGTCGATGCCGGGGTCGTCGGTGATGCGGGTGAGACCGTCCGTGGCCAAATCGAGTATGTAGACATCCAAATTGCCGTCCCGGGTCGAGAGGGTCAGCGCGAGTTTCTTGCCGTCCGGCGAGAATGCCGGCGCCTGGTTCACACCCGCCTTCGCCGAGACCCGGCGCCGCTCGCCCGTCTTGAGAGTTTGCACGTACACCGACGGCAGCCGATCCTCGAACGAGACATAGGCCAAGCTCTGACCGTCCGGGGACCACGCGGGCGACATCAACGGCTCATTCGACTGCATCACGATATGCGGATTCTCGCCGTCGGAATCCGCGACGATCAGCCGGTAGCTGCGATGCGGGAGCACCCCGAGCACCGACACATACGCGATGCGGGTCGCAAACGCGCCGCGAATTCCCAAGATCTTATCGAACACCATGTCCGCGACCTGGTGGCTCGCGAGCCGGAGACCCGCTCGATTCGCGCTGATCTGATAGCCGAGCAAGCGTTGCCGGGTGAGGACGTTGTAGAGCTCAAAGTTGATGGTGTAACGGTCCGGACCTTGGGCCTGCATCAGGCCGACCAGAATGTAGTCATTGCCCAGCCGCCGCCAGTCGTCGAAGCTGATGCCCGCGCCGGTGTGCGGCTGTTCCACCATATCCTTGCGGTCCATGGTCTTGAAGCGCCCGCTGCGCGCAAGATCGCTGCTCACGACCGTCGCGGCGTCGATCGACGCATCCGGCGTGTCGGCGGCCACGAACGGCACGATCGCGATCGGCACGGCATTGTCCTGGCCGCGGGTGACCTCCACGACGAACTCCGCGCCGCGGCTTGGTGATAGCAACAAGCAGGCGAGCGATCCAACCACGGCGAGGAGAGTTTTATTCATCGGGTTTGAACCTGAATGCGAAGTTTCGTTGAAACAGCGCCGGATCCGGCGGATCCGGCAAGGGCGAGGCGCGGTACACGGCATTCTCGATCGACTGGCGAACTGCTGCGTCCCCGTTGCATTGAGTCACTTTCGCGCTCGTGACCTCGCCTCCGGGAACCTGCGTGACCTCGACCAGACAATCGACGCCGACCTTGGCCGAGGGCGGCTTGATCCATGCGTTCTGAATTCTATTGCGAAGGCTGGCCACATAGCGATCCTTGAGGGGGCTCGCTTCGACGGCATCGACGTGCTCTTCCTCTCCGAGCTCCTTGCGCAGGTCTTCCTCGCGCTCCTTGCGCGCACGATCAGCGGCGGCCTTGGCCTCGGCGGCGGCTTTCGCATCGGCCGCGGCCTTTGCCTCGGCGGCAGCCTTGGCCTCGGCTGCCTGCTTGGCGAGCGCGGCTTTCTTGGCGTCCTCCGCGGCGCGGGCGGCCTGGGCCGCCGCCGCGGCTTTCACCTGCTCGGCGGCCTTCGCTGCGCTCTCGGCCGCTCTCGCGTCGTCTGCCGCCTTGGCCTGGGCTACCGCCTTGGCCTGGGCCGCCTTGGCCTGGGCTGCGGCCTGGGCATCCGCATCCGCCTTGGCCTGTTGTTCGAGGGCCTTGGCGTCCTGCGCGGCCTGGGCGTCCGCGGCCGCTTTCTGAGCCGCGGCTTGTGCCTCGGCCGCGGCGCGGGCCTGGGCGGCTTCCGCCGCCGCCCGATCCGCCTTGGCCTGCTCCGCGGCATGCAGCACGCGTGAATCGACGACTGTCGCGTTGACCGGCACCGACTCCACGCTGACGGGTGGGTGCGAGGACGGCACCACCGCCATGAGCACCAACGCCGCCACGATCCCTCCGTGCAGGAGCACCGAGAAGACGACCGGCCCGGAATTCTCGCGCAGAAAGCGGGACATCAACGCACTCCGCCGGCCTGTCGCGGTTCTCCCTGCACCCGCGGCGCCGGCCGCTCCGGATCGGTCAAAAGCCCCACCTTGTCCGCACCGGCCCGCTGCAGGATCACCATGGCATGAGCGACGGCGCCATACGGCACGGTGGTGTCGGCCTTTACCAGCACGGGGGTCTGCGGGTCACGGCGCAGAAGCGCGGCGGTGCGCGCGCTCACGGTGGTCTCGGAGGCCGGCTTGTCCGGATTCGGGCCGAAATTGATGTACAACTGCCCGCGCGCATCGATGGTGACGATGAGCGGCTCGTGTTTCTGCAGGAACGCGGGATCGATGGGCTTCGCACCGGCGCTCGGCAGATCCACTTTGATGCCCTCCTTCAGGAGCGGCGCCGTGATCATGAAAATGATGAGCAGCACCAGCATCACGTCGATGTAGGGAACGACGTTGATCTCCCCCATCAGTTTCCGGCGTCGCGGCGATGCGGCCATGAGCTATCAGCTCTGCGCCCGCGCCGATCCGTGGCGTTGCAAGATGGTCGAGAACTCCTCGACGAAGGTGTCGGATCGAAGTTCCAGCCGGCTCACCTGGTCGGCGAAGCGGTTGTACGCAATCACCGCGGGAATGGCCGCGAACAGGCCGATGGCGGTCGTGATCAAGGCCTCGGCGATACCGGGAGCGACCGCCGCCAGAGTGGCCTGTTGAACATTCCCAAGATTGTGGAAGGCGCTCATGATGCCCCATACGGTGCCGAACAGGCCCACGTACGGGCTGGTGGAGCCCACGGTGGCAAGCGTCGCGAGATTGCGCTCGAGGCGCTCCATTTCGCGCATTTGCGCCACGCGCATCGAGCGCCGGGCCCCCTCGAGCAGCAGGTCGGCCGCGGTGCCGAGCTGGCGCAGGCGGCTGAATTCGCCGAAGCCCGACTCGAAGATGCTCTGCAGGCCGGTGCCCGCCCGCCCTTTGGTCTCGATGTTGCGGTAGAGGGTCGCGAGATCGCCGCCGCCCCAGAATTGGGTCTCGAATTGATCGGCGCCACGGCGCGAGCGGGAGATTTCCTGGCGCTTGCGAAAAATGATCGCCCAAGAAACGAGCGAGGCCAGCAGCAGCAGAGCAACCACGGCCTGAACGATCGGACTCGCATCGAGCACCATGGTCCAAACCGACAAATCATTGGGCATTACGCCACTCCATGAACAGATCCTTGGGGATGGGCCGTGCCTTCATCGTGCTCGCGTCGAGGCATGCGACACGGGCCGTGGCATCGATGAGCTGCACGTCGCCGCGCCGTATGGTTTGCTTGAAGACGATTGTCGCACCCGTGAGCCTCTCGAGCTCGGCGGTGACGATAATTTCATCATGCAGAACCGCCGGGCGCAGATAATCCACGTTGACGTTCACGACCACGAATTGCAGCCCGCGCTCCGCGCGAAGTCTCACCTGATCCACGTTCAAGGCGCGCAGCCACTCGGTTCGGCAGCGCTCCATGAATTTTAGGTAATTCGCGTAATACACCACTCCGCCGCCGTCGGTGTCTTCCCAGTAGACGGTGACCGGGAACTCGAAGGACGTAGCGGACGTCACCGGCATCAGGGAGGGTCCCGGAAAAGCGGCAAATTCGGATCGCGCTCGCCGGCCGGCGCCTTCAGGCCGAAATGCAGGTACGCGGCGCGCGTGGCGACCCGGCCCCGCGCGGTGCGCATGAGGAAGCCCTGCTGAATCAGGAAAGGCTCGATCACATCTTCGATGGTGCCCCGCTCCTCGCTCATCGCAGCCGCGAGACTGTCGACGCCCACGGGCCCGCCGTCGAATTTCTCGATCACCGTCAGAAGCAATTTGCGGTCGAGCGTGTCGAAGCCCTGCGGGTCGACTTCCAGCATGTCGAGCGCCGCCAATGCCACCGTGCCCGTGATGATCCCGCCCGCCCTCACCTCGGCGAAATCCCGCACCCGCCGCAGCAGCCGATTGGCGATGCGCGGCGTTCCGCGCGAGCGCTCGGCGATGCGCGTCGCGCCGTCCGGCTGGAGCTTGAGCTTCAAGATGGAGGCGCTGCGGACCACGATCTTGGTCAAGTCCGCGGTGTTGTAGAACTCCAGGCGCTGCACGATGCCGAAGCGGTCGCGCAGCGGCGACGTCAGCAGCCCCGCGCGCGTGGTGGCGCCGACCAGCGTGAACGGCGGCAGATCGAGCTTGATGGACCGCGCGCCCGGACCCTCGCCGATCATGAGATCGAGCTGCGAGTCCTCCATCGCGGGATACAAGACCTCTTCCACCACCGGACTCAAGCGATGAATCTCGTCGACGAATAGGACATCCCGCGGCTCGAGATTGGTCAGAAGCGCCGCCAAGTCGCCCGGCCGCTCGAGCACCGGGCCCGAGGTCTGGCGCAGGTTGACCTTGAGCTCGTTGGCGATGATGTGCGCCAGGGTGGTCTTGCCGAGCCCCGGGGGCCCGAAAATCAGCACGTGATCCAAGGCCTCGCCGCGCATGCGCGCCGCCTGGATGGAAATGTCCAGAAGCTCGATCACCTTGGGCTGGCCCACGTAGTCCGAGATGGTCTTCGGGCGCACGGCGCGGTCGACGTTTTCGTCGTCACGGACCGCAGCGGCGCCGATGATTCGATCCGGTTCGATGCCCATGCGAGCCCCTTACGCCTTCGCCGCCGATTTGAGCGCGCGGCGGATCATTTCCGTCGTGGAGAGGCCGGGTTCGTCCGCCGCCTTCAACAGCCGCGTCGCCTCGGGCGGTTTATAGCCGAGCGCGACCAGGGCCGCGAAGGCCTCCCCTTGCGGACTCAAGGGGGACGCGCCGGCGGGCGCAGCCCCGTCCATCGCCGAAGCCGGAGAGGCGAGCTTCTGCACGCTGTCGCGCATCTCGATGATCACGCGCTCCGCGGTCTTTCGGCCGATACCGGGAATCCGGGTCAGCATCGCCGCATCCTCCGCTTCGACGATGCGCAGGAAATCCTCCACGCTCGCCCCCGAAAGGATCCCGAGGGCGATTTTCGGACCGACGCCGGACACTTTGAGCAAACCCCGGAACAAGCGCCGCTCGCCATCCGTGCCGAAGCCGAACAGGATGTGCGCGTCCTCCCTGATGACCAGATGAGTGAACAGGGCCACCGGCTCGCCGACCGAGGGCAGGCCGTAGAATGTCGACATCGGCGCTTCGAGCTCGTATCCCACGCCGTTCACGTCCACCATCAGGGTGGGAGGCTGTTTCAGCGCGAGCCGGCCCTTGAGAAAACCGATCATCCGCGGCTCGCCGCCAGCTTGACGGCGGCTTGAGTCAGGGAAACGCGCACCCGCCCCCGAAGCGCATGGCAGACGGCAGCCGCCAGTGCATCGGCCGCATCCGAGGCCACCGGCCCCTCGAGCTTCAGAATGCTCCTCATCATGAGCTGCACTTGAGCCTTCTCGGCGCTGCCCGAGCCGACCACCGCCTGCTTGATCTGGCGGGTCGCGTACTCGAACACCTCGGCATTGGCATCGATGGTGCCGCAAATCGCGGCGCCCCGCGCCTGCCCGAGCTTCAAGGCGCTGTCGGGATTGCGATTGACGAACACCCGCTCGATGGCGATCTCTTGAGGCCGGTATTCCGCCACGATGCTGCGAATACAGGTGAATATCTCGCACAGACGTGCGGCGAACTCGCCGTTCGGCGTGCGTATCACCCCGCTCGCCACATAGGTGAGTCTCGGCCCCAGGGCGTCCACGACTCCGAAGCCCGTGCATTGCGACCCGGGATCGATGCCGAGCACCCGTACGGTCGCGGGTTTAAGCGCCAAGCGTGTTGCCCGTGGTCTGCAGGGCGGCGATCAGTGTCGTTGACATGGCCGAGTATGATACCGGCAATGGGCGGCCAAACCCACCCGACGCGCCCCTTAAGGACGGTGGAAAGGACCGATGGAAACGACCACTCCAAGCCCGACCGCGAGCCATCGGCTCGATGCCGGCTTCGCGGCCGTTCGCTCGCTGGATCTCCCGGAAGCCATGGAGCCGGTGCGCAAGGCCGCGCTGCAGGTCGCCGAGATCGTGCGCACGCTCGATGCCGACGAGGACGTGGTGATCGCCGCGATGCTGCAGCCCCTGATGGAGGAGAAGCTTCTCGACCGGGAGTCCGCGGGACGGCAATTTGGCGAGGCCGCCGCGGAGCTCGCCCGGGCGCTGAGCCAATTGGGGCGGTTCGGCCTGCCGGCCGATTGGACCCCGGACCGCGCCCTCGATGGTTCGCAGGCCGAAGCACTTCGCAAGATGCTGGTCGCCGTGGTGGGCGACGTGCGCCTGGTCGTGGTCAAGCTCGCCGAACAATTGCAGCGCATGCGTGCCGCAAAGTCGATCGACGCGGCGCTTCGGCGAAAACTCGCCGTCGAGACCCGCGAGGTCTACGCTCCGCTCGCCAATCGTCTGGGCGTCTGGCAGGTGAAATGGGAACTGGAGGATTTGGCCTTTCGATATCTTCAGCCGGACGACTATCAGCACATCGCCGCGGCTCTGAAGGTGCGCCGGTCCGAGCGCGAGCACTACATCGAGGAGCTGAAGGTCGCTTTGCAGCGCGAATTGAGCGCAGCCGGCGTCGAAGCGAGGATCGACGGCCGCCCGAAACACATCTACAGCATCTGGCGCAAGATGCAGACGAAGCATCTGGCCTTCGAGGAGATCATGGACATCCGTGCGGCACGTATTCTCGTGAACACGGTGGCGGACTGCTACGCCGCGCTCGGGGTCGTCCATTCGCTCTGGCCGTTCATCGCGGGCGAGTTCGACGATTACATCGCGACCCCGAAGGACAACATGTACCGCTCGATTCATACCGCGGTGGTGGGGCCGGGTTCGCAGCCGGTGGAGATCCAGATCCGCACCTACGACATGCACGCTCATTCCGAGCGCGGCGTCGCGGCGCACTGGCGCTACAAGGAGGGTGGGCGCTCCGATCAAGCCTACGAACGCAAGATCAACCAGTTGCGCGCGCTGCTCGCTCCTGAAAACCAGGACAGCGCGCACGACTTTCTCGACCGGATGCGGGTCGAATTGTTCCAGGATCGCGTTTACGTGCTGTCCCCGAAGGGCGAGATCGTGGACGTGCCGGTGGGCGGCACGCCGCTCGACTTCGCCTACCAGGTGCACACGGATTTGGGCCACCGCACGCGCGGCGCCAAGGTCAATGGCCGCATGGTGGCGCTCGATTATCAGCTCAAGAACAGCGAGACCGTGGAGATCATCACCGCGAAGACGCAGCAACCCTCGCGCGATTGGCTGTCGCCGCAGTCGGGGTACCTCGCGAGCCCGCGCAACCGCAACAAGGTGAAGGCTTGGTTCCGCAAACAGGATGAATCCCAGAACAAGATCGAGGGCCGCGCCATGCTCGAGCGCGAGATCCAGCGCCTGGGAGTGAACGTGCCGTCGATGCCGGAGCTCCTGGCCGAGCTCAAGATGGCGAGCGCCGAGGAGCTGCACGCGGCGATGGGAGTGGGTGAGATCAGCGCCGCGCAAGTGGCCGGTGCGATTCAGCGCCTGCACTCTCGCGCCGCCCGTCCGGAAGAGGTGCAGAGACCGCGCATCCAGGCCCCGCGCGAGCCCGATGTCGAACTCCAGGGCGTCGGCGACATGCTGTCGACCTACGCGCGCTGCTGCAAGCCCGTGCCCCCGGAGCCCATCGCGGGCTACATCACGATCGGGCGCGGCGTGAGCATCCACAGCCAATCCTGCGCCAACCTCGCGCGGCTTGCGGTCAAGGCGCCGGCGCGCGTGCTGCCGGTCTCATGGGGCGAAAAGGCCGGATCGTTCCCGGTCGACATCGAAGTTCAGGCCTTCGACCGCCGCGGCCTGGTGAGGGATGTGAGCGCGGCGCTCGCCGACGAGAAAATCAGCATACGGGCGATGACCACGGTGACCGATGCGCGCGACCACCTCGCACGCATGCAGATCGGAATCGACGTGGCGGATCTGCCGCAGCTGTCGCGGCTGCTCGCCAAAATCTCGAGGCTCGCCAACGTCGTGAGTGCGCGGCGCAAGAGGTAGCTCGACGCTGCCTCTCACCATATTCTTCAGCGGTTGATCGCGTCGATGGCCCGCTTGTCCGCCGCCAGAGCCGCTTCGTGAATGGCCTCGGACAGCGTCGGATGCGCGTGGATGGTGCGTTGGATGTCTTCCGTGCTCGCGGAGTATTCCATTGCGAGCACCGCCTCGGCGATCAGCTCTCCCGCCATCGGGCCGATCACGTGCACGCCCAGCACTTCGTCGTCGTCCTTGGCCGCCACCACCTTGGCCATACCCTGCGGCGCCTCCATGGCGCGCGCGCGTCCGCTCGCCGCGAAGGGAAACACGCCGATTTTGTAGGGGCGGCCGGAAGCCTTGACCTGTTCCTCGGTTTGACCGACCCAGGCGATCTCGGGCGCCGTATAGATCACGGAGGGAACCACCTTGTAATTCACTTCACCATATCGGCCGGCGATGAGGTCGGCCGCCATGATGCCCTCTTCCTTGCCCTTGTGGGCGAGCATGGGGCCCCGCACCACATCGCCCACCGCCCAGACGTTCGCGGCGCCGGTCCGGCAATGCTCGTCCACTTGGATGAAACCCCTCGCATCGAGTACCACGCCCGTACCGTCCGCCAGCAGATTCTCCGTGAACGGACGGCGCCCCACCGCGACCACGAGCCTGTCCACCTGCAAGGTGTGCTCGCCCTGCGCATCCGTGTAGGTCACATCGACGGCGGCTCCGGACACCACGGCGCGCACCACCTTGGCGCCGAGCTTGATGTCGAGACCCTGCCTCTTGAAGTGACGCTGCGCTTCCTTGGCGATGGTCTGATCCGCCATGGGCAGTAAATCCGGCAGCGCCTCGAGCACCGTGACCTCGCTTCCGAGGCGCCGCCAGACACTGCCGAGCTCGAGGCCGATCACGCCCGCGCCGATGACGCCGAGGCGCCGCGGCACGGCGTCGAACTCGAGCGCATCCCACGAATCCACGATGTACTTGCCGTCATGGGGAACGGCGCCCAAGCGGATGGGAGCGGAGCCCGACGCCAAGATCACGTGCTTTGCCTGCAAGGTTCTCTCCGAGCCATCGGATCCCGTGACCAGCACTTGGTTTCCCGGCAGCAGCCGGCCATGCCCCTGAATGCCCGCCACGCCGTTGGCCTTGAACAGCGCGCTGATGCCTCCCGTCATGGTCTTGACGATCGATGCGCGGCGCTTTTGCATCTGGGCGAGATCGAGCTCGATGGTTTCGAGCTTGACGCCGTGAGCCGCGAACTCCTCCTTCGCGCGAACGTAGAGCTCCGAGGACTCGAGCAGCGCCTTGGAGGGTATGCAGCCGGCATTCAAGCAGGTGCCGCCGAATGCATAGTTTCCGTCCCTGTTCTTCCACTCATCGACGCAGGCGACGGTGAGCTTGTTTTGCGCGGCGCGAATGGCCGCAGGATAACCGGCCGGCCCCGCGCCGATCACGACCACGTCGAAATCCTCGCTCATACGCCGAGCACCATGCGGGCCGGATCCTCCAGGCACTGTTTGACGGTAACGAGGAACTGCACCGCCTCGCGCCCGTCGATGATGCGGTGGTCATAGGTCAAGGCGATGTACATCATCGGCCGGATGACCACCTGGCCGTCCACGGCCACCGGGCGCTCCTGAATCTTGTGCATTCCCAGAATCGCGCTCTGCGGAGCATTGACGATGGGCGTCGACAGAAGCGAGCCGAATACGCCGCCGTTGGTGATGGTGAACGTGCCGCCGGTCAATTCCTCCATGGTGATGGAACCGGCGCGGGCGCGGGCCGCGAAGTTGCCTATCGATTTCTCGATGTCCGCAAAGGAGAGCTGGTCGGCGTCGCGCAGCACCGGGACTATCAGTCCGCGATCGGTCGAGACGGCGACGCCGATGTCGAAGTATTCGTGATAGATGATGTCATTGCCTTCGACCGAGGCGTTCACCGCCGGAAATTTCTTCAGCGCTTCGACGCAAGCCTTGGCGAAGAACGACATGAACCCGAGCTTCACGCCGTGCTGCTTCTCGAACGAATCCTTGTAGCGCGAACGCAGTTCATTGACGGCATGCAAATCCACTTCGTTGAACGAAGTCAGCAGCGCTTGGGTCGCCTGCGCCTGAACCATGCGCTCGGCGATGCGTGCGCGCAGGCGCGTCATCGGGACGCGCTGCTCGGTGCGGCCGCCGCGCATGCTCGGAGCGGGCGCCGGAGCAGGCGCAGGCGCAGGCGCAGGCGAGGCTGCAGGCGCGGCCGAGGCTGCAGGCGCCGCTTCCTTGGTGGCGAGGAAATTCACCACGTCCGACTTCGATACCCGGCCGTCGCGTCCGGAGCCGACCAGCGCCTTGGGGTCGAGCTTATTTTCCTCGGCCACGCGCTTGGCGGCGGGACTCAGCTTGGCCGCGTCCTTCGACGTGGCACTCGCTCCGCCGGCGGAGGCCGTGATCGCCGGCGCCACCGGCGCCGCGGGGGCTTCCTCGATCAGCGCCAGCAGCTGGCCGCTGGTCACCGTGGTGCCATCCTGGAGCTTGATCTCGGCGAGCACTCCGGCCGTTGGAGCCGGCACCTCCAGCACGACTTTGTCCGTCTCCAAATCGACGAGATTCTCATCGCGCGAGACGCTATCGCCCGGCTTTTTGTGCCACGCGACCAAGGTGGCGTCCGCCACCGACTCCGGCAGCTGCGGTACGCGAACTTCAATTGTCATGAACCCGTCCTAGTGTGAGCCGCCGGGAGGCGCATCGTTTGCCGTGAGGTCTCTTCCGGCGGAACCCCCTGCAGCGCCGCCGTGACCAGATTTTTCTGCTGTTGATCGTGAAGGGCGGAAATACCGGTGGCGGGCGCGGCGGCGCCGCCGCGCCCGGCGTAGAGAAGCTCGTCCTTCGGACCGAGCGGCGCCTGCAACCGGTGGCGTATCTGATACCAGCCGCCTTGATTCTGCGGCTCTTCCTGGCACCACACGATCTCCCGCGCATTCGCGTACTTGCGCAAGATCGCCTCGTACTCCTCCGAGGGGAACGGATACATCTGTTCCAGCCGCACGAGCGCCACGGCATTGATTTTCGCATCGCGCCGCGCCTTCAACAAATCGAAATACACCTTGCCGCTGCAAAGCACGACTCGGGTCACCGCCGATGCGTCGAGCTCGTCAACGTCATCGATCATGTTCTTGAAGCTGCCGCCCGCGAGCTCCTCGAGCCTCGAAACCGAGAGCGGATGACGCAGCAGACTCTTCGGCGTCATGATGATGAGCGGCTTTCGCAGCGGCCGCACCATCTGCCGGCGCAACATATGGAACATCTGGGCGGGTGTCGACGGTACGCACACTTGGATGTTGTATTCGGCGCAGAGCTGCAGGAAGCGCTCGAGGCGGGCCGAGGAATGCTCCGGCCCCTGGCCTTCGTAACCGTGCGGCAGGAACAGCGTGAGCCCCGACAATCGACCCCACTTCGCTTCCCCCGAACTGATGAACTGATCGATGATCACTTGGGCGCCGTTGGCGAAGTCGCCGAACTGGCCTTCCCAGATCGTCAGGCAGTGGGGTTCGGTGGTCGAGAAGCCGTATTCGAATCCCATCACCGCCTCTTCCGACAGCACCGAATCGGTGACGGTGAATGTCGGCTGGTTGGTCGCGAGGTGCTGCAGCGGCACGTAGGTGCGGCCCGTGGTCTGATCGTGCAACACCGCGTGGCGGTGAAAGAACGTGCCGCGTCCGCTGTCCTGACCGGTGAGCCGCACGGGATACCCCTCCTGGATGAGGCTCGCGTAGGCCAGATTCTCCGCGCATCCCCAATCCAGGGCGAGATCGCCCGCCACCATGCGCTCGCGCGCCTGCATGATCGCGAGCGCGCGGGGATGCAAAGTCCAATCCGCCGGGTAGGTGGTGATGGCCTTGCCGAGCGCCCGCAATCGCGGCATGTCGACCGCGGTCCTGACCGGCTCCGACCAATCGGCGCCGAGATACTCGCTCCAGTCGACCGTGTACTTGTTGCCGATGAGGCCGAGCGCGGCGCGCGCCTGAGGCTTGCCCTCATCGAGGCCTGCGCGATATTGATCAATCATCGCCGACGCCTCGGCGGCCGACAGCACGCCTTGCGCCACCAGCTTGTCCGCGTACAACTGGCGAACGGTGGGCTTCTTGCGGATGACCTTATACATCAGCGGCTGCGTCGCCGCCGGCTCATCGGCCTCGTTGTGGCCGTGCCGGCGGTAGCATACGAGGTCGATGACCACGTCCTTGTGGAATTTGCGCCGGTAAGCGAGCGCGAAATGCGTGACGAAACAGACCGCCTCGGGATCGTCCGCGTTGACATGGAAGATCGGCGCCTCCACCATCTTCGCGACATCCGAGCAATACAGGGTCGAGCGCGCATCGCGCGGGTTCGAGGTGGTGAATCCGACCTGGTTGTTGATGATGATATGGACGGAGCCGCCGGTATAAAAGCCGCGAGCTTGCGACAGCTGCAGCGTCTCCATCACCACGCCCTGGCCCGCGAAGGCGGCATCGCCGTGGATTTGCACCGCGAGCACTTTGTCGCCCTGGGTATCTCCGCGGCGTTCCTGACGCGCTCTGACCGAGCCCTCCACCACGGGATTCACGACCTCCAGGTGCGAGGGATTGAACGCGAGCGCGACATGCACGTTGCCCGCCGGCGTCTTGAGGTCCGACGAGAATCCCTTGTGATACTTCACGTCGCCCGAACCCCGCAGCTTCAGGAGGTCGTATTGTCCTTCGAATTCGCTGAACAGATCCTTGGGCGATTTGCCGAGCAGGTTGACGAGCACGTTGAGGCGGCCGCGATGCGCCATGCCGATGACGGTCTCTTCGATGCCGCTGCGGCCTTCCTGCTGCACGAGCTCATCCAGCAACGGAATGAGACTGTCCCCGCCTTCCAGCGAAAATCGCTTCTGGCCGACGTATTTGGTATGCAGGTAGCGCTCGAGTCCCTCGGCGGCAGTCAACTGCCAGAGAATGTTCTTCTTCTCGTCGGCGCTGAATCGATGCTGAATTCGCTCCGACTGAAAATTATCCTGCAGCCACAACCGCTCCTCGGTGTCCGACACATGTGCGAACTCGGCGCCGATGGTGTCGCAGTAGATGAACTTCAGCGTTGCAAGGATATCCTTGAGCTTGCTGCGGGCGGGGATGGCCGGGGTCCGGCTGCCCGTGACGAACTCGGTCTCCATGTCGGCGTCCGAAAGGCCGAAGTACTTGGGATCGAGAATGTAGGGCGCGGGGCGGGGCGACAGACCCAACGGGTCGAGGTTCGCGATCAAGTGTCCCCGGTTCGCGTGGACCTGGATCAAGCGCGACACGGCCGCTTGCTTGGCGCTCGCGGCTCCCGCAACCTCGCCGCGGACCGCCGGCGCCGGGGCGTTAACGAGCGGCTTTTGCAGCTGCGCCGCGAGGTGCTCGCGGATTTGCCGGTGAGATCGTTCGACGCCGGCGTTTCCGTTGGCGGCACCCGTCACCAGGCCTGCGAAGTAGCGCGCCCAGCCGGGGTCTACCGTTGCCGGGTCCTTCAGGAATTGTTGATAGAGTTCCTCGATGAAATCGGCATTGCCACCGTACAAAGCCGTGGTGGCGAATTGATCGACGAGTGAGTCGCTCATGGGTCCTTCGGGCGGGTGAAAACCTCAATTACATCAATGTGATGAGCAGGAAAACAAAACGCGAAATAAGGCGCGCAGTTTAGCCCAATGCGGCGCAATATGGAATGTGACCCAGGCCGCTAAATCAACAGATAGAACGCGCCCGTGAGCTGCCGGAGCATTTCCATCTCATGCCCGATGAGAATCGCGTAGCCGAGAAAAATGCCGTACAAGATCACGTCGACCCGCACCACCCGCAGGAACCGATAGCCCGCCAACAGCACCATCAGACCGACGCATACTCCGGTCATGGCCAGCTTGAGCCCGGCGAACAGGGCCGCGTTGCCGCCCACGAACAGCGCCATGAAAGGATTGACCTCGACGGCGCCCGCGGACAGCAACCTCAAGGTCAAGAATGCGTCCACCACGCTCAATATCAAGATGCCGATCGAGACTGCCCAGAGGTGGCTGGCGTGCCAATCGAGCGCATGAAACCTCGCATCCTGTTCGCGGCGTGCCGGACGGCGGCGGCGAGGACGGATGCTGCCGTACAACAGGGACCACCAAAATCGCTCCCGCCGATCCACCCGGCTCCTCCGATCCTGCGGCAGCGGCCTGTCCGCCGCCTGCGGGGCGGCAAAATCGTCGGGAACCGGTGGGGAGGAACTCATCCCGCCTACTATCCCGATTTCGAGAGGGGTCCGGCAAGCGATACGTCATAATGCGAGCCGCTCGCGCTCAATTTTAATGTGACGCATTTGATGTGGCGCATCGTGTCCAAGTGCGCGGCGATCGCCTCACGCCGCGCTTACCATCTGCGCCATGAAGTCGCTGACGGACATTCCCGCCAGAGCGGCGCGGTCGGAGAACATCCTCTTGATCGACTCGGTTTGTTTCGCGCCGAAATGCGCCGCGACACTGTCCTCGAACTTCCTGACCAGCACCGGCATTCCCTCCGCGCGCCGCTTGCGATGGCCGATGGGATAGTCGACCTGTACGCGGGCGCTCGCGGTGCCGTCCTTGAAATGCACCTGAACCGCGTTGCCGATGTAGCGCTTGTCGGCGGCGTAGTACTCCTGGGTGAAGACGGCGTTCTCGCGCACCTCGGTCTTGGCGCGAAGCCCATCCACACGCGGATCCTTGGCGACATCGTCTTCGTAGTCCGCTGCCGTGAGCCGGCCGAATAGCAGAGGGATCGCGACCATGTACTGAATGCAGTGATCCCGGTCGGCCGGATTTGCCAACGGTCCCGTCTTGTCGATGATGCGCACCCCGGGCTCCTGAGTCTCGATCGTGACCCGGCTCACCTGATCCAACCGATCGCGCACCTGCGGGTGCAGGGTCATCGCCGCCTCCACCGCGGTCTGGGCATGAAACTCGGCCGGAAACGAGATCTTGAACAGCACGTTCTCCATCACGTAGCTGCCGAATCCCTGCGGCAAGGCAAGCGCCTTGCCCTTGAACAGCACGTCCTGAAACCCCCAGGTCTTGGCACTGAGCGCGGACGGATAGCCCATCTCTCCCTTGAGCGCGAACAGCGCATGGCGAACGGCGCGGCTGGTCGCATCGCCGGCCGCCCAGCTCTTGCGCGACCCGGTATTGGGCGCGTGGCGATAGGTTCGGAGTGCCCCGCCGTCGATCCAGGCATTCGACACCGCGTTGATGATCTGATCGCGGGTGCCGCCGAGCATCGCCGTCACCACGGCGGTGGATGCGACGCGCACCAGCAGCACATGGTCGAGACCCACCCGGTTGAAGCTGTTCTCGAGCGCCAGCACGCCCTGGATCTCGTGCGCCTTGATCATGGCCGTGAGCACATCGCGCACTCGCACGCGGTTGCCGCTGCGCGACAGGTAATCAGCCGTCGCGAGGATGCCGCCCAAGTTGTCCGACGGATGACCCCACTCCGCCGCGAGCCAGGTATCGTTGAAGTCGAGCCAGCGAATCATCGCGCCGATGTTGAAGGCCGCATTGATCGGATCCAGCTCGTACGAGGTGCCGGGCACGCGCGCGCCGCCCTTCAGGGTCGCTCCCGGAACCACCGGCCCGAGGAGTTTCGTGCATGCGGGGTACTTGAGCGCCTGGAATCCGCACGCCAGCGTATCCATCAGGCAATAGGCGGCGGTCTCGTAGGCGAGATCGCCGTTGATTTGGTAGCTCAGCGCGTAATCGGCGATCGCCGCCAGGAGATGGTCGGGAGCCGGCCGCTCGGCCGACTTGATATCGTGTGACATGGAACCCTTTGCTAAGTGTCTTTAGCCGGAGTCGGCGCCTCAGGGGCGCCGGTCCAATGGCTGAAATTCGAGATTCTCCGGACCCGTGTAATTGGCGCTCGGCCGGATGATCTTACCGTCGATGCGCTGCTCGATGATATGCGCCGCCCAGCCCGAGGTCCGGCTCATCACGAACAACGGCGTGAACATGGCCGTGGGCACGCCCATCAGATGGTAGGACACCGCCGAAAACCAGTCGAGATTGGGGAACAGGTTCTTGGCGCTCTTCATGACCGACTCGATGCGCTCGGCGACCCGATAGGCCTTTTCGTCGTTGGCGGACTTCGCGAGCGTGCGCGCCACTTCCTTGATGATCTGATTGCGGGGGTCGGAGATGGTGTACACCGGATGCCCGAAGCCGATGATGACCTCCTTGGCCGCCACGCGCCGCCTGATGTCGGTGTCCGCCTCGTCCGGCGAGGAATACCGCTGCTGAATCTCGAACGCCACCTCGTTCGCCCCGCCGTGCTTGGGGCCGCGCAGCGCGCCGATGGCCCCCGCCACGCAGGAATAGATGTCCGAGCCGGTGCCCGCAATCACGCGCGCCGTGAAGGTCGATGCGTTGAATTCATGCTCCGCATATAGATTGAGGGAGGTATGCATGGCGCGCACCCATTCCGCCGGGGGTTTTCGCCCGTGCAACAGGTGCAGGAAATGCGCGCCGATGGAATCGTCGTCCGTTTGAAGCTCGATGCGCTTTCCGCCGACCGTGTAGTGATACCAATAGCAAAGCATCGAGCCCAGCGAGGCGAGCAATCGGTCCGCGATGTCGCGCGCTCCTTCGACGGGATGGCTTTCGGACTCCGGTTCCGCGCATCCGAGCGCCGATACGCCGGTACGAAGCACGTCCATGGGATGACTGGATGCCGGCAATTGCTCGAGGATGGTCAATACCGCCTTCGGCGGAACCCGTAATTTTTTGAGCTTGGCTTTATATGCGGCGAGCGTCGCCCGGTTCGGAAGCTTCTCATGCACCAGAAGGTGGGCAATCTCCTCGAATTCGCATTGCGTGGCGATATCGAGAATGTCGTAACCCCGGTAGTGCAAGTCGTTGCCGGTTCTTCCCACCGTGCAAAGGGCGGTGTTGCCGGCGGGAACGCCGGACAAGGCCACCGACTTCTTGGGTTTGGGTCCCGCCGCTTGCGTGGTCGGCGCCGAAGCTTGCGTTTCGCTCATTTTTCTTTCCCCTCTCGGAACAATTCGTCCAGCTTCGCTTCGTACGAGTGATAGTCGAGATATTTGTACAGATCCGCCCGGCTCTGCATTCGATCGAGGACGTTCTTCTGGGTTCCGTCGCGGCGAATAGCCTCGTAAGTCGCGAGCGCGGCCGCGTTCATGGCGCGGTACGCGGAACAGCAATAAAGCACCACGTCGACCCCGACCGAGGCAAGCTCCGCGCGCGTGTAGAGCGGCGTATGCCCGAATTCCGTGATGTTCGCGAGGATCGGCACTTTGACCGCATCCTTGAAGCGGCGGTACATGGCGAGATCGGTCATGGCCTCCGGAAATATCATGTCGGCGCCCGCCTCGACGCACGCCACCGCACGCTCGATCGCCTTGTCGATTCCCTCGACCGCCAAGGCATCCGTGCGCGCCATGACCACGAAGTTCGAGTCCGTGCGCGCATCCACGGCGGACTTGACGCGATCGACCATCTCCTGTTGGCTGACCACTTCCTTCCCGGGGCGGTGACCGCACCGCTTGGCCTGGACCTGGTCTTCGATATGCAGCCCCGCCGCGCCGAACTTGATGAACGATTTGACGGTGCGCGCGATATTGAACGCCCCGCCCCAGCCGGTATCCGCATCCACCAGGAGCGGCAAGGGGCATGCGTCGGTGATGCGCCGGATATCCGTCAGCACGTCGTCCATGGTGCTGATGCCCAAATCCGGGATGCCCAGAGAATTTGCGGCGACGCCGCCGCCGGAGAGGTACAGCGCCTTGAAGCCCGAGGCGGCGGCCAAACGCGCGGCGTACGCGTTGATCGCCCCCACCACTTGCAACGGTTGCTCTTGCGCGACGGCGGCGCGCAAACGCGCGCCTGGGGAAATCGCGGACGAAAGGCTGGTTGGTATCGCCATGGTCTTGGAGTCCTACAGGGCTGAAACTATAGAGGCATCGGCACTTCGGCCGGGATGACAAATCCGATCAAAGCGTTTGAGCGATTTTGCAACACCGCATTTTGCGGGCGAGAGCCTCGGCCGCAAATCGCCGGGCTATCCCTGTTGGCCGCGCCGGAACTCTCCGGGCGAGGCACCGGTCCATTTCTGAAAGGCCCGATGGAAGGCGCTGCGCTCCGAGAAGCCCAGCTCCAGGGCGATATCCCCGACGCTGCGGTCCGAATCGCTCAGATAGCTGATGGCGAGGTCGCGGCGAAGATGATCCTTGATTCCCTGATAGGTCGCACCCTCCTCGTGCAGACGGCGGCGCAGCGTCGCGGCGGTCATGTTCAATTCGGCGGCGAGCGTATCGAAATCCGGCACCTCGCCCGGGAGCCGCTGGCGCAGCCGGCGCCGGATGCGCGCGCTCACGCTGCTGCCGTTCTTGTACTTCGTCACGATATTCTCGGGAGCGGTACGGAGAAACTCCTTGATGGTGCGCTCATCCTGCACGACGGGAAGATTCAGGTAACTCGCGTCGAAGGCGATGCCGGTGAACGGGGCATCGAACGAGAGATCGTTCGAGAACATCACTCGATATTCGCCGCTGTGCGCGGGTTGCGGGTAGCAAAACTGCGCGCGGAGAATCGGTATCCGCCGGCCGACCAGCCAGCAAGCGACGCCGTGCAGGAGAAGAAGGAGCACCTCCTGACCGAACACGCGGTAAGGCTTTCCCGCAATCAGTTCGCGCAGCACGAGATTCGCCTCGCCGTCGTCGCACTCCAGCGAACCGGCGATATCGTCGAGGATCAGCCCGTAGAAACGCAGGCTCCGATCCAGCGCATGGCCCAGCGTCCTGCAGCTCAGCACGGAATGACATAGCATCGCGAAGCTGCCCGACTTCATCCGCCGCGAGTCCTGTCCGAAAAACTCATCGTCCAGCGTCAGCGCGACCAGGCGCCACAATTTTCCATAGTGCTCCGCGGAGACCCGCGCATGGGGGCTTTGGAGCAGCGTCGGCGACAGCCCGACCGCGATCAGAATCTCGTCGGTGTCCATCCGGCGCACTCGCAGCGCCTCGAGCGCCGCCGCCACGAAACAGATGGCCACCGTACCCGGCTCCGGCCGGCCGGACTGCGCAGGGCTCCCCGGGAAGAGGTCGATCGATGGCTCCAGCATTGAAGCGGTAGTTTACGCGATGCGGAGGGCCTAATATATGCCATGTCATGGCCGGAGCCGTTGTGCTCCGGCCGCCAGGTCAATCTGAAGGGGAATTTTAATGTCCAGCACGGTCGCGGCAGTCAAACAGCAGGCGCCTACTGTCAAAATGCTGCTCGACGGCAAGTTCGTCGAGTCAAAGTCCGCCGAGTGGCAGGATGTGGTCAATCCGGCGACGCAGGAAGTACTTGCGCAGGTGCCGTTCGCGACGGACGCGGAGATCGAGGCGGCGGTGGCCTCGGCGAAGGCCGCGTTCAAGACTTGGAAGCACACGCCGATTGCGGCGCGCGCACGCATCATGTTGAAGCTGCAGGCGCTGGTGCGCGAGAACATGAGCCGCATTGCCCAGACACTGAGCGCCGAACAGGGCAAGACCCTGGCCGACGCCGAGGGCGATGTCTTTCGCGGACTCGAAGTCGTCGAGCACGCATGCTCGATCGGTACGCTGCAGCTCGGCGAATTCGCCGAGAACGTCGCCGGCGGAGTCGACACCTACACCATGCGCCAGCCCATCGGCGTTTGCGTGGGGATTTCCCCGTTCAATTTTCCGGCGATGATTCCGCTTTGGATGTTCCCGATGGCGATCGTGTGCGGCAACACCTTCGTGCTCAAGCCCTCGGAGCAGGACCCCATGACACCCATGCTGCTCGCCGAACTCGCGCTGCAAGCCGGCATCCCGCCGGGGGTGCTCAACATCGTTCACGGCGGCAAGCGATCCGTCGAGGCGCTGTGCGCGCACCGCGACGTGGCCGCGGTGTCGTTCGTCGGGTCGACGCACGTGGGGACGCTGGTTTACAACCTTGCCTCCCAGCACGGCAAGCGCGTGCAATGCATGATGGGCGCGAAGAACCATGCCGTGGTCATGCCCGATGCGAACAAGGAACATGCGCTGAATGCCCTGGTCGGAGCAACCTTCGGCGCGGCCGGTCAGCGCTGCATGGCCACTTCGGTGACCGTGCTGGTCGGCGAGGCGCAAAAATGGATTCCCGACATCGTCTCGAAGGCCAAGACCTTGAAGGTGAGCGCGGGCACCGAGAAAGGCGCCGACCTCGGACCGGTGGTGTCGAAAAGCGCCAAGAACCGCGTGGTCGGGCTCATCGATGACGGCGTGAAAGAAGGGGCGAAGCTCGAGCTCGATGGGCGCTCCATCAAGGTGGCCGGCTACGAGAAGGGCAACTTCGTCGGCCCGACCATTTTCTCCGCCGTCAAGCCGGAGATGAAAATCTACACCACGGAGATCTTCGGCCCGGTGATGGTCATCGTCGCCGTCAATACGCTGGATGAGGCGATTGCGCTGATCAACGACAACCCCATGGGCAACGGCACGGGAATTTTCACGCAGAGCGGTGCGGCTGCCCGCAAGTTCCAGAGCGAAATCGATGTCGGTCAGGTCGGCATCAACGTGCCGATCCCGGTGCCCGTCCCCTTCTTCAGCTTCACCGGCTCGCGCGGCTCGAAGCTCGGCGATTTGGGCCCCTACGGCAAGCAGGCGGTGCAGTTCTACACGCAGACCAAGACCATCACCTCGCGCTGGTTCGACGATGCCAGCGTCTCGACCGGCGTGAACACCACGATCAGCTTGAAGTGAGATTCGAGGACTCGGCCGCCGTCATCACCGGCGGAGCATCGGGATTGGGGCGGGCCGTCGCCGAGCGGATCGTCGCCGGGGGCGGCCGCGCCGTCATTGTCGACGTTCAGGACGAGGCCGGGCGGGCCGCGGCCAAGGAGATCGGCGCGACGTTCGTGAAATGCGACGTGAGCGCCGAGCAAGAAGTGAACGCGGCCATCGCCGACGCCCGTGAGGCCATGGGTTCCATCAATGTCCTGGTGAATTGCGCGGGCATCCTCGGCGCCGGCAAGCTCCTCGGACGCGACGGGCCGATGGCGGGCGCGTACTTCGAGAAGGTGGTGCGCGTCAATCTGATCGGAACGTTTCTCTGCGACAAGGCCGCCGCCGCCGTCATGCGCGACAACACCCCGAACGCCGGGGGCGAGCGCGGCGTGCTGATTCATACCGCTTCGGTGGCCGCCTTCGAGGGACAGATCGGCCAGGTGGCGTACGCGGCCACCAAAGCAGGCATCGCCGGAATGACGCTGCCCATCGCACGTGAGCTCGCGGGAGCCGGCATTCGCTGCGTGGCGATCGCGCCCGGGATTTTCATGACGCCGATGCTCGCGAGTCTCTCCAAGGAGGTTCAGGACTCGCTCGGAGCGCAGGTGCCGTTTCCGCCGCGTCTCGGCAAGCCCGAGGAGTTCGCCCAGCTGGTGCAATCCATCATCGAGATTCCGACCTTGAACGGTGAGGTCATCCGCCTGGATGGCGCCATTCGAATGCAGCCTCGCTAGGGCGCCGGTGGACTCCTTCGTCACCTCGGAGGAGGCGGCCCCCGCCTCCTCCGAACAAGAACTGCACCGCGGAATCGGCTCGCGCCAACTCGGCATGATCGCCATCGGCGGTGCCATCGGCACCGGCCTGTTCTTCGCCAGCGGCGGCGCAATCTCGCAGGCCGGGCCCGGGGGGGCGCTGCTGGCCTACGCCATCATGGGCTTCGCGGTGTACTGCATGATGCAATCCCTGGGCGAGATGGCGACCCAACTGCCCATTCGCGGCTCGTTCGAAACCTATGCCGAACGCTTCGTGGATCCCTCGTTGGGCTTCGCGGTCGGCTGGAACTACTGGTTCAGCTGGGCCATCACGCTGGCCGCCGAATTGGTGGCCGGCTCGCTGATCGTCAAATTCTGGTTCCCGCATTCCAACTCGACGCTCTGGGCGATGGGATTCTTCACCTTGCTGCTGGCGCTCAACATGCTTTCCGTGAAGGCCTATGCCGAAGCCGAGTACTGGTTCGCCAGCATCAAAGTCGTCACGGTGCTGATTTTTCTGTTCGTCGGCATGTTGATGATCGCCGGCCTGCTCGGCGATCACAACGGCGGCTTCGCCAACTGGACTCTCGCCGATGCCAAGGCCGGCACGAAGGCGCCCTTCGTCGGCGGCCTCTCTTCCGTGCTGCTGGTGTTCCTGGTGGCCGGCTTTTCCTTTCAAGGCACCGAAGGGGTGGGTCTCGCCGCCGCCGAGACCGACGACCCACGCAAGAATGTACCCAAGGCCATCAAGAGCGTGTTCTGGCGCATCCTGCTGTTTTACATCGGCTCGATATTCGTCGTCGGCACGCTGATCAGTTATACCGATCCCAACCTCATGCACGGGGATGAGGGCCACGTGGCGCTGTCCCCGTTTACGATGGTGTTCACTCACTTGCCGCGGTTCGGCTATTACGCCGCCAGCCTCATGAACGCCGTCATCTTGTCGGCCGTTTTATCCTGCGGCAATTCCTCCATGTACGTAGCCTCCCGCATGCTGTACGCCATGGCGCACAGCGGCAAGGCGCCCAAGATCTTCGGCCAACTCAATGCCCGGGGCGTGCCGGCCGCCGCTCTGCTCGTCACCGGCGGCGTGAGCGCATTGGCGTTCTTTTCGACTTTCGTCGGCGACCAGAAGATCTATCAGATCTTTTACAACGCGTCAGGACTGAGCGGCTTCCTGATCTGGTTGGGCATCGCCATCTGCCACCTGCGCTTCCGCAAAGCCTGGGTGGCTCAAGGCCGCAGCCTCGACGACTTGAAATTCAAGGCCAGATTTTTTCCCTTTGGACCCTGGCTGGCATTGATCTTGTTCGTCATCGTGCTGTTCGGCGCCAACATCAGCGTGTTCCAGGCGCCGGTATTTTCCTGGTTCGACTTCATCAGCGGCTACCTGATGATCCCGGCCTTTATCCTGTTCTACCTCGGCCACAAATACCGGCACAAGACACGCTTGGTGCCGCTCGAGGACTGCAACTTCGAGATGGAATAGGGTCAGAGCTTCCCGGCCTCGCGCTCGCGCCGCGTGCTCCAGCGCCGGATCACACCCTGGATCGCATCCAGCCCGTCGGTGAGCGCGGCCGGACCGGGTTGCAGGATCAGCGGCGATTTGATCTCGTGCAGCTCGCCATCGCGCACGGCGGGCACTGCCTCCCACCCCGATCGGGCGGCCACCAGGTTCGGTCGGAACCGTTTGCCGCACCAGGAGCCGAGAATCACCTCCGGCGCGCGGCGGACCACTTCGCCGGGATCGGCAAGGATCCGGTCCTTGCCGAGGGCGCAGGCGGCGCGTTCCGGGAACACGTCGTCCCCGCCCGCGATCCCGATCAGCTCGCTCACCCAGCGAATTCCGGTGATCTGCGGGTCGTCCCATTCCTCGAAATACACTCGCGGCCTCCGGGGGAGCGACGCCGCCTGACCACGAACCGCTTCGATATGCATTTCGAGCTCGCGCGCGTATCGCTCGGCGCGCTCGAACGCTCCGACCAGGGCACCGAGCCGGCGCACATAGGCAAGTATGCCCTGCACCGAGCGGTGATTGCTGATCCACACCTCCACGCCCGCCTTGATCAGCGCCTGCGCGATCTCGGATTGCATGTCGGAGAAGCCGACCACGAAGTCGGGGTCGAGATCGAGTATCCGGTCGAGCTTCGCGCTGGTAAAGGCGGAGACTTTGGGCTTTTCGCGCCGCGCGCGGGCCGGCCGCACCGTGAATCCTGAAATACCGACGATCCGCTCCTCTTCGCCGAGCGCATACAGCACCTCGGTCGGCTCCTCGGTGAGGCAGACGATGCGATGCGGGTAGCGCCGATCCATCCTCAGAGCACGCCTTCGGCAAGCGCTTCCGCGGCGCCGTGAACGATGGCATGGGCGAGACCCGGGGCCTGGGACAGCACATGGTGCGCGTAGAAGCGCGCGGTCTGGATTTTGGCCCGGTAAAAATCCGCTGGCAGCGCCTGTTCGCTCGTACCGCTCAGACGCTCGTTCGCGATCGCCGCCGAACGCAGCAATTGCCAGCCGCCCGCGACGATGCCGAACATCTTGAGGAGCGGAACGGCGCCGACGGATACCTGCTTGAGCTCGCTCCCGTACCGGGAGACGACGTAGCCGACCGAGCGCTCGAGCGACTCGATGGCGCCTGCGAACACGGGCGCGACGGCGGACAGATCGGAGGCTGTCTGCAGGCGCGCCAGGAGCGCGCGCATCTCCCCGATCACCGCCTTCGCCGCCTCGCCTCCATCGCGGGCGAGCTTTCGGCCGATCAAATCGTTGGCCTGAATCGCAGTGGTGCCCTCGTAGATCGGCGTGATGCGCGCGTCGCGAAACTGCTGCGCCACACCGGTCTCCTCGATGAATCCCATGCCGCCGTGAACCTGCACGCCGAGCGAAGCGATCTCGACGCTCGTCTCGGTACACCACCCCTTGACGACGGGAATCAGCAAATCGGCGACAGCCTGATGTCGCCGCCGCTCATCCGAATTCGGATGCGAGCGTGCGGCATCGAGCGACACGGCGGCCACGGAGGCCAGCGCGCGCATCGCCTCGGTCTGAGATTTCATGAGCATCAACATGCGCCGCACGTCCGGGTGGCGCACGATCGCCACGCGGCCCTTCTCGCCGGGCTCCGTGCCCTGAACCCTGTCGTTGGCGAAGGACAGTGCGCTTTGAAAGGCGCGTTCGGACAAGCCGATGCCTTCGAGGCCCACCGCAAATCGGGCCGCGTTCATCATGATGAACATGTACTCGAGCCCCCGATTCTCCTCGCCGACCAGCTCGCCGACAGCGCCGCCCTGTTGACCGTAGGCGAGCACGCAGGTGGGACTCGCATGAATACCGAGCTTGTGCTCGACCGACAGGCAGCGGACGTCGTTGCGCTCGCCGATCGAGCCGTCGGGGTTCACCAGAAATTTCGGCACCAGGAACAGCGAGATGCCCTTGACACCCTCGGGCGCTCCCGGCGTGCGGGCAAGCACCATGTGAACGATGTTGTCCGTGAGATCGTGCTCGCCATAGGTGATGAAGATCTTCTGGCCTTCGAGCTTGTAGCGGCCGTTGCCGATCGGCTCGGCGCGCGTTCGCACAGCCGCGAGATCCGACCCCGCCTGCGGCTCGGTGAGATTCATGGTTCCGGTCCATTCGCCGGAGACCATTTTCGGCAGGTAAGTCCTTTTCTGATGCTCCGAGCCACGGAGGTCGATGGCCTCGATGGCCCCGCGCGTCAGCATGGGACAGAGCGTGAACGACATATTGGCGCCGTTCCACATCTCCTCGACCAGCGCCGACAGCACGCGGGGCAGGTCCTGCCCACCGAATTCACGCGGGCATGCGAGCGCGTTCCATCCCCCCTCGACGAACGCCGCGTAAGCATCCTTCCAGCCTGCCGCGGTGGACACTTCGGTATCGTGCCATCGAACGCCCTCCACGTCGCCGGAGCGATTGAGCGGCGAGAGCACGCCGCCTGCGAACTTGGCGGCCTCTTCCAGAATCGCCTCGGCGACTTCCGAAGTCGCATCCTCGGCCCCGGGGAGTTCGGCGATGAGCTTGTGATCCACCAACTCACGCAGTACGAACCGCATGTCGTCGAGAGGCGCCTGATAGTCCTGCATGATCGTCTCCTCGGGATCGGCTCAACCGTAATTATAGAGCCCGCGCCCGCTCTTGCGCCCGCGCAGCCCGCCGCCGCCGGCACATCACATATTGCGGCGGTATTTGCCGCCTACGTCGTACAAGGTCCGGGTAATCTGCCCGAGCGAGCAGGTGCGCACCGCCTCCATGAGCACCTCGAAGGTGTTGCCGTTCGCTATCACGGCGCTGCGCAATCGCTCCAGCGCCCCGGGCGCGGCGGCGGCGTTGCGCGTCTGAAATGCCCTCAGCCGTTCGAGCTGGGATTGCTTCTCCGCCTCGCTCGAGCGCGCGAGCTCGATGGTGTCCGGAACCGCATCGGCATTCGGATTGCGGAAGGTATTGACGCCGATGATGGGCAGCGAACCGTCGTGCTTCTTGTGCTCGTAGAACAGCGATTCGTCTTGGATCTTCCCGCGCTGATAGCCGGTCTCCATGGCCCCCAGCACGCCGCCGCGCGAGGCGATGGCGTCGAACTCCTTGAGCACCGCTTCCTCGACCAGATCGGTGAGCTCATCGATGATGAAGCTGCCCTGGTTCGGGTTCTCGTTCTTGGCGAGCCCCCACTCCCGATTGATGATGAGCTGGATCGCCATGGCCCGGCGCACGCTCTCCTCGGTCGGCGTGGTCACCGCCTCGTCGTACGCATTGGTATGCAAGCTGTTGCAGTTGTCGTAGATCGCGCACAGCGCCTGGAGGGATGTCCGGATGTCGTTGAACGCCATTTCCTGCGCGTGCAGCGAACGCCCCGAAGTCTGCACATGGTATTTGAGTTTCTGGCTGCGTTCGCCGGCCCCGTACTTGTTCTTCATCGCCACGGCCCAGATGCGGCGCGCGACCCGGCCGATGACCGAATACTCGGGGTCCATGCCGTTCGAAAAGAAGAAGGACAGGTTCGAGGCGAAATCGTCGATGAGCATGCCGCGCGCCAGATACGATTCGACGTACGTAAAGCCGTTCGCCAGCGTGAACGCGAGCTGCGAAATCGGATTCGCGCCGGCCTCCGCGATGTGGTAGCCGGAGATCGATACGGAATAGAAATTCTGCACGTGGTTATGGACGAAGTATTCCTGGATATCGCCCATCATTTTGAGCGCGAACTCGGTCGAGAAGATGCAGGTGTTCTGGCCCTGATCTTCCTTCAAGATATCGGCCTGCACCGTGCCCCGCACCGTCGACAGCGTCCAGCCCTTGATTTTCTGCAGCTCGTCTTCGGTGGCCTCGCGGCCGTTCTGCTCGCGGAATTTGTCCACCTGCTGATCGATTGCCGTATTCATGAACATGGCCAGCAGGATCGGCGCGGGGCCGTTGATGGTCATGGATACGGAGGTGGTGGGCGCGCACAGGTCGAAGCCCGAATAGAGCACCTTCATGTCCTCGAGGGTCGCGATCGAGACGCCCGAGTTCCCCACCTTGCCGTAGATGTCGGGCCGCGGATCGGGATCGGACCCATACAGGGTGACCGAATCGAACGCGGTCGACAGCCGGTGAGCCGGCATGCCTTCCGACACGCGCTTGAACCGTTGGTTGGTCCGGAACGCGTCGCCCTCCCCGGCGAACATGCGGGTCGGATCCTCCCCCTCACGCTTGAACGCGAACACGCCGGCGGTGTACGGGAACGAGCCGGGCACGTTTTCCTTCATCAGAAAACGCAGAATCTCCCCCTGGTCATCGAAGCGCGGCAGCGACACCTTGCGCACCTTGGTGCCGGAGAGCGACTCGTAAGTGAGGTTCGTGCGCAGCTCCTTGTCGCGGATCTTCACCACGTACTCGTCCGCCGCGTATAGCTCAAGGGTCTTCGGCCATTGCTCCAGCAGCTTGGCAGAGGCCGGACTGAGCTCTCGGCCCTTGGCCGAGATCAACTCCTCGAAATCCGCGACCGGCTTTCCGGAGCGTTCGAACAGGGTCCGCGCGGTCTGGAGGGACTGGCGTTCGCGGGCCGCGCGCGCCTGCGCGGCGATGTGGCGATGATAATCGCGAACCGCCTCGGAGATCTCGGCCAGGTAGCGCACGCGATCGGGCGGAACCACCGCCCTCCCGCGGGAGGATGCCTTTACCGTCGTTCGGGGAAGTTTGCCGGCCTTGACCTTCAGGCCGTGCTCCTGCAGGCGCGGCAACATCGCCTGATAGAGCGCGGTGACTCCGTCATCGTTGAAGCGCGAAGCCATGGTGCCGAACACCGGCATCGCGTCCGGGGCCTGCTGAAATTGAGCGCGATTTCGCTGATACTGCTTGCGCACGTCCCGCAGGGCATCCTCGGCTCCCTTGCGGTCGAACTTATTGATGGCGACGAAGTCGGCGAAGTCGAGCATGTCGATCTTCTCGAGCTGCGAGGCGGCGCCGAATTCCGGCGTCATCACGTAAAGCGAGGTATCGGCAAGCGGCACGATCCCGGATTCGCCCTGGCCGATTCCGGAGGTCTCCACCACGATCAAGTCGAAGCCGCTCAGCTTGCAGCACGCCAGCACCTCGGGCAGCGCCGCGGAGAGCTCGTTGCCGGTATCCCGCGTCGCAAGCGAGCGCATGAAGATCTTGTCGGAGTCGATCGCATTCATCCGGATGCGATCGCCGAGCAACGCCCCGCCGGTGCGCTTGCGCGAAGGATCGATGGAGATCACCGCGATCCGCAGGCGGTCGTCCTGATCGAGACGCAGACGGAGAATCAACTCATCCGTCAGCGAGGATTTGCCGGCCCCGCCGGTGCCGGTAACGCCGAGAACGGGGACCTTGACCGGAGCCGCCGCCTGCAGGATCGCCTGGCGGCTGCGCGACGAATACGCGCGGTTCTCGACCGCGGTGATGATGCGGGCGAGCTTGCGCCGGTCTCCCGACTTCAGTGCCTGCGGCGCATCGGACTCCGCCGGCGCCAGCGCGGAAAGATCGTAGTCGCTCGAGCGAATGACATCATCGATCATGCCTTGCAGACCGAGAGCCGCACCGTCTTGCGGCGAATAGATCCGCGTCACGCCGTAGGCGATGAGCTCCCGGATCTCCGCCGGCACGATGACGCCGCCGCCCCCGCCGAACACCTTGATGTTCTCGCCGCCGTTCTGGCGAAGCAGATCGATCATGTACTTGAAGAACTCGAGGTGGCCGCCCTGATAGGAGGTGACCGCAATCCCCTGGGCATCTTCTTGCAGAGCCGCGCTCACGATCTCCTGCACCGAGCGGTTATGGCCCAGATGGATCACTTCGGCGCCCGAGGCCTGCAGAATGCGCCGCATGATGTTCACCGAGGCATCGTGCCCGTCGAACAGGGAGGTCGCGGTGACGAACCGCACCTTGTTCTTAGGCTGATATGCAACGGGTTTGGCGGCGATGGAGACGGCGTTCATGAGATCGGCTCCTTCTGCGGTCGGGGACGTCGGGATCGGCCTTCCGCGGGGCGCGGCGCGAGACCGAGATTGAAAATCCGGATGAACGCCTCGGCGATCTCGCCGGGCGTCATCGATTGGTTTTCGCGGTACCAATGGGCGATCCAATTGAGTGCGCCTGCGAGCGCAAAGGAGGTCATCTTGAGATCCTGCGCCTGGATGGACCCGTCGCGAACGCCCTCTTCGAGCAACCGGCGGATACCCTGATCGATCTCGGACTTGAGACGTTTGATGTGCCACAACGAGGCCGGCGCCAGGCCCAGATCCTCGGCGCGCACCATGCACCAGCCGTACTCCGAGGCGATCGCCTCGGCGTAATGGCGCATCATTTCATTCAAATGCTCGCGCGCACTCACGCCGGGCCCGCGCGGCCTCCGGAACGGCTCGAGCACCCGCTCCAGGCCGGTCAAAATGCATTCGAGGAGGAGTTGCTCCTTGTTCGCGACGTAGTAGTAGATCGTCGGCTTGGTGACGTTCAGCGCCGCCGCAATCTCATCGATCGAGGTGTTATGGTAGCCGCGGGCATTGAAGGCCCGGGCGGCGGCGCGGATGACCGCCTCGCGCTTGACATCCCGGTTGCGCCGGGTCGCCTTTCGAACGGGCCACGGTGAAACGAGTCCTGCGCCTTCGGCGTCGGGCGATGCCGCGCGAGATTTTCCCACCGACCTCATTCGAGCCTCGCATCGCCGCAGCGGGCGGCGCACTCCAGCCTACCGTTGGGTAAATACTACTCCTGAGTAAATACTACCGTCAAGTAAGTCTGCCGGGCACGGCGCTGTAGGGGCTGCGGAAGGTGAACCCCTAAAAGGGTCTCACCCGGCCCGGAAGAGTTCGTCGATCTCGGCCAGTTCCTTCGCCGTCAGAGTCCAGGCCGCCGCGTGAGCGTTCGCCTCGACCTGAGCAGCGCTGGTGGCGCCCGCAATGACGCTGGGAACCTGGCGCTTCGCGAGCAGCCACGCTATCGCGAGCTCGGAAATTCGATGCCCGCGCGCCATGGCGAAGGCCTCCAAGCGTTCGACCCTGTCGAAGTTCTCGTCGGTGAGCAGAGGGGGAGCCAAAAACTTCCAGGCGCTGAGGCGCGTTCCCGGCGCAGGAGCGGCGCCGCGTTTGTATTTGCCCGTCAACAGCCCGCTCGCGAGCGGGAAATAGGGGATCAGCCCCATGCCGAGGCGTTCGACGGCCGGCACGATGGTTTTCTCGATGCCGCGCACGATCAGGCTGTACTCTTCCTGGGTGGCGATAAAGCCGTTCAGACGCTTCGACGCCGCGACCGATGCCGCCTCGTTCAGAAGATCGGGAGTCATGTTGGAGGCGGCCGCGTGACGGACCTTTCCCTGGCGGATGAGATCATCGAGCGCGCGAAGCGTCTCCTCCACGGGCACGGCCGGGTCGGGCTTGTGAAGATAGAGCACATCGATATAGTCGGTTTGAAGGCGCTTGAGGCTCCGTTCCGCCGCCTTCATCACGTAGTCCCGCGAAGCACCGCCCGTCAAGCCCTGGCCCGTCATACCGAATTTCGTGGCAACCACGACGCCCGTGCGCCGGCTGCCGAGCGCTTTGCCGAGAACCACCTCGGATTCGCCGTACATGTCGGCCGTATCGAAAAACGTGATGCCAAGATCGAGCGCTCGGGCGATCACATTGTTCGAGGCTTCCGCATCGATGATCCAACCGAAATTGTTGCAGCCGAGGCCGATGGCGGAAACTTTGAGGCCCGACGCCCCTACTTCTCGTTGCTCCATGGGAGACTCCAGTAACTCTTCTCGGGACATATTTTACGCGCTACAGCGCGTGCTGCGCCGCGGGGTGGCGGCGGCCGGAGATGTAGTGCATCCCCTGTCTGCCGGGGTCACCGGCTCAGGCCGGCCCGGCAGCTCTCGTGCGAACGCGCAGGTTCTCCCAGCTGGCATCTGCGATCCAGCCGCCGTCCACCGGCAGAGTCACGCCGTTGACGAATCCGGCGCGATCGCCGTCCAAGAGAAACGCGATGGCCTCCGCCACATCGTCGGCGCGAGCGAATCGCGCCATGGGCACGCGGTTGACGATATCGGTATCCGAATAGGCGCCCGTCCCCTGATCGGCCTCGTCCATCTCGGTCTTGATCCAACCCGGGCAGACCGCGTTGACTCTGACGCCGCGGCCGCCCCACTCCGCTGCCAGCGTTTTGGTGAGGCCGATCAAGCCATGCTTCGAGGCGTTGTAGGCGCTGCGGTGACTGATCGCCGCCAGCCCCGCCACCGAGGCGACGTTGACGATGCTGCCGCGGCCCTTGGCGAGCATTTGCGCACCCAGGTGCTTGCACAATAAAAACGGTCCCAGAAGGTTCACGTTCATGACACGCTGCCACTGGTCCGCCGAGGTGTCCTCCGCGGGAACGATGAGGCTGATTCCGGCGTTATTGATCAGCGCGTCGGCGGCGCCGAAATCGCGCCGGATCCGTTCCGCGACTTCACCGATGAAGGATTCCGACGCTACGTCGCCCTGAAATCCGTGCGCCTCGGCGCCGGCCGCGCGCAGCCGCTCCACCTCTGCATCGAGCGGCTGCAGATCCAGCATGATCACGCGATAGCTCCGCCGCGCCAGCAGCCTCGCCACGCTGAGTCCGACCCCTTGAGCCGCTCCGGTCACGACCGCGGTGTTCATCGGTCCGGCACCTCGCCGGGGACCGAGGGGGAAGGTTGCGCGGCGGTCTCGTCGACACGAATTCCGAGCCATGCCAGCCCGCTGACGAGGGCGAACGCCACTCCGATGAAAAACGCCGTATTCCAGGAATGCAGGTCCGCGAAATACCCGACGATCGGTATGCCGATGATGCCGCCCAAATTGCCCCCCGTATTCATGATGCCGCAAACCGCCATGGTATCGCCCCGCCCCACCGACATGCCCGCTCCCCAGAATGCTCCTTCGGTGAGCTCGACGGCACAGAAGCAGGCCGCGAGCGCCGCAACCGCCACGTAGGCGCCGGGCGCGTTGACCGCGACGAGCAAAAGAACTGCCGCGGCAGCCAGCGCGGCGATCGGCAATATACGGTAGCCCCAAAGACTCCCGAAACGCTGCGTGAGCGCGCTCGTGATCACACCGCCGATCCCCGCGCCGAGCGCCGCGGCGAGCGGCGGCGCCATCGACAGCCAGCTGCTTTCGAGCGATGAGAAGTGGCGCTCCTCGATGAGATAGAGAAACACCCAGTTCGAGAGCAGGTAAAACGTGTAGTTCATGCTCATGTACGAAATGAACAGCAGCACCACATTGCGGTCGGCCGCAAGCGCCAGGAGCCGCCTGAGGTTGACCGTCGAGTCAGTCTGCGGCTGAGATCCAATCTCCGCGAGTTCGCGGGCCGAGACCGAGGCATGCTCGCGCGGCGTATTGCGTCCGTACCAAGCCCAGGTCGCGATCAGCGCGAGCGCCGGCAGGCTCGCCCACACGAGGGCCTGCTGCCACCCGAGCCGGTTCATGAGGTAGACGATGAGCGGCGGCGTCAGGGCCGCGCCGAGCTGCAAGCCTGCCGTCTGCAGCCCTTGCACGAACGCCCAGCGCTTGGCGGGGAACCATGCTTCGAACACTCCGGCAGAGACGGGGAAAATGGCCCCCTGAGACACTCCGAGCACCAGCTGCACGCTGAGCAACGCCGCGAACAACGCGGGGCCTGTGAAGAATCCCGGGACCAAAGGCATCGCGAGGGTCGCCAGGAATGCGGTGATCCCGATCACGACGAAGGTCAGTCTCGCGCCCAGACGCTGGCCGATGATGCCGCCGGGCAACTGAAAAATGGCATACCCGAGCACGAACGCCTGCTCGATGTACGAGATCTGCGAGTTGTTCAATCCGAGCGCCGGCATCATCGGCGCGGCGGCGACCGTGATGGTCTTTTGCTGGATGTACGCGAGAAATCCGAATCCGAACAGGAAGCTGAAAATGCGCCAACGGATCGGCATCGCGACGCGGCGACCAGCGGCGAAATCGGGATTTTCTTTCAAGTTTTTGTCCGCTCCTCGAGCCAATCGAGACAAATCTGCAGGGCTTCGGCGAGCGAGGTCGCCGATTTATCGGCGATGGGTATGGTGTCGATCGACGCTCCCTGCTGCAACACCAGCCCGGGCAGGTGGACGTCGACGAGCAGCGCCTCCGCGAACCGCGCGCGGACCTGCTCCGCCGCCGCATTCGCCGCTGTCCGCTCCTCGCCGGGCGCGGCGCTCACGACATACACCATCGAGACGCTGCCCGGCGCTGCCTCCGGCGGAGGCAGCTGTTTCAGGTCGTCGATCGACAGATGCCGCGCGTCGAGCTTCTTGTCGCGCAAGATCCGCACCAGGAGCTCCGTGGCCAGGTCGTCGGCGAACGAACCCATGCTCACGCAGAGCATCACCGATCCGGGCGGCACGACCAGCGGCCCCTGCCAGCGGCCGGTGAGCTGTTCGCGCTGCTGACGCAGCTGCTGTCCGGCGCTAAGTTGCTCCAGCATCGACATCGCATGGCGTCGGCGGGTGAAGCCGCGGCGTCCGCCGCTGATCGCCGAAATGACGGTGACGACGGTCTGGCGCACCGTTACTTGTTGTTCGCGGGTGATGGTGCGTCGCTCCAGATCGAACGTCGCCAGCCGCAGCGCCGGCAGCAGCACGAAATCGCTGTAGGCCGCGAGCGAATCGTGCTTGAGAAAGGCGCGCGCGTTCGCGATGAGCTCATCGGAGTCGGCCGACAGCGCGCGCTGATAGAACCGCTCGGGCATGGTGAGCGCCTGAGTATCGCCGAGCAGAATATCGAGCAATCGCAGGGCCTTGACGTGACGGCCCGCCACCACCAGGCAGAGGGTCAGCGGCGTCGACACCACCAGACCAATGGGCCCCCAAATCCAGCTCCAGAAGATGGCGGCGACGACCACCGACAGCGGAGAAAGCCCGGTGGAATGTCCGTAGAGCTGCGGCTCGACCAGCTGGCTCGCGATCAGCTCCACGACCATGAACAATCCGAGGGTGAGAATGACCAGCGTCCACCCCGGATCGACCGCTGCGGCGAGCGCCGCCGAGATCAGAGCCGCGATCCAAACGCCGACATAGGGGACGAAACGCAGCACGGCCGCGAGCGAGGCCCAGAGGGTGGCATGCGGAAGGCCGATGAGCGCAAGTCCCAGCCACAACGCCGCGCCGACGCCCAGGTTCACCGAAAACTGGGACACGAAGAATCGAGACAGCCTCTCCCCGGCATCATTCAGCACCAGCGTGGTCGCGCGAAGATCGGACGGTCCTGCCAACCGGATGAAGCGATCGCGTACCGACTCGCGCTCGAGCAGCACGAAAACCAGGACCACGAGCACGATGCCGGCCGTCTCGAGCGGCACCCACACCGACCCAAGCAGCCGTTCGACCACTTGCAGCGGACTCAGCGGCGGTTGATGCACCTCCACCGGAATGGGCACGGCCGGCGCGGATGACGGAGCCGGCTGCGGCGCCTCGCCGGTCGGCGCCTCGCCGGTCGGCGCCTCGCCGGTCGGGGCGGCGCCGGTCGGGGCGGCGCCGGTCGGCGAGGCGGATGTCAGCGAACCCGGCGCCGGTCGGCTCGCGGCCTGCGGCTCATGGCGCTCCCCGACCAGCCGCTCCGTCTGACTGGTGAATGCCGCAAGCCGGTCGACGGTCAGCTCGTTCACCTTGTAGAGCTTGTGACGGATCGTGCGCTCGTACTGCGGCAAGCTCCTCACCATGTGCGCGACCTGCACGCCGAGGATCGACGCCATGGCTCCGAGCGCCACCGTCAGCCCGAGAACGGCCGCGAGCACCGAGGAGGTCGCGCCCAGACCGAGGCGCCGCAGCACCCGCACCAACGGCGACATCAAAAGACTGAGGATCACCGCCAAGGTGATCGGCACGAGCACCTCGCGGGCGAAATACAGAATGGCCAGGATCGCACCGGTCGCGATGACGCCGAGGGCTCGATCGCGCAGCAGAGGATTCGATTGCGTTTCGCTCATTCACCCGCCGGCACGTTCGGATCGGCTTTCGGCAGCGGCTTCTGGCGATGCAGGCCGGCATCCTCGATCAACTCCTTGCGTACGTACAGAAACCGGATGGTCTCGTATTCGAACGGAGACCCGCTCGAGTAGTATCGAAAATCGATGTTCGCCCGCTGATCCACGGCATTGAGGACGCCCAAGCCCCAAGACTGATCACCGCGGTAGATCCAGGCAGGATCGATGACATAGAGCGTACCGTAGTCGGCCGCCAAACCGATGCCTTCGCGCAGCGTCGAAGGGCCATAGAACGGAATGACCAGATAGGGCCCCGGATGCATGCCCCACTTGGCGAGCGTCGTTCCGAAGCCGGTCGGCGCCTTCGGCAAGCGCAGCTTCGTCGCCGGATCGAATAGTCCGCCGATGCCGATGGTGCTGTTGATGACGAAGCGCCCGAGGCTTCGGACGGTGCGGCCGAGGCGCCCCTGCAGGGTGTAATTGATGAAGCTGTCGATCTCGGCAACGTTGCCGAAGAAATTGTGCACCCCGGCCCGAAGCGGAGAGGGCAGCTCCCGATAACTGTTGGCGACCGGCAGGAACAGAGCTTCATCGAAGCGGGCGTTGAATCGGTACGTGAACCGATTGAGGCGCCCCCATGGATCGTAGGTCTTCATCGGCGGCGCATCGGCGGCCGTGACCGGGGGCGGCGGCGGCTCGGCCGCCGCCGCCCCTTCAGCGCCGCTCGCGGCTTGCGCCTTTTGCTTTTGGGCAAGTGCCGCCGCCGCGGCCAACTTCTGCATCTTGGCGATATCCGCGGCGTTGTCAGCCGCCGGAGTCTCCGGCGGCAACCGATGAAATTCCACGGCCTGCGACGCGCAGCCGCCGAGGGCGATGAGCGCGGCCGCCGCGACGAGGTGCCGAATCTCGATCCGGCCGCGCATCATCGCGCACCGCCCTGCCAGCGGCCCGCCAGCATGTCGAGCATGTCGGCCACTTGCTGCCGGTCGCCGAGATTGCCCAGATGCCCGCCGTGATCGTAGACGACGATCCTCCGCCCGAATGTCGCCTTCAGCCAGGTGAGCTCGGCCTCGTCGAGAATCAGGTCGTCGCTGTTGGTCTGCACATAGTAATCCCCGTTTTCGCGCAACTGATCCCCGATCACGTCGAGCCGGTTGTCGGCGATGAGACTCTCCACCGTGGAGTTGGGCCGACGCTTCAAGTAATAGGGTGCGAAAACGCGGGTGAAATACTCGGCGAAAGTCTTGGTACGCAGGGTTTGTGCAATTTTCTCGAGCGAATCGCCCACTTTGGGCGGATGCCTCGGATCCACCACCACGCCGGCGCCCGAATACAGATCGCCCGCGAAGAACACATTGGAGAGTGCGATGCGAAACGTGAGCGCGATGGCTGCCGAAAATTGGGCATCCGTCTTGAGCGCGGACGCGGCCGCACCGAGCAAGAAATCCTCGTCGAGCTGGACTCGATCCGATGCCCGATAGAGATTCGCGAGCTCGGCGTAGAGCTGCTGATAGAAGCGCTCGATCCCGGCATCGCCGTTGCCGAGCGATCGGGCGAAGAGCTTGTCGAGCCGCCCCACCGAGGAGAACAGGCTCACCGGCGGATTGATCATCACGGCTCGGTGGATATTGAGCTTGTGCTCCTTCGAGTCGATGGATTTGACGATGGCCGCGTTCGCGCCGCCCAAGCTGTAGCCCAGTACGTCGATCTCGGTGATTTTCACCTTGCGCGGCAGGTGCGCGATGATCTGTCCCATCGCTGCGTACAAGTCGTGCCCGTCCTGCTCGAGATCGCCGGCGACACCGGTGCTGGAGGCCGCCACGATGAACCCAGGGAACGTCGGCGACGGCATGGTGAGCACGTGATAACCGGCGCCATAGAGAACGGCGCGCAGCGTCGACAGCTTGGCGGTGTTGCCGTCGCTTCCGGTCCCGGAGATGACGATGGCGAGCGGCGCCGGCTTATCCTGAGCCGAGAGCCATACCCGCAGCCTCTTGTCGAACCAAAATACCTCGGGAATCGGCAATCGCCAGGGCAGATCGAGATCCATTTCGAGCAACGGCACCTTGGCGGGCAGAGGCGCTATGTCCTGCGGCGGCGTGCCGAACACCGTGGCCCGAAGCGCTGCCGAATCGGCAAGACCGGTGGCCGGACCGGGCGCGGCAGGCGCAGGAATGGCTTGAGAATGAGCCTGAGAAAGACCGAGGGCAGCGAGCGCCAGGACGGATAAAAAACTATTCATCGACTGCTTTATAGCCGATTCATGGTCGGCTATATAGCGAAACGACGCCGGCCCGCGCTCTCGACGAACGCGGGCCGGCGATTCTCCTCCAGCTGCGCGGGTCAGCCCGCGTCGCCTGCGCGTCGGCCGCGCAGGCCGTTCATCCCAGCCCCACCGGTACGAAGATGCGGCTGTCGCCTCTCTGGATCAACAGAGCGACTTGGTCGCTATGCTTGTGGACGAGGTCGCGAAGCTGCGACACGCTATCGACCGGCGTGCCGTTCACCGAGAGCACCACGTCGCCCTGCTGGATGCCCGCATCCGCTGCGCGGCCGCTCGACTCCTCCACCACCAAGCCGCCGGCAACGCCGACCTGAGAACGCTCCTCGGGCGTCAAGGGCCTCAGTGTCATTCCAAGATGGGATCCTGCCTGCCCATCGTCGCCATTCTTGGCCAACATGGCGGCCTTCGCCGAGCCGATCGTCGCCGTGAGCGTCATCGGCTTGCCGTCGCGGACGATATCGAGCGTCGCCTTCTGGCCGGGCGCGGTGGCGTTCACCCGCACCGACAGCTCGCCGGCATCGGCGATCGGATTGCCGTCGTATTTCTGAATCACGTCGCCCGCCTTGATGCCCGCACGGGCGGCGGCGCTGTCAGGCTCGACCTGCGCCACCAAGGCGCCCGCCGGCGAGTTCAGCTTGAACGATTGAGCCAACGACTGATCCACGTTCTGGATCTGAACGCCCAGACGACCGTGCTCGGCCTTACCGGTCTGCACGATCTGCTGTTCGATTCCCTGCGCGAGGTTGATGGGGATGGCGAACGACACCCCCTCGTAGCCGCCGGAATTCGTGTAGATCTGAGAATTGATGCCGACCACGGCGCCGCTCGCATCGAACAGCGGCCCGCCCGAATTGCCGGGATTCACCGCCGCATCGGTCTGGATGAAGGGCACGGCGCTGTCGCCGGGCAGAGAGCGGCCGGTCGCGCTGACGATACCCGCGGTCGCCGTCTCCTCGAGGCCGAACGGTGCGCCGATGGCGAGCACATAGTCGCCGACGCCGAGTTTGTCCGAATTGCCGATCCGCACGGGCGGGAGGCCCTTCGCGTCGATCTTGAGCACCGCGATGTCGCTGGTCTTGTCGAACCCCAACACCTTGGCTTTGAATTCCCGATGATCGATCAGCTTGACCGTCACGACCTTGGCGCCGTCCACGACGTGCGCGTTGGTGAGGATGAGCCCATCCGAGCTGACGATGAACCCCGACCCTTGCGCGCGCATCGGCTGGCTGCGAGGCCGCGGCATCTGGCGAAAGAACTGCGAGAGCGGATTATCGTCGCCATCGTTGCCGAAGGGATTGAAGCCCTGGTCGGAGGCGGTTTTCATCTCACCCTCGATGGTGACGCCCACCACCGAGTCTCGATTCTGCGCCACGATGGCGCGGTAGTTGGGGGCGGTTCCGAGCGCAATCGGCTGCGAGTTGGCGGGTGCGCTCATGCTCAAGTCGGCGGCATTCGCGCTCTTGAAGGCCGTAGGCGCCATCCAGCCGGCGGCCGCGCCCAGCGCGAAAACGCCCGCGGCAGCGCCGGCAATTAGGGGTTTGGGAGATCTCATCGACAACGCTCCTTGACTGATTAGGGGCCCGAGGCCGGGACTTCGTGCATCCTGCGCCGGTCTCCTTAAGCGAACCTTAAGCCGCCGGCGGGAACGCGACAGTCACCAGCAACCCACCCTCCGGCGCATCGCCGAGGCGAACCTGCGCCCCATGCCTGTCGGCGATCGCCTTGACGATGGCGAGCCCCAGACCGCTGCCGCCCTCCGGCGTGCCCACGCGACGGTAGAACCGGTCGAACGCGCGTTCACGATCGGCGGGCGGAATGCCCGGCCCGGAATCCGCCACCTCGAGCAGCGTCGGGGCGGGACGCCCGTTGCCGGACGAACCGCTGCGTGTCCGCACCCGCACGTTGCTGCCCTCCGGCGCGTAGCGCACCGCGTTGTCGACGAGATTTCGCACCAGCATGCGCAACGCCTCCCGGTCGCCGCACACCGTCGCCGCATCGGCTTCCAGGGACAGTTCGATGCGCCGGGCGGCCGCCAGCGCGTGCGCATCCGCGATGCCCTCGGCGACCGGTTGCTCGAGAGCGATCACCGGCAGTTCGCCGAAGGCCTCGCGAGGCTCGTTCCGCGCCAAGGTCAGCAATTGCTCGACCAGGTGTATGGCGCGCTCGACCGCGGCGCGCAGATTCATGCGCGCCTCGAGCCGCGCCGCCTCATCGGGCGCGCGATCGAGCAACTGCAGCTCCAGGTTGAGTGCCGTCAGCGGCGAGCGCAGTTCATGGGCGGCATCGGCGACGAATGCGCGCTGGGCTTGGAACGCCGCGTTCAAGCGCATCAGCAGCCGATTCAGTTCATTGACCAGCGGCGCAATTTCCCGGGGCAGCCGCGACGCGGCGATCTGAGTCAAACTGTGCACATCGCGCCGCTGAACTTCTCTCGCAACGCGGCGCAGCGGCCGTAGTCCGGAACCGACCACGCCGACGACCGCGGCCCCCAACAGCGGCAGCAGTAAAAGCAGCGGAATCACCACCCGCAGCGCGGCGCCTCGCGCCAATTCTTGCCGCACCCGGACCGGCTGGGCGATTTGAATCACGCCATCGAGCGTCTGCAGTCCGTACGTGCGCCAGCGCTGGCCGCCGACGCGCACGTCGGCGTATCCCAGCGCCGTTGCATTGATCAGCGGCAGCCCGGGATGAGAGAAATAGACACGCGTTCCGTAGAGGTCCCAAATTTGGATCACGAAATCGGCATCGGCCTGGTCCGGAGGCAGCTCGAGACGCGGGGCCATGGAGATCTGGCTCCTGAGAGAGAGCGCCATCTGGCGCAATTGATAATCGAACAACGTCGAGGTTTCCGCGAGAACCCGGCGGTAGGTCAGCGTGCCCGCCAGGATCGAGATTGCCGTCACGACAGCGAGCAGCGCGATCAGCAATCGGGCTCGTAAGGACATCATGATTCTTTGGGCACGAAATAGCCGACGCCGCGCAGGGTCCGGATGGCATCGCTCCCGAGCTTGCGGCGCAAGCCATGCACGTACACTTCGACCGCGTTGCTTTCCACCGAGCCGCTCCAGCCGTAAAGCCGATCCTCGAGCTGGGCGCGCGAGAGCACCGAGCCGGGCCTCTGCATCAATGCCTCGAGCACCGAAAATTCATGGGCCGAGAGCACTACCGCCTCCCCGCCGCGCTCGACCGCGTGTGTGACCGGGTTGAGCGTGATTCCGCGATGACGTATGCACGGGTCGCCGCGGCCCGCGGCGCGGCGCAGAACCGAGCGCATGCGCGCCGCAACCTCATCGAGGTCGAAGGGCTTGACGATGTAGTCGTCCGCGCCCGCATCGAGGCCCTCGATCCGGTTTTGCACGTCATCCCGTGCCGTGACTATGATAACGGGGGTCGAATCGCCACGGCCGCGCAGCTCGCGCAATACCTCGAGGCCATCGCGCCCCGGAAGGCCCAGGTCGAGCAGGACGAGATCGAACGTCGATGTTCTCAACGCCTCGGCGGCACTGCGGCCGTCCGCGACGCCGTCGACGGCGTACCCGTCCTGGCGCAAGGCCCGGTCGAGGCCCTTGGCAATCATCCCGTCGTCTTCAACCACCAATACTCGCATGCGTCATCCAGCGGCGGGCTTTCGAGCCAATACCAAATCAATCATTTCGCGGTCGCTGAATCGTGCATCGTATATCGAGCGTGCGTCCATGCTGCGCGCGACCACCGTGGCCAAGACGACGGCGATGATCATCGGCAGAATGAAGGAGCGGTCCCGGCCGGTCAGCTCCATCACCAGCACGATGGACGAGATCGGGCCATGGGTCGTGGCGGCCAGCACTGCGGCGGAGCCGATGATGGCACACAGCCCAGGCGGCGCCCCAGGCCAAACCCACGACCAAGCGACTCCGAGCGCAGCGCCGAGCAACGCGCCGGTCGCAAGCGACGGCGTGAACAATCCCCCTGGCACACCGCTTCCCAAGCACATCACCGTCGCCAGGGGCTTCAACACGAACAGCGCGACCAGCAGGAGCGGCGTAAGCTGATCGGTGAACGCCAGCTCGGCGAGGTCTTTGCCGTTGCCGAGCAACTCCGGAAACGCGATGGACGCGACTCCAAGCACTCCCAGCGCCACGACCGGCGCGATCAACCGCCGGATGCCGCTCGGCTTGTTCCGATCCGCCCACGCGACCAGGCGCACGAAGCCGACCGATACGACCCCCGCGATGGGGCCCGCGGCGATCGCCCAGCCGATCACCGACATCGAGAGTGTGTAGGAGGGAATCGCGTACGTCGGCTCGTTTGGAATCGCGAGCCACCAGGCCATGCCGGCCGCCGCCGCCGAGGCGAGCAACGCGGGCAAAATGAGCCGCAGCGCCAGTACGCCGCGCAGCACTTCCACCGCGAATAGCGCGCCCCCCAAAGGCACGCCGTAGGCCGCGGCCATGCCGGCCCCGGCTCCGCAGGCAACCAACAAACGCCGCTGCTCATCAGACAGCGTGCACCGGTCGGCCAGCGCGTTCGCGATCACGGCCCCCGCCTGCTTCGGGGCGCCCTCGCGGCCGAGCGATGCGCCCATACCAACGACGACCACGGACAGCGTCGCGCTGCCGAGAGTGCGTAACGGCGGCAAGCGGCCGGCAAAATTCGTGATGGCCTCGGTAATGTCGATGCTGTTGCCGCTCGACAGTTTGCGCAGCACGACCTGTCCGATGCCCGTGAGAATCCCGGCGCCGAGCAAGACACCGACGTGGCGCCAGGCATCCGCTTGCCTCGCGGCGTCGAGAAGGTGCGGCCCCGGCCAGGCCCGGTGCTGCACGAGAAACAGCAGCCTTGTAAGAATTGCAGCGCCCAGGCCCGCTCCTACCCCGGTGGCGAGAACGGCCGACCAGAAAATGAGCGAACGAGGCGCCATCAATGTCGGCGGGATGGCCGATGGATCGGAATTTGGCGATTGGCTTAACATGTCTGCGGTTTTAGCCCAGTATCCTCGCCTATGAGCCGCCTGGCCCGCACCGGAATCCTCTTCAGCTTCGCCCCTCATCCTACCCGGGTTCGCGCCGGCGAAGCGCGAAGAACATGCGCCGCTGCGGCGATCGGCTTGTTCGCAGCATTGACCCTCGGAGCCTGCGGGGGCAACGGCGGCGGCATGTCCGGCGCCGCGGCCACGGCTCCCGTGACGGCGGCTTCGGCCGCGACCGCCGACGTGATCACGTACCACAACGACAATCAGCGCACGGGTCAGAACCTCGCCGAAACCGCGCTCACCCCTTCGAACGTGGTGCAATCCGGCTTCGGCGTGCAGCATCTCATCGCCGTTGACGGCAAGGTCGACGCACAGCCACTGGTGCTCGGCGCCTACGCCATCGACGGGGCAACGCACAACGTGGTGTACGTCGCCACGGAGCACGACAGCGTTTATGCGTTCGACGCGGACAGCGCGGCCACGCTCTGGCAAGTGTCGCTGGTCGCGAGCGGCGAGACCCCGAGCGACAACCGCGGCTGCACGCAAGTGACGCCGGAGATCGGCATCACCGCGACGCCGGTCATCGATCGCACTGCCGGCAGTCTCTTCGTGGTGGCGATGTCGAAGGACAGCGCGGGTAACTACCATCAGCGGCTGCACGCACTGAGCCTCTCCACGGGCGCGGAACTCGCACACAGTCCCGTGGACATCACCGCTTCCGTGGCCGGCACCGGCGCGCCGGCCACGGTGAACGGACAAATCGTATTCGACGCAGGCCAGTACGAGGAGCGCTCCGCGTTGCTCTTGAACCAAGGAACGATCTATACGTCATGGACCTCTCATTGCGATCTGGAAAACTACACCGGCTGGATCATCGCCTACGCCGAAACCACCCTCCAGCAAAACGCCCTCTTCAACGACGAGCCCAGCGGCTCGCAGAACGGCCAGCAAGGAGAAGCCTCCTTCTGGAACTCGAACTCCGGACCATCGGCGGACGCCGACGGGAACGTCTACGCGATGTCGGCCAACGGGGTGTTCGACGTGATACTGACTGCGGACGGCTTTCCGAGCGGCAACGATTACGGCAATTCGATCCTCAAGCTCTCAGCTCCCGTCAACGGCGGGCTGAGCGTGCTCGACTACTTCACGATGTTCAATACGGTCGCCGAGAGCGACAGCGATACCGACCTCGCCTCGGGCGGCCTCATGCTGCTGCCCGATCAGGTGGACGGCTCGGGAGTGACGCGGCATCTCGCCGTCGGCGCGGGCAAGGATCAGAACATCTATGTGGTCGATCGCGACAGCCTCGGCAAGTTCAACACGGCGAACGACGATAACGCCTATCAGCCGCTCCTGGATGCGTTCCCGGCCTATGCTGCGGCCAGTTGCGGGGGACCTGGGCCGTCGGGCGTGTATGGAGCTCCGGTCTACTTCAACGGCAGCGTGTACTATTCGGCGTCGGGGGACGTGATCCGCGGCTTCAAGCTCGCAAGCGCCAAGCTGCCGCCCCAGCCCACGGTCAAATCCGCCACGCCGTTTTGCTATCCCGGGGCGCCCATGAGCATCTCCGCCAACGGCGGTCAAAATGCCATCCTCTGGGCGGTCCAAAACTCGTCCAGCCAGGGCGTCCTGCACGCCTACGATGCGGGTACCCTCACCGAGCTCTACAACAGCACCCAAGCAGGCACGCGGGATCAATTCGGTCCCGGATCCAAGTTCACTCCGCCCACCATTGCGAACGGTAAGGTATTCGTAGGCACGCAAGCCGATACCAGCGCCGGGGGCAAAAATTATTTGGCGATCTTCGGCCCCCTCTAGGGCAACGGCCGCGCCAGGACGGCCGCGCTAGAACGACTTGCGCCAGTCGCGCCCCTCGCCGTCCATAAAATCCTTGCCGAGCTTCCAAATCAGCACTTTGGCGGTGCCCTCGCCATCGATATAGACGGCCGCCGGCACCGAGCGGGTGGAATACTTCCCGAGTGCGATCCCGCCGCGAAGACCATGTCTATCCGCCGGTCCACCGCGGTGAAAATCCATCATCACGAGCGGAATGACCGAGCGCATGTACCAATACTCATCGTCTTCGCCCTCGAGCGCATAGGTCCCGGGCGGGAGACGCAATTCATGCGCCGGATGCCGCTTGTCGTCCAGCACCAACTCGTGCGTCACGCTCAAGGTCTTGGTCGGATCTCGTTCCGTGCGAACGATGCGGTGCTCGTTGATGAGCGGATTCAGCTCGAGTCCGCCGCAGCCCTGGAGGCCCCATATCAACAAGGTCAAGGGCAACAGGTGGCGGCGCATGCGGCGACCGCGCGCCATTGCCGCGACCATGCGCCGAGACTTGCGTGTGCGCGCCGGGCGGTGACGGGCGTTCATTCAGCTCGTCACCAGGTCCCGATCAGGTCGTCATCATCATCAGGTCGTCATCGGCTCGCGCGCCGCCCGCGCAGAACCGCCGCCCCGCCGAGGCACAGAGCGATGCCGCTAGCCGCAACGCCCCAGCCCAATTCAGGGGCTTTGAGGGGTACGGCGGAGGGGGTGATCGATTGCGGCTTGCCGTGCAGCGGTTGCCACTCGCCACCGCTCCAACCCGCGTCACGCCCATAGCCCTTGATGTCAGGTGAGAGGGTACGGTACGCATCGCTCCCAGACACCCCTGCCTGTCCGTAGGCCAAGATCGGTCCCGCGGCCATTACCATCCCTGCCAGCCATTTCGCCTTCATATTATGTCCTAATAAAAAATGGATCCATGCTGCAATATAATTGATTTGTCGACTCAGCGGCAATGCTCGTCGCGCTCGCCGCAGTCATGCCAACCGTGATCGTGATACCAGCGGTTGTGGTCGCGATCCCAATACCCATCCCGAGGCTCGGCGACGAGGCAACCGGATGCAATTGCGATGAACGCCAGAATAAAACTGCCTTGGGCGACTCGTTGTTTATTTGTCATATATGCGCTCCTGAGTGGGTGCCGACAAGTTAGCGCAACAGCGGGTGAGGAGACTGTCCGTCGCAGGCGGCAAGTGGTGTATCGCCGAGTCCTACAGTGGAGGCGTGCCTGGACGGGGAGATGCAGCGAATGGCGTCCCCGGCGGGATTTGAACCCACAACCTCGCCCTTAGGAGGGGCGCGCGCTATCCAGTTGTGCCACGGGGACGTGGCGGCAGTGTAACCGGCCCGGCGGCCGTGGGGCTACTGTGGGCCCAATGGGGCTGACCGAGGATCGGAAAAAGGGCCGGCATTCACGACGCCGGCCCCGGGTTGGTGGAGGAGAAGGGGATCGAACCCTCGACCTTCGCATTGCGAACGCGACGCTCTCCCAACTGAGCTACTCCCCCGAAAGGGCCCCGAATACTAGCAGCAAAGGCCGGACATGCCAAAGGGTGCCACCAATCGGTCGGACTTAGCTTAGGATAGCGGCAAGAGGCCAAAGTAACATGCTAAAAGTGGGTGAGCGCGCGCCGGAATTCACGCTTCCGGACGATACCGGAACGGATCGATCGCTAACCGAACTCTTGAGTACAGGGGCGATGATCCTGTATTTCTATCCCGCCGATTTCACGCCGGGCTGCACCAGCCAGGCTTGCAAGCTTCGCGATCTGCACACCGAAATTCAACGCGCGGGCTTGCGGGTCGTCGGCATCAGTCCGCAATCGCCGGAATCTCATGCGAGATTTCGTGAAAAATACCAATTGCCGTTCACCCTGCTGTCGGATGAGCAAAAGACGGTGATCAAGATGTACGGACTCAACGGCCCCCTTGGTATCGGGGTACGCCGTGCCAGCTATCTGGTGAATGGAGGCCGCCGCGTGCGCGACGCCGTGCTCGCGGATTTCAGGATTGCGCGGCACCTGGATTTCGTGCGCAAGGCCGTGGTGCTTCGCAGCGCCTAGCGGCTAGTATTTCAGGAGCAAAACGCCGGCCCGGCCGATTCTCGGGACCGTGATGACGTACAGAGTCGAGTAATCCGACGGCTGCACCTCGGGGATATCCTCGCCGCTCAAAGCCGAGACGATCGCGGGCAGCGTATTCGCGTGTGCGACGATCAATACCGTGTCCCCGGAATGCTCGTGCATCACCCGGTGCACGAGCGTCCGAGGATCGTCTTGGGAGACCGTTTCCGACGTGATTCCCAAGCTCTGCGCGAGGGGCGCGGCGGTCGCGCGGCTGCGAAGGGTTGGAGACACGTAGATCGCCGCGATGCGGCTCTTCAGCCGGGTGTCACCCAGCGTCCGTGCCAACGCGGCGGCCCGCGCCTCACCTTCAGCGCTCAGGGCAGGATCGTCCCCGGAGCCGCCGAGAATCTGCGGCGCGTGACGCACGACGATGACGGTCGTCGAGGTCGATGTGATCAGCCACCACGCCACTGCGATCAGAATCAAACCCCCGACCGCCGCCGTCAACGCCAACAGGCCGATCGGAGCCAGAAACGGCCGGCGCTGGAGATTGCCGCGTATAGTCATGGAATCATGATACCAACGAATGCCGCCGGACCGGCCCTCCGCATCGTGGTATTGTCGGCCGGCTTTTCCGTGCGTCTCGGACGTCCGAAAGCCCTGACGCGAATCCGCGGCGTCACACTGCTGCAACGAACGGTCCGAACCTTGGCCCCATTGACTACCGGCAGGGTCATCGTCGTATTACCGCCGCGGGCCTCACGAGCGCGTGCCGAGCTCCGCAGCCAGCGCGTGGATTTCGCCGAGAGTCGCCAGCGCGTCCGCGGACTTTCGGCGTCCGTCAAATGTGGATTGCTGAGGGCGCGCTACAGCGCCGGCGTGCTGCTGCTGCCGGTCGATTTGGCGTGGCTCGAGCGCGGCGAGATAGCGCGCTTGATCGGGCGCTGGCGATCATCGAGACGCGCCGTGGTTGCCCGCCGGGTGGGAAGGCGAGCCGGCACGCCCCTCATCCTGCCGCGCCATCTTTACCCCGAGGCGCTGCGAGTCGCGGGCGATCTGGGTCTGCGTGAGTTGGCAAACGGCCTGCCCAGGGACGAGCTGAAGCTGCTCGATTTGCCGTCCGCCGACCTGGATGTGGATACGCCGGCCGATCTTCGGCGTGCGCGTCGCCGCCGTGCCGATCGAGGGTTTAATCCGCCTTAGCGCCAGCCGGGAAACTCCCGAAACACTGCCAGTGCGGCATCGATCTTGGCACGCGGGGCATCGAGGTGCGTGGCCAGCCGGGTGCGCGGCCCGATCGATGCAACGATGCCGCGCTCCGCGAGATGCGTGCCGAGAGCCTCGAGTTGCCGTTCGGGGATCTCCACGAATACGAGGTTCGTCTGAGGCGGCTCGACGGCCAGCCCAAGGGCGCGCAGACCCTCGGCCAGGTGCAGGGCGTTCTCGTGATCTTCCGCCAACCGCTCGACATGGTGTTCGAGCGAATACAAGCCGGCCGCCGCCAGAATGCCCGCTTGGCGCATGCCGCCGCCGAGCGCCTTGCGCCAACGCCGCGCGGCCGCGATGAAATCCCGGGACCCGAGCAGCACCGATCCCGCCGGCGCGCCCAATCCCTTCGAAAGGCACACCGAGACCGAGTCGAATCCGGCCACCGCCGCCGGCTCATCGAGCCGCAGCTTGACGATCGCGTTAAAAAGCCGTGCGCCATCCAAATGCGTCCGCAAACCGCGCGCATGCGCCAACTCCGTCGCCTCGCGCAGGTAGTCGACGGGCAGCACGCGCCCCCCCATGGTGTTCTCCAGCGCCAGAAGACGGGTACGCGCAAAATGCGCATCATCGGGCTTGATGGCTCGGGCGATGCGTCCGAGCGAGATCGTTCCGTCGGGTTCGTTCTCCAGGGGTTGCGGCTGGATACTGCCGAGCACGGCGGCTCCGCCCTGCTCATATTTATAGGTGTGCGCTTCCTGCCCGACCAGATATTCATCGCCTCGCCCGCAGTGCGCCATCAGCGCGGCCAGATTGCTCTGGGTGCCGGAGGCGAAGAACAGCGCCCGCTCGTATCCAAACCGCTCGGCCACCCGGGCTTCGAGGCGATTGACGGTCGGGTCGTCTCCGTACACGTCATCGCCCACCTCGGCGGCGGCCATCGCGGCGCGCATGGCAGGCGTCGGCCGAGTCACGGTGTCGCTGCGGAGATCGACGACGGCGCCGTTGGAGACGATTGAAGCTTGCACGAGGCGCAAGATAACTGAACTGGGGCAGAGGACAATAGATTTTTCTTTACATTGGAAACGCAACGAATTATTTTCCCCACACTTTCCGCAATGCGAGGTTCGATTCATTTGGACAGTAGCCCAAGATTGGGTTTAGACGCTGCGGCAGCCGCAGCGCGCTCGCGGTAGGACGTTCGTTCGAACCTCCCGCCGAGGGCGGGAGGATTGTGGAGTCGATCCCAGGGCAAAGACCCGAAGGTCCTCCTCAACCACTCTTCTAATTCTCATTCACCCATGCCCTCTTGATCGCCGGTCGATCGAGCGGGCGTCTTGGGCGTCTGTTCCTGCGAATCGCGCCGTCGCTCGAGACTAGAGGCGAACGACCATGATGCAGGCAACTCCAGAATCCTACGGCGAGATCCGCGGCGCGCTCGG
>Ga0187887_10000304_pt1 | contig 50087 bp, 45 predicted proteins | sample June2016WEW_7_10_FD_132977 | JGI IMG/M metagenome (GOLD analysis project Ga0187887, IMG submission 132977) | Peatland microbial communities from SPRUCE experiment site at the Marcell Experimental Forest, Minnesota, USA - June2016WEW_7_10 | ecosystem: Environmental > Terrestrial > Soil >... | reverse complement strand
TCCATTTGCGATTCCAGATCGAGAGCTGCCGCGCGAAGTCGCGGAAGGCGCTCAACGGCGCCAAATCGAGTCCGTCGGCGGCCGCGGCCCGGCGCAGTTGCAGAAACGCGGCGACGGTGTCGCCATGCAGCGCGCACGAGGGCTCCGCGACGTCGACGATGTGTGTGCGCGCCCGGCCGGTGAGCTGCGCCGGCGTCACGAGGCGATTTCGCGCGTAGCCGCGAAATCCACCACCTGATCGATGACCTGAACGAAGGTCGCGATCTCCTGGGCGCCGGACACCGAATACTGCCGGTCGAAAATGAATGCAGGTACGCCGGTGATCCCGAGGACCGCCGCGTGGCGCTCCGCGGCGACCACTCCATCCTGGCCCTCGCGCAGGACCACCGCGGCTCGAGCCTCGCGCTCCCCGAGGCCGGCTTCGACTCCGAGGCGCACGAGCTCCTCGACATCGCCGATGTTGCACCCCTCCTCGAAGTAAGCCTGCATGATCCGCTCGGTCACCTCGCCCGCCAGTCCGCGGCGCGCCGCGTGAGCGATCAAGATATGCGAGCGGCGGGTGTTGGGGACCCGCTCAATGAGATCGAAGCGGAATTCCAGGCCGATGGCCTGTCCGAGCCGGACCAGCGCGGCTTCGTTCTCCTCGATCCTGGACATATCGCCGAATTTGGTCGCCAGGTACGCAGCGCGCTCCGCGCCCTCCCACGGCATGTCCGGATTCAGCTCGAACGGGCGCCAATCGATGCGCGGCTCGTATTGCGGGCGCGCGGCAAGCGCCAGCTCGAACCGGCGCTTACCCAGGTAGCACCAAGGACAAATGGTGTCGGAAAAAATATCTACGCGCAGCGCGGTCATAACGTGGCCAATTGTACCCGGCCCCTTATGGGCCGGGATACGAGCGAGTATCATTCCTCAATGCCGCAGAGCCTCAAATCCAAGTATTTATTGCTCGCCCTAGGGGTCGGGGCGGGGCTCTCGTTGCTGCTCGGCGGGGTCGCGTACTACGAGCACCGAATCGACACCGCGGATATCTCCCGGCTGACCTATGCGACGGTCGAGCAGAAGCTGCAAAACGATCTCGAGGTCCGTGCGGATAGCGTGGGCAAGATGACCGGCGCGCTCCTTGCCCCGGCGCTGGCCGCCCATAACGGGGCCGCGATTGCGCCGACCGCGGCGCGCCTGCTGGAGGAGCTCGACATCGTGCGCGTGGAAGTGCGCGACTCGCGCGGTACGGTGCTCTTCAATGGCGAGAATCCGCAAGACGCGGGCACTCCCCCCGACAGCGCCGCGCAGATCGGACCCGCCACGCTCGAGCCGCTGGTCTTCACCTCCTCCATACCGCCGGTGACGACCGCACAGGGCCCCCGCGGCGGCGGCACTCTCAAGATCTGGGTCAGCCGCGCCAAAATGCAGGAAACGCTGGCCGGCCTTCATGCCCAGCTCGAGCATCAGAAAGGCAGCCAGATCAGGCGCATGCAAGGATTCCTGGCGCGGGTCACGCTGCCCCTGGTGGCGTTCGGCCTGCTCGGCGCCTGGTTCGTCGCTCGCCAGCTCGCACGACCGATCTCGGCCCTCATTCGCTCGGCCGATCGCATCGGCGAAGGCGATTACACCAGCCCGCTGCACGTTGCGCGGCGCGACGAGATCGGCGAGCTGCAGCTCGCACTCGAGCGCATGCGGCAGAAGCTCTCAGAAACCACCATCACCAAGAATTACCTCGACACGGTATTGAACAGCCTGAGCGACGCGGTGATCGTCACCTCCCCGGATGGTCTGATCAAGAGTTGCAACCAGGCCACGCAGGCGCTGCTCGGCTATTCCGATGAATACCTGGTCGGAAAATCATTGGTCAGCTTCATCGACGAGCCGCACCGCCGCAATTTCGATCCGGCCACGGCCACGGACGGCAGCTCGACGGCGGCCATCGAGGCCCGGGAGACCGTGCTGCGCACCGCCAGCGGACAGACCATTCCGGTGTCCATGGCCGCATCGGCGATTGCCTCGGCCGACCCGCTCTTCGAGGGCGACATCTACGTTGCACGCAATATCACCGAGCGCAAGCGCGCCGAGCGGCGTATCCGCTACCTCGCGCGCTACGACACGCTGACGAAGATGCCGAACCGCATGCAGTTTCAGCATATGCTGCAGCAGGCGATCGCGCGCGCGCGGCGCAACCAGCGCTCACTCGCCCTGCTCTACCTCGATCTGGACCGATTCAAGGAAGTCAACGACACGTTCGGACACTCGGCCGGCGACCGAACGCTCGAAATCCTGAGCGAGCGGTTGGCTCGGGCGCTGACCAAGGATGCCGTCATCGGCCGCCTCGCGGGCGACGAGTTCGCCATGTTCGTGGACGAGTTGCCGCTCGATGTCGACAACCGTCCGAGCTTGAGTTCCCTCGCTCGCACCCTCCTCGATGAAATCAGCCGTGCGTTCTACGTGAATCAGCAGGAGGTGTATCTCACCGCCAGCATCGGCATCGCGATCTGTCCGTACGACGCCGAGAACGTGATCGACCTGATCCGCAACGCCGACGCCGCCATGTACCACTCGAAACAGAACGGCGGAAATACCTGGGCGTTCTACGTGCCCCAGATGAACGCGGCCGCGGTCGAGCGCCTGATGCTGAAGAGCAAGTTGCGCCGCGCACTGGAGCGCGACGAACTGTTGATTCTGTACCAGCCCAAAGTCGACTTGCGCAGCGGTCGCGTGATGGGCGCCGAGGCGCTGCTGCGCTGGCGGCTGCCGGGCCACGGCGACATCTCGCCGTCGCAATTCATACCGCTCGCCGAGGAAACCAGCCTCATCTGGGAGATCGGCGACTGGGTGATGAACCGGGTCTGCGCCGACTATCGCGAATGGCAAGCCACCGTTCCGCAGCCCGGCCGCATCGCCATCAACCTGTCGCTGCGGCAATTGAAGCAGACGAATTTCATCTCGCGCTGCCGGAACGTATTCCGCAAATATGGGTTATCGCCCACCTGCTTCGAGCTCGAGGTGACCGAGACCACCTTGATGACCGATCCAAAGCGCACCATCGGCTTGTTGAAGGAGCTTTATGCCATGGGGCTGCATCTGGCCATCGACGACTTCGGCACCGGTTACTCATCTCTTTCTGCTTTGCAGCAATTTCCCATCGGCACGTTGAAAATCGACCAATCCTTCGTGCGCGACGTGGCCGTCGACACCAATGACGCGGCGCTGGTCCGAACCATCATCGAGATGGGCAAGAGCCTCGACCTGGAAGTCATCGCGGAAGGCGTCGAGAACGCCGAGCAGCTCGAGTTTCTGCGCAAGCACGGGTGCTTCTATGCCCAGGGGCATGTATTCGGCGAACCCATGGAGGCCGCGAAGCTCCTGGCGATTTTGGCGAACCAAGCCCGTGGTGCTCCGTACCATAGCGCGCTCTGCGCGCCGGCCGCCGCGCTCACGCAGGCCAACGCGCACCGCTGATGCTGGCGGCGCGGGACCTCACGCTGCGGCGCGGCGCGGACGCGCTATTCGAGCAGGTCAACTTTACGGTATTTCGCGGCGACCGCGTCGGGCTCACGGGCGCCAACGGCACCGGCAAGTCGAGTTTGTTCGCGGCCATTCGCGGCGAACTCACCCCCGATTCAGGCGACATCGAGCTTCCGGCCTCCTTGAAGATCGCTCATGTGGAGCAAGAGGTCTCCGCCCTCGATCGTCCCGCCATCGAATTCGTCCTGGACGGCGACACGGAATTGCGCCGCGTGACGCGCTCCATCGAAGAGGCCGAACGGCGCGATGCCGCAATGGAGCTCGCCGAGCTCTATGCGGCCCTCGATGCCATTGACGGCTACCGCGCCCGGGCGCGCGCGGCTTCCATCATGCACGGCCTGGGGTTCGATGCGTCCCAGCACGAGCGCATGGTCGCCGAATTCTCGGGCGGCTGGAGAGTGCGCCTCAGCATGGCGCGAGCGCTCAATTCGCGGGCCGACTTGCTGCTCCTGGACGAGCCCACCAACCACCTCGATCTCGACGCCATCGTCTGGCTCGAGGAATGGCTCACGGCCAGCCCGGGCACCCTCATGATCGTGTCCCATGACCGGGAGTTTCTCGATGCGGTGATCGGCCGGGTGCTGCACATCGAGAACCGCGCCATCCGCGCCTACTCGGGCAATTACTCCGCCTTCGAGCAGAAGCGCAGCGAGGATCTCGCCTTGCAGCAGACACTCCAAGTTCGGCAGGCTCGGCGGATCGCGGAGATCACTTCGTTCGTGAACCGCTTCCGCGCGCAGGCGACCAAAGCCCGGCAGGCTCAGAGCCGCTTGAAGATGCTGGAGAAGATGGAGCGCATCGTCCCGGCGCACGTTGACAGTCCGTTCGAGTTCGAATTTGCGCCGCCGCTGAAGACGCCGCGTCCGCTGCTCACCGTCGAGGGTGCCGCCTGCGGCTACGGGGAGCGTATCGTCATTGGCGGCGTCAATGCGTCCATCGGCCCGCAGGACAGGATCGCATTGCTCGGACCCAACGGCGCCGGCAAGTCCACATTGACGAAGATGCTCGCGGGCGAGACCGCGCCGCTCGCCGGCCGGCGCGCGCCCGCGGCCGACCTCGCCGTGGGATACTTTGCCCAGCAACAGATCGAACAGCTCCATCTCACGGCCAATGCCTTCTGGCACATGCGCGAAATGGGCGGGCCGGACTATGCGAGCGGCGATGAGCAGCGTGTACGCGACCACCTCGGAAAATTCGGCTTCCAAGGCGACCGTGCGTTCGAGCCCGTGGCGCGCTTCTCGGGCGGCGAGAAGGCACGCTTGACGCTCGCGTTGCTGGTGGCGAGGCGGCCCAACCTGCTATTGCTCGACGAGCCCACCAATCATCTGGACATCGAGATGCGGCACGCGCTGACCGTTGCGCTGCAGGGATTCGAGGGCGGCTTGATCGTCGTCTCCCACGATCGTCATCTGATCAAGACCGTGGCGGATACGCTGTGGCTCGCGGCCGACGGCAAGCTCCAAGTGTTCGATGGCGATCTGGAGGATTATCAATCGTGGCTCAAAGCGCGCGCCAAGGCGCCAGGCGGCTCGGCGCCTGCTCGAGCCGAGCCCCGTAAAGCGCCGGCCAACGACCCCGTGAACCGATGGCGCCGCGAGCTCGCGCAGATCGAGAGCAGGATCGCGTCGATTGCGGCCGAGCGGACGCTGATCGAGGACCAGCTGCATGAAGCTGGCGACGAGGGGCGCACGAAGCTCCTGGAGCAATACGCCCGGCTGGCTCGCGATGCGGACCAGTGGGAGGCACGCTGGCTCGAGCTCGGCACCGCGATCGAGGAGGCGGAAGCCGCCAGGGCGGCGCCCTAGCGTGCGCCGCGCGCGCTCGGCGCTCGGCATCGCGGCGCTCGTTTGGGCCGGGATCGCCGTGTGGAACACCATCAAGCCGCTGCCCGAGGGGATGCACGTCGCCTCGCTGACCACCCGCTTGGGCGAGTCAGCGCTCGAGGTGATGGACGATACCGCCGGCCACCGCGCCATTCTCGCGCGCGAACTGGCCGTGATCGATCGGGCGGATCAGATGATCGTCCTCGATCAAGCGCCGCTCGCCCGCGAGACGGGGCAGCATTTGCTGCTCCGCAAGCGCCAGCGCCCCAACATCAAGATCGTGGTTCTCGCGGACCCTCTGCCCGAGATCTACGGCGGCACGCCGGCGCACTACCTCGATTCGCTCGAGCGTGCCGGCATCATCGTCGCTCGTACCCGTCTGAATCGCTTGCGCGATCCGCTACCCTGGTATTCCGCGCTCTGGCGCATGGGGATCGCCTGGTGGAGCGATCCGTACGATGAGACGGCGCCGGGCGCCGGTCTTCGCGCCTCGCTCCGGCGCTCGAACTTCAAAGCCGACCGGCGGCAGCTGCTCGTGGCGGACGACGGCTCGGGAGGCTGGGTGAGCGTGATGCCGGCGGCCGCGGATGGCCGCATCGCCGTGGCGATCAGCGGCGGTGTCGCCCGCGACATGGCGGCGAGCGAGCTCAAGATCGCCGCCTGGTCGACCGAGGACGATCGGCTGCCGAGCGCGCCGCCGCCGGCGACGCTCGGCGTCGGCTCGATCGATGCACGATTCCTGACCGAGGGTGCGATCCGGGCCGCGCTGGTGGAGGCCTTCTCGGTGGCCGCGGACGGTGATGAGATCCGCCTGGCGACGGTGGCACTCAGCGATCGGACCCTGCTGGAGGCCGCCTTGCATGCCGCCGCGCGGGGCGCACGCCTTCGAGTACTGCTTGGCCCCGAGGCTGCAGTCAACCGCACCGTGGCGGATGAGCTGCGGCGTGAAGCGGACGGCCGTATCGAGGTGCGCTGGCTGCCGAACGGGGTGTCGAGCGCCTCGGTGGCCATCGTTCAACATCGTCGGGACCTCTGGATCAATGTGGGTGCCGCCGATTTCACCCGCCTCAGCCTCGCCGATCTCGACCTGAGCGCCGCCGTGGAATTCAGGCTCCAAGACCGCGCGCCCGCCGCCCGCGATTTCATCGACGGGTTCGAAGCGCAGTGGTCGGCCGCCAGGTCCGGTGCGCCGGAGGCACCGGACGCGCCGGGCTACTGGAGTTACCGGCTGCTACAGGCGGCGGGACTCGCCGCGTACTGACGGCCAGCGCAAGGTCGCGTGCTGCGGGTGAGCCCCGTGCGGCCACGGGCGCCCCCGGCTATTGGCGGCTCAGCGTCTGCCCGGTCTCGGCCACGATTTTGCCGAGCGCCGCACTCGCCGCCCGGTTATAGGCCTCGACGATGGCGGTCAATCGGTTATCGGCCGACGGCTCGTGGATATCCGCGTCGAACTGCCCGAGCACGCGCCGATCGCCCGCGGCGCCGAGCCGTGCCACGAGGTGCACATGGACCGTCGGCGCACCCGAATCGCCCGCGGACCTCGGCGCGGCGTACTCGGCCTGAAAATCCGCCACGTCGATCTCGAGCCAGTAGCCGGTGCCAAACGCCGAGATATCCGCATGGACGTTTGGCGCCTGAGCGTCGACGCGAAACGCCTGAACCGCGAGGTCCTGCATGACCTCGTCCAGCGGAGCGCTCCAGCGCGCCGCGGCGAAACGATCCAGGCGGCGGTCCGGATACAGGACCGCGATCAGGGTGGTATCGAGGCCGGGCCGCACTCGCGCACGCAGTATCGTGAGGTCGGCGGGTATGGGCGCCCCTGCGGCGGCGGCCGACGGCGTGACAGTGAGCAAATACACCGTCCGCGGGGGCTCGTGGCTCTTGAAGAGGGCGCCCGTGCAGGCCGAAAACGCGAGCGCGGCGGCGAGCGCGGCAGCGGCGCGCGCGCGGCAGCGCCCCGGCGATCGGTGCGTGAGCGTTCTCATCGCGGCACCTCCACCCCCAGATCGTTCGGCTGGTAGAGCACCTGGGAAGGATCCTCCTTCAGTGAGTGCGCCAGGTCGCGAAAATCCCGCGCGGCATCGCGGCTCTCGCGCAGCAGCCGCTCGAGCTCGGGCAGGCTTTGTTCGGTGAACCGGGAAAGAGCCGGCTCGTTCTGCGAGACGAAATGGTTCAGGTGCTCCGAGGCGCTCGCCAGGCTGTCGGTCATGCGCCGGGCGTTCGCAAGCGTCGACTTCAAATCGGGTGCGACCGAATTGGTGACGCTCCGAAGATCGGCGGCGGCGCTGTCCACATCGGCCGAGGCATGCCTGATATCGGCCACCATTTGCTCGATCTCCTTTAGCAGCGCCGGCGTCCGCTCGCTCGCCACCCGCGCATTCTGCAGCGTCGCCTTGAAGGCGAGCACGTTCTCCTCGCTGAACACCTGGTCCATGTGGCCGACGAGCTGGATGGCGTGATTCGCCAGATCGGGCAGTCGCCGGAGCAATACGGCGATATCGGACGGCGCCGAATGGATGACCGGATAGCGGTCCCCCTGCGGCAGCGGCCCGGTTGCAGTCGAGTGCGGATCTTGTTCCAGATCGATGAACAACAACCCGGTCACGCCCTGCAGGCTGAGCAGCGCCTCGGTCCGGGCGTCGATCGGGGCATTCGCGTCGATGTCCGCGATCACCTCGACGCGCTTGCGATCCTTGGGCTCGAGCATGATGCGCGCGACCTTGCCCACATCGACGCCGAGGTAGCGCACGGGGCTGCCCGCGGTGAGTCCGCTCACCGTACCGTCGTAGTAGATCTCATAGCGCTGATAAGTACGCTTGTCCCTCTGATCGGTGTACCAGTACACGAACGAGATCGCCATGCCGATCACCAGCAGCACGAACGCGCCGACCACGACGTAATTCGTATCTCTATCCATGCGGACCCTCCGCGGCGAGCTCCGCCGCCCGCGCCCGGGGGCCGTGAAAATACTCGTGGATCCAGGGATCGGTATTGCCCAAAAGCCCCGGCAGCGTATCGGTGATCATGCGGCCGTCGACGATGACGGCGGCGCGGTCGCAGGTTCGGAACAGGCTGTCGAGGTCGTGGGTGATCATGACTACCGTGAGCTTGAGCTCCGCGTGAAGATACAACAGTAGCGCATCGAAGTCCGATGCGGAAATCGGATCGAGCCCGGAGGTGGGCTCGTCGAGGAACAGCAGTTTGGGTTCGAGGGCGAGGGCGCGCGCCAGCGCCGCCCGCTTCACCATGCCCCCCGAGAGCTGCGCGGGATATTTCTCCGCGGCGTCGGGTGCGAGTCCGACGAGGCTCAGATTGAGCTGTACCAGCTCGTCGAGCCCATCCTCCGACATCGAGTAGGATTCGCGCAAAGGCAGCTGAATGTTCTGCGCGACGGTGAGCGAGCTGATGAGCGCTCCGTTCTGAAAGGTCACGCCGTAGCTCTTGACCATCGCAAGTCGCTCCTGCGGCGTGAGCTGAACGATATCCCGCCCATAGATCTCGATGGTCCCCCCTTGCGGGTGGCGCAATCCAAGAATGGTACGAAGCAGCACCGACTTGCCGGTACCCGAGCCGCCGACGATGCCCATGATTTCGTTGGGGCGGACCTCGAAGCTCAGTCCGTCATGCACCACTTGCGAGCCGAAGCGGGAGACCAAGCCCCGCACGCGGATGATGGGGGTAGCGGCATCGGCGCTTTCGGGGGGTGCACTCATTTCAGAAATCGAGTTGCTCGAACAGAACGGCGAAAAACGCGTCCGCGAGGATCACCAGAAAGATGGATTGCACGACCGCCATGGTGGTGAAGCGTCCGAGCTCGCGGGCGGAATCGCGCACCTGCAGGCCGCGGTACGACCCCACCATGCCGATCAGCAGGGCGAACACCGGCGCCTTCACCAGGCCCGCCCAGAACGTCGTCGGGCTCAAGGCCTCGCGCAGCCGGGTGATGAACTGCGCCGGCGGGATGTGCAGCTGCACGAGTGAGAGCAGGCCCCCGCCGGCGAGACCCATCGCGTCGGCGACAACGGTGAGCAGCGGCAAGGCGATCATCAGCCCGACCACGCGAGGCACGACCAGAAGCTCGATGGGGTTCAGCCCCATGGCGCGCAGCGCATCGGTCTCCTCGTTGATCTGCATGACGCCTATCTCCGCGGCGAACGCGCTTCCGGAGCGGCCGGCGACGATGATCGCCGTCAACAGCACCCCCATCTCCCGAAGCACCGCAATGGTCACCAGGTCGACCACGAAGATGGTCGCGCCGAAGCGCGAGAGCTGCTGCGCGCCGAGATAAGCGACCACCACGCTGATGAGAAACGCGATCAGCGATACGATCGGGATGGCGGTGACGCCGGTCTCGTGAAGGTGGCGCACGATCGAGGGGAATCGCAGCGCTCGGGGATGTGAGACACCGGTTCCGAGCACCGCCGCGATTCGGCCGAAAAACCCCAGCAAGCGCCGGGCTTCCGTGCCCTGCACGACGGTCCAGCGCCCGAGCCCCGCGATCGCGCCTTCGTGATCCGGCACCGCGACGGCCCGTTTGCCATGCGTCGTGCAGAGCTCGGCATTCAATTTTCGCAGCAGCTCGATCGTGCCCGGCGGGTGACCTTCGTGTCGGATCTCGAGTTTCCCGTTGCCGAGGTACGCCAGGCGGGTGAGCAGCGCCCACACCGCGCCTATTCCGGGATGCTCCGCACCAGTCCAATCGCACGTCAGGCGCCCTGTGAGCGGACCTGGGAGGGCCCGTAGCTCTGCGTCGATCTGCGCGAGTCCCTGGAGCGACCAGTCGCCGCGAAGCTCGAGCCGCCAATCCCCGCCATCCCGGTGGAGCGCCAACATAGTCATGCATATATGCTATCAGGCGAGGGAAGCTCCCAGGAATTTCGGAACGCTTCGGTCATTTCATGCATCGAGGTCCGCTGCTGGAAATCTTGATTCTGCTCACTGCCGCGGTGGGCGTGGTCGCGGGCGTGCGGAAACTCGCGATGCCGGCGATCTTGGGCTATCTGGTCGTGGGCATGCTGTTGGGACCGCATGCGCTCGGGGTCGCCGCGGACAACGAGACGACGCGGCTGCTGGCCGAATTCGGCGTGGTGTTCCTGGTGTTCACCTTGGGGCTGGAGTTCTCGCTGCCGCGCCTGCTGGCCATGCGCTGGGAAGTGCTCGGCGTCGGCGGGGCTCAGGTGGTCGTGACGACGGCCGTGGTCGCTGCGGTCGCGATCTGGTTCTTCGGCATCTCCCCCACCGCCGCCGTCGTCATCGGCGGCGCGGTCGCGATGTCCTCCACCGCCATCATCATCTCGCAGCTCACGGAACAGTCGGAGAACAACCGCACCCACGGCCGGCTCGCCGTCGCGATCTGCCTGTTCCAGGACCTGAGCTTTCCGCTGTTCCTCGGCCTGCTGTCGCCGCTCGCCGCGGGCGGCGCTAGCGCGGTCGCCGCGCACGGAGCCCCCGGCCGCGTCGCCACCGCGATCGGCATCGCCGCGGCCGCGCTGCTCTTGGTGCTCGCCGCGGGACGCTGGGTGCTGCGCCCGCTGTTCGTCGCGATCGCGGGCTTCCGCTCGGCGGAGCTGTTCTCGCTGGCGGTGCTGCTCGCGGTGCTCGCCTCGGCCTGGGCCACCGAGGCCGCCGGGTTGTCGCTCGCCCTGGGCGCCTTCCTCGCCGGCATGATGCTCGCGGAAACCGAATTCCGGCACCAGATCGAGGCCACCATACGATCCTATCGGGAAATATTCCTCGGACTGTTCTTCATCACCGTGGGCATGATGCTCGATGTCGGGCTGCTGCTTCGTACGCTTCCGCTGGTGACGGCCATCCTCCTCGCGACGGTGCTGATCAAGGCCGCCGTCGTGACCGTCGCCGCCGAACCTGCGACCAAGAGCTGGTTCAAATCGCTGCGCACCGGCGTGGTCGTGAGCCAGGGGGGCGAATTCGGCTTCGCCTTGCTGACTCTCCTGCTTCGCCGCGAGCTCGCGGATCCGGCCGTGGTGCAGCCGCTGTTGGCCGCCACGGTGCTCTCCATGGTGGTCTCGCCCATTTTGATTCGCCACAACCGGCGCATCACGCGCATGATTTTGCGCGAGTCCGGGCCGCCGCATACCGAGGCGATGCGCGAGGCCGAAGCCACCCGCGCGTTGGCGGCGCGCGAGCATGTGGTGATCTGCGGATTCGGCAGGGTGGGGCAGAACATAGCCCGCGTGTTGGAACAAACCGGCTTCGAGTACATCGCGCTCGATCTCGATCCGCAACGGATTCGAGCGGGGCGGCAGGCCGGTGATCCGGTCGTGTACGGCGATGCGGGACAGGTCGAGGTGCTCGAGAACGTGGGGCTGGCGCAGGCGAGCTGCGTGGTCGTCACGTTTGCGAGCCCCGCGGTGTCCTTGAGGATCCTGCGCGCGGCGCGCGCGCTGCGCGCCGACGTGCCGATCCTGGTGCGCACCCAGGACGACGCCAGGCTCGACGAGCTTCAAGCCGCGGGGGCCACCGAGGTGGTGCCGGAAACGTTCGAGGCCAGCTTGATGCTGCTGTCCCATCTGCTGCTGCTCTTGAAGCTGCCCGTGTCACGGGTGATCCGGACCGTGAACGACATACGCAGCCATCGCTACGGCATGCTGCGGCAATACTTTCGCGACGCCGGTTCGGCCGCCCCCGATGACAGCCACGCATTCCGTGAAGAGCTTCACAGTGTCATCCTGCCTCCTCATGCGTGGGCGGTCGGCAAGAGCATCGCGGAGCTCTCCGGCCGGGGCTCCAAGGCCGCTGTCAGCGCGGTGCGGCGCGATGGGATCGTGGGCCGGGAACCGGGCGCGGACACGGTTTTCAAGGTCGGCGACGTGGTGGTTGTGTGCGGCACGCCCGAAGCCGTGGAGCATGCTGAGACTTTGCTCCTAATGGGCTAAAAATCACTTTACATTTTCCCCCGGCTGCTCGCATAGTAAGGGCGCTGTTCAAGGGCAAACCCGCCGAAAGGCGGGGACGCAAAACCACCGGTCTAAGGGGCTTCCATGAAGCCTGACGATAGCGGGGTCGCCAGTACTCTAGGACGCGCCGGGTGCGCGTCAGCGCCCCCCCGGTTTCGATGCCCCCCGCAGCAAGGTCTTTGCTCGATCAGTCAGCGTTCGGGGGTCACACATGGTGGTGAAAGTGAATCGTTCGCGGGGCGCGGGCACGGACACGTCGGCGTCCGGGTTATATCGTCGGCCGCGGCTCGTGATGCGCGCCAGACGCGCCGAGGATCTTCCGGGGCTGCTCACCAATGCCAAGCAGTTTCCGACGCCGGTGCGCATCGTCGGCGGCGATTATTCGCAGACGCGCTGCGTCGGCGGCGACGGCGGCACCTCGGTCAGCCTCAGTCCGCTCGACAAGATTTTGGAATTCGGCGAGACCTCGGTCCGTGCGCAGGCCGGAGTGCGCATCGGGACCCTCGCCCGTGCGCTCGCCGAGCGCGGTCAGGAACTCGCGCTGACGCCGGAGATGGGGCACATGACGGTGGGCGCGGCGACCGTGACCACGCTGCCGCAGGCCTCCTACGAAAGCGGCTGCGCCCAGCTCTCTTCGCTGGTGAGCGAGCTCAAGCTGATCACGCCGCAAGGCAAGCAGATGACCGTCACCGCGCGCAACGCCGACCTGATGCGGGTGCTCTGTTCGAGCTTCGGCCTCCTCGGCGTCGTGCACGAGGCCGTGCTCAAGGTTCAGCCGCTCACCCCCGTCAAGATCGACTACGAAGTGCTGACGCTCAAGGAGTTCACCGGGCGCTTCGCCGCCATCGTCGGAGCTCCCGGCGCCGTGCGGCTGCACATCTCACCCTTCAACGATCAGATCACCGTCGAGCGCCGGACGCTGGATGAGGCGGCCAGCATGAACCGCGCCGGCATTTGGCAAATCAAGAAATCCGTGATGCGCAACGTCCTTCCGGCATTCGGCTCGACCGTGGGCAGCGTGCTCGCGGCACCGGGCATGGCGGGTGCGGTCGTGTCGGGCGTCCAGCGGGCGCTGCGGGCGACCCTGGATCGCGCCGCGCGGAACGTGGTGCTGTATGCGCACGAATGGATCCGCGAGTTTCCTCAGGAAGCCTGGAAGTCGCGCTTCACGTATACCTTGTGGGGATTTCCGCAGGCCGGTTTCCCGAAGCTTCTCGGCGAATATTTCGCCTTCTGCAAATCCTACTACACGCAAAACGGTTATCGCTGCAACGTGGTCAACGGCGCAAGCCGCCTGCACCAGGACCGCAGCTCCCTGTTCAGCGTGAGCTTTACGGGCCCGATGTTCACGCTCGAGCCTTCATCGACCGGCGATCGGGGTTGGGACGAGTTCCTGATCGACTTCAACGATTTCGCGTCCGCCTTGGGCGGGGTGCCGACCTTCAACCAGACGCGCGCCTTGAGACCGGAACACGTCAGCAAGGCCTTCGGCGAGCGCGCCAAACTATTCCGTGCGCTGCGCCAGCGCACCGATCCGCTCAATCGCCTGTGCAACAGTTACTTCTCGCATCTCCTGGAATAGCGGCGCGGGCGCAGCCGGGCCGCGCCGCGCGGTAGCCGCCCGCGGCACGGTCATGCCTTGTCTTGGAGATGTGCCTCGACGAACCAGAGGTATTTGTCGGTCTCGCGCGAGATGCCCGTGAACAGATCGGCGGTATCCGCATCCCCCAACTCATCGGTCTCGTTGATGGCCGATCTCACGGCCTTGCCGAAGACGGACAGCTGAGTCGACAGATAGAACAGGTGGTCCTTTCCGGCGGTGATGCTCAATGGATAGTTCTTGAGCTTGCTGCGCTTCGCGGCGACCGCCACGGTGCCTTCGGCCGTCCCGCCGAGGCTCGTGATCCGCTCCGCGATCTCATCGATGTGCTCCAGCACCGTATCGGAAATCTTGTCGAACAGCTCGTGAAGCGCGATGAAGTTCGGGCCCTTGACGTTCCAGTGCGCCTGCTTGACTTGGCTCTGCAAGTCGATCGCATCGCTCAGGCGCTCGTTGAGGATGACGATCACGTTGCGGCGAGTCTTCTCCGACAGGTCGATTTTGGTCTTATACATTCGGCGCTCCTAGGACATGGCGAGGTTCTATTCTGCACTGCTCGCCGTCGAATCCCAAGAGCGGCGCAGGCGGCGCCCGGGCGCCCGCGCTATTGATCTCCCCTTCGCATGCGCAATTGAATCGCCGCGGCTATCAGTGCGATCCCGGTGAGCGCTCCGATCCACGTCGCCGGGCTCGACAGAAAGCCGGCGGGGTCGAGGATGTGCCAGGCCGCCGGTAGCCCGAACGATGGGTTGCCCGGGAAGGACGGGGCACCCGGCATGCCATCGGCCCAGAGCGGCCCCTGCATGGAATAGTTGAACGCCCTCGAGGCGTAGCCGAAGAGCCGGTCGTCGATTAGTCGCAGGCCCACGTGCGTGCCGAGGAACAGCTGCTCCCCCAGGATCACGGCGAGCGGCGGCAGCACCGACCACAACATGACGGCACGTTTGGCCCAGGCCGAGATGACGAGCAGCCAGCCGGTTATCGGCAAATACCAGATCGCCGTCGTCACGATCACGTAGAGCCATAGCGCCTGCAGCTGCAGCCAGACCGCCGGCTGCCACAGCGCGTTGGCCGGCAGCGAATGCGCGCGCACGGACAGCACGAACGCCGCCAGCAAGCTGGCCGCGTCCGCGGCCGCGAAATACACGATCGGGATGGCGACGAGACCGACAAAGAGTTTGGACAGGACCGTCGCGGTGTCGGAAATCGGCAGCGACTTCCAAAACAGGATGCTGCGGTCCCTGCGATCCGTGTACAGGCAGTCGAGCAGGTACCAGTACGAATAGAGCGACATGGCCGCAAAGAACAGGGCGCCGAACACCAGGAACATCATCCCCGCCATCGAGCCTATCCCTTCCGGGGTATCGAAGAACGTGGCCTCCACCGTTCCGAACAGGCAGCCGAGGGTGAGCAGCCCGGCGATCGCGGCCGGGATGATCCAGATGGCCCGATTCTCCCAGAATTCCCGCTTTACCAACCACACGTACGTATTCATGCGGACGCACCTCGCGACAGCTTGGCGACGAACAGATCCGCAACGGTGGGCGTCGACACATCGCCGAAGGCGGCGAGCCGCTCGAAATTTGGACGCTCGAAGTACAAGATCCTCTTACCGAGCATCGGACGCTCGTGAAACGGCTGCTCGGCGCGTGCGGCGGCGAGCTTATCGTCGGTGACGGCGATCGCGGCATACCGGGCTGCGATGTCCTTCATCGAGCAATCGAGGACGATGCGTCCCTGGTCGATGAACAGCACGTCGGTGAGGAGACCCTCGACCTCCTCGACCTGATGCGTAGTGATGAGAATCGAGCGGGTATCGTCCATGTATTCGTTGACCAGGGCATCGTAGAATCCGCGCCTCGCCAGGATGTCCAGGCCGAGCGTCGGTTCATCGAGGACCAGGAGCCGGGCGTCGATCGCCATGGTGAGCGCCAGGTGCGCCATCGTTTTCATGCCCTTCGATAGCTCGCGCATGAGGCGGTGACCCGCGATGTCGGCCTTGGCGAGCAGGGCGCGCGCCCGATCGGGGCGAAACCGCGGATGCACGCCGCCGACGAATTCGATCGCGTGATCGACGGACAGCCACGAAGGCAGCACGGCGACATCGGCGATGAAGCTCGCCTCGCTCATCAGCGCTGCGCGCTCGCGAAACGGCTCGCGTCCCAGCACCTCGAGCGTGCCGTCATAGGAGGTCAGGCCGAGGACCGCGCGCAGCGCGGTGGTTTTGCCGGCTCCGTTCGGACCGATCAGGCCGACGATCCGACCGGGTTGAACGGTGAAATTGACGTGGTCGAGCGCGGTCTGGGATCCGAATTTCTTGCAGAGGTCGCGCGCCTGAATGACAGCGGGCATGGCGCAGCTCACTTATCGGTCGGATCGCCGCTGCGCGGTACAGGAGCGGGATGGGTGGCGGCGGGCTTTTTTGCAAAGAGTTCCTCGGCGGAAAATCCCAGGCGGTGGATGACGGCCAGAATCCGCGGCCATTCCTCGTGCAGGAATCGGTCGCGCTCGCCCGCGAACAGCAGCTGGCGCGCGCCCTCGCTCACGAACATCCCGCGCCCGCGTCGCTTCTCGACCAGGCGCTCGTCCGCCAGCTGCTGATAGCCCTTGAGCACCGTCAACGGATTCAGCCGGTAATCGGCGGCCACGGTGCGCACGGAGGGCAGCGGGGCTCCCTCCTTCAGCGCGCCTTCGAGAATGAGCGCGACCATTCGATCGCGCAGCTGGCGATAAATCGGCTGATTGTCGTTCCAATGAGGATCCATGCTAGTGATACAGTAATGTACATCACTAATACATACAATCGATTCTTATGCGGTGCCCATTCGGCTACCATTGGGCGCCTTTGCAGAAGGGGTCCTCATGAAGAAGCCAGTCACCGTCACGATCACGGGCGCCGCCGGGCAGATCGGATATGCGCTCGCGTTCCGCGTCGCCTCCGGCCACATGCTGGGCGCGGACCAGCCGATCAATCTCAATTTGCTCGAAATTCCGGCGGCGCAGGCCGCGGTGCAGGGCGTCGTCATGGAGCTGAACGACTGCGCGTTCCTCACGCTCAACAAGGTGACTGCGACGGACGATGCGCGCGTGGCCTTCAAGGATTGCGATATCGCGATGCTGGTGGGCGCGAGGCCGCGCGGGCCCGGCATGGAACGCAAGGATCTGTTGCTCGAGAACGCCAAGATCTTCTCGGCGCAGGGCAAAGCGCTCGACGCGGTCGCGAGCCGCGACGTGCGGGTCCTCGTGGTCGGCAATCCCGCCAACACCAACGCGCTGATCGCGCAGCGCAACGCGCCCTCGCTCGCGCCGGATCGATTCACCGCGATGACGCGCCTCGACCACAACCGGAGCCTCGCCCAGGTCAGCGAAAAAGCCGCAACGCCGGTCGCGAGGATCAACAAAGTGATCATCTGGGGCAATCATTCCGCGACTCAATATCCCGATCTGCACCACGCCACCGTGGACGGCAAGCCGGCGATCCCGCTGGTGGGAGAGCGCTGGTTCGCGGATCAGTTCATTCCGACCGTGCAGCAGCGCGGCGCCGCCATCATCAAGGCGCGGGGATCGTCCTCGGCGGCCTCGGCGGCCTCGGCGGCGGCGGACCACATTCATACCTGGGTGCTCGGGTCCCGCGAGGGCGATTGGGTCAGCATGGCGGTGCCCTCCGACGGCAGCTACGGCATACCGGAGGGCGTCGTGTACTCCTACCCGGTAACCTGCAAGAACGGCCGGTACAGCATCGTGCAGGGCCTCGACATCAATGAGTTCTCGCGCGAGAAGATGCAAGCGACGCATCGCGAGCTGTGCGAGGAGCGCGACGGAGTGAAGGACCTCATCTAGGCCCCGGCCGTGCGGGCGATCCTGCACGTCGACATGGATGCGTTCTACGCATCGGTCGAGGAACGGGATCGCCCCGAGCTCAAAGGCACTCCGCTGATCGTCGGCGGGACCGGCGGCCGGGGCGTGGTCGCCGCGGCAAGCTACGCCGTGCGGCGCTTCGGCGTCCGCTCGGCGATGCCGATGCGCGAGGCGCTCAAGCTTTGCCCCCAGGCCGTGTGCGTGCCGCCGCGGATGGCCCGTTACCAAGCGGTCTCGGCGCAGGTGTTCGCGATATTTCACGAGTTCACGCCGTTGGTGCAGGGACTATCGGTGGACGAGGCGTTTCTCGATGTCACCGCGAGCCGGCGCCTCAAGGGCGATGCCGAAGCGATCGGCGCCGAGATCCGACGCCGGATTCGGGCGGCCACTGAACTTAGCGCCTCGGTCGGGATCGCACCCAATAAGCTGCTCGCCAAGATCGCCTCCGACCTCGCCAAGCCCGACGGCATGTTCCGCCTCGGAGCGGAGAATTTGCACCCCGTGCTCGACGCGTTGCCCATCCAACGTCTGTTCGGTGTCGGACAGAAATCCCTGCCGGGGGTCCAGGCGGCGGGCATCTACACCATCGGAGATGCCGCCCGCGCGAGCGAGCAGGTGCTGTGGCGCGCGTTCGGCAAGCATGGACGGGCCATGCAGGCGCTGGCGCGCGGAATCGATGAGCGGCCGGTCGATGCCGATCGTGAGGAAAAAACCATCAGCGCGGAGGAAACCTTTGCGCAGGACATCCGTGACCCCGCCGAGCTCGACCGGCATTTGACAGCGCTCGCCGATCGAGCCGCCGCCCGCCTGCGCGCGCACGGCCTCGCGGCCGGCCGGATTTCGGTGAAGATTCGACGCGCCGACTTCAAGACCTACACGCGGCAATGCCTGCTCGGACAACCCACGCAAGACACGGCCGTCGTGTCGGGAGCGGCTCGGCGGCTGCTGGCCGCCTGGCTGGCCGGCCAGCCCGATGCGGCACTGCGATTGCTCGGCGTGGGAGCGGGCGACCTCGGCGCCCTGCGGCAAGCCAATCTGTTCATCACCGAGCCGGCCAGAGACTCGCGCCTCGACGCCGCCGTCGATGGCATCCGGGGCCGCTTCGGCTCGGCCATGCTCACTCGGGCGAGCCTGCTTCCGCGCCGCCCCCGCACGGGCTCGGGTCCGCGTCGAAGCTGAGCTTGCTATCATCCCACCCGCCATGTACGTCAGCTTCTTCGGCCTGATCGAAAAGCCGTTCTCGATAACGCCGGATCCGCGTTATCTGTATCTCAGCGAGCGCCACGCCGAGGCTCTCGCGCATCTGTTGTACGGCATCAACGAATCGGGCGGCTTCATTCAACTGACCGGCGAAGTCGGTACGGGCAAAACCACCGTCGTCCGCACATTGCTCTCACGCGTGCCGCAGCATGCGGATGTCGCAGTGATCCTGAATCCGCGGGTCACGCCGGTGGAATTTCTGCTCACGATCTGCGAGGAGCTCGGCCTGGGACTGGACGAGGCCGATCGCAGCAGCGTCAAGGAGATGGTCGATGCGTTGAATCGGCGCCTGCTGGCGGCGCACGCCGACGGCCGTCGCGTCATCGTCATCGTCGATGAGGCGCAGAACCTGTCGGCCGACGTTCTCGAACAGGTTCGTCTGCTCACGAATCTGGAAACCGCGACTCAGAAATTGCTGCAGATCATCCTGATCGGCCAGCCGGAGCTGCGCGAGCTGCTCGACCGCACGGAGCTGCGCCAGCTGGCTCAACGCATCACCGGCCGCTATCACTTGAATCCACTCGCAAAACCGGAGACGGAGCAGTACGTCCGGCACCGGCTGCGCGTCGCCGGCGCCTCTGCGGAAATCTTCACGCCCGCGGCGCTGCGCGAGGTGCATCGGGTGTCGTCGGGTGTCCCCCGCGTCATCAACGTGGTCTGCGATCGTGCGCTGCTCGGCGCGTATACGGAGGACATCAAGAAGGTGACTCCTGCGTTGGTGCGCCGTGCGGCGGGCGAAGTCTATGGACGGCGCTTCGTGCCGCGCTGGTTCGGTTGGCTCGCGGCAGCCGCGGCGGTCGCCGGAGTTTGCGTCACCGCGTTTCTGACCTCGAGCCTCTGGCGGCACTCGGCACCGGTGCTGCACGCCGCGGCCAAGCCGGCTCCCGCCGCCCGCTTGATCCCTGCCGCGGGTTCTCGGCCGCTACCGGCGCGCACGCCTCCGCCGGTTTCCATCAACGCGCTGCTCGCCGAAAACGCCGAGAACACCGGCGATGCCGCCGCGTTCCGCCGCCTGCTCGCGCTCTGGGGCACGGCGATGACGGATGACAAGGACCCCTGCGGACAGGCGCAAAAGGCCGGACTTGCCTGCCTGGACCAGCGCGGCTCCTGGGCGCAGGTGCGAGCCTTGAACCGCCCCGCCATCCTCACGCTCACCGACAATGAGGGGCAGAGGCACCGAGTCGTATTGTCCGCGCTGGATGACGGCTACGGCACGCTCGAACTCGGGGAGCACGACGTGCGCGTTCCGCTCGATGAGCTGTCTCGCGATTGGTTCGGGGAATTCACCGTGGTCTGGAAGCCCAAGACCCCGCACACGAGGTTGCTGTCGCTGGGCATGCGCGGCGACGAGGTCCGGTGGCTCCGCCGCAGCTTGAATGCGCTTCACGGGGCCGCTTCCGATCCCGCGCTCGACGACGTGTACGATCAGCAACTTGCGATTGCCGTGCAGAACTTTCAGCGCGAGCACCGGCTGAACGTCGACGGTGTCGCCGGCTTGCAGACTCAAGTCGTCCTCGACACGGCGCTCGCCGAGCCGGGCTCCCCGCTCCTCATGCCTCTCACGCCGCACGGTTAGGAGCCCATCCCGGGTAAACGCCATGTCCTTTATTCTAGACGCACTCAAGAAGTCCGAGATCGAGCGCCAGCGCCAAAGCGTTCCCGGATTGATGGATATCGGGCCGCCGCTGCGGCGCCCGAGATTTCCGTCTTGGGCGATCGCGCTGGCGGCCTTGCTGGCGGTCAATCTCGCGGTGCTGATCATCGTGCTGGCCCGGGGCGGTTTGAGCGGCCCTTCCGGCCGCCACGCGAGCGCGGCGCGCGTCGGCGTGCCCGGCGCGGCATCCTCGGGCGCGCCCGCTGCGGCGCCCTCCGGCACGGGTTCGGCGGCGACCGCACCGCCCCTTGCGAATAGCGGCCCGCCGCCGGCCGCGGCCGCGGCCGCGGCCGATGAGTCGAATGCGCACGACCATCACTTCAGTCCGATGGATGCGGCGCCGCCCGTCTATGCGCCCGAGATCCCGGCCGACAGCGAGCCGGCCGCCCCGATGGCCGCCGCCCCGGCGCAGTCGAATCGGGCCGCGCCGGCGGAATCCTCCGCCTCGCGCGGGCGAGAACGCGATCCGCTGCTCACGGACAACGACAAGTCCGATCAAGAAGTTCTGCCGTCGATCAGCGAGCTCAACCTGAAGGGCGCCGACGCGTTGCCGGATCTGCATCTCGACGTGCATGTCTACGCCGCCAAGCCGGCGGAGCGTTTCGTCTACATCAACATGCGCAAATACACCGAGGGCAGCACGTTGGCGGAGGGACCGGTGCTCGAGCGAATCCGTCGCGACGGAGTGGTACTCGACTATCACGGCCTGCGCTTCATATTGCCGCGCCAGTAGTAAGCCGCTTTTGTCTATCATAGGCGCATGAGAACTCTGCTGAGGAAGATAGTGGCGTTGACCATGAGCGGTCTCGTCACCGTGCTGCCGCTCGCGCTGACGATCTACGTGATCTGGTGGCTGGTGCACACGGTGGAGGGATGGCTGCGCCGGGTGCTGATCGCGCTCGGCATCGTGAGCCCCGAGCATTATTGGCCCGGACTCGGATTGCTCGCGGGGTTCGCCCTGCTGTTGATCGTCGGGAGCCTCGTCAATGCCTACGCGGGCAAGCTCTTCGTCAAGTATTGGGACGACTTTCTCGGCCGCATTCCTTTCGTCAAAACCCTATACGGCGGATTCCGCGACGTGGTGAGCCTGTTGCCGTCGGGAAGCGGCGAGAAGCGCGACCTGCAGCGCGTCGTGCTCGCGCGATTCGCCGGCGTGCATGCCATCGGCTTCGTCACCCGCGAAGACGCTCCGGCGGTGCTCGATGCGCACGGCGGGCGGGACTTGGTGACCGTGTACTTTCCGATGAGCTACGCCTTCGGCGGCTACACCATTTACTTGCCCCGCGAGATCATTCAGCCGCTCGACATTTCGGTCGAGGATGCCATGCGGCTGGCCATCACCGCGGGCCTCACCCGGGCCAAGAGTTACTGACGAAGGCCCGTGCATCGTGTGCCTTCCATGGTTGAAGCGGTGCTTTCTCGCGCTGGTCGCGGCCCACTCCACCGTCGTGTGGAGCCTGCCGGCCGCCAGGGACACTGCCGGCGTGAGGTTCGCGGCCGGAACGGCGTCCTCGAACAGATATCCGGCATGGCGGGCCGCCGCGGCGCAAACCTTGAGCGTCCGCAAGGACGCCCAGTCGTTGGCGACCGCCGCCGCGTTGAGATTTCTCGCGCCGGCGCGGCCCAAGGGCGACTTCGCCGCGGCCCGGTTGGCGGCCGTCGAGTTGGCCGCCAAAGCGAGCGACCTCGATCCCGACAACGCCGGCATCGGCTGGCTGCGCCTGCAGTTGTGCGCGGGAACCGCAGGATGCGACATTCGGGATGCGGCCACCACCATGCGCTGGGTCGACGCCGATAACAGCGCCGTCTGGATGGCGACGCTCGCCGCGGCGCAGAGAGACAGGGACTCGGAGGAAGTCACTCGGGTATTGCAAGAGATGGCGCAGGGGTCGCGGTTCGACATCTATCGCAATCGCACCGTCGTCTTGTTGTTCGATACCTTGAAGCAGGCGGAGGACGCTCTACCGGCGGGCTATGTGCCGTCCGACTTGAGCCGGCTCAGCGAAGCCATGGCGGTCGCCGGAGCGGAAATCGTACCGCCGTTCGCGCCGCTGCTCGCGGCCTGCCGCGAATCTTCGGGCGCCGAGCGGCGCGAGAATTGTCTGAAGCTGTCGCGGCTCATGCAGCACGGCGACACCGTCTCGGCGCAGATGGCGGGCTTCACGATCGAGAGGCACCTCTGGTCGCCGGACAGCAAGGATGCGCGTGCCGTCGCGGAGCGACGCCGCACGCTGGAGTGGCGCGTATCCGCTGCGAGCGAGTACGACGCACCCGCATTGCCCTGGCTGACCAACGCCCTCGCTCGCGCCCGCGTCCGCGAGATGCGCGCGGCACCGCGCGAGGAGGATGTGGACATCGCCATCTTGCGAAGGCATAAGATACCGCTCTCGCCGCCGGAGAATCCGCCATGATCGACCTGTATTACTGGCCGACGCCCAACGGACACAAGATCACCCTATTTCTCGAGGAGGCAGGGATCCCTTACCGGCTCGTCCCCGTGAACATCGGCAAAGGCGAGCAATTCGAGCCGCAGTTCCTCGCCATCTCTCCCAACAACCGCATGCCCGCCATCGTCGACCACAGCCCGCTCGACGGCAGGTCGCCGATTTCCGTGTTCGAGTCCGGCGCGATCCTTTTGTATCTCGCTCAGAAAAGCGAACTGTTCCTGCCGGCGGACGTGCGCGGCAATACTGAAGTCCTCGAGTGGCTGTTTTGGCAGGTGGGAGGACTCGGGCCGATGGCCGGGCAGAATCACCACTTCTCGCGCTACGCGCCGGAAAGGATTCCGTACGCGATCGAGCGCTACGTCAAGGAGACCAACCGGCTGTACGGCGTACTGAACAAGCGCTTGGCGGACCGCGATTTCGTGGCCGGCCCCTATTCCATCGCCGACATGGCTGCGTATCCCTGGGTCGTGCCTCATGAAGCGCAGGGTCAGAAGCTCGAGGATTTCCCCCACGTGAAGCGTTGGTTCGAGGCCATCAAGAGCCGGCCGGCCACGGTGCGCGCCTATGCGCTGGCCGCGGGCTTCGATGCCAGCCAAGAGATGACCGAGGAACGGCGCAGAATCCTATTCGGCCAGACGGCGGACTCGGTCGCCAAGCGGTAATCCGCGCCGCGGCGGAGCGCGTCCCGGCTACCCGGCGCGCTCAGCGCGCTCGGTCACCCAGCAGTCGCGTTGGTGCTCGTCCACCATGCCCACGGCCTGCATGAAGGCGTGACAAATAGTCGAGCCGACGAAACGAAAGCCTTTGCGCTTGAGATCCTTGCTCATGGCATCGCTGTAGCGCGTGGTGGTGGCAACGCCGGTGAGCCGGGCCGGGCGGCGGCGCAAGACTTTGCCGTCGGTGAACTGCCAGAGGTAGTCGTCAAACGCGCCGGGCCTGTCCCGGATAGCGAGGTAAGCGCGTGCGTTGCCGACGAAGGCCTCGATCTTGAGCCGATTGCGCACGATGCCTGCATCGTTCATCAGGCGTTTGCGCTTTGCCGCTCCGTAGCGCGCCATGGCCTGCGGGTCGAATCCGTCGAACGCGCGGCGATAGGCCTCGCGCTTGCGCAGGATGGTGAGCCAGGAGAGGCCCGCCTGCGCGCCTTCCAGGCAGAGCATCTCGAAGAGCTGCCGATCGTCATGCACGGCGACGCCCCATTCTTCATCGTGATAGGCGATGTACTCGGGGTCGCTCGTGCACCAGGCGCAGCGAAGCTTCCCGTCGTCATGGCGTTTGACGCGACTCATCGCATTCCCGGAGCTTAAGGGTCGGCCGCGTGCAGCCGTACGGCATGGCGATGCTTGTAGACCAACTCGATGCGGTCGACGCCGTGCGTGCGCCGCGCGGCGCTGCGTATCTCGTGCATCAATTTGAGCAGCACGCGTCTGTTCAAGTCGGCGGCCACCGTGAACGGTTGCAGCACGCCGAGATGCAGCACCACGAATCGATCGCTGGCCAAGCGCACAAATATGGCCACGCCCAACGGACGGCCGGCATCCGATACGGCGAACAGGCATTGGACACCCTCGATGTCTCCGACCCGGACCGAAAGACCGCCGTCGTGCTCATGGATCTCGGGAACGCCGTAAGTCTCGATGGATTCCTGAATACCGAGGCGCACGCGATGCTGATTGACGTTGAAGAACAGCAGTTGTTCCAACGCGGCACGCTGATCGAGCGGTAATTTGCACTGAATGCCGATGGACTCGCTCAACAACACCTCGCCGCTCCGGGCACCGGGTGCCCGCCAATGTGTCGCCAGTCACAGAAATCGCATGACGCAGTGCAACACGGGTTGTCTGCATCACGAGACTCCGTATCGTATAGCGTCACCCGCTGAATGACACTAGCCTACGCAATTCAGGGCTTGGACCCGGTGCCGCGCCGGCCCTTGGGGGGCGACCGATGAGACACGATCCCGCGCTGGCTGCCGAGGATGACCACGGATCGATGGGTGCGCCGAGGCCCAGCCTCGCGAGCGACATCGTCGAGCTGGTCGTCCTGAGCGTCGATGACGCTTTTCTGCAGACGCTGCGGGACGCCGTTGGACCGTCTCGCCGGCTTTGGCACGTGCCTTCTTCGGAGCAGGTGAGCGACTTGTTGGTGGCCGGGAACGTCGGCATCCTGGTCCTCGATGTGCATGCGCTGCGGCACGCGGTCTCGCTGGTCATCAGTCGGATCAAGCAGCAGTTCCCCGACCTCGTCATCGTGGTCGCGGGCGCCCGCGACGCCGAGACCGAGCTTGCGCGCCTGATCAGTGATGGCACGGTGTACCGGTTCCTCCACAAACCCGTGTCGCCCGCCCGCGCGCGGCTTTTCTCGGATGCAGCGGTGAAGCGTTACGCGGAGCAGCGCAAGCGCGCGGGCGGCACGACGGTCGCCGCGGTCAAGCCTGCACGGAACCGCGGTTTGATCATCGCGGGTGGCTGCGCGGCGATCGCTGCCATCGCGGTCGGCCTGTGGGCGCTCACACGCGGCGACCGCGGGCCGAGCAGCTCTCCTGCGGCTGCCGGTACGATAGCCCCCGACCGCGCGGCTCCCGCGCTCCTGGGCGGGCCGCGCGCCGCAGCCGCTGCCCCCGGCACCGAACCGAACACCGACCCGCAATCCGACGGCGCGACGGTCCGCGAGCGGCTATTGGCGCGCGCGCAGAAGGCGCTGCTGGAGGACCGGCTGGACGAGGCCGCGTCCACGATCGAGACGGCGCGCCGCGCGGGCGCGGATAACGGCCGGATCGCGCTGCTCGCCGCCGAGCTGGCCAAGGCGCGGGGGCAGCTCAAGGCGGCCGTCACGGCCGCGCATCCCAAAAGCGACGCGGTGGCGGACGGCGCCCGGCCGGAGGCCGATCTGGCGGATCAGTCCGCCGCGCTCGCCCTGCAGCGCATTCAAGAGGGGCGGCTGGTCGAGCCCGAGCGCGACAATGCACGCTTCTACGTGCAGGAGGCGCTGCAGGGCAATCCCCAGAGCGACGCCGCCGCGCACGCGAGCGAGGCTCTCGCCCTCGCTCTGTTGAATGCGGCCCGCGGCGCCCTCGAACGCCGGGATTTCAAAGCCGCGTCGGGCTGGCTCGAGGCCGCCGATGGAATTGCCTCCCCGACCAATGTCGAGAATCTTCGGCAGCTCTTGGCCATGGCGATGCGCCAGGCGGATGAGGCCAATGCCAAGGCGGCGGAGCAACCCCTCGAGGATCGTGCCACGGCGGGCGACCGGCAAATGAGCGCCGGCGCTGCGGGCGCCGCCCCTGCGGCCGGGCTGATCGATGCGGGCCAACTGGTCGTCGTGAAGTCTGTGCCGCCCGAATATCCGCGCAAGGCGCGTGAAGCCGCGATAGGAGGATGGGTCGAGCTGGACTTTACGGTGACGGAGTCCGGTGGTGTGAAAGACCTCTCGGTGCACGCCGCGAATCCACGCGGAGTGTTCGACCAGGCGGCCATCAGCGCCCTCTCGCAGTGGCGTTACAGACCCGTTCTCGTCGATGCCAAGCCGGTCGCGCAGCGTGCCCGGATTCGCATCCGATTCACGCTCGCGGGCTGAAGCGGCGCCCTGCAGGCTCGAGCCGGCGCGCGGCGGCTAGGCGGCGGCGGGCGGACGCCCGACGGAACTCAGCTCGGCCGTGACGGCCGGGGAGGCGGCCACGGCGGCGCTCCCCTCCTGGGTCAGCGCGCCGATTTCGGCGCCGATCCGCAGATCGTCGGCGGAGCCGAACGCATGCTTACGGATCACTCCCTGCCGGTCGATCAGCACCAGGCTCGGGGTGCCGCGCATGTTGTAGCGCTCCATGGTGTGCGGGATCGGGCCGGCCGAATTCGCGCTGTCGAGGCCGATAGGAAATTTGAGGCGGTACTCGTGGATGAACGCCTTGAGCAGCGGCAGGCTGTAAGCCTGATGATGTTCGAAGGTGGCGTGCAGACCCACCACCGCCACATCGCCCGGAGCGAAAGTCTCATGAATACGCCGCGCTTGCGGAATGGCCACGGCGAGAGACGTGGGGCAAAGCACCTGAAACGCGACCAACACCACCACTCGTCCCTGCAGCGAGGCGAGGCTCACCGCTCGATCCGTATTGAACCAGGTCTGCACCGAGAGTTCCGGTGCCTGCGCGGCGGTTGGCATCATTCGTTACCGTACCTTGATTGATTCCGAGCTGCGATCTCGATCGCATTCGGCGCCAGTGTAACGGTACGCCGCGCGCGTGCAAAAACTTGACACGGCGCGGCCTTGTAGGGTCGGGGGCAACCCTCGGACGTTGCGCCCTGCAGACACCAGCCTTCGGAGGCTTACGGGCGCGTTTTTGCGTCGACCTTGGCGGCTTTCCCGGCAGGCGCGAGGGTCCCGCGGTCGCCCCGCTTGCGCTCGGCGATTTCCTCGCGGTCCACCGCCACGTCGCGGGGCGCGTTGATGCCGATTCGAACCTGGGAGCCGTTGACGGCCATGACGGTGACTTCGATGTCATCACCGATTCGCAGCGCTTCGCCGGCGCGGCGCGTAAGAATCAACATGGGCGGGACTCGATGAGTGACGACATGACCAATTCGGCCATTAGCGAACCGCCGTACCAAGGGCGATTTTTGCCTAATGGATGTAGGACATCGACGACACGGCGCTCCGCCGGGGCGCCCGCGCGCCCAGGCGAGATCGGTCGGCGACGGGTCAGTGGGCCGCGAGGAGCGTCGGAATCTGCGGCTGCAAGGGCTGGGGCGGACCAGTCTCGCCTTCCCAGATGTTCACGGTCGCCTCGTAGATCGCCAGTTCGCGCAGGAGATCCTCGAGCGGCTGGGCCTTGCCCATCGCGAATCCCTGGCCGTAGTCCACCCCGAGGTCCGCCATCCGGGCGCGCAGCGCGTCCGTTTCCACGTACTCGGCGATGGTCTCCATGCACATGACCTTCGCCAGCTGGGCGATGGCCTTGATCATGGATTCGCTGCGTGAATTGATGAGCGAGTCGCGGACGAAGCTCCCGTCGATCTTCAGGTAATTCACCGACAAGTCCTTCAAGTACGACAGCGAACTCACGCCGGTGCCGAAGTCATCGAGCGCGAACTGGCAACCGAGATCCTGCAAGGTGCGCAGGAAGTGCTGTGCCTTCTCGAGATTCCCGACGGTGGCTGTTTCGGTCAATTCGAAGCACAGAACGTTCGCAGGAAGCTGGCTCGCGCGGATCTCCTCGATCACGTAGTCGAGAAAGCTCTCGTCCTGCAGAGATTGGCCCGACAAATTGATCGCGAAGCGCGCGATATCCTCTCCCACCGCCGCGCTGTGCTTGCCCAGCAGCTCGCAGGCGCGGTGCACGACCCAGCGGTCCACCGTCGGCATCAGCTGATAACGCTCGGCCGACGAGAGAAACTTGGCGGGCGGAATGATTTCGCCCCGATCGCCCAGCATGCGGATCAGCAGTTCGAAGCGCGGCCGTCCATAGTTGCCGCGAAGCGGCAGGATCGGCTGCGCATCGAGCCGAAAGCTGTCGGTGCTCAGGGCGTCGCGCAGCTTGCCGATGATTAGAATGTCCGTGTGCCGCCGGATGATGCTCTGATCCGAGTCCTGGAATACCTCGACTCGATTCCGCCCGCGATCCTTGGCGGCCTTGCAGGCGATCTCGGCAGTCGCCAAAGCGTGTGCCAGCGCGTTTTCGGCGCGGCCGATCGGAGCGACGCCCAAGCAGACCGATACTTCGAACGATCCCTGACCGGCGCGCGGCACGATCGCTGCGGCAGCCGTGCGGATGCGCTCCGCGAGCTGCGCCGCCGCTTCCATTCCGGTGTCCGGGATGAGCGCCGCCAGCCGGTCGCCCGAGATACGCGCCGATAGCGCCTTCGGCGGCAATCCCTTCGCCATGCATTCGGCCACGCTGACGATCACGTCGTCTCCCACGTGCATGCCGAAGGTCTCGTTGATGACGTGCAGGCGGTCGATGTCCAGATACAGTATGCAATGCGTGGCCGACTCGCTGGCCGAGGCGAGCACCGATTTGGCTTGGCGCTCGAACGAATGACGGGTCATGAGACCGGTGCTGATGTCGTACTGCGATTGGATGATGACGGTGACTTTCTTCGCCAGAAGCTCGGCGACGCGCGTTTGATGCGAATCGAAATCGCGGGCGCTCGCCGGATTGAAGAGCGCCATCACGCCCATCACGCGCTCGGACGGATGGCGCACCGGACAGGCCAATATCTTGTAGGGAGCGGCCACGTCGCTCGCGACTTTGGAGATGTGATTGACCACGATGGTGCGCTGCTGCAGCTGCATCCAAGCCATCAGATGCTGCTGCGCGCGCTGCAGCGACTCGGCCGACATGGGGTTGCCGCTGCGGGTCATCGACAATGCGATATTCTTGTCCGGCACCCAGAGCGCGACGAGCGCGCAACCCATGTGCTCGATCGCGGTCTTCAGGATCAGGTCGAATTCGTCCGCCTCTCCAGAGGCGGAATTGGTGGACGACATCTCCAGCATGAGCGACAGGTCGCGCTCGCGCACGTCGAGATCCCGTTCGCGCAATCCGAGCTTCGAGCGCAGCAATAACTCGCGGCGCAGGCACTCGAGGGCGGGTTGCAGGAGCTGACGTATGTAGGAGAGCGGACGGGCCTCGGTGCGCGCTCCCGAGAGGCGCACGAGCAGAGACACGACTCCCAGCGCCTCCACCTGGCCGCGCACCGCAATCGAGTACACGGCGCTGTCCGCATCGATGCGGAAGACCCCCGGAAATTCGTGCGGGTCCGTCAGGGCGTTCGCGATCGCGTCCTTCGCGACCTCCATCTCATCCCCCAGATCCCAATCCGCCGATGCCCAAGCGACGTTGCAGAGGCCATCATGGATCAACACCCCTTTGAGGCTCGGCATGAGCATGCGCAAGAGGCGTCCATAGGGCTCGAATGTCTCCGCGGACGCGTCAGGCTCGGTGACGAAAGGTTTGATGTCCAGCACTGATGCCGCCGTTAGGGTAATGGATGAATCCGCCGTTGGTTGCGGTCAATCTGCGGGAAATGCGCCCCGTCATCCTTGACCCGCGTCGCAATTCCGGGCGTTACCTAATATGGATCCGCCGGGCCGCCCGATGCCCGTTTACAAAATGCGGCTCGGCATGTGATGCAGTTCGCTCGGGCGGCCGGCCGGCGCCCCGCCGGCTCGAATTGACGCTACTTCGAGCCGCCCGCGCGCCGAGCCACCAATCCTAGGAGTCGCCGGCCGCCTGGAATGCGCACCAACCAGAAGACCCGGCGCCAGAATCGCCTCGCGGCATCGTCGAATCTCACCAAGGGCAAGCCGTCGTACAGCAGCGCCTTGGGCTCGTGCAGGATGACCGTGCGCGCGCGGATTCGACGGGGACCGCCGGCCGCGGTGAGGGTCACGAGCGCACCGCCCCCTTGCCACGCGACCACTGCCTTGGTGGCGCGAATGTCCGTCAGACAGGCGCGCGCTTCCGGATCCACACCGCGCAGAATGATGTCGAGCCCGCCCGCCTCGCCGCTCGACAATTGCCAGACTCCGCTTGTCAGCTCTCGCGCCGTCAAGCGCGCGGTAATGGTGCGCTCCACATTTTTGCTCATGGCCTGGTAACCTCGCCGGCTCGCCGCAGGAATTACACGAGTGGACTCGATCGACACACCGTCGCTTCATCGATTGTCGCCGGACGCAGCGGCGTCCGGCCGCCCGGCGGCCGCCGAGCTCGCGCCGGGTCAACGGCTGAGCTCGAGCGGGCGCGTGCGCCTCGATTATGCGGCGGTGGCGCGGCTCGCGTTCCCCTTCATGCTGAACAGTGCCGTGCAAGCGGTGCTGAATGCAACCGATACCTGGTTCGTCGGCCGTCTCTCTCCGGGGGCGACCTCCGCCATGGGGGCCGTGTACTGGCCCGTCCTGGTGTTGATCATGCTGTTCGGAGGCGTCGGACTGTCCGTGCAGACGATCGTAGCCCAAGCTTATGGAGCCCTGCGGTTTGCGCGCGCCTCGCAGGCAACGTGGACCGCGCTCTGGGCGGCGCTGTTCACGGTGCCCGTGTTTGTCGCGCTTGCGCTCGGCGGCCGAGCCATCTTTTCCCCCGTGGGCATTCCGCCGGCAACCCTGAATCTCGCGCTGGAGTACTGGTATCCGCGGATCCTCGGCGCGCCCTTGGGTATCGCGCTCTACTCGGTTCTAGGATTCTTCAACGGAATCGGGCGGCCGACCATCACGCTGCGCATCACCTTGGCGGTCGCGTTGCTCAATGCGGTGCTCAATCAGGTGTTCATATTCGATTTTGGACTTGGCGTAGCCGGGTCCGCATGGGCGACGGGCGTGGCGCAGCTCGCGGGTCTGGGTGCGTCGGTCGTCTGCTTTCTCGCCCGGCCGACTCGCCGCCGCTACCGCTCGAATCTCACCTACCGGCTGAAGGCGGGCGCGTTGCTCGAGCAGTTCAAGCTCGGATTTCCCATGGGACTCCTGTACGCCGCCGATATCCTGGGATTCGCGCTCTTTCAGCTGATGCAGGTGCACTTGGGCAATGTCGACGGAGCGTCCACCCAGATCGTGCTGGTGCTCACCTCTTTTTGCTACATGCCCGCGGTGGGCATCGCCATGGCGGGCACCACGCTCGTGGGTCAGGCCATCGGCGCGAAAAGCTTGGATTGGGCGTTCAAAGTCGGCAATGGCATCATCGCCATCGCAGTGACGTACATGGGCCTGATCGGCGTGCTCGTCGCGGCGGCAGGAAAGTGGCTGATGCCTTGGTTCACCAACCCCTCGGATCCGCAGGCCGGAGAGGTCGCCGCGAAGGGATGCGTGCTGCTCTGGATCGCCGCCGGTTATCAGTTGTTCGACGGATTCAACATTGCGAGCGGAGCCTGTTTGCGCGGCGCCGGCGACGTGCGCATACCCTCCATCATGGTGCTCGCGCTGTCCTGGTCGCTGTTCGTGCCGCTGGCCCATGCATTGTCCTTCCCGCCCGGCGACGGATGGGTTCATTGGCTTCCGCAATACGGCCTGGGCTCGGTTGGCGGATGGATCGCGGCGCTGATCTATGTCTGTTGCCTGGGGCTGATGCTGTTTCTGCGCTGGCGATCGGGCGCGTGGCGAGGTGTGGTGCTGCGATGATCGGACAGAGTTGTGGTCGCCTACTGGCGTGCGGGCTCGCCACTCTGGCCGCCTGCGCCGCGTTCGCATCGACGGGCGCCAAGGGCGTCGTGCCTGCGCCCGTTGCGCGCACGCTCGCGGCCGAGCGGGTTGCCCCGAGCACGGCAAGTTTCGCCGTCCTCGAGGTGGACTCGGGACGGCTGGTCGCGAGCCTCAACGCCGAGACGCCGCGCAGTCCCGCATCCACGATGAAGCTCGTGACGACTTTCGCCGGCCTCGATCTCCTGGGACCGGCCTATACCTGGCATACCGGGGCACTGGCGCGCGGCAGCTTGGACCGGGGAGTCCTGAAGGGAGATCTCATCCTCAAGGGCGGGGGCGACCCGTACATGACCCTGGAGCGCTGGTGGAGCTTCGTGCGCGCATTGCGCACCAAAGGGGTCGAGAGCATCGACGGCGACGTGGTCATCGACGATACGGCGTTCGCACTGCCGCCCGAAGATCCGAGGGCGTTCGACGGCCGCCCGCACCGCTCATACAACGTCGAGCCGAATGCGCTGATGGTGAATTTCCAGTCGGTGGAATTCCGCCTGGCGCCAAACGCCGCGACCCGGTCCATCGACATCGTCGCGACGCCCGCCCCGATCAATCTCGCCATCGAGAATCGGATTCGCTTCGGGGCGGGACACTGCAGCGGAGCGGCGGCGCAGGTCAACTTCGAGGTGACATCGGAGCAGGCGGATCGCGCGGAATTCTCCGGCAATCTATCGGGCGAGTGCCTCGAGCGCACCATAACCCGCGTGATGCTCAACGCCCCGAGCTATGCCTTCGGGACCTTCGTGGAGCTGTGGCGCGAATCGGGCGGCGAGTTCCACGGCAAGATGCGCATCGAGGCCGCGCTGCCGGACGCGCAGCCGCTGGTGAGTTTCGACTCGCTGACCCTGGGCGAGGTGATACGGCTGACCAACAAGTTCAGCAACAACCTGATGGCGCGGCACTTGTTCCTGACCCTCGGCGAGGAGCGCTTCGGAGGCCCCGCAACGCCCGAGAAGGGCGCGCGCGCCATCGCCGATTGGGCCCGCGAGCGCGGTTTGCCGTTTGCGGATGTGGTGATCGACAACGGCTCGGGGCTTTCGCGCACGGCGCGGATATCCGCGCTCGAGATGGCGACGATGCTGCGTGCGGCGTATCGCAACCGCTGGGCGCCCGAGTTCGTTGCTTCGCTGCCGCTCGCGGGAATCGACGGAACCCTCAAATCCCGCATGCAAAATACCGCCGCGGGGAGCGTGCGCCTGAAGACCGGTCACATCGACGGAGTCAGCGCCGTAGCGGGCTACGTGACCGGCGAGTCGGGCAAGACCTACGTGCTCGTGTCGTTCATCAACAACTCGCCCGGCGAGAATGCCGCGGACGAGGGTGTTCACGAGGCGCTCGTCGATTGGATTCAGGACGCGCTTTGACGGGTCTGCAGTGCGCCGGTCGACCGAGGCGCAGCTAACGCCTTTCCATATCCCAGAGAATTGCGTTCACATCCTTGCGGAGCCAGATGCCGAAACCGAGATAGCGGAAGTCTCTGCGCAGTCGCCGCCGGTACCACTCGCCGGCGCGCAGATGCACGGCTCGATCGGTGCGCTGGCGGTCGCAGTGCTCGCGCCAATCCTCGCGGGTTAAAGCCGACACGTAGAGCGCCGCGCGGGTGAGGCGCTTGAAATTCGCGATGGCGCGCGCGGCCTCGCGGTCGTCGAGATATTGCAGTACGTCGTAGCAGACGGCGAGATCGCTGGGTCGGCGCGGAACATACTCCGCGACCGAGCCCCGCACCCAGCCATAGCGCCCGCAGAGATACTCGCTCGCGTCGAGTCCGGTATAGCGTGCCCGCGGCAACACCTCGGCAAAGGGGGCGCGCAGGAGTCCGATCCCGCAGCCGGCATCGAGAATGCTGCGCACCGGGATGGCGGCATGGGCCAGCACTGCGGTGATCAGGCGGGCGCGAGCACGCATTTCCCCCGCGTCGGTGACGCGAGTGGCGGGACTCAGATAGAACTTCTCGAAATATTCGGCGCCGAATGCGTCGGGGCGGACAGCTCGCCGTTTCAGCCGCTTCGGCCTCGCCCGCACCGAAAAGGCGGTGCGCATAATGATTTCTCCTTTGCATATCTTTGGTCGTTATCGGTCCACGCGCCACAATCTTTCAGGCTAGCATCAGCGGGCCGAGCCCCGTTGGGCGGTATTTTGCCGCGAAGAGGACGGACGATGGACGAGATTGACGCACCTCGAGAAGGAGGCTGCCGGTGCGGTTCCGGGTGACCTTACCGCCGCTCGGCCGGAGGACGTTGATCGCGTCAACCTGCGCCCGACCATGCTGGATGATCCGTGCGGTTTCGTCCCGTTCATCGAGGTGTATTCGGGCAAAATAGCGCTTTAACTCGAACCTGGTACACCTGCTTATGCCTACCGACCCCTTGGAATCTGCCCAACCCCTCCCGACCGAGGAGCGATATCGACCCGGTGCGATCGTATTTCATTGGGTGATGTTCGGCCTGGTCGTCATCGTCGGAATATTGGGCCTGCTGCACGATTCCTGGCCGGATGAAACGCAATCGTTCTGGATCAATGTTCATGCGCTCATCGGCATCCTGCTCTGGCTGGTCCTTCTCGCACGGTTTGGATATCGTCTTCGCCATGCGCCTCCCGTGCTTCCGGCAAATATAGGCGCGTTCTCCCGACGCTTCTCCGGTCCGGTGCATCTGGTGCTCTATGCGCTCATGTTCGGCATCCCGATCATCGGTTTCGTGACCTTCGTTTATCACGGCCGCGCATTCGACTTCGGCGCGTTCAAGATCGACTTCGGGATCAAGAAGAACCGGGCGATATTCCGGCCCACCGAGGATATTCATGGGTATTTGGCCTATGCGTTATTCGCACTCGCGGGCCTGCACGCGCTCGCGGCCCTTTGGCACCGATACTTCCTGCACGACGGCGTGTTGAGCCGTATGACGTTGGGGCGAAAGGGCTTAAGATCTACGCGCAGTGCGCCGTAAGACTTCGATCATTCGGTTGCCGAGGAGCCTGCAAAACAGGCTCGAGGCGAGCGCCCGCACACTTTTGAATCCGCAGAATGGCCCGGGCATCGATTTCACTCGTCCCTTGGGCGAAGCCGCTTTGCTGCCGCCGGATTCCCTCACCTGGCGCATCTTCAAAAACCCCATAGCGCTTTTGATCGGGGGCATCGCCGCCGTCATTCTCGAACTGGCAGAACCTTCGGTGCGTACGGCCGTATGGGAGCATTCCTCGTTTCGCAAGGATCCGATGGCTCGTCTGCAGCGCACCGGGCTGGCGGCAATGGTGACGGTGTACGGAGCGCGCAGCATTGCCGAGCCGATGATCGCCCGGGTCGTACAAATCCATTCCAAGATAAGCGGAGAAACGCCTTGCGGCGTGGCCTATGAGGCGAATGACGTGCGGCTGTTGAGCTGGGTGCAAGCGACGGCCGCGTTCGGGTTTGCAGAAGCCTACAGCCGCTACGTCAGGCCGCTCGACGCGGAGGAGTTCGATGTGCTCTATAGCGAGGGCGGGCTGGCCTCGACGCTTTACGGCGCAATCGAGGCGCCCAGGTCCAACGCCGAACTCCTTGCTCTATTCGGTGGTATGCGGGATCGACTGCAGGCCTCCCCGATCATATTCGAGTTTTTGAGCATCATGCGCGCCACTCCGGGATTTCCAATGCCGCTTTGCTGGATGCAAAAGATGCTGGTGAGTGCAGCGGTAGAAATACTTCCGGACTGGATACGCGAACGCCTCGGTCTGAGCCGCCGCTACGGACTCGGTGCAGGGCAACGCCGGATAGTCCAATTGGCTGGCGCGTTATCGGACAGGATCATTTTGTCATCCAGCCCTGCGGCCCAATCCTGCGTGCGCCTCGGGCTGCCGATGACGCATCTCTATGTGTAGTCGATAACCCGTCTCACCCGATGCATGCAATCTCTGTAATCGTTCACCGGCCGCCGGCGACATCCAGAATGGCTCCCGTTACATAGGAGGCCGCATCGCTCAGCAGCCATACTATGGCCTCGGCCACTTCTTCCGCGCGGCCGGCACGGCCCATCGGAGCGCTCGCCCCGATGCGCTGTGCGCGATCGGGCTGTCCGCCACTGGCGTGGATATCCGTCTCGATGACCCCCGGTCGAACCGCATTGACGCGCACGCCCTGCTTCCCGAGTTCCTTGGAAAGTCCGATCGTCAGCGTATCCACCGCTGCTTTGGATCCCGCGTAGTCGATATATTCGAAGGGTGACCCCAGTCGACTCGCGGCGGAGGACACCAGAACGATCGAGCCGCCCTCGCCGCCGTGATCGGTCGACAGCCGTCGGGCGCTTTCTCGGGCACAGAGATAAGCACCGTAGACGTTGACCTCGAACATGCGTTTCAGCCGCTCGCTGCTCATGTCGGCAAGCTGGAGCGACGGGGCCACGATTCCGGCGTTGATCACGACCCCATCGAGGCGGCCCAGCTTTGATTCGGCTGCATCAAACAGGGAAGCGACTTCCGCTTCGACCGTTACATCGCCCCTCGAGGTCACCGCTCTGCCTCCGGCCGCCTCGACGGCTCGCGCGGTGTCTTGGGCCGAAACTTCACTCTGGATGTAATTGACGGCAACGGACCATCCTTTTGTCCCGCATAGAATGGCGGCCGCACGGCCGATACCTCGTCCGCCGCCCGTGATAAGTATGGTCTTCATGGGTGGGGCAACGCCCCTCACTCCACGGTCACGCTCTTCGCCAGGTTCCGAGGCTGATCGACATCCGTGCCTTTCAGCACCGCCACGTGATACGCGAGCAGCTGCATCGGCACGGCGAACACCGCCGGCGCCTGCAGGGCGCTGGCAGGTGCGGGCATCTGAATGACGGTGACGCCCTCGGCGCTCTGCATGTGCGCCTGCGGATCCGCAAACACGTAGAGCTGGCCACCGCGCGCACGCACCTCGTGCAGGTTCGATTTCAGCTTCTCCAGAAGCTCGTTGTTGGGCGCCACCGTGATCACCGGCATAGCCTCGTCGACCAGCGCCAGCGGTCCATGCTTGAGCTCGGCCGCCGCATACGCTTCGGCGTGGATGTAGGAAATCTCCTTGAGCTTCAGCGCACCTTCCATGGCGATGGCGTGCAGCGGTCCCCGGCCGAGGAATAGCGCGTGCTGCTTGTCGGCAAAGACCTCCGCGAGCGCGCCGATTTGTTCATCGAGCGCGAGCGTCTTCTCGACCAATCCGGGCAGTTGCAGCAGTTGCAGCATGATCTCGCGCTCGAGCTCGGCTCCGTTGGGCCGATTTTTCGCGAGCGCCGCGATCAGCATGCCGAGTGCCGTTAGTTGCGTGGTGAAGGCCTTGGTGGAGGCGACGCCGATTTCGGGTCCCGCGCGCGTCAGGAGCACCAGATCGGAATCCCGCACCATGGAGCTCTCGGCGACGTTGCAAATGGTGAGCGTCGAGAGGTAGTCCGCGCGCTTCGCGTTGCGCAGCGCGGCCAGCGTATCGGCAGTCTCGCCCGACTGAGAGAGCGTGACGAAGAGGGTATCGGCCAGGACGACGGGATCGCGATAGCGATATTCGCTGGCGATTTCCACCCGCGCCGGGATGCGGCAGATCTGCTCCAGGAAATAGGCGGCCACGAGTCCGGCGTGGTAGCTCGTGCCGCAGGCGGCGATGTGCACCGCCTTCACCTGCCTGAACACGTCCTTGGCGCCCGGTCCGAACGCGGCTTCGAGCAATCGAGCGCCCGAGACGCGCTCCTCCAAGGTCTGCGCAATGGCGCGCGGCTGCTCGTGAATCTCCTTGAGCATGAAATGCCGGTACTGGCCCCGTTCGACGGCATCCGCCGGCAACTCGCTCTCCAACACGGGACGCGTCACGGACTTGCCCGCCGCATTCGTTATGTGGACGGATTTGCGCCGGATCTCCGCGAGGTCGCCCTCTTCGAGGAACATGAAACGCCGCGTGACGGGCAGAAGGGCGGCTACGTCCGAGGCGGCGAAGTTCTCGTCGATGCCGAGCCCCACCACCACCGGACAACCCTCGCGCGCCAGCACGATGGCGTCGGGATCGGCCTGCGCGACCACGGCCAGCGCGTAGGCGCCGTCGAGTTCCGCAACCGTCTTGCGCACGGCTTCGAACAGGCTCGAGGAGCCCGCCATGTGATGGTGGATGCGATGCGCGATGACCTCGCTATCGGTCTCCGAGCTGAATTCGTACCCCAAGTCGATGAGGCCCGCCCGCAACGCCTCGTGATTTTCGATGATGCCGTTGTGCACTACCGCGATGCCGTCGCGCGAGGTGTGCGGGTGAGCGTTGCGGGTAGTGGGAAGGCCGTGAGTAGCCCACCGGGTATGCGCGATGCCTACGTGGCCGGCGATCGGTTCCGCGTCCAAGGTATCCTGCAGGACCTTCACTTTGCCGAGCGCGCGCCGCCGCGCCAACCGTTGATCGGCCCCGATCACCGCAATGCCCGCGGAGTCGTAGCCGCGGTACTCGAGGCGCCGCAGCCCCTCCATGAGGATGGGCACGGCATTGCGCTCAGCGACCACGCCGACGATTCCGCACATACCGGTCTGCTCCGCCTGGAGTGAAAAAGGTTGCCTAGTGTGCCCGACCGGGGGCGAAAATTCAGTGCCCGTCGCCCGCCGCCCGCCGCCCGGGAGGTGGTATTCGAAGGAAAACCATACTAATTGATTACTAATATTATTAATTATACAATACTAGCCAATGGCTGATAGTGATACGAGGAAATTCAAGAAGGACCTCAACGGAGGCCTGGTGAGCCTGGTTTTGCTCTCCGTGCTCGATCGCAGCCCGGACGATCTCTACGGTTATGAGATCGCCAAGCGACTGGCGAGCGCCAACGCCGGTGCTCCGATCTTCAAGGAAGGCTCCATCTACCCGGTACTGCGGGCGCTATCGGCCGGAGGCCTTCTCAGCAGCCGAATCGTTCCCTCGTATTCCGGACCGCCGCGCCGGTACTACCGAATCACCGGGGAAGGCCGCGCCGTCCTCGCCGATTGGAAAGCCGTCTGGCAGAGCAGCCGCGATTTCGTCGACCGCTTCATCGAATGAGGACATCATGAATCACAGCGGGGGCGGGGGGCGCTGCGCCACGAGGCCTCCTAGCTCGCGGTATCCCGCCGCTTCGCGAAAAATTTCTCCACCCGCTTCGCCGCATCCGGCGCGAGTCCTTCGTTCTTGAACAGCTCCAGCCCATGCGCATCGCCGAGGCTCAACCCATCGATGCCGATGAGCGCCCGCTTGTTCACCTGATTGGCATACCAGGAGTTGGCGAGAATGTCGCTCGACAGCCGGGACAGTTCCGCCTCGAAGCGATCTTCCGGGAAGCAGTAATTCGCGAGGTGCATGGCGAGCGCCTCCGCTCCTGTGTAGCTGCGGCAGGTGAACATCATCTCGCTCGCCTTCGCGCGCCCGATGCGATGCGGGAGCCTCAACGACAGACCCCACACCGGCGTGAGTCCCCAGCGCGCGTACACGTCCGAGAATCGCGCCGACTCCGCCGCGACGATCAGATCCGCCGCCAGCGCAAGTTCCAGCGCCCCGGTGGAACAGTGCCCCTGGACCGCGGAGATGACCGGCTGCGGTAGAGCCGCGAGCTTCTGGATGACATCCGAGTGAAAATGCGGCTTCGCGCGGGCCCGAACGTAATCGAGTACTTCCTGCATGTCGTAGCCCGCGGAAAAATTCGCGCCGGCCCCGCGCAAAACCACCAGCCCGATGGTGCGTGTCTCGCGGGCGATCGCATCGACGTGCTCCTCCAAGTCCTCGAACAAGTCCTTGGATAGCGCGTTCAATTTCTCCGCACGGTTCAGCGTCAGGATCGCGGCGCCGTGCTTATTCTCCCGCAGCACCAGGTTGTTCATAGTGGGCCTCCTTCCGTCGATTCCACCATCCGCCGCCGAGCGATTGAAACAGGCCGGCCGTATCGGAGTATCGGTTGGCTTGCGCTTGGGTCACCGACAATTCTGCCTGCGCGAATGCGAGTTCCGCCGCGATGACCGCCACCGGACTGATCGTGCCGAGCTCGCGCTGGTGCTTCGCCAGCTCCCAGGTTCGCCGGGCCGCGCGATCCGCATCGGCGCTGGCGCGGAGGGCATCGGCGTCCGCGCCCAGCGCTCGCAAGGTATCGGCGACATTCTGACACGCCAGGATGACGGCGGCGCGATACTGGGCGCCGGCCTGATCGAGCACCGCATCGGCCGCTCGCTTCTTGTGCAAGAGCGCGCCGGCATCGAACAGCGTCTGCGTCAGCGAGGCGCCGGCATCCCAAAATCCGGTGTACGGCGAGACCAGTTGGCCGAGCTTCAAGGCGCTCGATCCGAGATCGGCGTTGATCGCGAATTGCGGCAGCATGTCGGCAATCGCGATGCCCACCGCCGCGGACGCGGCATGCAGATTTTCTTCCGCTTGCCGAACATCGGGCCGCTGTTCGATGAGCTTCGAGGGCACGCTCACCGGCAGCTCCTCGGGCAGCGTCAGCTCCTCGAGCGTGAAAGTCTCGGCCGGCTCTTCCGCCGGCAGCCTGCCGAGGAGCGCCGTGAGCGCATCGCGAGTCTGCCCCAGCTGCTTCTGAAGCGGCGGCAGGGTCTCTCCGATCTGGGCTTCCACCGACTGCTGCGCCAGCACGTCGAGATCGCTGGCGGTGCCGAGGGCGCGCTGCTTCTGGGCGGTCTCGGTGAGTTGATGCTGCAACTCGAGCAGCCGCTCCGTGCTCTTGATCTGGCCGCGAAGGGACGCTTCGGTGATGGCCGTCACCACGACATTGCTGGTCAGGGTGAGGTAGGTGGCCTCGAGCTGGAATCGGGTGCTCTGTTCTTGCGCCTTGGCCATTTCGACCGCGCGCCGCGTACCGCCGAAGACATCGGGCATGTAGGTCAGGGTGAGCTGAGCGGTGTAGAGACTGTAGGTCGAATTCGACGCGTTCGTCGGGGCGGTCAGCGTACCCGTCGGATACTCCGAGCGATCCCCCCCGAAGCCGCCCTGCACAGTCGGAAGGAAACTGGTCGTCTGCGCGAGGTACAGCTCGTGCGCCTGCTTGAGCGCCGCTTGCGCTGCGCCCACGTCCGGGTTGCCCTTCAGCGCCCGCGCGACCAGCTGATCGAGCTTGGGCGACTTGAACAGCGTCCACCACTCGCTCGGGATATCCATGCCGGCGACGAACCGCTGCGCGTCGCCGGCGGGCCCTTCGGCCGCCTGAGTCGCACCGCTCGACGGCGCCGCGCCATAGCCGGAATCCGACGGCGGCGTGGGCCGGTGGTAATTCGGTCCGACGGCGCAGCCGGCGACGCCCACGGCGACTCCCGCAGCGGTCACGGCGGCGGCGCCGATCCAGGCTTTGCGCATCATTGGCCCCACAGCGCTTGGCCGTGGCGCCGCTCGGCCCAGTGTTCGATCACGTGATACATCGAGGGCAGTACGAACAGCGTGAGGATGGTGGAGATTGCGAGTCCGCCTACCACCACCGTGGCGATGCCACGCTGCACGTCGCTGCCGACGCCGGTATGGATGGCGGCGGGCAGCATGCCGAGCGTCGCGACCGTCGCCGTCATCAGCACGGGACGAAGTCTCTCGGTCGCGCCCTGCATGATGGCCTCATGCAGGTCGAGCCCCGACTTACGCATGCGGTTCAAATTCGACACCATGATGATGCCGTTTTGCACGGCCACGCCGAACAGCGCGATGAAGCCCACGCCGCTCGCCACGTTGAGATTTTGGCCGGTGATGTGCAGCGAGATGAGCCCGCCCAGGGTGGCTAGCGGCACCACGCCCAGAATCAACAGCGCCTGCCGGAAGGACTTGAGGCCGACGGTGAGGAAAATCAGCATCATGCCCATCACCAGCCCGAGGATCACCAGGAGCCGTGCCTCTGCACGGCGCTGATTCTCGAACTGTCCGCCCCATTCGAGGCGGACCTTGTTCCGGTCGAAATGCACGCGCGCGTCGATTTCCTTCTGCGCATCCTCGAGATACGAGGTGAGATCCCGGTCGCGGTTGTCGATGCGGATGGTGAGGTTGCGCTGGCCATTCTCGCGGGTGACCGTGCTCTCTCCCGAGCGCTCGCGAACGTCGGCCAGTTGGGACAGGGGAATCTGAGCGCCGCCTGCGGTATTTACCAGGAGATTCGCGAGCGCATCCGGCGAATTTCGCGTGTTCTCGGTGAATCGGACCGTCAGAGGATAGGTGCGCTCGCCCACGTACACGGTGGAAACGGGCGCCTGGCCAACCCCCGTTTGAATGACGTTCTGCACGTCGGTCATGTTCACACCGTAGCGCGCCGCCTTCTCGTGATCCAGCTTGACCTCGATCTGCGGAACCGGCGGCTCCTGGAAGATTGATGCGCTCGAAGTACCCTGAATCGTATAGAGCACGTCCACGATTTCCCCGCCGATGCGCCGCAGCTCATTCAGGTCGTCGCCGTAGATCTTGATGACCAGCGGGCTGTGCGCGCCGCCAATCATGTCGTTCACACCGTCGATGATGGGCTGGCTGATGCCGATGGAGAAGCCCGGCAGGTCCTTGGCGAGATTCGTGGCAAGCTTGTCCACGAACTGCTTCTTCGACTCGCCGGCCGGCCAGGTGTCGTAGGGCTTCAATCCGACCGGCGCCTCGATGTGCGACATGGTCCAGGGATCGGTGCCGTCGTCGTTGCGGCCCGTCTGGGTGACGACATACGAGACTTCCGGGTACTTCAGGATGGCGCGCCGCAACTCGCTCGCCATGTCGCTCGCCTTGTTCAAGGCCAACCCGGTGGGCATCTGTACCTGAAGCCACAGCGCTCCCTCGTCCAGATCAGGCAGGAAGTCGCGCCCGACGGTCGCGCCCAGGCCGACCACGGCGAGCAACGCGAAGATCACCACGCCGTAGATGATCTGCGGCTGCTCGAGACACGCGGCCAGCAACCGGTCGTAACGCACCGTCAGCCATTCCAGCCAGCGGTTGTGGTACACGCGGCCGGGCTTGCGAAATGCGAGGTAGGCGAGCCCCGGCACCAGCGCAAGCGCCGTCAGCAGCGCGCCGAAGAGCGCATAGCCCATGGTGTACGCCATGGGCGTGAACAGCTTGGCCTCGGCGCGCTCGAAGGAAAAGAGCGGCAGGTACGCGGTGATGATGATCAGGCTCGCGAAGAAGATCGGACGAGTGACCTGCAGCGTCGCTGCCTTGGCCTCGCTTTCGCTCAGTTCCTCGTTGGGCATGGCCTCGCGCCGCCGCAGCACCGCTTCGGTCACGACGATGGCGCCATCCACCAAAATGCCGAAGTCGATTGCGCCGAGCGACAAGAGGTTCGCGGAGACATGCGTGAGGTTCAGCAATGAGAACACCGAGACCAGCGCCAGCGGGATGCTCACCGCGACCACCACCGCGCTTTTGGGGCTGCCGAGGAACAGGATCAGGATCAGGAAGACGAGGGTGATTCCCTCGAGGATGGTCTGGCCGACCTTGTGGATCGTAGCGCGCACCAGATCGTCCCGGTCGATATACGGAACGATCCGCACGTCGCTCGCCTTGAGCTTGGCATTGAGCTCCTTGACCTTCTCATGGATCCCACGCAGGGTTTGCGATGGATTCTGGTACTTGAGCATCAAGACGATGCCTTCGATCGTATCGGGATTGGAATCCTTGCCGAGAATCCCCTCGCGCTCCTGGTGGCTCAGCGTGGTACGGCCGAGATCGCGCACCAGCACGGGCGCACCGTGCACCTGGGTGACCACGATGGAGCCGATCTCTTCCAGGTCGTGGATGAGGCCGACCCCGCGGATCACGTAGCTCTGATCGCCGCGCGACACGCGCCCGCCGCCGGCATTCGTATTGTTATTGTTGACGGCGTTGATCACGTCGGTGATGCCGAGGCCGAAATGGGTCAGCTGTTTCGGGTCGAGGTCGAGTTGGTATTCGGTGGTGAAGCCGCCGAAATTGGTGTCGTCGACCACGCCCGGAACGGACTTGAGCGCCGGGATCACCGTCCAGCGCTGGATCTCGGAGAGCTCCTGGAGGTTCTTGGTGTCGGACTCCAGGGTATAGCGGTAGATCTCGCCGCCCGGCCCCGCCACGGGATCGAGCGAGGGGGTCGCGCCGGCAGGCAGCACCGCTTGATTGATGCGCTCCGTCAACCGCTGCCGCGCCCAGTAGTCCTCGTAACCGTCGCGGAACAGCACCGTGATGAGCGATAGGCCAAAGGTGCTCGACGAGCGCATCAGCAAGAGCCCGGGAGTGCCGTTGATCTCGCGCTCGAGAGGCACGGTGATGAGCTGCTCCACTTCCTCCGCGGCGAGTCCGGGCATTTGCGTCGTCACTTGCGCCGCCACGTCACCGAGCTCGGGATATGCCTCGACGGAGAGGGTCTCCCACGCATACACGCCGAACGCGGACAGGAGCGCCGCGATGACGATGATCGCGATTCGCCGGTGCAGGCAGAAGCCGACGAACTGATCAATCATTGAGCAGAATTCCGCCCTTGATCACGACTCGATCGCCGGCGGCGAGACCGGAGCGCACGGCGACCGTCGCACCGTCGCCGAGGTCGGGATCGACCGTGCGGCGCTCGAAAGTCCATGGCGCCGTCGCGACGAACACGCTGGTCCGGTCGTTGTTCATGAGGAGCGCGGAACTCGGCACCACGATCTCGGTCCTGGCGGGGCCGATCACCGTGACGGTCGCGAACATGTTGGGCTTGAGGGAGTAGTCCCCGTTCGCAAACGCGATGCGGATCTTGTTGCGCCTCGAGTCGGGCTCGATCACGTCAGAGACGAACAGCACCTTGCTCCGGAGCACTTTATCCGGGTAGGCGGACAGCGTGACCTCGGCGCTCTGGTCCTTGTATACGGCACTCACGTCTTTCTCCGGAACCAGGGCGGTGACCCATACCGTGCTCAGATCCGCGATGGTCATGAGGGGCTGGGTCGGGTCGTTGATCACGTCTCCGGGCGCGACCGACAGTGCGGTGATGCTGCCGCTCATGGAGGCGGCGACGGTCAACAGATTCGATCTGGCGGCGGAAGCGCCGAGCATCCCAAGTCGGGCCTGCGTGCGCGTGCGTTCCGCCAGCGCCTGGTTGCGGTCGCTCTTCGCCTGGTCGAGGTCCTTGTCGGAAGCTGCGCCGATCTGGTGCTGGCCTTCCTCGCGCTGGAGATTCTTCTCGGCCAGCCTCAAGGTGTCCGCCGCCTTGGCATCGTCGTCGTAGGCCTGGCCGAGATCGGGCGAATCGATGATGGCCAGCACCTGGCCTTTTTTGACGCGGTCCCCCAGGGCGACCTTGAGCGAGATCAAGCGGCCGGAGAGCGGCGTCAGCACGGCAGCGGTTCGCGCGGGGTCGGACTCGACGATGGCCGGCAACGCAATTTTGGCGCTCACCGGCTGCGCCGCCGCCGGCTCCACGATCAGCGCCTTGCGCAGCGACGACCCTTCCGGGACGACTATCTTGTCGCCCTGGCGCAGCATCAGCGCCGGAGCTTCCTCGGTCTTGCCGGAGCCGCCGTACAGTCCGAACCCGTGGGTTAGGAGCGCCGCCAGGAACAGCATGCCCAGGCCGAGCCCGCCCCATAGGAAGGCCTTGCCCCGAAAAGACGGCTCGTGATCGTGAATCGGCATGACATACCCCTCGATGGCGGTCGCGATGCTATGCGGTCTGGGTTACAGATGCACCAGTTTCCAGAGATCGCGAACGCCAAGAAGGGGCTGACCGAGGAGCCTATCGATCAGTGCGTCGAGGAGACGTAGGAAACCATGCCGCGCGAGATTCGCGCGCTCATCAAGGAATTTCAGGGGGTCACGAGGTACCTCGAGGCGGGACCGCTCCTTTACAATGGCGCCGGCCATACCTCGAAAGGTAAACCGATGCACTCGCAGCGCTTCACGCTCTATTCAGGCCCCCTCAGCATGTTCGGCGCCAAGGTGCAAATTGCCGCGCTCGAGAAGGGTCTGGATTTCGAGCTGACCATGGTGTCTTACGACTCTGACCTCGGCTATAGCCCCAAGCACCCGGAGGTCTTGCGCGTGAATCCCAAAGGGCAGGTCCCCGTGTTGGTGCATGGCAGCCTCGATATATTCGATTCGACCCAGATTTTCGAGTATCTGGAAGACCTTCAGCCCACGCCGGCACTATGGCCGCGGGACATCGCGGATCGTGCGCGTGCGCGCCGCTTGGAGCACCAGTCCGATGAGGTGTATTTCCCGCACGTGACTCGCCTGATGGGTTTGCAGCAGAATCTGGGCGATGCGCTCGCGGTATCGAGCATCGAAGCGGCCGTTGCCTACTACCGTGCAATGGAGAAGCTGCTGACCACGAGAACGTGGCTCGCGGGCAGCTACTCGTTCGCCGACATCTCCTTCTACATGGCGTCGCTATTCGGGGAGCGTCAAGGTGCGCCCGTCACTGCAGCGACGCCGAAGCTTCTGGAGTGGCGCGATCGCATGACCCGGCGACCTGCCGTGCGCTCCGTTGTCAGCGCCATGGCAAACTGGCTGCGCGCAGCCGCACGGCCGGTGCCGGCATTCATGGGGTCAATGGAGGAATCATGACCAACACGCCGAAGAAGAGGTTTCTGGTTCTGTATCTCGTGCCCGCTCAAGTCATCGAAGACTGGGGCAGGACCGATCCTGAAAAAAGAAAGCCCGCGGAAGAGAAGATGCGCGCCGACTGGCAACAATGGATGCGTGAGCACGCCGCCATGATCGCCATCACGGAGGCGGCCGGCAAGACCAAGAGCGTCGCGGCGGGCGGCGTCTCCGACACCAAAAACGATATTATGTTGTACTCGATCGTCGAGGCCGAGTCGCATGAAATCGCGGCCAAGGCGTTCGAGCGGCACCCGCACCTGGAGATTCCGCGCTCCTCCATCCAACTCACGGAACTCAGGCCGATGGGTCCACAGTAGCCGCCTCATCTGCATCCGCCGCGGCTTCGAGCGCATCGGGCAGCGCCCGATGTCCGGTCATCTGCACGATGTGGATGCGGTAGAAGATGGGCGGGCGCTGTTCCCGGCGCTCCGTGGCGACGCAAGCCGTCTGCCACCACGTCTCGCGCTTCTGCAGCACTTCGAGAGCGTGGGTGCGTGCGTCTTCGTATCCGGGCGCTTCCGGCAATTCCTCGTAGCGGCCGAATACGATCACGCTGGTCCACTGATAGTGGCTCGTCCGCTCATCGATTTCGAGACAGACCAGCGGATTGGACCGCATCCACTCGATCTTTTGTCCCGGCGTGGTGACACCGTAGAGGTGCTTGCCGTCGAACGAGAAATAGATGGGAACGATGTAGGGTTGAGGGCCGCGGACGCACGCCAATCTGCCGAAGTCCGTTTGACCGAGTGCGGCGCCGCATTCGTCCTGGGTCATCTCCTGAATCAGCATCCGATGTGCTCCCGCTGGCATTCTGGGGAGCCCTAAGCTAGTCCACGCGCCGTTCTCATGGCAACTGGCTGGCCGCCGCATCGCCGCGGACGATATCTTTTGGGGTAAGGCGTTATTTTTTCGGCCTATCGAGCGCCCGCGCGACCGCGGCGGCGTATTCTTCCGGCGACAATTTGGCGGGGCGGGTCCAGGTCCCGGACGTTACCTGAGGCGCGCGGGTCAGCGTGAGCCTGTCCTCGGGGGCATTTTGGGTGACGGTGGACCCGGCGCCGATGGTGGCGCCCGCGCCGATGCGGACCGGCGCGACCAACATGCTCCCGGAGCCGATGAAGGCGCCGTCCTCAATGGCGGTGGGCCATTTATTGGCGCCGTCGTAGTTGCAGGTGATGGTGCCCGCGCCGACGTTCACGTCGCTGCCGACGCGCGAATCGCCGATGTAGGTCAGGTGATTTGCCTTGCTGCCCGGCCCGATCTCGCTCTTTTTGATCTCGACGAAATTGCCGATGTGTGCGCCTCGATGCAGCACGGTGTCCGGGCGCAGGCGCGCGAAGGGTCCGATGCGGCAGTTCTCGCCGATCACGGCGTTCTCGATCACCGTGTTGGCGAACACCTCGGTGTCCGCACCGATGCGCGCGTTCTGGATGACGCAATTTGGGCCGATACGGACTCGGGTGCCGAGATGCACCTTGCCGATGAACACCGCGTTCACGTCGATATACACGTCGCGCTCGACCTCGATATCACCACGGAGATCGATGCGCGCCGGATCGACCAGCGTCGCTCCAGCCAGCATGAGATTACGGGCGCAGGCCTTGCGATAGCACGCCTCGACCTCGGCGAGCTGAACCTTGTCGTTGACGCCCATGACCTCGTCGGGGTGCGATGCGAGCAGCGCCTCGACGCGATTTTTGTCCCGCACGGCCAAGGCGACCACGTCGGTGAGATAGTACTCGCGCTGCGCGTTTTCTCTGCCCAGGCCGAGAAGCCACTCACGTAATCGGCCGGCCGGCGCCGCCATGAGACCGGTATTCACCTCGCGGGTGGCGAGCTCAACCGCGCTCGCGTCCTTGTGCTCGATGATGGCGCTGACCTGGCCGCGCGCATCGCGCACGATGCGACCGTATCCGGCGGCGTCCTCGAGATTGACGGAGAGCACGGCGAGCGCGCCCCCGGCCGCGAGATCGACGAGCTTTTTGAGGCACGCGGCGCCGATCAGCGGCACATCCCCGTACAGCACGAGCACCGTATGCTCATCGGGTATCAGGGACATGGCCTGCATCACGGCGTGTCCGGTACCGAGCTGCTCGGCCTGCAGCACCCAGTCGACGTCCTCGTGCTGGAGCGCATTTTGAACCTGCGCGCCGCCGTAACCGTACACGACGCAGATATTGGCGGGCGTCAGCGACCGCGCGGTGCGGATCACATGCTGGAGCAGCGGCTGCCCGGCCAACGGCTGCAGGACCTTCGGCAGATCCGAGTTCATGCGTTTGCCCTGCCCGGCGGCGAGTATGACGACGGTAAGCGGCATGAAAAGGCTCCTTGTCGTTAGGGCGCCCTAAGAGGGAACGGGGCCCCTAGCGTCTCTTGCGCAGTCGCTCGATCGCCCGCAATTGTGCCACGGCGCGCGCAAGTTCGGCTTGAGCCTCTGCGATCTCCATCTTGTCGGTGCGACCCCTAACGGCTTCTTCGGCGCGCTGCTTGGCGGCCAGCGCCTCGGCCTCGTCGAGGTCCCTGGCGCGTACGGCGGTGTCCGCGAGCACCGTGACCGCATTGGGCTGCACTTCGAGGGCGCCGCCGCCCACGTAGAACACCTGCTCTTCCTGGCCCTCGACCTGCACGCGGACCTCGCCCGGCTTCAGCGTGGTCAGGAGCGGCGCGTGACGGGGCGCGATGCCGAGCTCGCCCAGCGTTCCCGGCGCGAACACCATGCTGGCTTCGCCCGAGAACATTTGGCCCTCGGCGCTGACGATGTCGACGTGAATGGTGTGGGCCATGAATGCGTCTACGATAAGGTCTTGGCTTTCTCGGCCGCTTCTTCGATGCCGCCGATCATGTAGAAGGCCTGCTCGGGCAGGTGATCGTACTCGCCCGCGATGATGGCCTTGAAGCCCCGGATGGTGTCCTTCAAGGGGACGATCTTGCCGTCCTGGCCGGTGAACACCTTCGCCACGTTGAAGGGCTGCGACAGGAAGCGCTGAATCTTGCGCGCCCGGTAGACGGTGAGCTTGTCCTCTTCGGAGAGCTCATCCATGCCGAGGATGGCGATGATGTCCTGCAGCTCCTTGTAGCGCTGCAGAACGGCCTGCACCCCGCGCGCCGTCTCGTAGTGCTCCTCGCCGACGACCAGGGGGTCGAGCTGGCGGCTGGTGGAATCGAGTGGATCCACCGCCGGGTAAATGCCGAGCGAGGCGATCTGGCGCGACAGCACCACGGTGGCGTCCAAGTGCGCGAACGTGGTGGCGGGCGACGGATCGGTCAAGTCGTCCGCGGGAACGTACACGGCCTGGATCGAGGTGATCGAGCCGGTCTTGGTGGAG
>Ga0187887_10000298_pt1 | contig 50412 bp, 58 predicted proteins | sample June2016WEW_7_10_FD_132977 | JGI IMG/M metagenome (GOLD analysis project Ga0187887, IMG submission 132977) | Peatland microbial communities from SPRUCE experiment site at the Marcell Experimental Forest, Minnesota, USA - June2016WEW_7_10 | ecosystem: Environmental > Terrestrial > Soil >... | reverse complement strand
CACGTTCGTGGTCACCACAAAGGGCCTGGACTCCTACCATCCCGAGCGCGGTGAGACCTACCGGGTGGCGCACTACTTCATCGTGCCGGCCGCCGCCTATGACGCGCGCTCGTGGCGCCGCTGGCTGCTCGATCGCCTGCTCGAAGTCGAGAGCCACGAGGCCTGTGAGTTCTTCATGATCGGCGGCGTGCGGCCGTACGCGCCCAGCCACGGGCCGGGCAACGACCCCTACATGATCCGCGAGATGGGCACCTACGAGGACGTCGATACGCGCTACACCGGCGAGCGCGCACACGGCTAATCCGTATCTGTTATCTTCCCGCGTCCACGATCCCACGAAGGAGTACAGATGGACGAGTTGACGGTGGCCCAGGCGCACAGCGTCCTGCTTGAAGCGGGGCTGCTCGTGCGCCACGCCAACACCTACCGCTATCAGGGAGCCAGAAGCAAGCTCGCCGACCAGACGACAGTGCCCTCAGGGCTCTCTCCGGAGCTTGTGAGCGTCATCGCGCCGGTGCGGGAGGTGCTTTGCTCGATCTGGGCACAGCGCGGCGGCAGAGAGCCGCAGGTGCGCGGCATCGGCCTCGCGCTGCTCGCCTTCCCCGACCGCGATCACGTCAAGGTCGCTCGTGAGGTCGAGTACTGGCTCGTGGCCGGCAACGGCGCGAACGTGCCCTGCAACGACATCGTGGCGCGCTACCGGCGCTTCCTGGAGTCCTCAGGCCCCGCCAGCCGCAACGGCAACGGGCGCGTGCGCTCTGTGTCCCGCCCGTCCGTGGTGGCCGCCAACGGCTGGCAGGGCGCCTGGGATGAGGATGGGAGGCCGGTCCGTTGAAGGCTCACCGGCACCGCGATATCCAGAAGCAGCGCGGGCACCAGGACGATCCCTGCAACGGTGAGATGGAGCTGATCGACGCCGAGGGCGACGTCTGGACGTTCGTCTGCGCGCGCTGCGGCGCCGAGTTCGGAATCCCCGCGGCGCAGTGCGATCCGCGCATCGCGGCGATGCGCCGCCGGGTCAGCTCGAAGATCCCCGACCGCTTTCTGGGCAGGCGCTTTGACACTGACGAGCACAACAAGGATGCGCTGTTCGGCGTCAAGAACTGGTTTGACGACAAGGGCGACTGCATGCTGCCCGCCCCGGCGATCTGCGGCGCTCCCGGCCGCGGCAAGTCACACCTGCTCGCCGCGATCTGCTCACGGCTGATCAACCAGCGCGGCATGGACGTCGCCTTCTGGGACATCCGCGCGTGGCTGCGCGAGCTGCAGCGCTTCGATGACGTGGGCGTGTGCGGGCTGGCCTGGGAGCGCGCGGTCAATATCGAGATCCTCGCGCTCGACGACTTCGGCGCCGAGCGCGGTTCGGATTGGCGCCATGAGCAGCTGGCGGAGCTGATCGACCGCCGCTACGCTGCCGAGAAGCCCATCCTGATCGCGTCCAACTGGGCCAGATCGGACTGGGACCAGATCGTCGATGCCCGCACCTGCAGCCGCCTGCGCGGGATGACGTTCGAGGTGGTCCTGACCGGGCCGGATCGCCGATGAGCGTCCTGACCCTCAAAGACCAACGCCTGGAGGCGATCAAGCTGGCCAACGCCGCACGTCTGAAAGCATCAGATCTCAAACGCCAGATCCGCGACCGCGGCGCCCGCGACGGCGCCAAGATGCTCGCTGACGCGATCGAGCGCGAGGATCCCGAGTACGAGCGGATCCGCCTGTACTGGCTGATCCACGCGCTGTACCGCTGCGGCCCTGAGCGCGCCCTGCGGCTGCTGCGCCTCGCCCAGGTCAACCAGGAGGCCTGTGCCTTCCAGCTGAGCGCCGTGCAGCGCAAGCGCCTGGTGTTCTGCCTGCGCTGGCATGCCGTACAGCCCAACGCGCACGGCTTCGGCTCGCTCGTCTCCGGGCTCGCGCGAGCTTTCCCCGAGGACACACCCACAACGAACAGGAGCAACATGCCCCCTCAGTCCGAGCTGCACCCCGCGCAGGAAGCGGTCCTGCATTGGTTCTCCAGCAGCCACCTGACCAACACCAACGCGAAGGCCATCTCGCAGGCGATCGGCGACCTCGCCGACCGCTTCGCGCACGACCTCGCCTCCTCGCCCCACGGCGCCGAGGTGACCACAGGCCTGCGCAAGCTGCTCGAAGCGAAGGATTGCTTTGTCCGAGCGGCCCTCTACTAAGCCTCGCACACAGGAGCAGGAGAAGCGGATCGAGCAGGCCCGCAAGTGGGCACGCGAGCATCCCGAGATGCAAACTACGCTTGATGCTGTACTACCCGAGCGGACGCCTGAGCCGGCGCCCCGAGTCGCCCACAGCCCCTACGAGGACTATGACTGAGGTTCAATCCACCGAGGACTATGCCCGCGACGTGCAGGTCAAGCGCGAGGCGATCGAGCAGGCGGCGCTTGTCAAGCGGGTCATCGAGATCGTCCACAGCTACCCGCGCCAGTCGCCGAAGCTCGATCACACCTTCGTGCCCTTCGGCAACACGAAGGTCTACCCCGGCTGTGTGCGCTGCCGCTGGCCGCAAGCCGCTCATCCCTCGCAGGTGCCCGAGTCCAAGTGGGTGCCGATCGCCGCGGAGCAGTGATCTTCGCGGCTGATGAGATTGCGCTGATCAGGGCCAGGCGCAAGTCGCAGTGCCTGCGCCCCGACCAGCCCAAGCCGCCGGTGGTGGTCGGGCGGCGCTACGGCGTCTGTCCCGGTCCCTTCCGAGCGGCCGTCGCCGAGATCACGATAAGCGAGGTGCTCCGCAAGCCCCTGGGAGCCCTCACGGGCTCTGACGTGCGCAAGCAGGGCGCTCGCTTCGCCGCCGACGTGATCGCCCGCTACGAGGCCGTACATGGCTTCGTAGCCGAGGATCTGGAGGTGTGGTGCATCAGCTGGGTGTTCGGTGATCACCGCGAGCTGTTCGACAACCCCCGCCTGTTGAGCGCCGGTCCCGGCCGCGTGCCCTACGAGCGTGACGCCGGCGGCCGTCATCACTGGCCCTTCGACGACACCGCCTCTGATGACTACACCTCTGATCTGTCCCGCGGCCTGCAGGGTGAGCCCGAGGCCATCTCCGTCCAGGACCTCGCCCCGTATGTGAAGGAGGCTCACACACGCGACGATCTGCGACGCAAGATCGCCGCCATCGAGCACATCGCCAAGGCCGACAGCGCCATCGCTCACCTGCGTGACGCACTGTCGGTCGACGGTAAGACCACCCGCCAGGCGCATCGTGACCTACAGAAGCTCGAACGCGCGCTCGCCAACCTCACAAGACGCTTGCATGTGTGATATATTGATTCATGCTGTTGCCATCAGGCACCCGAGCGGGCGGTCAACGGATCTCCTACTTTCTGCCCAAGGTGACTCGTTCGTGAAGCGAGCGCCTGCCGCCCGCTTGGGTGCCTGCATGTCGCTTGCGTTTGTGCTATGAATCACGCAAACCATCCCACAGACGGAGTACACATGAAGGTCAAGGTTGCAGTCCCCGCCGTGCGCGGCGGCACCGCCATCGAGGTGGAAGTAAGCGCCACGGAGGGCAATCTCGTGCGCATCGAGATCCCCTCGGCAGGTCAGCGCACACGCTCGGCATCGGTCGAGGTCGACCCCGACGCCCTGCGCGCGGCGCTCGCGCATGTCTTCCCCAGCGATCAGGAGCATTCCCACAGGCAGGAGGTTGAGCCCGAGGCGATCGCGTTTGATCCTCCGTTCTGAGCCCTGTGACTGCGGTATCATCGGCACGTCCAGCGCCTAGTGCCGCCGCCCCAGCGGCGCTGCCCGTGCCTATGGACGTGGGCTTCCCCGCGTTTGAACGCTCCTACCACGCCCCCCGGTTGCGACGCGCCGTGCTCGATGAGCTGCGGCGTTCCGGCGTCGTCGAGTGCGCGATCTGTGGCCGGCGGGGCACAGGCTGGTTCTACCCGTGGGTGATGGGCATGTTCGTGTGCAGCAGGGTGAGCGCTTGCCGCTTTCGCCAGAATCAGCAGACGGGCACCATCATCGACGGAGAGCCCGGCTTCTACCTCCCCTACGACGTCTTCCGGATGCGAGACCTACGCAATGCACTGCAAGCACAACACGATTCCGTGCCGGCTCTGGCTTCGCAAGGGTTGGCTGTGCGTGAACTGCCGGATGTGGTTCAAACGCAAGCCGGACCAGTGAGCGACCCGAGCCCGCGGATGCGCAAGCGCTACGCGGGCGCTGACGAGTGGCTCGCGATGCGCATGGAGATCAAGCAGCGCGGTTTCGTGAGCTGCCTGCTCTGCGGCCGTCGCGGCCAGCGCTGCTTTCGCCCCTGGCACGGCTACTACCTGTGCGAGCGCTCGGGTCGCTGCGAGAAGCGCCAGCGCGAGCTGCACGGCTACGTCGTGCCCGAGCGGGAGACCGGCTATCGCCCCTTCGACGTGTTCCTGGCTGTAGAGCGCCAGCATGCCTGCTGACGCCTTCACCGCGCTCCTCGGCGGCGGACGCGGCCCCACGCCGCGCGAGCTGATCCATCAGGTTGCCGACCTGCGTCGTCAGCTCTCCGACCTGCGCGAGCGCTACGAGGAGGCCGCGGAGATCGTGATTCGCGACGCCAGCACGATCGGCGACCTCCAGCGCGAGAACCTGGCCCTGCGCACGGACATGAGGCACCTCACCAGCTTCTACGGGAAGCTGCGCGCGGAGATGCTCACCGCGCTCGCCGAGCACCGCATGCCGACCGACCCAGGGCTGATCGCCGCAATCGAGCACGGCCTTGACGGGCCTTCCCCCTTTTGAGCGCTATGAGCGTTTCGACGATCTCTTCGGCGCGGGGCGAGGCGATTCATCCGGTCCCACTCACGCTGAGGCTGTGTCGCTCGCCCGCGCGCACGTTCGCTGGGCGCAGTTCGCCGTGCAGACGCACCTGCATCTCAAAGCCCACCGTGCGCTCATGCCCATCATCGTGGACGTGTTCGCCCGCAAGTGGGATGTGCGTGTCGTCTCGATCCTGCACAAGGCCTCCCCAGCCGATCGCTGGCAGGTGCGAGTCCACGATCCGCCCACGATGACCACGGTAGATTTCACCTTCGACGCCGACGGCGATTGGAGCTACGAACCCTTTTGAGACGAGTACAGGACAGCTGCGAGCGCCGCGCGCTCCTATGGGCGATGAAGTACGTCGAGAAGACGCTCGACACCCTGGACCTCTGGGACCAGATGAAGCCCGACGCGCTCGCCAAGCAGATCGGCTTCGGCCAGGATCTCGACGTCCGCGACCTCGCGCTCAACTGGATCGGGTGCCAGATCGGTCAAGCTCAGGCCCAGGCCCAGATGCAGGCCGCGCTGATGGCCCAAGCCCAGGCGCAGCAGCAGGCGCAGAAGATGCCCCCGCGGCTCGTGGGGCCGGACGGCCAGCCGCTCAACCGTGCTGCACGCCGGCTGTATGTGCGCAACCACCGCTGACCCGTTCGAGCCGCTGCTCGGCGCTCGCCGTGGCCGCGGTGAGCCCCTCACCGTCTGCGAGGACTGCGGGCTGGCCGACGCCGACTGCATCTGTAGCGATCGGTTCAAGCTCGTGCGAGCCGTCTGCGAGGCATTCCAGATCCCGGTGGAGATGGTGAGTGGAGTAGGGCCGTACACACCGGGGTTCCCCTGGTACTCCACTTTTTAGGGAGGTGATCTCATGAGGATCGCAGAGCCGGTTTTCTTTGGCCAGTGCGGCTCCAAGACCAAGAGCGGCAAGCTCTGCGACAAGCAATCCGGCTGGGGCACCAACCACGTCGGGGTGGGCCGCTGCAAGCTCCACGGCGGCAACACGCCCCTGGCCATTCAGAGCGGCCTCACCTGGCTCGCCAAGCGCGAATGCAGGGTCATGGGCATCCCGCTCGATATCGAGCCACACGACGCTCTGCTGCAGTGCATCTCGATCGCCGCGGGGGAGGTGCAGTACGCCTCCTTCCGCATTGCCGAGCTGGACGAGAGCGACGAGGTGGGTGCCGTCGTCTCGACGCTGTACCGCCCCAAGAAGCTCGCCAAGGGCGCGGAGGACGAGGGCACGCAGATCACCGAGACGCGAGTCGAGATGCCCCAGCTGCACGTCTGGATCCAGGTGCGCCACCAGGCGATGGACCGGCTCGTGAACTACAGCGCCGCGGCGATCAAGTGCGGGCTGGAAGAGAGGCTCGTCAAGGTCGCCGAAGGCCAGGGCCAGATGCTGGCCACCACGATCCGCGACATCCTCCGAGAGCTGGGCGTGGACAAGCGCCCCGAGACGCCCGCGATCGTCGCCAAGCATCTGCGCCTGCTGGCCGCGTAGACCGTGAGCGCGGTAGCGCGGCCCAACCCGTGGCTGATCGCCGCGGACATATTCGACCCGCCCAAGCATCCCTACGTTGCCGATCCGGTTGGGTACGCGCTGGACGTGCTGCAGTTCTTCCCCTGGAGCAAGCAGCGCGCGATCCTCGAAAGCGTTCGCGACAACGACCGCACAGCGGTGCGCTCCTGCCACGGCATCGGCAAGAGCGCGGCGGCCGGCGTGGCGGTCCTCTGGTTCCTCGCCACGCACACCGACAGCAGGGTCATCACGACCGCCCCGACCTACACGCAGGTGGTCAAGATCCTCTGGGCTGGAATCAGAGCTCAGGTGCGCCGCGCTCACGCCCGCCAGCAGGCGCTCGATCTGCCGACGCCGCTGCACGCCGAGCTGACGATCACCGAAGAGTGGTACGCGCTCGGCATCAGCACCAACGAGAGCGAGCGTCTGCAGGGCCACCACTCATCGACGGGCCACATGCTGCTCGTGGTCGATGAGGCGTCCGGCGTCGCGGAGGACATCTTCACCGCCGCCGAGGGCTTTTTGACCAGCGAGCACGCCAAGGTGCTGCTGATCGGCAACCCGACGCGGGTGGGCGGCCAGTTCCACCGCGCCTTCGCGAGCGAGCGAGCGCTCTGGAACCAAATCCACATCAGCGTCTACGACAGCCCGAGCTACACCGGCGAAGAGGTCCCGGCCGAGGTGGCGCGCGCGATGCCTCACGCCGGCTGGGCCGAGCAGAAGCGCAAGCAGTGGGGCGAGAAGTCCACGATCTATCAGGTGCGCGTCAAAGGCGACTTCTCCGACGCCGGCGAGGACAACGTGATCGGCCTCGCCGCGATCGAAGCCGCGCAGGCTCGCGAGATCGAGCCCGAGGGCAAGAGCGTGATCAGCTGCGACGTCGGACGCTTCGGCGACGACGAGACGGTGATCGTGCATCGCCACGGCCAGCGCGTTCGCATCCTGGAGCACTACGTCGGCAACGACACGATCCACACCGCGGGCAGGGTCAAGCACCACTACGACGCGATCGGCTCCAAGCCCCGCGTTGTGGTCGATGACGTGGGTGTGGGCGGTGGCGTCACGGATGCCCTCAGAGCCCAGGGCGTGCCCGTGGAGCCCTTCAACGGCGCCGCCAAGGCCCATCGCCCGCTGATGTTCCCCAACCGCCGCAGCGAGATCTGGTTCGAGGTCGCCGAGCAGCTCGAAGACCTCGACCTCGACGGCGACGAGCAGTTGGCCGCGGATCTCTGCGCCCCGACCTACACCTACGACTTGAAGCTCAGGAGAGTTGTGGAGAAGAAGGAAGACACCAAGAAGCGCATCGGCCGCAGCCCCGACCGCGGTGACGCCGTGCTCATGTCCCTGGCAGCGCCCGCCTCGATGCGCCTGAGCATCCCTCAGGGCCAGGTGCCGCGTGACCGCCAGTCCGTGCGTCAGGGCGTCGAGACAGGCCAGACGCTGTTGCAGCGCCGCCTGGAAGCGAGGATGGGCCAGCGATGAGCTTCATCGTCCCTTCGCGCGCGCCGTATGACTGGGTGGATCTCGTGACCGAGCTGGACGAGGCCACGATGCAGGGCGCGGACACGGCGATGGCCAGCTGGGTCATCACCGCGCTGGGCGCGCTGTTCTCGACCGTGGTGGGCGACGAAACCAGCCCTGAGACGCTCGCAGGGCTCGCTGGAGCCCTTGCGACGTTGATCCTGACCATCGGCCAGCCCAGCGGCATCTGCGGCCTGGATAGCACAGGGCACGTCCCGCTGGTCAACATCCCGTCCGTCTACGAGCACATCGAGCTGGTCAGCTCGCAGGCGGCGATGCTCGCGCTCCCTTCGACGATCACGACATACACCTTCAGCGCCGGGGACATCGCGATCCGCACCGACATCATCGCGGCCAACAACGCCGATCCGGGTAGCGCGCAGCCCTACAGCTACATGTACTCGGGCTCGGGCGACACGCTCGCGGACTGGACCGCGCTGAGCGTGCCGTCCACGGGCGTGCAGACGGTCAACGGCCACTCGGGCGCGACCGTGGACCTGATCGAGAGAGACCTGCCGTCGCACACCGGCACAGGGACGCTGCTCACTGACCTGGAGGCTCTGGCGCCGCTCGCCGGTCCCGCCTTCACCGGAGCGCCGTCCTCCAACAGCACGCCGCCCGCTTGGAGCGGCCATCAGGTGCCGGAGGGCTCGACCGAACGCTCTCAGCTGGCGACGCTCGATTACGTGGACAGCGTTGCCGGCTCGATCGGGGCAAGCGTCAGCGGTGCCATCAGCGCCCTGCAGGTCTGCGAGTTCGACGGCGGGCACGAGGGCAAGCCGGCCGCGAGCGCCTGCGGGCTGCGGCAGGTTGTCACGGCTGTGGCCGATGGCAGCCGACTGCTCGCCGGTGAGTTCGACATCAGCAACGCCGTCTGTTACACGCCGGCAACCGCGACAGCCACCTTCGAGATCTACCATCGCGTGCACGGCACGGAGACGGACGTCCAGATCGGCACCATCGTGTTCGCGCCGGGCGCCTACACGGGTACTGTGACCTTCTCCAGCACGCTGACGCTGGTCTGGGGCGACTGCCTGACGGTGATCGCTCCGACCACGCAGGACGCGACCTTGGCGAACATCACCTATGGCCTGGTCGCGGCTCTGCCGACACCGAGTTCCTAATGCCGATCATCACCCGCAGGCGCCCAACAGAGGAAGAGGTGCAAGTGAGCGCACTCGCGCGTACATCCCGGACATTCGACATCGGCACGCTCACGCCCGGCGGCGACGCCTGGCAGGGCATCTTCTATCTGGAGAACCTGAGTGTGCTCGCGCTCACGCTCACGACCAACGTGCCCGTGCGCCTGCGTCTCTACACGACGGCCGATCAGCAGACCGCCGACCTGTCGCGGCCCTGGGGCACGTTGCCGTCCGGGAACGCCGGCGTGCTGCTGGACATCCTGACCGCGGGCGATGACACGCTCTGGGAGTTCGCTCCCGCGATGGCGCTGTATGACCCCTACGACGGCGGCCTGGAGGATCCGGTGCCAGGCTCCTACCCCGCGACCGTCTCGATGCCCGCCAGCGGCACCGAGGGCGACGTCACGGTGACGCTCGTCTACATCCCACTGGAAGCGGGGATCTGATGAGCGTTGACCTACGTGCGCGCTCGGCTGTGGGCGGGTTCCAACATCTGCAGGCTGTCTCCGAGCAGGTGCAGGCCTGTGGGCTCGTGCAGACAGAGGACACCGGGCAGATCAATTGGAGCACGGCCAGCATCGATTTCGGCGGTCAGTTCATCGGCTACGAGATGTTCGCCTTCGCGGACAGCCTGCAGGACGAGCTGCCCGTCTACTTGAAGTTCGGCTACGAGACTGACGAGAATTGGCGTGTGTACTTCACAATCCTGCTCGGCAACGGCAGCAACGGCGCTGGTGGGTTGACGGGTAACGTCTCGGTTCCCTACCAATCCTCCCCGATCTACGACGGTGCCCCCGTGGGCTGTTACCAGGCCTGCTCCGGCGATGGTTCCAGGCTGGCGTTCCACAATAACGTCAACGCGGACATATGGGGTAATGATCGCTCCATCTTCGTGATTGAGCGCTCCAAGGACGCCAGCGGCAACGACACCGCGGAGTATGTGTACTTCTGGGGATATGGCAGTGCGGGCGACGGGATGTCAACGCAGCGCATCTTGGTAATGCTGCCACCGGTTGGGCAGCCGTTTGTTACCAACGAGACGGCTGCGATCAATGGTGCGTTCGCCTATCCCGTCTGCAAGGTGCCAGGCTCTTGGTCATCGGGCGCGGGGATGGACGACGACGGCAATGACGTCATGGTGTTCGCGCACTACCCCTACGACACCCAGCTGCACAACCCCTGCATGGACATCTTGACGTACTTCTACACCGACTTCGCGGCCGGTGTGCCAGTCGTGATCCAGCACTACGACGCGCCACACACCTACCTGCCGACCGGCAGCTCCTGGGACGGCAACCAGTACGTGGCCTGTACCTGGGCGAACAACATGTCCGCGATGATCCGCTGGGAGTGACGTGAGCTACGCCGCTGACGTAGAAGCGCTCTCCCCGACTTTCTACTACCGCCTGGACGACACCAGCGGCAGCGTTGCGGTGGATTCGTCGGGGAATGGCTCCAATGGGGTTTACACGGGCTCCTACACGCTCGCGCAGATGGGCCTGCTCTCCGGCGATGAGGCGTCCAGCACGCACTTCACCGGCGGCTGCGTGGAGTCGCCCGGCTATAGCGACGACACCACCGGCACCGCTATGGCATGGGCGACGCTCGACGCGCTCGATAACTCGCAGCAGTTGTTCACCGTGACAACGGTGGGCAACGGGCCGAGCGTGAACACCACCAGCGACCTGTACGTCAACGCCGATGGCTCGGTCACCTTCCAGTTCTACAACGGCAGCGAGACGGTTACGCTCACCAGCGCCGCGGGGCTGATCACCGCGGGCTCCACGCACTTCTACGCGGCGGTCTGGGCAGTCGGCTACGCCACCCTCTACGTCGATGGTGCGATGGTGGCCGGCCAGTTCGGCACGGGCACGCCGTGGAGCTACTCGGCTCATGGCGCGGAGGCTCGCTGGGATGTGGCGCCTGCAAGCAACAGCTCCATCGTGTGTTGGACCGGCCGCGTGCAGGAGGCTGCGCTCTTCAACGGCATCGTGCTCACGGGAGCGCAGATCGAGGCGCTGTATACCGCGGCATCCGCGTTCACGCCCACGTTCACGATCGCGACGTCGGCCGACGGCACGGAGGTTGCTCCCGGTAGCGAGATCGCGGTGTTGGTCATGGCGGCCAGCACGAGCTATGACGGCACGATCTCACTGTCGAGCAACGCCGCTGACGTGTGGGCAAGCGACAGTGCCAACCTCGGGATCTTCTCATCTGGCGAGTACACGTTCGCGCCGTGGGACGGAGGCGTGGCGGCGTTCACGCTCACCGTGGGCGCGCCTGTGGGGACCGACGAGCTGACGGTCACGGACGTTGCCACCGGTACGCCCTTCACAGCTTCGGTCACGGTCGTCACCACCGTCTCGCAGATGTTGAACGCGACCAGCTGCGCGATGTGCTACGGCTGTCAGACGTGGGCCAACTATGACAACTGGGGCGTCGGGATGGGCGACACGGGCTGCGTGTTCCGTACGCTGCTCGGCTTCACGCTTCCACCCGCGCCGATCGGTTTGAGCCTGCTCGTCGCGACGCTGGTGCTCTACGCCTGTGACCCTTCATGGTACGGTGCGGCTGAGCCTGTGATGTTCACGCTGGCCGGGGCCGAGTGGGCCGCCAACACGGTGACCTGGAACACGATGCCCTCGCAGGTCGGCCCGAGCGTCGACTATGAGGCGCCCGCCTATCCCGGTAACTGTTACGTCCCTGTGACGGCGCTCGTGCAGGCGTGGCTGGACGGGACGCCCAACTACGGCATCTGGTGCCTGGGCAACCCCGACGGTATCGTGATGAAGCACTACGCGGGCATCGGCGGCGCCACCACGCCGCAGCTGATCCTGCACTACGGCCTGCCGGTGCCCGTGTGCGACGTGGCGCCGAGCATCACCGGCACGCTCGTCCCCAGCCTTGTGCTCACCTGTGAGGTCGGCACCTGGGTCAATGACCCAACCTTCACCTACGACTGGCAGACGAGCGCAGACGGCCTGACGTGGGTCGATGGCGCGGGTTCCGAGTCGACCTTCACCGTGCTCGATGAGGACTACCCAGGCTATGTGCAGTGCGTGGTCACCGCCACGAACGTCTACGGCAGCGTGTCGGTCACCACGCCGGCGATCCAGGGGCCGAACGGCACGGCGTACACCGCGCCACTTCCAGCCTGGCAGGAGCCGATCGCGACGCGCACGGTCAAGGTGCCGATCATGACCGCGGGCACACCGACGCCGATCCCGGCTGACGGGCAGCTCTGGCCGCGATGAGGCTGGGACTGCTGCGCGCCGGTCCCACGGTGATCCTGGGCTCCGATATGGACCTGCCGTCCAGCGGCTGCGCGTTCGAGGCGCCGGTGCTCGTGGGCTACGGCAGCGACGTTGCGCAAACCACCGGCTATGGCATCGAGAAGGCCCGCTACGTGGGCTACGGCATGGAGGTGGAGGCGTGAACACATACCCGGTTGGATCACTCGTGGTGATCACGTTCTGCCTGGTCACCCGTCCGCTCACGAGCGCCGAGCAGGCAGCCTTCGAGGCGGGCAACGGCCTGCCCGCCGGTATCGGCGTCGCGCCAGCCGGCGTGTGGCTGGACCTCTACCCGCCCTCGACGATCGCGCAGCTGCTCAGCACGCCGAACGTCACGAGCGTCGCCTCGGGGCTGTTCACCTGTAGCGTGCAGATCAACCAGGCGGGCCTGTGGCGCTACAGGGGCCGCGGTACGGACTCCGTGGGCAACCCCCTGGCCGCCACTCCCGATTATTCCTTCCGCGCCTATAGGAGCTTCCCAGAGGCATGAGCTTTTCCGTCCCGTACATCGACGGCTCCGTCAACACTCAATGGGGGTCGCTGGTCGACGACGACATCCTGATCATCGAGGGCCTGCAGCTCTACACACTGCTGCTCAGCTCGTCTATGGCGATCTCGCTGAACCCCGGTCAGGGGCCGAGCGCCGACACCTATCTGGTGGTCGAGCAGCTGATGCCAGACGGCTCCTGGTCAACGCTCGAAGAGATCACGGTGCCCGCCGGCACGGACACGAGCACCGGCACGATCACGAGCCAGCCCAGCACCACCTGGGGGCCGCTGTTGCCCAACGGGCTGCGCGTGCGCATCGTCGGCCCGTGCAACGGCATGGGCTCGTCCGCCGCGCCTGGAGGGATCGCCTGCCAGTACAGCTTCCAATACCCGCTGGGCCAGCCCGGCCCTGGCGCGCCCTACCTGCTGCTGGCTGCCGAGGATGGCATTCACTGCGCTCAGATCACGACCAGCGACGGCACGATGCTCACGGTCACGCAGGGCACGCTGGAGACGGTGCTCAGCACCGAGCCGGTCAACGTCTCGCCGCCGGTCGCCGCCATGCTGAGCGGCTCGCTCGCCGCGGTGACGGTCGGTGACTGGCAGTGGACCCCGGCGCCGGTCTCCTACAGCTTCCAGTGGCAGAACTCCCCGGACGAGGGGACGTGGACGGACATCCCCTCGGCGACCGTCAGCGGCTACCTGGTACAGGAGAGCGACGGGGCGCTCTATCTGCGCTGTGTGGTCACGCAGACGGTGTTGGGGCAGTCCACGAGCGCGCTGAGCAACAGCGTCGGCCCTGTTCCCACGCTGCCGGTCAACCTCATCGCGCCCGTGCTCACCGCGCCTTCGCTGAGCGTCGCTGACGCTGAGCCCTGCAACGTCACGGACGGCATGTGGGCGCACATGGGCTTCGCGGAGTCATACGTCTTCACCTGGCAAAACTCGCCGGATGGCGTCACCTGGACGGACATCGCCGGGGCCGGCGCGAACACCTACCAACCTCAGAGCACCGACATCGGGCTCTACCTGCAGTGCGTCGTCGAACAGTTCATCGACATGGACTCGGCGTCTGCGACCAGCAACACCGTAGGACCAATCACCGCATAGGAGAAACATGACCGTCACCGCAGGCATCCTCAATCCCGACCTCGACAAGTCCGACGCGCTCGTCGAGCTGCTCGAATCGCAGCTGAACGCATCCGCCGCGGCGCTCACCGTCGTCTCGGGCACCGCGCAACAGGACCAGACGGGCTTCCCGTCGAACGTCTACGTTGCGGTCACCGGCGGCACCGCCGGCACCGTCGCCATCGCCATCGGCCAGACCAGTGCGTGCGCTGCGTCCACCGGCGTACAGGGCGCGACGATCGTCCCGACCAGCGACGCGACGCTCAGCCGTTCGCTGCAGACCAAGCTGCCCGCCGGGTGGTTCTTCAAGGTCACGGTCGGTGGCGCCGCTGCCATCGCCTCGGCGGTTCAGGTAGTTGGCTGAGCGCCTCACGCGGGACATCTTCCCCGCGGAAGTGACCATCGACGGGGAGATCTCGCAGGGCCTGCGGGTGTTCGTCACCGATGAGCGCCTGCTGGCCTACAGGGCCGCGTCTGGAGGCGTCATCGAGATTGCCCTCAACCTCGCCCTGGCGACGCCCTCCAGCGTCCCTGCGAGCCGCTCATCGCTTCACGGACACCTTGAAGCAAAGCTCGCCGATGGGCGCACGGCGTGGATCAACCGCGGTCGCGGCTGTGGCTGCGGTTCGCCTCTCAAAGCGCTCGGAGCGCCCTTCACCTGGACAGGACGATGAGTCTCACCTACGTCACGATCACCGGCACGTTCAAGAGCCCTGACGGCTACGCGGCTCACGGCTGGATCAACTTCGAGCTGTTCGAGACGCTCGTCAACGGCGCGCTCAGCATCGAGCCCAAGGTTGTGCGCGGCATTATCAATGACGCCGGTCTGCTCGTCTCCAGCTCGGGCGGCTCGCTGCAGCTGGCAGCCAACGACGACGCTGCGACGGTGCCGCAGGGCACCTACTACTGGGTCACCAAGCAGATCGCCGGAGCGCCCGAGAAGGCGTTCGGCGTGATCATTCAGCACGCTTGGGCGCCGAGCGTCGACTTCTCGATCCTGGAGCCAGATGACTAGCGACCCAACCCTGCTGGCGCTTGACGCCCTGGCGACCTACCGGCTCACGAGACTCGTGGGCAGCGACACGATCACGGCGCCCGTGCGCTTGAAGCTGGCGGGCAGCCGCTACATCGACCGTCGCGACATGACGGGGATGCGCGCCGCTGTGGTCGCGCGCCCGAAGCTCGCCGAGTTCATCACCTGCCCGTGGTGCGTCTCACCCTGGATCGCCGTAGCGATCGTCTTGCTCGGATCGCTCGCCGCATCCGCCTGTCTCGTCATCACTGCCGTGCTGGCGTTCAGCGCCATCGCCGGCATCATCTCGGAGCGTGTCTGATGGCCGTCACCAGAGCTCAAACCGGCTGGTTCAAGAACAAGTCGAAAGCCACGCGCCTGCGTGTGCTGACGGCCGCGGCGACGCGCATCGACATCTCGGACCGCAACGAGGCCAAGCGCCAGAAGGCGCTGCGCGCCGGTTGGCAGTCTGATGCCTGGTGCGTCGACCCCGAGACGGAGATTCTTACGACGCGCGGTTGGCTGACGTACGGTGAGGTTGTGGCGGGCGACTTGGCGCTGACGCTCAACCAGGAGACAGGAGAGTCCGAGTGGCAGCCCGTCAAGGCCGTCAAGGTCTTCGATGTCTCCGAGCGCCCTATGTTGTCGATGCAGGGCCGCTTGCACTCGTCGCTGTCGACCCTCGACCACAAGTGGCCCACGGTTGCACGACGGGAAGCATTCACGCAGGCGGATGTCGACATTCGGCGCGAGCGGCGTCACGCGAAGCGGCTGGGCTTGCCGCCGCCTTCCGCTCCTGCGCATGGTCCGCGTCCTGCTGCGACTTTGGTGTGCGCTCTGACGCGCTCGGATGAGCTGACCACTCGGCACTCCCTCATCACGGCGGCGCCATGTGCCGACTTGCCAGACGTGGCTGTCTACACAGATGCGTTCGTGGAGCTGGTTGCGTGGTTCTGGACAGAGGGGACCATCAAGGCGTCTGGCGCTGTCGTCATCACGCAATCGTGGCGCGTCTATCCGGAGAACGTAGCGCGTATCCGCGCGGCTCTGACGGCCGTCTTCGGGCCTGCGGTACCGACCACGCGCGGCTTGCAATACCCTGCCTGGCGCGAGGGGACCGACGAGGATATGGCTGTCTTCGCGCTCGATAAGTATGCCGGACAGCGGCTGGGTGCTATCGCGCCCGCACCCGACAAGGTGGTGGCTACCGGGTTCGTGCGCTCACTGACGCTGGCGCAGCTGGAGCTTTTCATTCAGACGTCTGTCGATGCCGACGGCCATCGCGACGCGCGCACGGGCGCCAACGTGTGCGTCACGCAGTCCGTTCGAGCCCGCTTGGAGCCGCTGGCGCTCGCCAGCATCCTGACTGGTCGCACTCCACACATCTACTTGAAGGATGAAGGCTGCTGGCGACTGCATATCCGCGACAAGGCAACCGTCAACCCGCTGGACGCAGCCAGCCGCGAGTGGGAGAACGCCACCGTCGTCAAGCGCGTGACCTACAGCGGCCAGGTTTGGTGTCCGATGGTTGCCAACCGCACATGGTTGGCGCGTCGCCGGGGCACGGTCTACTTCACCGGCAACACCTACAGGTCATCGGTCCCCGAGCTGCGTTACGCCGTGAAGTTCCTGGCGCACTGCTGCGCGCGGATGAAGCTCTTCCCGGCGGTCTACCTGCCGGGCGCTGAGAGCGACGAGCCGGTCCCTCTGGCGCACGCCGAGGGCGTCCCGATGGATCTCTCCGGGCTCGCTGAGCTGGGCCTGCAGGAGCTTGGCAACGGCCGCATGGCGATGGCTCACCTGATGGGCGATCTCTCCACCAACCTGTCGGTGGCGGGCGAAGGCTGGTTGCTCGGGCGCCAGAACGAGCAGACCGGCGAAGAGGAATGGGGCATCCGTTCGGTCGACGAGCTGGTGGTCACCGACACGAGCTGGCGTCTGCGCGAGATGCCAGATAACCCCAACGGGGTAATTCCCTGGGTCGACCTCGATCCCGACACCTGCGTGATCAGCCGCATCTGGACGCCGGATCCTCGCTATCACCTGCTCGCTGACAGCCCCGTGAAGGCGATGCTCGACGAGTGCGAGGCCATCTGCATCCTGCGGCGCATCATCCGCGCCACGGGCCGCTCACGCCTCTCAGGGCGCGGCCTGCTCTGCTTCCCCAACGAGATCACCTTCGCCAACGAGCCCAACGACGACCAGGACCCCGACGCTGACACCTTCATCGCTGATTTGACCAAGGCGATGATGGCGCCGATCACCAACGAGGGCACGGCCGAGTCCGTCGTGCCGCTGGTGGTTCGCGGCCCCGGCGAGTTCCTGGACAAGATCAGGCACATCGACTTCGCCTCCAGCTTCGACTCGGAGGCCTCCAAGACGCGCGAAGAGCTGATCGGCGTGATTGCCACCGGCTTCGATCTGCCCAAGGAAGTGATCATGGGTATCGCCGACCTCAACCATTGGTCGGCCTGGCAGGTGAGTGACGACGTTTTCCGTCATCACGTCGAGCCGGCCGTGATCGAAGCGGTGGACGCTCTCACCGGCGCGTTCCTGCGGCCCTACCTGCAGTCCTACGGCGTGCCTGATGAGTGGGTGCGTCGCTGCGTGCTCTGGTATGACCCGGTTGAGCTGGTGACGCACCCGGACCGCACCGCCGACTCGCAGAAGGCCTACGAGGACATGATCATCTCGGCGGAGGCATACCGCAAGGCGGCGGGCTTTGCCGAAGATGATGCGCCGACCGTCTCAGAGCTGGAGATGCGCCGCGTCATGGACATCAGGGCGCTGCCGCTCAACCTGCTGATGGAGTACGCGCAGCGCTTCGATCCCACCCTCGTCGTGCCGCCGATCACGGTGTCGGGGATGGTGCCGGGGATCAAGCCCGGCGGCGTGGACATGGGCGAGGGCCTGATCCCGACGCAGCCCACGCGCCCTCAGGCCGATGCCGGCGTCGGGCTTGACAAGCCTGTGAGCGCTCCCGCGCCCGCACAGCCGGGTCCGCCGCCCGCCGCACAGAACCCCGTGCCGCCCAAGCCGGGGCCGCCAGCGGCGCTCACAGCCGCTTCTGGAGGCGCTTCGATCAGCCGCCAGCTGATGGACGTCGATCGTCAGCTGCGGATCCGCCTGCAGGCCGCGGCCAACGCCGCGATGTTGCGCCAGATGGAGCGCGCCGGGGCGAAGATGCGCACGAAGCTCGGCAAGGATGAGACGGTGCGCACGAAGATCGACCAGCGCCGCAACGAGCACGTTCCGTTCATCCTCGGCAAGGACGCGATGGCAGCCGCGGGGCTCACCGCCGCGGGGCTCATGAACGACGATTGGGCAGCGTTGCGCGAGCAGTTCATGCGCTGGACCGGCGCCGCACAGAGACAGTCGCTGCGCCTGATCGGCAAGCTCGTGGACATCCCACAGCAGGCGGTCGACCAGGCGGGCAACGCGCTGGCCGTGCAGCTCGACGCCGCTTGGAACGTGTTCAAGCATGCGCTCAACACGATCGGGCAGCAGCTGCTCTCCGAGGATCCGGCCGAGCTGGATCCTGACGCGCTCGTGCCGGTGGGCACGCTGCGCGCCGTGCTCTCGGTCGCCGGTGGGGCTCCATCGAGCGCTCTGACGATCGACGCCAGCACGGGCGGCGGCATGTCCGGGTTCGTGCCGCAGATCGGCTCGGGCGCCACGATCCAGAAGCTCGCGGGCGTCGGAGGCGCCAACGTCGAGCGTTACGTCTGGCACCACACGGCCACGACCGTGCATCCGTTCGAGCCCCACGAGGCGCTCGATGGCGTCGAGTTCCACAGCTTCACCGACGATGCGTTGAAGAACCCCGACAGCTTCCCCGACAACGCCTATTTCCTGCCCGGAGACCACCCCGGCTGCTCGTGTGACGCCGAGCTGCTCTATGAAGTCGCACCATAGGAGACACCATGCCGAAGTTCGCACATGCGCGTTCGCGCTCAGAGCTGATCGCCGCCGCCGAGCAGGCGTGGAAGCCCTACCCCTGGGATGACTGCATCGCAGACCAGAAGGCCGACGGCGCCAGCCAGGAGTCCGCGGAGAAGATCTGCGGGTCGATCAAGGCGAAGAACAGCGCCGTCGATGGCGAGGACGCTCTTGCAGCGCCGCCGCCACCGCCCGCGGAGAAGGCTCCCGCGGCGCAGAAGGCACCGGAGGCCGCTGACCCGGCCGCCGCGGACAGCGCGGTGAGCGACGCCATCGCCGGCATCGCCAAGGCCGTCGAAGCTGCGATCGCCGCTCAGAAGGCCGACCCTGACACGAGCGACCCGAAGGACGAGACGATCGCCGCCGCGCTCGACTCGATCAACGAGGCTGTGCAGAAGCTCACCCAGGACCAGTCCGACGACAGCGCCGAGCACGCGCCCCCGAGTACGACCAAGACGCCGCCCGTCGGCGACAAGCCAGGAGCCCCCGCGCCGCCGAAAGCCGCCCAGACGGCCGCGGGGGCTCCACCTCCACCCGCGCCCAAGGACGTGCCCGCGCCCAAGCAGGATCCCGACACGGGCGACATCGACGACGACGCCAAGTGCGCCAACGCCGACTGCGGGCATCTCGCCAGCTCTCACCTCGACGACGACACCAACGGCAAGAACACCGGCGCGTGCCAGATGACGAGCTGCGCGTGCCTGGGCATGCAACTCTCCGAGAGTCCGAACAAGGGCACGGGCGGCAACTCGCCTGGCGCCATCGACGAGGACGAGGGGGATTTCGCGTTGGCCCCTCCTGGCGCTGTGCCCGACGCGCCTGGGCCAGCGGAGCCCTCGCCCGAGAAGCCGCCCACGCTGAACGAGCCGCCGGCCATCCCCGGTGGCGATAACGTCGGCCCGGCGTTCTTCATCCCGGTCGCGATCATCGAGGGCCAGCCCACGGGCGACGGCCGCTCGATCGCTGCGGGCGCGCTGGACTGGCGCACGCCGCCCGTGCCGCTGATGGGCCTCTCGACCGAGACGCACGATCCGATGGGCTTCGACCTCAACGACCCGGCCGTGATCTGCGGGCGCATCGACAGCTTCGAGCGCGTGCCCGGCGAGGGTGACACGCAGGTGATCCAGGCCAAGGGCTTCTTCCTGGCCAACGACGACGGCGCCTACTTCGCGAGCCTCTGCGAGCAGATGGGGCGCGTGGGCGTGAGCGCTGACGTGCTCGCCTCCGAGGTGGACGTGCAGGTGGGCGACATCGACGACACCGGCTGGCCGACCGAGCTGACCGAGCAGACGACGGCTGGGACCATTCTGGGACTGACGATCTGCCCGTACGCCGCCTTCGAAGGCGCTTACATCGTCCTGGGCGACGGCTCCAGCATCGCTGAGGCGATCCCTCAGGCCGCCCAGACGGCTTCGGGCGCCGTGGGCGTGCATTTCCTCACGCTCGCCGAGTGCGAGCCGTGCGCGAGTGGAGCTGAGGTGCTGATCGCCTCAGGCGCTCCCGTGCATCCGCCCAAGGCGTGGTTCGAGGATCCTGCCTTCACGCCCGAGGACGGGCGCCTGGTGGAGATCCTGGACAAGCGCGGCAAGCTCGCCGTCGGAGGCAAGTACGCCTGCCCGCTCACCGTGGAGGAATCTGGCCGCGTCTACGGCCACCTGGCTCCGTGGGGCGTCTGCCATACCGGCACGCAGGGGCAGTGCGTCACGGCGCCGACCTCGGCCGTGAACTACGCTCACTTCAAGCGCGGCCAGACGATCACGACCGCCGAGGGCGAGAAGGTGCGCGTCGGTGTGATCACCTGCGACGCCGGGCACGCCGAGCTGCACGGTATCTCCGCGGCCTCGGCGATGGCTCACTACGACAACACGGCGACGGCCTGCTGTGACGTCAACATCGGCGAGGACGAGTACGGCATCTGGGTCGCCGGCGCTGTGCGCCCCGATGCCAAGCCCGAGCAGATCCGCAAGCTCACCGCCTCATCACTCTCGGGTGACTGGCGCCAGCTCGGAGGCCAGCTGGAGCTTGTCGCCGCGCTCGCGGTCAACCAGCCCGGCTTCCCCCTCGCCGTGGTCGCGGACGGCCGCCAGGAGGCTCTGGTGGCCGCTGGCGGGCAGATGATGCAGCGCCTGCGGGCTCCCAAGAGCGAGCCCGAGCGCAGCCCGCTCGAACGCGCTCTGGCGCCGCTGCTGCGCCTCTCCGCCAACGACGCCCGCACGCGCATCTACGGCATGCAGGCGCGGAACGCTCGCGAGCGTGTGAAGGCGCTCTCGACGTGATCGCGAACGTGCTCAGGGCGGTCGGCTGCGCTGGCGCCGGTGGCGTGATCGGCTTCATCCTCGGCGCGATGTGGGGTGTCGAGACAGGCGAGGGCGGCGACCTGTGGGGATGGGACCTGATGATGGGCGGCTTCATGGGTGCGGCCACTGGCGCCGTCATCGGCGCCATCGTCGGAGGCGCCGTTCTGTGAAGCGCCCGTGGTGGGACCGCCTGCTGTGCGCGCTCGGCCTGCACCGCTGGAACATGCCTGGCGGCGAATGCGAGAGCTGCGGCAAGCACGATGATTTCTTCGATTAGAGATCTCGCGCTCTCCGTGGCGATGCTGGCCGTGCTGTTCTGGCCCTTGCTGCTCGCGTACGCGCTGGGAGCGTTTGTAGGGCGGGGGCGGGATTTGAACCCGCGACCTTCGGCTTATGAGGCCGATGAGCACTCCGCTGCTCCACCCCGCGCATAGCTGACGATACAACCTTTGACTGCGTGCTACGATGCTGCGCAGCTGGCATAGCCGCCTTGCGCCCATAGGTCGCGTTTCGCAGTCACAACGATCTACTAGGAGCCAGCGATGGAGACAATCCGCGAACTGCTAGCCCGGTTGGCCACATGCACTCCCGAAGAGCTGGCCAACCTGCGGCAAGCGATCACCGACGAGTTCAACCGGCTCGATGGCGAAGAGGCGGTCACCGCCGAGATCGTCAGCCAGATGCAAGAACTGGCCGAGGCTGCCGATGCGGTCATGACCGAGCAGGGCAACCGCGAGACCCAGGAGGCCGAAGCTCAGCAGGCCCGAGAGGCAGCGCGCGAGCGCGTCTCGGCTCTGAACCCGCCCGCGGCCGGCGAGGCCGAGGCTGGCGCTGAGGTCGAAGAGGACGAGGACGAGGAAGGCAAGGGTCAGGAGGTGACCGAGCAGGAGGCCGAGCAGGAAGCGGTCACCGCCGCCGCCACGCCCGGCAAGCGCGGCACCGTCGCGCGCATGGCCGGCAATCGCCCCAAGCCCTCCCCCGAGGCCCTGCCCGACCGCCAGCGCGCGGTGCTGATGGCAACCGGCGCGCTGCGCGGGCTCGCCAACGGCAACGAGCCGATCACCGATCCCGAAGAGTTCGCGAGCGCTCTCACCGAGACGATCGAGCGGCTTCCCCGCCACGGCGCCCCGCGCGGTGACACGATCGTCGCCAGCGCCCGCTGGAACTACCCCGAGGACCGTCAGCTCGGGCGTGACCCGTGGGCCAACGAGCGCATCTTCCAGAAGGTGCTCTCACCTCAGGCTCTGGTCGCGACAGGCGGGATCTGCGCGCCCGTGAACGTGGACTACTCCGTGCCGGTTTGGTCGATTCCAGACCGCCCGGTGCGTGACGGTTTGCCAGCCTTCCAGGCGAGCCGCGGAGGTGTCACCTACGTCACCCCGCCGGACATCTCGCAGCTCGCGGGAGCGACCGGCATCTGGACCGAGGCGACCGACCTGGCGCCCGGTGAGCAGACCAAGCCGGTGTTGCAGATTGTCTGCGGCAGCGAGGTGACCACGCTCGTCGAAGCGGTCTCGACCCGCCTGCAGTTCGGGAACATGTTCGGGCGTTTCGCGCCGGAGCAGACCGCCGCCAACACCGACCTGTCGATCGCCGCGGCGGCCCGGATCGCGGACAACAACCTGCTCAACCTGCTCGCCCAGGTTTGCACGCAGAACGTCTCCAACGCCAACCAGGTGCTCGGGGCCACGCGCGACCTGCTCGTGTTCCTCGATCAGTTCCTGGCCGGGCACCGCAACGTCCACCGTCTCGCGCGCTCGCAGAGCTTCACGCTGATCGCGCCCGACTGGATCAAGGATCTGCTGCGAGCCGACCTCACCCGCGAGCTGGCGCATGACAACGCCGGCAGCCGCGACCAGCTGCAGCTCACCGACGCTCAGGTCGACGAGCTGATGTCCAGCCGCGGCGTCAACGTCGTCTACCACCTGGACGGTCAGGCGTCGGGCTCCAACGGCGTGCAGAACAACCAGTTCTTCACGATGGCGGCAGCGAACGGCAACATCGTCGCGTTCCCGTCCACCGTGACGCTCTACATCTACCCGGAGGGGCACATTCAGTTCCTCGACGGCGGGCGGCTGGACCTGGGCGTCGTGCGCGACTCCACCCTCGACAGCCAGAACGACTACGAGCTGTTCGTCGAGACATTCGAAGGCTTGGCCTTCCGCGGGTACTCCGGAGGCGCCGTGCAGCTCACCCTCACCCTCTGCGCCAACGGCGCGAGCGGCGCCACCGCGGCCGTCTCGCACTGCGCGTAAGCCGAGGTCAACTGAGGATCCCCCGAGACGATGAGCCCTCTGTCGAGCAGCCCCTACCCCGCTACGAGCCTGCCGCCAGCGCTCGTCGTCCCGGCGATCCCGCCCAAGCCGCCCGCGCTCAGCCTGATGGCCTGCGCGGTGCGGCCGGGTGACAGCTCCGACCCGGCCAGCCCGATCTTCGCGCTCGGAGACGAGCAGCTCGCGATCCTCCCCGACGAGCTGAAGACAGAGCTGAACGCTCGCAAGGGCGACGCCTGGACGAGGGGCTTCACCTACGCACCCGAGAACCACTGGGCCGCAGAGCCCCGCTCGGGTTTCGACAGCGCCGACATCGACTCGCCCCCGCTGCCCGCGCCAGGCAACATCGTGCTCACGCAGGGCACCGGCGGCACGCTGGCGGACGGCACCTATCACTACACGGTGACGGTGACCAACTACAACGGCGAGAGCACGGCGCCTGCCGCTGCCCAGATCGTCGTTGCCGGCGGCGGCGGCACCGCGAGCGTCAAGGTGAGCTGGCAGGCGGTCTCCGAGGGCGTCGACTACAACGTCTACGGCCGCGGCGCCACGCCCGGCAAGCTCGCCTCGGGCGTGACCGGCGTCGTGTTCATCGGGGAGAGCGGCGACGAGACGCTCTCGTGGACGGACACCGGAGCGGCGAGCGCCGGTGCGGTGCCACCGTCGAGCAACACCACCGGCGGGATCGGCTCCTACAGCAACCTGCCGATCGTGCAGGTGATCCCGTGGCTCGTGCTCGCGCAGGACACCTGCTCGACGTGGGGCTTCGACGAGCGCGACTTCAAGGGCCGCGCGCAGCGGCTCTGCGACAACGCCACGCCGGCCGCGATCGAGCGCGAGTTCTGGACCGGCGCGCTGGCGCAGGCCAACAGCTGGCCCAACAACTACCTGACCAACGCGGCGAGCTACACCGACCTGACGCCCGCGAGCGGTAGCGCGCCGAGCGTCACCCGCGGCATGCAGCTCCTGCAGGACGCCCTGCAGCAGTGCGGCTTCGGCGGCGTCGGCATGATCCACACGCAGGCTCAGAGCACCGTCTCGCTGCTCAGCGCCCGACGCGTGGGGCCGCTGTTGCTCGATATGTTCGACAACGTGATCGTGCCCGGCGCCGGATATCCGGGGAGCGCCCCGGCGGTCGGCTCGGGCGTCACGCAGACGAATACCGCCGTGATGTTCGCCACCGATCTCGTGATGGTCCGCTCCGAGGCGCAGAGCACCGTGATCCCCGACTCCTTCTCGGAGGCGGTCGACCGCGGGCAGGGCGGGCATCCCAACTCCGCCACCTTCCGAGCGATGCGCTTTGCCTGCGCTTACTTCGACGCTGCGTGCCACTTCGCGGTGCGCGTTCAACTTGCCAGCTAGCCACAACCCAGAGGAACCAAGAAATGACGCAACTACCTGATGGCGCTGCCGCGGTTTGGGCTGTGGCAACACGCATCTCCCCGCTCGACGCAACCGGCGCCGTGGACGCCGGCACGACCACGTATGTCACCAACCAGCTGATCAAGGCGACGATTACGCCGGTGGTGACCACGGGCGATGACATCGAGTTGAAGGGCGCCTCCGGCGAGCTGGTGGTAGCAGCCAAGCACGGAGACATCCCGAAGTACTACACGGTCTCGATCGAGCTGGGTACTCCGGATCCGAACCTGGAGGCCGCGCTCTGCGGTGGCACCGTCTACAACGACACCACCACGGCCGCGCTGGGCGCTCCCGCGACGCCGACCGTGGCTGCCGTCACCGGCCCCACGAGCACCCTGGGCAACCAGCTCTACGCCTACAAGACGACGTTCTACAACACCTACGGCGAGGGCGTTCCCTCGGCTGAGATGACGGTCACCCCGACCGCCAACCAGGCCGTGATCGTCGAGCCCGTCGAGCCCGGCTTCTCGTCTTCGAGCGCACTCGGGATCCGCGTGTACGGGCGCAACGTCGGCGTCGAGCAGCTCATTGGGACGATCCCCAACATCGACGGCCCGGCGCTCGCCACGGCTGGCACGGCGGCTCTCGTGGCCGGTGCCACGCAGGCGATCCCGAGCCAGGCGCCGCTCACCAAGGCCATCCCGATCGGCACCACCTTCATCGTCTCCGCGACGACCGCGGTGTGGACGGTGACCCAGTACGGCGCTCCGGGCAGCTCGCTGATCTACGCCTCCCCGGACGTCACGCAGGCTGCCATCGCCGGCACCGGCAACCCGACCATCATCCCTGTGTTCGTGGACAACGGCTCGGTCACGCCTTCGGGCGGCGGCGCGCCGACCACGGACACCTCGGCTGGTCCGGGCGCCGTCGGCTACCAGGCTCCGGCCCTGCTGTCGGTCGCCAACCCGACCGGCGTCAGCGTCGAGTTCTGGAGCAAGGCGATCGTCAACGGCTACCAGGCCGCGGTGCTGCCCTACTTCCACTGGGTGCTGCCGCGCGTCGCCAACTCGCACCGCATGCCGCTGGACCTCACCAACGCGGCGGCGCAGAGCATCTACGAGGGTCAGGCCTTCCAGAACAGCAACTGGGGCTCGGGTGGTGCCAACGACTTCCCGTTCGACACGACCAAGGTCTTCCAGCGCGCTCGCTGCGGTGCTCAGGTGCTGCCGGCAGGTGCGTCGGTCAACAGCGTCGGCGTCGTGCCGGTGGGCGCGCCCGCTCTGATCTGAGCGCGACATGCCAAGCCTACGCACTGGGCCTTGCGCGCCGTGGTGCGTAGGCTCGGAGATCGAAGCTCATCCGTGGGTGCAGGCCGCCGCGGCCAAGCTCGCAACCTCAGGAGGCCTCCAGTCAGGACAGCTGGAGGCCATCTGCGCCGAGGCCGCCACCGCGGCCTCAGAGGCGCTCTACCGGATGAGCGGCAAGCAGTTCACCGGCGAGTGCGGGCCTGTCACCGCGCGCCCGGTGAGCCGCCCCACGGATCTCGACCTGCGTGGCTGGGGCAGGCTCTCGCCGATGGGGTTCTTCTCTTCGGCGGGGCCGGCGTCGAGCTACGGCACGGCGATGCCGGGTGTGGTGTCGAGCTATGGCCGTAAGGACGCGCCCGAGATCAGCTTCCCGTTCCAGATCAACAGCATCACAGAGGTGATGATTGATGGAGAGGTTATCCCTCCGGATGAGTATGAGCTGCGCGCCGGTCATGTGCTCGTTCGGCTCCGCATAGCTGCTGATGCTGTTCCCACAGCTCGCTACGGATGGCCGACGTCGCAGATCCCCGACCTCCCACTCACGGAGCTGGGCACCTTCGGGGTCACGTTCATGTTCGGCACGGCGCCACCCGCCTCTGGGCAGCTTGCGGCGCGAGCACTCGCACTCTTTCTGGCTCTCCCACAGCTCGGCGACAGCACGCACTACCCCCATCGCGTCTCGCAGGTCACTCGCCAAGGCGTCGCCGTTCAGGTCGCCTCGGCGCTGGACCTGTTGAAGAGCGGCCAGACGGGCATCTGGGAGGTGGACATGTTCCTGCGAGCATTCAACCCTCACTGCCTGCAGGCCAAGGCTTCGGTGTGGTCCCCGGACGTCTCGCCCGTCAAGCGCCAGGCCACCGTCACAACTCTCTAGGAGCACGATGTCCGAGACCAACCCGTTCGCCCCGCCCGATCCGCCGAAGGTCATCCCGGCCCCTGAGCCGTCACCGGCGCCCGCGGCGGACCCCAAGCCCAAGCCGACGAAAGGCCCCCCGATTGTCCTTCCCAGTTAGCCGTTTCCGCTCCGCGGGCGCGACCGAGGCCGAGGTCGCGTACTTCGTCAATCACTTCAACGTCTCCAGCGAGCAGGGCCAGCGTTCGATCGAGTCGCGTCTGGCGTCGCTCTCAGAGGTCGCGATCAAGGCTCTGCTCTCCGCGCATCGCACGCAGCAGGTAGTGGTCGAGCCCGAGCCCGTTGCCGATACGGTAGCCGAGAGCGCCCCCGAGCCCGCTCAGGAGCCCGCCAGCGTGCCGGAGGCAGGAACGGTTGGCCAGCCTAGCTGACCTTCCTGGGGCCGCACAGAGCATCCTGGAGGCATACGCCTCTCAGCTCGCGGCGCAGGGCGTCGTTCTCCCCGAGCGGCAGTTCGTCGCCGCCGGGTCAGATCTCGTGTGGGATGGCGAGCAGCTGTCGGTCAACCTGGTCTCGATCGCCCAGGGCCAACCGGGCGCCGGCTGGGGCGGCGGCTACTTCCCGCCGTCCGCGGTCCAGTACCACGCCAGCTGGGTCATCAATCTCGTGCGCGTCACCTCCGCGCTGAACGTGGACGCGCCCTTCGCCGAGGGTATGGTGCCGAGCGCCGAGCAGCTGAACGCCGCGGGCGCCAACGCCGTCTCCGACGCGCAGGCGATGATCATGGCCACCAGCGCCATCGCTGTCGGTTACATGGTCACCGGGCCGGGCGAGACGTTCGTGATGAGCGCGCTGCAGACCGTCGGCCCTGAGGGCGGGATGGCCGCGACGCGCCTGCTGCTGGAGATCGCGCTCGCATGAGCGACGAGCTGATCATCGACGGCGCCGTCCTGCAGGTGGTGCTGAGGAGCCCTGACGGTATGGTCGGGCGCGACATCATGGCTCGTGCGCAGCGCGTGCAGATGGGCGCCAAGCGCCAGGCGCCCCGGCGCACAGGCTGCCTGCAGGACACGATCGTCAAGCGCTACGTGACCGTCAACGGCAGCTTCGCCGTGATGATCCAGTCCGACACGACGCCGTGCTCCCCGACGCGCCAGAGCTACTCGGAGATCATTCACAACGGCCGTGGCGAGGTGCGCCCCGTGACCGCGCACGCGCTGCGCTGGATGGGCGTCGGCGGGCCGGTCTTCTCGATGAAGTCCAAGGCTGTGAAGCCCAATCGCTTCCTGAGCGACAATCTACGTCTCGCTCTTTGACTGCGGGCGCGGCGCGGGATGGTGCCGCGCTCGCAGCCTAAACCATCCCACCCATCCCAAGGAGTCCCATGAGAACCGAAATCGTCGGTCATCGCGAGTCCGCACCGGACGCGCTGGAGCCGATCATCGTGCCCGTCGCCGCCTACAAGCTCGACGGCACCGAAGTCATCGAAGAGTTCAGCTTCCGCCCGGTGATGCCGGCCGGGGCGGTGATCCGCGCGTTCCGTGCGATCCAGCCCAATGGGATCCTGGCCACCGCTCCGATCCTGGACTTCCTCTCCAAGTCGCTGATGTCCGAGGATCGCGAGCGCTTCCTGGAGTTCCTCGATCGCGACGACCTCATGATCGAGGCGCAGCTGATCTCCGACGTCTACCAGACGGTCACGGAGGTCTGGGCAGCGCGCCCTACCAAGCCGCGGTCCGGCTCATCCTCTGGTACTTCTCAGCGGAAGCGGACCTCAACGGGCGCTGCGCGCGCCGCGGCATCACGCTCGAAGCTGAGCCCATTGTCACCTGCCTAGACATCATCTGGTCATATCTGCTGGACGAGACGGCCGGGAAGCGCTCAGAGGCGCGCAGGCTGCTCACAGAGGCGCTCGAAGAGCCCTTCGACGCAGAAGAGGCCCAGGAGTACAAGCGCGAGCACTGGGGCATGTCGCCCGAGGCTCTCGCTCAGCAGGAGGCGACCGATAAGCTGTTCGCCGACACCTAACGCTCTGGAGGATCCGTGTCCGCATACGACACCGCAGTGGCAGCACTCGATCCGGCGCTCTACCTCACGGGCGCCACGCCCACGGCCAACGCCGGCACCGAGACGCTGAGCATCGAGAACATCAATGACGTGACGGTCGCGCCGACCCTGCCCAATGGGGACAACGCGCATGTCTTCAACGGCGTCGACAACTTCATCATCGTCGCCGACCCCGCCGACGGCTCGCTGTCGATCTCCACGAAGGGAGCGCTGACGCTGCTGTTCTGGGTGCAGTTCGCGACGCTCAACTTCCCGCACCCGGCACCGGGGCTGGAGGGTGGCACGGAGATCATCTCCAAGGCGATCGAGTCCAGCTCTGGCGAGGTCGCCACGGACGGCTGTGAGTACGCCTTCCGCTACTACAACGCGAACAGCACGGACTCAGGGAATGCGCCGACCAACGTGTGCGGCTATGCCTTCTCGAAGGACTGCGGCTTCGGCGCGGGATTCGATGACCATGTGGTCAAGACGGTTGGGCCGTGGTACGGCTACGCGGTTGTCTATGAGGGCGCGGGCGCGAGCGGCTCGGTGAAGCTCTACCTCAACGGCAATCTGGTCAACTCGTGCCCGATGGTGGCCTCCGCCGGCAGCGCGGATGCGATCGAGCCGGCCCACACCACGAGCCCGCTCACGATCGGCTCGGGCGGATGGGGCTCGGCCACGCCGCTCGGTTCCGACAACGAGGGCACGGTCGGCTACGGCGAGTGCTCGATCGGCAAGCTGGCAGTGGTCCCCGCGGCGCTCACCGCGGCGCAGATCGCGAACCTCTACTCGATCATGACGGCCACGCCGACCCCGACCCCGACTCCGACGCCCACGCCGACTCCGACGCCCACGCCGACGCCGACCCCGACGCCGACCCCGAGGACTCAGTACCACGTCACCGTCGCGAGCGTGACGACCGCCTACGAGTCCGTCAACGCGGCCTTGAAGGCGATTCACGAGGCGCTCGACAACGGCCAGCCGGGTAGCTGGACGGCCTGAGGTTGAGACTGCTGATTGCGTATGCTACTGTGATATACGCAAGGCAGCACTGCTCACCGGGGACGTCAGCTCGCTCTAACGTAACCGCGGCCTTCGGGTCGCTCCATCGCAGCACTCAGCAAGCGCCGTCTCGGTAATCGGGACGGCGCTTTTGCGTCCGGAAGGGAGGTGGGCAGATGCTCGTCGGTACAGTCGAGATCCTTGTCGTCCCCAACTCCGAGGCGTTCGCGGCCGAACTGAAGGCTGAGAACGACGCCGCGCTCTCCGGCTTCAAGAAGGACGCACAGGCCGCCGGGCAGGACGCCGGCGAGGCGCTGCGCACGGGCGTCACCGACGAGGCCTCCAAGCTCGAAGGCGACCTCGGCGACGTCGGGCAGGACTCCGGCCTGGCGATGCGCAAGGGCGTCAAGGAAGGTGTCAAGGATCTCGAAGGCGACCTGGAGGACGTCGGGCAGGCGTCGGGTGGCGCGTTGCGCGCCGGCGTCTCGGACGCTGCCTCGGACATCGAGAACGACTTCGCCTCGATCGGCCAGACCGGCGGGATCGCGATGCGAGACCAGCTCTCGCACGCTGCGAGCGGCCTGGAGGGCGATCTCGGCCAGGTGGGCACCGGAGCAGGGACGGAGCTGCGCGGTGGCCTGAGGGACGCCACGACGGGCGTGGAGGACGATTTCGCCGCGGTTGGGACAACGGGCGGGCTGGCTCTGCGCGAGGGCGTCACCGACGAGACCGCGCACCTCGCCGAGGACGTCGGTAAGGACGCCGAGGAAGCTGGCGGCGGGATCAGCGAGGGGATCGGCAAGGGGCTCTCGAAGCTCGCTGGCCTGCTCGGCATGACGGGCCTGCCGCTGGAGCAGCTGCAGGTCGGCCTGGAGCGAGCGGGCGACGCCGCCGAAGAGGGCGGTGGCGAGGTCGCGGGGCTGGGCGCTACGCTTGACCACCTCGGCGGCGCAGCGACGCTCGGTGTGGTTGCTTCCCTCGGCGCGCTTGCCGCCGCCGGGCTGGACGTCGGCGAGAAGATGCAGACCTCCGAGGCGGCCGTTGCCGGCGCCACGGACACGAGCGTCGCTTCCGCCGCGAAGATCGGCGACGCCTTCGACAACACGGGCCTGCAGCTGGAGTCCTCGGGCAACGCGATGATGGCCGCCTACGCGGGCGTCGCGGGGCAGATGAAGGCCACCGAAGGGCAGGCGCTCAACTCCAAGCAGGCGCTCGATCTGATGACCGCCAGCGCCGAGCTGGCATCGGCCACAGGCGAGGATCTGAACACCACCACCGGCGCCACGGTGGACATCCTGCAGGCGTTCGGCTTGAAGACCTCGGACGCCGCGCACGTCACCGACGTCCTGTACTCGGCCAGCACCGCGACCGGGCAGAGCGTCGAGTCCCTCGCCTCATCGCTGGCGAAGATCCGCTCCAAGCTAGGCGACACCTCGGGCAGCGTCGGCGATCTCTCGGGGCTGCTGGTCGATATGACCGAGCACGGCGTCACCGGCCGCTCGGCGATGACCGCTCTCAACGGCACGATGAACACGCTGGAGAAGACGGCCTCCGGCGTCAGCACCGCTCAACAGGAGCAGAACACGGTGCTCGATCAGATGTCGCCCAGCCTGCAGCGGCTCGCGCAGGGCTACCTGAGCGGCTCGATCACCGCCAAGCAGTTCACCTCCGACACCGCCGGCCTGCCGCCGATGCAGGCCGCGCTCGCCAAGCAGTTCACGACCGCCACCACCGCGATCGAGACCGCGAACATCAAGTACAAGGACATCGGAGTCACGGTCTTCAACAGCCGCGGTCAATTCGTCGGCATGGGCTCGATCATCGACCAGCTCGGGCCGCGGTTCGCGAAGATGACCCAGGCCCAGCAGCTCGCGACGGCCACGACGATCTTCGGAGCCTCCGCGGCACGGCAGATGACAGCCGTGATCCTCGCCGGGGTGCCGGCCTATGACAGGGCGACCGATGCTGTCAACCGCCAGGGCGCCGCGCACGACGCCGCCGAGAAGAAGGCGCACACGCTCAAAGGCGAGCTGGAGACGCTGGAGGCTGCCAGCGAGGACTTGGCAGGCAAGATCGGCACCATCGTCATCCCGATCGTCACGAAGATGGCGGGCGTTTTTTTGGACGCCACGAAGTTCGTAATCGGCCACAAGGATGTGCTGGTGGCGCTCAGTGTCGTCGTCGGCGGGATCCTGTCTACGGCGATCGCCGTGTTCACCATCAACAAGATGGTGGCGTTCGGCAAGAGCTTCATGACCGCCACCGAGAACGTGGGCAAGCTCGTCTCGGGGATCCCGAAGCTGGTCACGGCGATCACCGGCCTCGGAGCGGATACCGAAGCGACCGGCGTGGAGATGGACACCACCGCGGGCAGCATCGACGCGGTGGGCGCTTCCGCTGACGGCGCCGCCGGGCAGATGGCGCTGTTCGGTGCGGCGGCTGACGAGACGGCTGTCAGTGTCGAAGCGCTCGGAGCGGCCGGTGACACCGCGGGCGGCGGCTTCGATGTGATGACCGTCGCGGCCTGGGCGCTTGATGCCGTGCCGGTGGTCGCGCTCGTGGTCGGGATCGCGGCTGCGATCGCCGCGCTCGTGGTCGGCATCTATGAGCTGGTCACGCACTGGAAGGAAGTCTGGGGTGCGATCGAGAGTGTTGTCAGTGATGTCGCCGGTGTCATCTCGGGTGCGTTCGACTCCGTGGTCGACGCGCTCTCGGGTGCCTTTGATACGATCGAGGGTGTCGCCACCGACGCGTTCGATTTCGTCAAGGACCACTGGGAGGTCTTCGCTGCGATCTTCCTCGGCCCGATCGGTGTTGTCATCGACCTGTTCACGACGTTCAAGGGGACGATCGAGCAGGTTTTCACTGACATCTTCGATTTTGTCAAGAACGTCTGGCAGTCGGTGTCAACAGCTACCACCACTGTTGTCAACGCAATCGGCACGTTCTTCTCGACACTGCCGGGCAAGATCCTCGGGTTCCTCAACACGATCCTGTCGAGCTTCCAGAGCATCTTCAACACGATCCGCAGCTTCCTCGACGGTGTTGTCAACACGATCGTCAGCTTCTTCGCACAGCTGCCAGGTAAGCTGCTCGGCTTCCTGACGCAGATCCTCGGTTACTACGAGAGCGTCTTCAATAACATCAAGAGCTTCATCGAGGGTGTCCTCAGCACGATCGCGGGCTTCTTCGGTGAGCTGCCGGGCAAGATCCTCGGGTTCCTGCAGAGCATCCTCTCCGACGTTCAGAACATCTGGAGTGAGATCAGCAGCGCCGCTGGCAACCTGATCAGCGGCGTCGTCTCGGACTTCGAGGCGTTGCCCGGCCAGATCCTCGCGGGCATCGGCGTGATCGTCAGCGACATCGCCGGCATCTGGACGCAGGTCACCTCTGGCGTCACCAGCACTATCTCGTCCATCGTGGGCGACTTCACCGGCTTGCCGGGACAGATCCTCAGCGCGCTCAGCAACATCGCCTCGGACTTCGAGACGATCGGCGAGGACATCATCAACGGGATCATCTCGGGGATTGGGAACGTTGCCGGCAGTGTCGGCAGCTCGCTGGTGAACGTCGTCAAGGGCGGTATCAGCGATGTGACGAGCTTCCTCGGGATCGGCTCGCCGTCGAAGAAGTTCGCATCCGATGTCGGCGAGCCGATCCCCGAGGGCATCGCCGCAGGCATCAACGCGACCACCAAGACCGCCAGCGGTGCGGTCGGGCAGATGGCGAGCGACATGATCTCCAGCGCCGCGGGCGTGTGGAGCGCGCAGGAGACGGCCGTCGCCCAGCAGCTCATGGGCGTCTTCCAGAAGGCCGGGTTGAGCGCGGCCGGCGCGGCGGGGATCGTCGGCAACCTGATGCAGGAAAGCTCGCTGAACCCGAGCATGAACGCGGGGCCGACACAGGGCGAAGGGCTCGCGTCGTGGACTTCCGCCTCGGGCGAGCTGGGACAGGTGCAGCTCGGCAACACGGCGGCGCAGGCGGCGCAGATCCTCTCCGAGCTGCCCCCGGCGCTCAAAGAGTTCCTGACGTCGACCACGAGCGCCTCGTCGGCGGCGCTGGCCTTCTCCAACCTGTTCGAGCGCGACGCCGGAACAGCGACGAACGCGACTGTATCGAGCCCCAACACCGACCCGAGCGCCAACCTTAACAACCGCGAGTCTTCGGCCGCGGCGGCGCTGGTGGCATTCGGGAATCAGGTCACCACCACGGGCACGAAGATCTCCGCCGCGAGCATCCCCGGAGCGAGCACGAGCACGGTGCCCGCGTCGATCAACGCGATGCTCGCGATGGCGAAGTCGCTGATCGGCTCACCGTACGCGACGGGCGAGCAGCACACGCTCTCCTACAACGAGACGGCCGCTCAGATCAAGCAGCTCGGCACGGACTGCTCGGGCATGGTGGACCGGATCCTCGAAGCCGGGGGCGTGCTCACCAACGCGACGAACACCGCCGGGCTGCCATCGACGCCGGGGATCGCGAAGGGTGCGGGCAGCGGCGCTAATCAGGTCAACGTCTTCGACCGTACGAGCGGCGACGCCCACGAGTTCATGGAGATCGTCAAGAACGGGGTCGCCAGCTGGTTCATGACCGGCGGGCAGACGGCCGTGAACCCAAGCTCGCGCACGACCCAGCTCACCGCGGCCCAGGCGCAGCAGGAGCTGAGCGGCGGCGGCTTCCAGGAGTACCACGTCACGCCACAGGCCCTGGGAGGCCCTGGGGGCGGCTCTGGCGCCGCTGGCATGGTCCCCTTGACGGCGGCGCAGGTCGCGTTGCAGAAGGTGCTGGACGGGCTCGCGAAGAGCTATACGACGATCTCCGCGGCGATCCCCAAGGAGCAGTCCACCTTCAAGGCGACCGCGGCCAAGGAAACGGCGTCCACCACCAACACGTCCTTCCTGGCGAGCATCGGGATCACCTACAGCGCCGCTCAGCAGGCGGCGACCAAGACGGAGATCTCCCAGCAGAAGCAGTCGCTCGACGCTCAGGTGACCGGGCAGAAGGCCCAGCTGGAGAACATCGTCGCTCAGTACGTCTCGCACCTCGGGACCCAGACGGCATCCCAGAAGGCCGCGATGAACGCTCAGACGGCCGCCGTGAACACCGGCTCCAAGCAGCTCAACTCGCTCGTCTCGGCGATCCACTCGGGCTCGCTCAAAACGCTGCAGTCGGCGCTGATCAGCGCGCACAATGCCGGGCTCTCGAAGATCGAGTCCACGCTCAACGTCGTCCACAACCAGGGCATGGCGGCGCTCGGCAAGTCCGTCGAGAGCTTGCACGGCAGCGCTCTGAGCACCCTGAACAAGGCGCTGACGAGCGTCCACGCGAGCAACCTGACCACGCTCACCAAGCAGCTGACCGCGAGCTACAGCGGCGGCGCGTCGATCCTGGCCAAGGGCGTCACGAGCGTCCACCAGAGCACGATGGCGGCGCTCGCCAAGGTGGTCGAAGGCCTGCACGGCGCGGCGCTCACCACGATCGAGAAGGAGCTGACCGCGACTCACAGCAGCGGGCTGGTGACCGTGGAGAAGTCCCTCACCGGCGTTCACGGCACGGCGATGGCCTCCCTGAGCACGCAGCTCGTCGCGGTCCACAAGGCGGCGATGGCGCAGGTGGCCGCCCAGAGCGCCGCGGCCGAGAAGCAGGCCGCGGCGAGCGCCGCCGCAGCTGCCGCAGCGACCGCCGCTGCCGCCAAGCAGGCGTCCGACGCTGCCGCCACCGCTGCCGCTCAAGCGGCTCAGGACGCCGCCACCGCAGCCGCTCAGGCCGCCGCGCAAGCCGACCAGGCTTCGGCCGACGCGATCAACAACGCCACGAAGGTGATGAGCGATCAGACGAAGGCGCAGACGGACGCCATCGCCGATCAGACGAAGATCTATCTCGACCAGCAGAAGAGCGTCACCGACAACGCCGCGGGGAGCACGGTATCTCTGGCACAGGCCGCGGCGGACGCCGCGCAGACGCAGCTCGATCAGGTGACGGCAGCCGCCAACCAGACGATCGACGCCGCTCAGATCGCCGTCGATCAGGCCGCGGGCGGCTCTCAGACGGCGCAGGCGCAGGCTGCCGCGGCGCTCGCGCAGGCGCAGGCGACGGCGGCGATCCAAGAGGCTCAGGCTCAGAGCGTGCTCGATGAGGCCAGCGCCGCCGCCAGCGCGCAGGGCAACTCGTCGAGCACGACCACGACGACCACGGGAGGTGATGTCTACATGACGATCAACGGCGCGGGCATGTCAGCGTCCGATCTGATGGCTGAGGTTGCCTGGAACTTGAAGATCGGCGCGCTGCCGATCGCCGCCGCGCCCGCGGTAGGTGCCTGATGAGCTTCCCGATCCTCAGCGCGGCTCCGACGCTGGAGTCCTATCAGCTGCAGTTCGGCGGCGTCACCTTCGGCGGCATTGACAAGACGAAGCCCACCTTTCTGCAGAGCCTTGTGCTCGATATGCCCAGCGTCTCCGCGGGGGACACGCAGCGAGCGCTCGATCAGGGTGAGCTGGCCGGGTTCGATGTGCTGCCCGGTCGCGACATCACGATCACCCAGCTGGTATCGAGCGGTTACTTCGCGACCGGCGCGCTGCCCACCACCGCGGCGGCGCAGGCGCTGGAGTCAAACATGCGCCTGCTCGGCAGTGTGCTCGGCCCCAGCGGCGCGATCGAGCAGCCGCTGTTCATTCAGCTGCCCTCCGGTTGCTATGCCGCCAACGCGCGCGCCCGCAAGCACAACTGCCCGTTTGACATCAACCGCGTGTTCGCCGGCGGCGTGATCGCGACCTCGCTGCTGCACGCGACCGATCCGCGCTTCTATGGCGTGCCGAGCCTCTCGGAGACGGTCGGGCTGCCCACCAGCGCGGGCGGTGCGCCGCTGCCGTTCGCGTTCGCGCTCGGGTTCGGCGCGGGCGGGCTCGGGGGTCTGGCGACGTGCGTCAACGCGGGCGGCTTCGAGACGCGGCCGCTGATCACCTTCACCGGCCCCTGCACGAACCCCTCGGTGTGCAACCTCTCGATCGCCGGAGCGCCCTACCTCTCATTCCAGATCACACTCAACGCAGGCGACACGCTCGTCGTGGACACCGACCTGCAGACCGTGATCTACACCACCGCGGGCACGACCACAGGCGTCTCGCGGCGCTCGGCGCTCAGCGCCTACTCGACGTGGTTCAACCTGCCGCCGGGCTCCAACACGATCGAGTTCAACACGAGCGACGCGGCGTGGGTGGCGGGCACGATGGAAGTCCAATGGGCTAATGCCTGGTTGACGCTCTGATGCCCAACCCGTTCACATATCCAGCGCTCAACCTGCTCACCGGCAAGGTGACGGCGGCGCTGCCCTACCAGGGAGTGAGCTTCGGCCAGTCGCTCAACCAGCCCGGACCGTGGACGGGGCAGATCTCGCTCAACGATCCGCGCGTGCAGGCCCTGGGCTGGGACCAGGCGAGCGCGCCGACGTCGAGCTGCACCTTCGTCGACTACAACGGAACGCTCGTCTGGGGAGGGATCAACTGGACGCGCTCCTATGACAGCGCCGATCCGATGAGAGCCTTGAAGGTGGGCGCCAGCGAGTTCGGCTCCTACTGGCAGCGCCGCGTGCAGTCCAAGGACTACGGGACGACCTTCGCCAGCGGCGAGGATCCCATGCTGATCGTGCAGCAGATCATCTCCGACGCCAACTCCAACAACGCGACCAACGCGACCAACACGCCGCTGCTGGGGATGGCCGGGATGACGCTCGTGCTCAACTCGCCCTACTCGCTCTCGGCGCCCTCCAACGGTTTCCAGGTCGCTCCGAGCTACCCCGGCACGAGCCTGCAGACGATCGACTCCATCGTCAGCCTGCTCTCGCAGATGGGCTACCAGGCCGGCTTTGACTACTCCTTCGACGTGGCCTACATCTACACGACCACGGGCGTCGGCGCGGCGGCGATCGTGACGAAGGTGCCGAGCGTGGTGATGAACCTCTGGTTCCCGCGCCAGGGGCAGACATTCGCTCAGAAGGGCCTGCAGATATTCACGATCAAGGACGGCAGCTACACCTACCCGGAGGATGGCTCTCAACAGGCCACGGGCGTCGCCGAGACGGGCTCGGGAACGGGTGGGATCTCGCCGGTGGCGATCTCTGCCGCGATCCCCGGCTACCCGCTCGTGGAGCGCACCTTCTCCCGGACCCAGATCACCGACCAGGCGACGCTCACCAACGTGGCCGAGGGCGATCTGGGCATCTTCTGCTACCCCGTCGTCACCCCCACCTTCAAGTTCAGGGTCACCCCGCCCAACGCCGCGGGCGTGATCCCGCCGACCGCGACGCTGCCCTTTGGGAGCTGGGGGCTCGGCGACGATCTGCTCATGACCATCGACCCCGTTTCCGGCGCCGGAGAGAACACGGACCCGCGCTTCCCGAACGGCATGAGCTTCGAGTGGAGGATCATCGGCTGGACCTGCCAGGTGGCCGACTCGGGCGCCGCGACCGTGACGCTCGACCTCGGGATCCCGCCGCTGCAGACCGTGCCGCCCCCGGCCCCGCCGCTCTAGCCATGCCCAACAACCCGGATCCCGCGCGGCTCGCGTTCGCAACAGCGCTGGCGGCGCTCGACCAGCGCATCAGCTCGCTCGAAGTGCTGGCACGGATGCAGGTGCCCAACGCCCTGCCGGCGATCGACTATGGCGTCGGGTTCTCGATGAGCTTCAACCAGTTCGCCAACGGCATCGACCCGTTCACCGGCACGGTATGGACGCTGCTGAACCCCTCCGAGTCAGAGGGGGTCGACCTGCGCACGGGGCAGACATTGCTGTCGTTGGTGTTCAACGTCTACTGCACGCTCAATCCCTGGCCGGCGGGGGGACTGCAGGCGCAGCTCTATCAGACGTTCAACGATCTCAGCTTCGCAGCGCTCGGGGCCGCCATGCAGGCTGTGCCCGGAGGCGTCGCGGGAGGCTCGGGCGCGATCTACACGGTGTGCCTGACGCAGGTGCTGGGCGTCGCGGCGCAGGAAAATGTCCAGATCACACCCCTGTTCTACACACCCGGCACGAGCGTGCCCAACTCCGTGCTCGGCTGGCAGGATCAGATCCAGCTTACGACGATCGAGCTGAGCACCAGTGCCTAACAACTCCGATCCGGCGCGGCTCGCGTTCGCAACGCTGCTGGCGACGCTCGATCAGCGCATCGGCGCGCTGGAGACCTACGTGCGCGCGCACCTGCCGCTCGTGACCAGTGTGCTGGGATCCGGCACGGTCTACAACGCGGGCGCGTCGATGACGCCGATCGCCGACGCGCTGATCACGAAGACCTTCCGTGGCGGCTCGGCGCTGATCATCTATGAGATCGACGTCTACTACACCGGCTCGACGTGGCCCGCGAACGGCCTGGCCCTGCAGGCGCAGTTCACACCCGCGGGTGGTTCGATGGTCGAGCCGGGCTTCCAGATGTACGCGGTCGCGGGCGGCTCGCCGGGAGGCTCCAGCGACCTCTACGCTGGCTCGGTGATGCAGATGGTCACGCTCCCCGCGGGCAAGGCCGGCTCCAAGCTGCAGATGGCCTGGCAGTGCAACGCCGCGGCGAACACGGTGGTCAGCCCGACCGGGCAGCGCAACCTCATCCTGATCGAGCTTTAGGAGAGACATGGAGCAACTACCCACAGCGATCCTCGGCGGCAGCGCGCGGCGCTTCTCGGACTGCACGCGAGCGCTGAACGTCGCCGGCTTCGAGCCCGTAGCGCGCAAGCGCAAGCTGGATCCGAAGATCAACGACCTCGACGAACGCGAAGACGAGCTATTCGTGGAGGTGCCGATCCCGGCTGACGAGGGTGCGTTCGAGCGCATCCAGGAGATCGCCGCGGGGGCCGAGTACCGGATGCGCCTCTACCTCTCAGGTCCGCCCCCCGCGCCGCCCGAGCCTTCGATCGAGGATCGTCTGGCGGCGATCGAAACCCACCTGGCCGCGATTGCGAGGATGCGCCGATGACCCTGACCACACCGCCGTACGTCGTCGAAGCGTCCGGCGTGCTACACCCCGCGAGCATCTTCCGCCAGGCGCTCGCCTCGATCCTCGCTCCCGGCGGCGGCACGATCGCCCAGAATGACCTGCAGGTGAGCGCGCTCGCGGTGCCGGGGATGATGGTCAACATCGGCCCCGGCCGGATCTGGTGGCCGTGCCGCGGCACGCTCGTGGCGCCGCCGGTGGGCGCCGCCTATTCGCCGCTCGGGCAGTACTACGCCGAGAACGACGCCACCACCAGCGTCGGCGTCAGCGCCGCTCCGGCCTCGGGGTCGGGCCTCGGGCGCATCGACACCGTGTACTTCCAGGTCGACGATGCCTCCAGCGGCGCACCTGACGGCGGTGGCGGCGCTCAGTTCGGCGTGGCCACCGGAACGCCCAGCTCCAGCGTCACGGCGCTCACGACGGCGCAGATCAACTCCTACGCGGCGACGCTCGGCGGCTCGCTGGCGACGTCGGTCTGTGTCCCGCTCGCGCACATTCTCGTGCTGGCGGGCGTGACCGCGATCACCTCGGCGATGATCTGCACGGCGGACCCGACGTCCGGCGTGCCCTACATGCCCCAGACGGAGCTGGGGATCCAGGCGGCCGGCACGCCTCCAGTCGGATCGGTGATCCAGTCGCTGGCCTCCACCGATCAGGTTTCGGACACCGCGGCCTGGCTGATCATGGACGGCCGCTCGCTCGCGGTCGCCAGCTATCCGGCGCTGTTCGCGGTCCTCGGCTACTCCCAGGGCGGCTCGGGCGCGAACTTCAACATCCCCAACGCCGCGGGGCTGGCGCTCGTACAGAAGGACCCCTCGGGTGTGAACCTACCGACCAACAGGCCCGCGTTGCTGTCGAAGTTCGGTGGCGAGACGGTCACGCTCACGGCCAGCCAATCGGGCGTCAACGGCAACGGTGGCACGAACACCGGCTATGCGCAGTTCTCCAGCGGGTCCACTGGGACGACAGCCGCGGCGATCACCAGCTCAAACGGTGTGAGCATGACCTCGACGAGCGATGCCCAGCACACTCACAGCGACAACATCTCCTTCGGTGACAACGGCCATAGCCACGGCGCTGCCGCCGATACCAACTTCGTCGAGAGCCAGTCGGGGATCAGCACCCGAACCGCGACCGGCGTCACCGGCTCAGGCATCCTGATGGCGAGCAACGGCCCCTTCGCGACCAGCCCCGGGACGGCAACTGCCTACGCCAGCCTCGGGCGCTCTGGCGGTATCTATAATTCGACCGGCGGCGCCCTGAACCACTATCACTCCGTCTGGGACAGCGGGCATAATCACTCTGTCAGCGACACCGGCCACGGGCACTCGCTGGCGGCTCGTAACGCCGACGCCGCTCACAGCAACGTGCAGCCCGCACTGGCGGTCAACCATCTGGTTCGTGCGCTGTGAAGCAGAAGCTCTGGTGGTGGTGGTGGCTGGCTGGAGCTTCGCTGCTCTCGTTGTTCTGGGCCTTCGGAATCCATATCGACAGCTTCCTGCGGGGGTTCGTCTCCAACCAGATCTTCCTCAACCTCCCGACCGAGAGCTTGTGCTTTGTCGCGATCATGGCCGGCATGCGCATCTGGCTGCCGCCGCGGAGCTTCTGGCGCTGGCCGTGGTGCCTGTTGGCCACCGCGGTGCTCTTCTCCTACGCCAACGGCATCATGGCCACCAACTATCAGGCGCTGTTTGGTGTCCAGATCCCATTGCCCAGCTGGGCGGATGTGCCCAGCGTGCTCACGTACCTCTGCTTCGCCGCGGCGCTGATCATCTTCAACTGTCAGTACGAGCCCAGGGGATCATCCGGGCCGATCATCGACGGATGCGTGATGGGGATTGCGGTGATCGCGCTCGCGCTGATCATGGCGCCCACGCCGATGGGCGTAGGCAGTAACTTCGCCATCATCTACCCGGCCGCCGACATCGTGTTGCTGGGGCTGCTCGCGCGGTTGGCCATCGCGCAGGATCGCGTCAACATCGCGGGGGTGCTGCTTTCCCTGGGCTTCATGTGCTGGATTGCCGGCGACATCTATTCCGGCTACCAGCAGCTGTCCTCCGCGGGCGTGCCGTTCAGCCTGAGCGATCAGACGTACTCGTTCTCGTTCATCTTCTTCGGGGCGGCGGCGCTGCATCCGGAGATGGCCGCCATCTCCGATCGAGCGATCAGGTTGCGCGACCTGAGGTGGCCGACGCCGGTGCGTGCGATCGTCTTCTCGACAATCCTGCTGGCGCCTCTGTTGCTGCTCGCCGGGGCGCTGCGGATCTGGGTCCCGTGGGTCTACGGCATGTCGGCGATCGAGATTTACGTGTTCGTGAGACTGTGAATGACTCCACTCGACAAGTCCAGCCTGCGCTTCGCAATCGCGACCATCGTCACCATCCTGTGGGTGGTCGGATATCTGATCGCATTGCTCACGAGCAACTATTCGGGCACCGTCGCGGCGACCCCGGTGATGCTCTTCGCCGCGGCATACATGTTCACTGGGGGCTCCACCATCAAACGATTCGAAGGTGACAACGATGATCGACCGTCAAGTGGCGATGGCGAGGCTGGTGACCCTATTGTTGGTGATCGGAGTCGTGCTGGCGGTGACCGTGTTCATCCTCGCGGAGAGGGTCGAGTCCAACACTGTCAGGCTGGAGAGGCTGGACCAGATGGCCCAGCAAAACAGCCAGAAAACCCACGCCCTGCTCCTGGACATTCAAAGTGAGCTGAAAGGTAAGCCATGAGTTTTGGTGAAGAAGGCCAGCCGGGGCAGCCGGGGGAGCCCGGCGCGCTCGGCGGCGGGACCGGCGGCACGGGAGGCCAGGGAGGTGCCGGCGGCCGTTCGCGCTACCAGGGCGCGGCGCTCGTGCTGGTGGTCCTCGTGGCGCTCGCGCTCAGCATCGGCACGCTGGTGCTCCTGCGTAGCGTCCAGGCGAACACCAAGCACATCGCGGCCAACCAGAGGGCGATCGAGGACGCCGACTACCGCATCTGCTTCCGGCAGATGGTTGTTGCGCGGGGACCTCGATCAGAACATCCTCGACGACACCGACCGCGAAGAGTACGCCGGTCGGGCGCTGCCGCTCTACAACTGCGTCCCGAACCTGGACGGCGGCGCGGCCACACCCCTAACGGCAGCACAGACGAAGGTCTTCGAGCACTTCATCCTGACGGCTCGCGACCCGGACTCCTACAAGTATCCGCCGGGCTCCTGAGCACGTAGGCTTTAGCGCACCATCCCACAAAAGGACCATCTTGCATCCGTTTCTCACAGGCGCCGAGGTTGAGTTCTTCGACGCGATCGACGTCTACTCGATCCCCGCCAACACCGAAGCCGCGGCCACCTACTGCGACCTGGCCTACGCCGCATCCTGGGGCCATCTGTGCGCCCGCTTCCCGCACCTGCTCGCGATCGGCCGCCTGGTCTCGATCGCGGCGCTGCCGAGCACGCGAGCGCGCATCCTCGACATCGAAGAGGGCAACCCCGGCACCCCGGACGACATCGTGGAGTTCGTCAAGGACGGGCTCGCGCACGGCATCTACCGACCAGGGCCGTACGGTAACGGCCCGGTGATCGTCGAGTGCCGCGCGCGGCTCGTGGCGGCTGGCCTGCACCCCGGTCAGTTCAGCTGCTGGTTGGCCGACTGGGATGGCAACAGCGCGATCCCCGCGGGCTGCGCGGCCAAGCAGATCCGCGACGCTGGCCCCTATGACATCGACTACGCGACGGCGGACTTCTTCCCGGCGTTGCCCGCGCCCGCCAACGCGCGCGGCGTGGCGAAGTTCTCCGGCGAGGTCGACCTGCTGACCGGCCACTGGACGATCAAGGGCGAGCCCGGCGACTTCACCCCCGGCTCGGCGCCCAAGCTCTGGGAGGCCAAGCTCTCGCTCAACAACAAGGACGGCGCCTGGGGCGTCGCCTCGGAGCCTGCCGGTAAGTGAGCGCACGCCATCGACACCTGCCCGCCGTCGTCCGGATCAGCCCGCTCGCGATCAAGCGGGATCTCGCGGCCGTCGAAGGCTTCAACGCCAAGGCCGCGATCCTGCTGACCGGGCTCGTGGGAACCATGTGGGCGTTCTGGGCATTCAACGGGATCGCACTCGTCAGCGCCCCGTCCGCGATCAGCGCGGGCAAGCCGGTCATCCTGATCAACTGGGTCAGCTCGAACTGGCTCCAGCTGATCCTGCTCCCGGCACTGCTCGTCGGCCAGCGGCTGCAGGGCCGTGTCGCCGAAGAGCACGCCGATCGCATGTTCGCTGACACTGAGCAGATCCTCGATCGCGTTGACGAGAACACGGACGGCGGGATCAAGGCCGTGATCGACCGTATCGACCTGCTTGAAGCTCATCTGAAAGGAACCGCATGACCCCCATCCGCCAGCCCATCCCCGAGACGATCGTCGCGGGCAAGCGCCTCGGGCGCCACGTCTACCGCGACCCGTACTGGGACAGCTACCCACCCGAAACGGCCGCCCAGATCGTCTCCGTCACGCACCAGGGCGGCGGCCTGCCGCTCAACCAGGGCGACGTCGGGTCATGCAGCGCGGAGGCGCTGTGCGGCGCGCTGAACACGATGCCCCATTGGGCGCCGGGGCGCCGCACGCTCGGGCAATCGCAGGCCTACGGGCTCTACAGCGTCGAGACGCAGCTGGAGGACCCCGGCAACGGCTGGCCCCCCAATGACATCGGAGGCTCCGGGCAGGAGGTCTGCATCGCCGGCAAGCAGGTCAAGTGGCTCGACGGCTTCCAGGTCGCAAACGGCGTCCAGCAGGCCCTCGCGGCGCTCGTGATCCGACCCGTGATCACCGGCGTCAACTGGTACACGAGCTTCGATACGCCCGACGACAACGGGCTCGTGGCGATCACGCCGGACGCCACGATCCGCGGCGGGCATGAGATCGTCGCCATCGGCATCGACGCGATAAAGGAGCTGGTCTGGTTCGCCAACTCCTGGGGCGACTGGGGCGTGGCCTACGGCTCGCTGAGCACCGGCTGCTTCTCGATGGGCTGGAACACCTGGGAGGCGCTGCTACAGCAGGGAGGCGACGCCACAATCCCGCGCACGGCGCTAGGGTGGGAGGCACCGGCATGAGCCGCCAGCACTTCACATCCCAGGAGGTCACGATCGGCAGCGTCGCGGTCGCAGTCGTGGGCCTGCTCGTGGCGCTCGTGCCGAGCCTCAAACAGCAGACGAGCAACCTGATCGTGCTCGTCACCGCGGTGCTCGTCGCGGTGCTGCCGCTCGCCAACGCGATCATCGCTCACGCGAGCATCCGCGCGGGCACGATCATCCCCGGCGAGCTGCACGAGATCTCCGGGGAGCTCTCGCAGAGCCCCCCACCTGTCTCAATCCACCTAACGCCCTCTGCCGGCCTGTCCGCGCAGGACATCGTTCACATCGCCCGCGAGCTACAGGGGCCTCAGGCGGGCTCCAGCGAGCCCACAGCCCCTTTTTCTCAGGGGGACGCGGAACCAACTCCGGGGGTCTAATGTCCATGTCACCCACCGACTCGCATGCCATCTGGCAGGCGATCGACAACCTATCGCGAAGGATGGTCCAAATGGAAGGTTCTCTCCAAGGCCAGATTGACAGCCTCACCGCCGAGCTTGGCATCGTAGGCACGGATCTTGGGACGCTCTCGACGACGCTCTCGGGCGTCGCCAGCGACATCGCGACCGTGCAGACCACGCTGCAGACTCTGATCAACAGCCTCGCCGCTGGTGACCAGACCGCTGACCTGACCGCGCTGCAGGCCGCAGCCGACGCACTCGATCCGGCCGTCGAGGCGATCGAGTCGGCCGCACAGACGGCGGACGCCGCGGTCAGGACGCTCGGCAATCTGGCGCCCACCCCGGCGCCCGCCCCGACTCCGGCCCCCGCCTCCGAGGTGGGTCCTGAGAGCCCTTCGAGCAACGCGGTGCGCTAGCCTCGCCGCAGAGCTTCTCATTGCCAAGAGCAAGGGCCAGAGGCAGAGAGCCTGCCGGCCCCGAACATGAAGAAGGCCCCGAGCCGGTCAAGCTCGGGGCCTTCGTTCGTTCTAGGGGTGGTGGGTGGTGTTACGCGATGCGGACCTTAGCGATGTCCCAAGCCACGTAGGAGTCGGGGTCATGGCGGATGTAGCCGGCGCGCGAGTAGAAATAGACGCGCAGAGTGTAGGTGCCGTTGGGCGCTCCGAGGCCCCAGGTGCCGTCGTAGGAGCCCGGCCCGTAGCTCGTGGGGAACGCGATGCAGTCGTAGGCGTCGCCCACGACGAGGCCGGTGCGAATGTTGTTGAGCGTGGCAATGACCATCATCGGCGCGTCGGTGGAGTGCGAGACCCAGCTGAAGCGCACGCCGCCCTCGCTGGTGGCGGTGGACGGGATGTGGCCGACGACCTGCGTGTTGATGGAATCCGAGCGGGACTGGAACCGGGGGGCGACGCTGACGACGCCGATGCCCTGGCCGTGGCTGGGATGAGGGGTTCGAGCGATGGCCGAGGCGCAGCCCGTGAGGGCGACGCTGGCGATGAGGGTGGGGATGAGCTTTTTCATGATGGAGAGGATGTAGCGCCTGACGTCGGGAAAACCTGGCGCCAGGCGCTGAACTATCCGTTCGGCTAGGTGCGGGGCTTCTGCTCGCCGCTGATCGCGGGCAGGGCGCCGCCGTTGTACTGGAACTTCACGATCGCCTCGCCCTTGCGGTAGGCGTTCCACGCACGAATCGCGAACGACAGGAACGGCGCCTGCCCCAACTCGCGCGTGCGGCGCTGGGAGATGACGCGGTTACGCAGCACCAGCCGCGGATCGCCGGCGCTCAGCCCCTGGCCGCTGGAGACGCCCCGCACGAACTCGACGGTCATCGGCCCGTCGATCACGAGCAGGTGGCAGAGCAGAACGCCGAACATCGCCAGCGGGAAGTTCGGGATCGACTTGCGCGTGGCGAGCGCCAGCTCGACTGCCTGGTGGATCTCGGGGTGCGCCTCGATGTGCGTGTTGATGTCGTCCATCTCGACGGTCATGCGGCCGGTCAGCGGCGAGCCCGTCGTCTCCCACAGCAGCCCCAGGCGCGCGACGGCCGCGAGCGCCTTGGGATTGGGCGCTCCCGCGATCTGCAGCTGATCGCGGATCTGGCGCCGGATGCCGCTGTCGCCGACGTTCTGAGAGGCGGCCGGCAGCCCTGAGACGAACAGCACAGGGGCGGAGATCCCGGTCTGGACGATCGCCCAGAGACGATGCTGGCCGTTGAGCAGCGTCCCGTCGTCGCTGATTGCGACAGCATCCCAGGTCAGATGCCAGTGCCCGGTGCTCAGCAGCTTCTCGAAGCGCTGGAGCCCCGTGCGCTTGAACGCTCGGTTGTGGGTGTTGCGGTCGAGCAGGCCGAGCGCTCGCTCGGGCGTCATCGTCACGATGGACGCTTCGACATGTACGTCGTCGAGAGGTGGTGTGGTGGTGGGTATAGCCATGCCCACCAATATATCACATACGCAACACGAGTATCGGGACCAAATGGAGCAAAACCGCCCGAGCGGCGATGCTCACGCTCGCCCAGAATCTGCAACCCGGGTTGCATTTATCACGCCGCCCGAGCGGCGACTTGTCCACTCGGGTGGAGAGGTTGACCATCGAGGCCCTGGCTGAACGGGAGCCATCGCCTGCGCTAGGCTGGTGGCGACCATGCCTTCCCTCCCTGATCTGCCCTCGCGCACCAGAGCGGCGGGGCTTTTTCGTGGGCGAAGCGGCCCTAGAACGAAACAAGCCGCCCGGAGCGAGCGGCTTGCTAAGGTTCCTAGCGGCAAACAAAAGAACGGAGCCAGCATAACAGATCCTCTGAGAAGTTGAATGCAGGCAGCGCAGTAGGGGGACCAATCCGGCCCAGCCCTACCATGCGGGGATGCCCACCTGGCCGCCATCTGCGTCGGGGGTGGGGGATCGAATCCCTGGACAGCTCGGGTGAGCGTCCGGAGCACTCGCGTGGGTTTCAGACGGCCGTAGTGGATTGGTTGTCCCTCACCACCGGTAGCCGGACATCGAATGCTGAGCCGGCTAGGGCGAGTAGCTGAGGGGAGCGTGTACCACGGAGCATGATCGTGGAACGTGCGGTGGCCCATCGGTCCGCAAGGATCTCAGCGACCGGTCTTTGTGCTAGGCGACGTACAGGTCCTAGAAAGCGAGACCAGTCCGCATAGGGCTGGTCTCAGGCTGGAACAAAGGCATCAGGGTAGATACGTCTACAGCAGACCTCGCGCGCGTAAGGCCCCTACTACCAACTCCTAACTATCTGTAAGCTCCTAACCATGTCCGAACCGCTGAGACCTGGCTGGTGGTGGACGTACACGCGCTTCCCACAGCCCTGCAGCAACTGCGACCGCTGGATTCCCAAGGGCAACCAGCTCGCCTACAGGCATACGAAGGGCGAGCACACGGTGCTGTGCGTGCGCTGTGTGGAGGTCGCTGGGCTCGTCCCGCAGATGTCGAAACGAGCCCAGCAGGCCCAGCAGCTCAGCTTGCTCTGACGAGCCGAGCCGTCAGCGTCTGCGCCAGCTCGGTCAGCGCCGAGTACTGCACCCGCTCACAGCGCGCGAGCTGTTGAGCTTCGCTCGCCGCGTGCTCTGCGTCCATCGCCACGAACGCGGCGACGCTCGCGTCTGCCATCAGCGCCTTGACCAGCTCAGCGCGCTCCTGCGCCGTTCTGGCGAGCAGATTGCGCTTGCAGGCATCCAGGCTCTCCATCGCCGCTCCGTGGTCGCGTAGGCGCCCACCGAACGCTCTGATGGCCAAGAGCGCGCCGTCGACCGAGCCGTACTTCGAGTAGCAGGTCATGTGTACGCGGACGCTGACGCCGGGCACGCGCACGCCGGCCGGAAAGCGCTCGGCGGTGACGCGCATCGCCAGCAGCCAGCTCAGACTCGGAGCGCCCTCGCGCTCTACCAGCTCGGTCAGGCGTGCGGCGCCCTCGTTGGCCACGAGCCAGTCGGCTAGCTCCCACTTCGCGGCTACGGCGGACTTGGCGATCAGCGCGTCGAATTGGGCGGGGAGCTGCGAGGCGGGGGTGACGTGAATGATGGGGAACATCGGAACCTTCTCTCTGGGTTGGGGGTGTAAAAGCACCGTAGCCCCGGCGCTTTCGCTGACCGGGGCTACGGACCTGCGCTGGACGTATGTACGAGCTACTCGGTGTTGCCGCCGCGCCCGCTCGCGAGGTCTGAGCCCCAGCGTTCCTTGCGCATCATCGAGAGCATCGCGGCGACGTGCCCCATCCCCAGCCCCGGCCCCTCCGGCTCGGGCTTGGTGAGCGCGTCGATGAACGCCTTGTCGTACTCGGCCGCGTCGGCTACGGCGATGATGTCCACGGCCATCTGGCGGGCATCGTCCGTCGACATCTCGGTGCCCATGTCTCCCCAGCTGACGCGGACCCTCGGGGTGCCGTCCTGGTGGCTGAGTATCGACTCCCACCAGATGCCGTCGCCTGTCCGGAGCTGCTGGCTGAGCAGGTATTCGAGCTTCTTGACCTCTCGCTCCAACTCGGCGATGCGGCGCTCTGAGGCGCTCATCGGGTCAGCCTGCTCTCGAAGGCGTCGATGAGCCTCATCGCGATGGCGTCGTCGTTCTCCCGGCCGAGCGCGAGCACGAGCAGCGGCAAGTCGTTCTCCAGGTCGAGGTCGACGAGCGAGTCGCCTTCGAGCAGCAGCTCGCGGAAGATCACCGCCATCGCGTACAGCTCGTCGGGCGGGTACTGCTCGGAGAGCGCGATGCCGGCGCGCAGGCTCTGCCTGGTCAGCTGCCGCAGCCAGTCGAGCGTGGCGTGGGAGACGTGCTGGGGCTTGGGTGTGGGTTGGGTTTTCACTGCTGTCCTTTGGGTTGTTGGTTCCAGCAGGGACGCCCGCTGGTTGGGTTTGACCACATCAGCGCGCCGCGGGTGAAGGCGGCGGCGATGTTGGTCAAGGTCTTGGAGGCGCCTCCCTGGTAGAGGCGCGGGTGGACGCGGTTCCTTACGCGCTTCTCGCCGATGGAGAGCAGCCCCGCGACGAAGGCGTCCTGAGCGATGTCGTCGTTGAGCAGCGACATCTCGCTCTCGATGCTCGTGACGAAGTGCGCGATGGTCTCGGTGTGCTGGGTCGCGTGGGTCACGCGGTCGAGTTCCTTGGTCAGCCGGATGATGTTCTGGACGTGAATCCATTCCTGGCGCGTGAGCACCGGGTTGGCGGCGGCGACCTGGCTGTCGCGACGGTCCACCGGGCGGGGCGCCTGGCCGGTACCGCGGGTGTTTCCGAGGACTGCGTTGAAGGGGTCGGTCTGTGGCATGATGTGGGCGAGTGATGGGTGTGGGTCAGGGCGAGTGGTGCGTTGCTCTAGATATAGGGCAATTTCACCGCTCGCCTTGGGAGACGTCCTCGATTAGACGGATGTTCTAGACGGGGGCGCCCACGCGGCGCAGGCTCGCCCGGAGGTTCGCCACCGCCCGCGGGTCGCTCGGGGTTGTCGAGATGGACACGCGCTTGTTGCGTCGCTT
>Ga0187887_10000290_pt1 | contig 51203 bp, 38 predicted proteins | sample June2016WEW_7_10_FD_132977 | JGI IMG/M metagenome (GOLD analysis project Ga0187887, IMG submission 132977) | Peatland microbial communities from SPRUCE experiment site at the Marcell Experimental Forest, Minnesota, USA - June2016WEW_7_10 | ecosystem: Environmental > Terrestrial > Soil >... | reverse complement strand
GCCCGGCAGGATGCCGAAACCTTTATCCAGGAACTGGCCGAGCACGGCATCATGCACGTATCCGATCGGCCCATCACCGCCGAACCACCCCGTCAGGAGCCCACATGAACGTCTTAATGGAAGAGATGAACCGCCGGGCGCTCGCGTTGGGCATCCCTCTGGGCGCACAGTTGGACGTCACCTACCGGTGCAACGAACGCTGCGTACACTGCTATCTCGACCACGACGATCACGGCGAGATGACCACCGCCGAGATGAAAAACGTGCTCGACCAACTGGCCGATTCCGGCACGCTCTTCCTCACTTTGAGCGGCGGCGAAGTCTTCATGCGCATGGATTTCTTCGAGATCCTGCGATACGCGCGCGAGCTTTCGTTTTGCATCAAGATCAAGACCAACGCCTTCATGATCCGCGAAAAGGAAGCCGACCTCCTGCGCGACATGGACGTGAGCTCCGTGCAGGTCAGCATCTATTCCCACCGCCCCGAGATACACGACGCCATCACTTTGCTCCCGCGGTCGCTCGAGCGCTCTATCAAAGGCATTCGGCTGCTGCAGCAGCGCGGCGTGAAAGTCATCATCGCCAACGTGCTGATGCGCCAGAATATCGCCGATTACGAAGGCGTCCGGCAGTTGGCCAAGTCTCTCGGCGTCGAGTCCACCATCGACCCGACGATCACTCCAAAAATGGATGGCGACCGCTCCCTCCTGGACATGGGCATCGGCGGCAAAGAACTGCGCGACGTGATGCGCAACGCCGACCTGGTGGGCAACGTGGACGAATTCTGCGCTACCCCGCCGCCCGTGAGCGATGAAGATCTCGATACGGTCCCCTGCAGTGCGAGTCATACGTATTGCTACATCTCGCCTTATGGCGACGTGTTCCCGTGCGTGCAGTTCCCGTTGCCCACCGGCAACGTTCGCCAGCAGAAGTTCCTGGATATCTGGCGCTACTCGCCGCAGATGAACGACGTGCGTTCCATTCGCCCGCGCGAGTTGCCGGTCTGCTCCACCTGTTCCCACATCGGGACCTGCACGCGCTGCCCCGGCCTGGCCTACATGCAAGGCGACATGCGCGGACCCTCCGTGCAGGACTGCGAGAAATCCTACGCGCGCACCGGCATCCCTTCGGCTAACATGAAGCTGCGCTTCACCGCGACGGACGGGCACCCAGTTGAGCATCCGGCCCACCTGATCCAGATCGCATGCTAGGCAAGCAAAGTGGGGCAGGCACTCTGCCTGCGGCGGCCTCGCAGGCCGCGCCCCAAATCCGCAGCGCCCTCCTGTTCACCGCCGAGCTCCTGCGCCTGCTAGACCTCTTCGATCGCCACTCCATCGCCGCCCTGCCCTTCAAAGGCCCGGTGTTGGCCGACATGCTATACGGCGATATCGCCGCGCGGGACTACCGCGATCTCGACATCCTGCTGCCGAAGCGGGATATCGCAAAGGCCATCGCCGCGCTGTTGGCCGCGGGCTACACCACCGATCTACCTTCCAATCCCCGGCAACGGAAAGCTTATCTCCGCGCGCGCTACGAAATCCATTTCACATCCCCCGGTGGAGCGATTCCCATCGAGATCCATCAGTCGTTTTTGCCGCCCGCGTATGGCTTCTCCCTGGCGCCACGCTTCGAGCGCCGGCTTTTCTTCGGCCGCGAGATCCCCGCGCTGCATCCCGCGGATCTGCTCCTGTTGCTGTGCGCCCATGGAGCCAAACACGCCTGGTCGGAGCCGGCTCTCATCCGCGATGCGGCTCGCCTCCTGGAAGTGTCGGCGGGCCTGATTCGTTGGCCCGATCTGCTGCGCGACGCCGCGGCCATCGGCGCACGGCGCCTGCTCCTGCTCGGCGTCTACCTGGCCGCCCAACACCACGCGCCCGTCCCCGCCGAAATCCTGTGCCACGCGCAGCACGATAAAGCAGTCGTCCACCTCGCTGGCCGCATCCCGTTCCGAGACCCGGAGAATCCCCGATTCTTTCTCCAAGCCCGCGAGCGTCTCCGCGACAAGCTCGCCTCCTGCGCGCGTCTGGCCCTCACGCCTAACGAGGAGGATTATGCGTTTCTCCCCCTGCCCCGCATACTTTCCCCGCTTTATTATCCGCTGCACGCCGTTCGTGTAGCGGGCAAGTACGGCCTCGGCCTGTAGCATCACGCGCCGGCGCCCTCGCTCCCGTTTCTGTGTTCCATGTCACTTTCGTGCGGAGCGTTGTCTAATTGTGGTACCGGTACCGTACCTGACCGAACTACGGTATATCTCATCTGTTCCGGGGTATAATCGATCCTTGTCCAGGATCAATCGACGGAAATCCTGGCAGAGACGATCCGAGTCGATCTTCCCACTCACGGAGACGAAATCATGACATTACGAACGACCTTGCCCTTCGCCATCGCACTCACCGCGGTTTTTAGTTTTGCAGCCTCGGATAAACCGGCTCCCGAAGCCACGGGTTCCCTTATCATCTACACCGCTACCGGGACGTTCGCGTCGCCTGCTACCAGCGGGGCGGACACCTTGAAACTGGCTGGAGAGCCATTCAGTGTGACCATCCCGGCCCCCGCGGTTTCGCAGCCGTATGAACACGGTCCGAACTGGGCGGCGTTCAACAAACTGAAACTGAACGGCACGGTCCACTCCGGATTGCTCGGCGCGACGCCCGTAACGATCACCAGCACCCAGGCGACCATTATCCAGGCCTTCGATCCCGAGGTGTATGACTCCTTCACCATGGAGGCTCCCATTAAAGTAGTCGGAATCAGCCTGGACATCGATGCGGTCATCATCATGCCGTTTGGGACGTTCCCCAATCCCCTCCTGCATCCGTTTCCGACGCCCATCACCCTGGCTCCCGCCAATGCCACGATGAGCTATGCGGACGGCACTGCCACCACGGTGCTGGCCATCGCCTCCGGTACCTTGACCGCTACGCTGCAAGGCGGCACCCAATAAACGTGGGGCGGCGCCATGCGCCGCTCCGGCGCGGGGCTAAAGCCCCGCGCGAGCCGGCTGAAAGCCGGCTGCGGGCAGAATTGCCCGCCCTCCACAGGCTGAAGCCTATGCCACCAAGCCGGGCAAAAGGCCAATCTCAAGGGGCGGCGCCCTGCGCCGCCCACACCCTCCCCACCTCGAGCGGACTTTGACCGGTTGCGCAAATGGCGCAGCCTGATATCATAGACGCTCTGTGAAAGCCTCCCTCCTTCGGCGTCTCTCATTCCTGGCCGTGCCCGCTGGACTTCTTCTGGCGATTGCCGGAAACGCGGCTCACGCGCAGCCGCCCGAGCGCTTCTCCCCCGGCAAGATGGACACGTTCCTCTACGGCGCCGCATTCTACGAGGAATACATGCCGGAGGACCGCCTGGACCGGGACGTCCAGTTGATGCAGCAGGCCGGCATCGGCGTGGTGCGCGTCGGCGAATCCACCTGGAGCCTTTGGGAGCCCCAGGATGGCCGGTTCGAGTTTGCCTGGATGGATCGCATCGTCGAGCGTCTGGCGCGCGCGCATATCCGCGTCATCATGGGCACGCCCACCTACTCGATTCCGCCGTGGATGTTCAAGGCCCATCCTGAGATTCTGGCGACCCGCCTGGACGGCCAAAGAGCCACCTATGGTATCCGCCAGAACATGGACATTACCAACCCGGACTTTCTGCGCTACGCCGAGCGGGTGATCCGCCGGATTGCCGAACACTATCGGGACAATCGCGCCATCGTCGGATACCAGATCGACAATGAGACGACTTCCTACGGCACCGCTGGCCCCAACGTGCAAGCCGGATTTGTGCGCTACTTGCAGGAGAAGTTCGCCACGGTAGACCGCTTGAACCGGATCTGGGGACTGGTGTATTGGGGCCAGAGCCTGTATGACTGGTCCGAGGTTCCGCCGCGCAACGGGATTCTGAATCCCGGATGGAAACTGGAATGGGATCGCTACCAGGATTCGCTGACCACCCGCTACCTGGCCTGGCAGGCCGCCCTGGTGCGCGAATACCTCCGCCCCGATCAGTTCGTGATGCAGGATTTCGGCGGCGCTACCCGGTCCGACATTAACGAATACGCTATCGCGCAGAGCCTGGATATCGTGGGCATGAACCCCTACCATACGACCCAGGACCTTTACGACGGCGAAGGCTCCAGTTACGGCGGAGATTTCGCGCGGTCGCTGAAGGGCGCCAACTACCTGGTGACTGAAATCAACGCCCAGACCATCGGCTGGGATTCGCGGTCGCAATATCCGCCCTACGACGGCCAACTGCGCCAGGATGTCTACCTGATGGCGGCCACCGGCGCCAACATGGTCGAGTATTGGCACTGGCACTCGCTGCATTACGGCCAGGAGACCTACTGGAAGGGTGTGCTCTCGCACGACCTCGAGCCCGGCCGCGCCTATGCCGAGGTGGCGCGCACGGCGCACGAATTGCAGCGCATCGGATCGCGCATCGTGGATTTCAAGCCGTCCCACCCCGTGGCGCTGCTCTACAGCAACGATTCGCGCCGCGCGACCGATTACATGCCGTTTCTCCTGTCGCATCCGGCCGGCGACATGCCCTGGCACCATCCGGGCGGCTACGAAGTGGAAATGCGCAGCCTCTACCGGGCCCTTTACCGGTTGAACGTGGGCGTGGATTTCGTGTTCCCCGAAACCGAAGATTTGAGCGCTTACAAAGTAGTGGTGGTCCCGCCGCTGTATATCGCCAGCGACGCGCTGCTCGGGCGCCTCGTCGACTACGTGCGCGCGGGCGGCCATTTGGTGCTGACTTTGAAAAGCGGCTTCTGCGACGAGTACTCCTCCGTGCGTCACGAGATGGCTCCGGGTCCGCTGCGCGAAGCCGCCGGCTTCCACTACCAGGAGTTTTCCAATCTCGCGAAGCCGCTGGCGCTTAAGGGCGATCCCTTTCAGGCGGGCGCGGAAAACCGCGTGAGCGACTGGGCGGATATGCTGCTGCTCGACCAGGCCAAGGCGCTGGCTTACTACGATCATCCGTTTTTCGGAAAGTATCCAGCCATTTCGGAGAACCATTTCGGCAAGGGCATGGTGACTTACGAAGGCACTGTGCTGAGCGATACACTGCAGCGCAAAGTACTGGTGCGGGTCTTGGAGCAGGCGCAATTAACAGGTCCCGGCCAGAAGTTGCCCGCCGCGGTGCCCGAAGCGGTGAAGGTGAAACACGGCGCTGGCCGCACCGGCCAACCAATCCATTACTATTTCAACTTCTCTGCGGCGCCGCAGCGTATCGTGTATCCGGACGCGGCGGGCCGCGAGTTGCTTTCGAATCGTACGCTGGCGCACGGCGCGGCCCTTAGCCTGGAGCCTTGGGGCGTGGCCATAGTGGAGCAGGATAGGCCTTAGCAACCGGATGTACAACCTGGCCGGCAAGCTGCTTGCGCCTCTCTTCGACCCTCTCGCTTTGGCGATTCTGCTGGCCGTCTGCGCCCTGCTGGCTTGGAAGCGAAAGCGGCTGGCGGTTCGGCTCCTAATAGTGTCGGTCGCGCTGCTGCTGGCTTTTTCTTCCAAGGTTGTGGAAAGGGCGCTGGTTCGTTCGCTGGAAAACCAGTTTCCGGACTCCGGCTTGGATGTCCCGCCAGCGCAGGCCATCGTAGTGTTAGGCGGCGCGATCCGGATGCCCTCCGGCATCCACCATTTCAGCGGGTTAATCGACTCGAGCGACCGCCTGTTGGTGGCGTTCCGGTTATATCGCGCCGGGAAGGCGCCGCTCATCCTCTGCAGCGGCGGAAACAACCCTATTGGCGCAACCGGCGACATTCCGGAGTCCACCCGGATGGCCGGCTTGCTCGAGGAATGGAATGTTCCAGCGGCCGCGGTCCGGATCGAAAGGGGATCCATCAATACCCACGAAAACGCCGTCGGGAGCTACCAGGCACTCGCTCCGGGCGGCGTCCGGCGGATTCTGCTGGTGACCTCGGCCATGCATATGCCCCGGGCGGCGGGCGCCTTTCGTAGAGCGGGCTTCCAGGTGGTCGCGGTGCCCGCCGATTTCCACAGCGGGTGGGGGGAACCGGGTGTCCTGACCGAATGGCTGCCCAGGGCCGACAATCTGGTCTGCTCCGAGGCGGCGTTGCACGAGTGGCTGGGCATTGCCATTTACCGCTTGCGGGGCTGGATATGAGGGCCGCCGCCCGTCCGCGCATAGGACTAGAACCATAACCAGGTGACGCCACGCCGCCGGGCTGGTATACTGTGCTGAGAAACGGCTCGGGAGCCGCAACGAGGTGCTGTCTGGTTGGCCGATGGCGATTCTCGCCGACCGCGTCCATTAAGGATAACCGCTGTCGTGTGTATCCCGCGCCGCGCCGGCTCAAGGCCGGCCACCGTCAACCTGAATCCCGGATGGAGGAGAGAAATGAACGACGTGAAGACATTCGTTGCCCTATTAGCATTGATCGCTATGGCCGCCGGACCTGCCAGCACGCAGGTAAGATGTACGGTGCCCGCCGCCACCGTGACCCAGCAGCCCAATCAGTATGCGGATACCGGCGATGGCCTCATCATGACCAGTTTCTTCACCACCAGCCAGGCCAAGGGCTGCGCCGCGCTCACCAACCTGCAAGGTGTTCCGTCCTGGTCCTACTGCAAGTCCGGCGGGCACATGTTTATGACCCGCGCCGTTACCGGCGGCACCGTGTTGTTGATCAGCAACTCCGGCTTCACCGACTATACCGTTAGCGAGATCAACCTGGCGGGCACTACGCTCAATTCCATTACGGAAGCCTCGGCCAACGCGCAGCTCGCCAAACTGGGCCAGCAGTCCATCATCGACTTCAACCACGAGGCCATGCGGCTGCCCAGCGGCGATACCGCTATCATCGCGCATAACGAAGCCCTGTATACCAATGTGCAGGGCGGGACCACGCAGAAACCCGTGGATATCATGGGCGACGAAGTCTTGGTGGTCGATACTGACTGGAACGTGGTGTGGACGTGGAACGCTTTCACCTGCCCGAATTGCGCCACCAAGCTGCCCGTCAGCCGCCAAGCTCCCCTGGACGAGAAGTGCCACCCTTGCTCCAACACGCAGACGGGCGCCTGCTGTCCCGTCACCCTGGCCCCCACCGCCAACGACTGGCTGCACGGCAACTCTCTGGCTTACGACGCCGACGACGGCAATCTCATCATGTCTCTGCGCGACCAGGATTGGGTGATCAAAATCGACTACGAGAATGGCACCGGCGACGGACATATCCTTTGGAATTTGGGCCTTGACGGAGACTTCCAAATGTACAACACGCCCCAAATTCCATCGCCCTGGTTCAGCCACCAGCACGACGTCGAAGTCTGGGATAGTTACTCTCCGAAGCTCCTCACGCTGTTCGACAACGGCAACACGCGCCGCTCTACCGATCCCGGCGCGGACAGCCGCGGGCAGGTGCTCTCGATCAACGAGACGGCCTTGACCACGGATATACGAGCCAACGTGGATTTCACTTTCTTCGCGGCCGGCTACGGCACCTCGGAGATCTTGGATAACGGCAACTATTGGTGGCAGGCGGGCGCCGCGGGCGGGCAGAATGGTCCGGATCCCACCCGTGGGATGGAATATCTGCCGTCTGGCACCACCGGCACTTCGGTTTACTCGATTGAGTTCGCGGACACCGCCTATCGCTCCTTCCGTTTGGACGCTGCATCCGGATTCTAAGCCGGCGCGTTTGAGCGAAACGGAAGCGGCTTACTTGCGATTCACGTAATCGCGGTATCACATTCGTCTGACTTACTCTGCGTCAAATAAGTAGGCTAACCTACTTGATTCCTGGAGTGAGACACAGTAACATCAACTGATACTCCTCAGCGGCGGGATTGCGCCGCTTCCATCCGGGCAGGCCTGGGCGGACGAAAGGACGAAAGAAAAGTGCCATCTCTATTTGACGACGTCGCCCGGATCCTGGCAAAGCCCGCGCCCCGGCGGCAGGCGCTCAAGCTCGCGGCGGGTGTTTTCGCCGGCGGCGTTCTGGGCGCGTTGGGACTGAAGACGGCATCCGGCCAGGATGCACAGCCCGCCAGGTGCGAGCCCGGATTCACGGCTTGCGGCAACAGCGGCCTATGCTGTAAGAGCACTGGAAAATGCTGCATCACCAAAACCAGAGGAGCCTTCTGCGTTCCCAATCAGAATGACACATGTTGCGCCAACACCGCGTGTCTGCCGAAGACCGTCTGCTGCAGTGGTGTTTGCTGCGCCCCGGGCCAGACCTGCGTGGATGGGCGGTGTTCGGCAACCAAAGCCGCCGCTTAGCGATCCGGCAGCGGCGTCTCGATTCAGCCGGCGCGGACTGCGCGTAAGTGCGCGCCGGATTCGTCGTATAATTGTTTCATCCCTCAGCGACTCTCCCTCGCCTTTCTCGCCGCCGTACTCGCTTTCGCCGTTTATCAGGCGGGCGAACCATACGGTGGCTGGAATCCCTGCCTGCTGGCGCTCGGCCTTATCGCGGCCGTTTATTGGCTGCGCACGCCCACGGAACCCGGCGGAACGGGCGCACCGTGGCTGCTGCTCTTCCCCTGCTACTTAGTTCTGCAGTTGCTTCCCCTCCCGCTGTTCCTGCTTCGGCTTCTCTCTCCCACCCGCGCGAGCATTCTCGATAGCCTCGCCCGGCTCATGCCGCCCGCCAGTTTCGCGCCGCTGGCCACGGCTCCGGCGATCACCGTCGCGCAGTCGCCGCGGATCGTGGCGTACGTGCTCATGTTTGTGCTGGTGCGCGATGTGACCCGCCGGCTGGCGGGACGCCGACGTTGGTGCATGGCGATCCCAGTGGTCGCGATTGCCGCCGCCGAAGCGGTTCTAGGTTTGCTGCAGAATGCGCGGGCGGAAGAGGTACAGGGCACTTACATAAACAAGAATCACTTTGCCGGGCTGCTGGAGATGGCCTTGCCCCTCACGGCCGCCTACGCGCTGGCGCTATTCTCGCGGCGCTCTAATAATACTAAGGCGGTGGGTATATTGGCGATGGCCCTGGCGATGGTGGCGGGACTGGTCTGTTCACTCTCGAAAATGGGTTTCGTGGCGGGCCTCGCGGGGCTGTTTGTCATGGGCGCGCTGGCGATCGCCGGCAAAGTGCAAGGCGGCAGGAAATGGCTGGTGATCGCGGGGCTCGCCGCCCTGGTGCTATTCATTTTTGTCTTTCTGCCCTCCGATGCGTTCATCGCGAATTATGGAGGTGTGACATCCAAAGGGCCGGCCGCACTGGAGGGCCGCGGCCCGATCTGGCGCGAGACACTGAGTTTAATAGCCGCCTATCCGGTATTCGGATGCGGCTTTGGTAACTATGAAACGGCCTTCCTGAGATACCAGGCCAGCGTGGTCGACCGTGTCTTTACCTATGCCCACAACGACTATTTGCAGATTGCCGCGGAACTCGGGGTGGCCGGCTTTCTGATTGCCGCGGCATTGCTGCTGCCGGTCTTCGCCAGGGCATTTCGCGCGGCATTCCAAGGGCCGGACCGCTCTACGCGCTATCTGGGGCTGGGTTGCGCGGGCGCCATCGCGGCAATCGGCCTGCACAGCGTGACCGACTTCAATATGTATGTGCCGGCCAACGCCTTTACGCTGGCTTGGATTTGCGGCATCGCCGCGAGTCTCCCTTTGGCGGCGGAGAAACCCGCCGCCGATCGCCACGCTACGTTCTTCAGGAGATTCGCGATCGGGTGGGCCTGTCTGCTGATCGTCTATGCGCCGGTGCGGATGCTATTCGACTCCCAATTTCGCAGCGACTCGCGGGCCGAGAGAGTATTCTGCCGATTCGGGATTTGCGACACCGATGCGGTGATCGCCGCACAGACGCTGGCGCACGGCGGGCAGGCGGGAGCCGTACCGGCGCCTGAATTGTTCCAAGCGCTGCGCCGGGATCCCAACGCTCCGGCGCGCTGGTGCGCTACCGGTGAAGCGATGCAGCGCGCCGGCCGCGACGCGGATGCCCAGTATTGCTTTTCGCAGGCGCTCGCGCTCGGTCCGCACATTCCCCCCGTTCTGATGCAGGCCGCGGATTTCTACTACGAGACGCACCAGACAGGCTTGGCGATGCGGCAAATGGCGCGCGTGCTGGCGGACACGGACACTTACGACGACCTTATTTTCGCTTGGTACGCGGAGAAGAAGCTGCCGGTTACTGAGATCCTGGCACAGGGCCTGCCGCCGGGCCCCCGCGCGGCCACCGCCTATATGCGCGATCTAATCGCGAGCGGCCGGCCGGCGGCCAAGGAAGTCTGGAACTGGATCGCGGCGCGCGGGTTCGGCGACAACCGGCTGGCGCGTGAGTATGTAGGGTACCTGTTCAATAAGCGCGATTATGAAGCTGCCGCCCGCGCCTGGGCACAGTATTTGGGCCCGCATGGGAATGGTTATCTGGAATCCACCTGGATCTTCAATGGAGACTTCGAAAGCGAGCCGTCGGATTCGGCGTTCGACTGGCGCATCAATGCGCGGGAGGGAGTGGAGGCCTCCATAGATGCGCAGGTGGCGCACACGGGATCGCATTCCCTGCGCATCCGGTTTGAAGGTAAAGAGAACCTGGACTATAACGATGTGGGGCAGACGGCTTTCGTGAAGCCGGGGCGCTACCGGTTCGAGGCCTACGTGCGCACCGAGGGGATCTCGAGCGATCGGGGAATAGCCTTCCATATCTACGATCGCGAATCCGGCGCGCGGTTAGATGTCAGGACGGAGGAACTGACGGGTACGCGGGGCTGGACCAAGATCGGCCGGGTGTTGGTAGTTCCAAGAGAGACCAGGTTGCTGGCGATTGAAGTGAGCCGGCAGCGGTCCATGAAATTCGACAACCGGATTAGCGGCACGGTGTGGATTGACAGCGTAAAACTAGAACTAGAAGATGTCGGCACGGCGCGGTGATTTGTGGGTCCGCCGTGGGGCAGGCTCGCAGGCCCGCTCTTCGGCGAGCGAAAGCTCGCCCGTAGCGGCGCATGGCGCCGCTCCACAAGGTTTCACAGTTAATGGATCGTGCGCGTCTTCCGGTTCATGTAATCCATCAGCAGATACTGCCCCAGCGTATAAGGTGTCGTGAAATAGGCTTTGCCGCGGCAGATTTCGGTCACCTTTTGGACGAAGTTGACTAACCCGTAGTCGCTGGCCAGCATGAACGTGTTGATCAGTATCCCCTGCTTCTTGCAGCGATTGACTTCCTCCAGGGTGCGGCTGATGACCAGCGGGTCGAGGCCGAACGCATTCTTATACACGCGCCCGTCTTCGAGCGTAAGACAGCTTGGCTTGCCGTCGGTAATCATCACGATCTGGCGCATGTCCTTGCGCTCCTGCGCCAGCAGCCGCTGCGCCAGGATCAGGCCGTCGCGCGTGTTCGTATAATACGGCCCCACCTGCACGCGCGCAAGCTGGCTGATGGCCAACTCCTCGGCCGAATCGTGGAACAACACGCAGCGCAGGCTGTCGCCCGGATACTGTGTGCGGATCAGGTGCGCCAGCGCCAGCGCCACCTTCTTGGCGGGCGTGAAGCGGTCTTCGCCGTACAGGATCATGCTATGGCTGCAATCCAGCATCAGCACCGTGGCGCAGGAACTCTGGTATTCGCACTGGTGCACGTGCAGGTCGCCATACTCCATGTCGAGCGGCACTTTGGCGCCCTCGCGCCGGATCGCTGAAAACAGCGTTTCGCTGATATCCAGGTTGAGCGTGTCGCCGAATTCATACTGCTTCGACGATCCCGACGCTTCGATGCCCGTGGCCAGGTCGCGCGTGTCGTGCCGCCCGAAGCTGGATTTGCCCAGCGAACCGAGCAGGTCCTTCAGCGTCTTGAATCCCAGAAAGTCGAGCGACTTATCGGTGACTTCGAAGCGCACCTTGCTGTCCGGGCCGCTGGCCGCGCCCCGTCCACCCTGCGGCTCCGCGCCCGGCTGCTCGATGGCGATCTGCCCTTCGTCGATCATCTTCTGCACCAGGTTTTCGAGCAGCTTCTGCATTTGTTCGGGCGTGAGATTTTGCAGGCGCTCCATCGCCTCGCGCAGGTTTTCGTGGTCGAAAAGATCGCCCTGTTCGAGCGCCTGCTGGATTGCCTTTTTAAGATCTTCCAGAGTGTGCTCGTTCCATTCGCTGAAGGGCATGTACTGCGTGTTGAAGCCGCTTTGCAGGAGAAAGTCGGAGAGCGCCTGCAGGAGGTCTTCGGCGTTGATGCCGAAATCTTCTTCAGTGTATTTGGAGTACTTGATTTTCATAGAAGCAGTGCGGGGCTGAAGCCCCGCGCCGGCTAAAGCCCGCCCTCCATTAGTTATACTGCCGCCGCATGTTCGGCCGTTGCGGCCCGGGCCCCTCTTCCCGCGGCCCTTCGCGCTTGCGCTCTCCCGCCCCGAATTCGCGCTCCTCGTTGCGGCTGATGCGCCGGTGCGCGTACAGGCCCTCCAGCACGAACTCCGCGGCCGACGCGCGCACCGCATCCGGCTCGTTGGCCGAAAGCTTCAGCGCTTTCAGCTTCTCCATCAAACCTTGAATGGATCCCAACGCCTGCACCATGGCCGCCGCATCCTGGCTCTCGTCCAGTTTCAACGAGCCGCCCAAATCGAACCACTGCACGATCTGCGATACATTCGCGCCTTCGAAATACTTGTCGTAAACCTTACCCACCGCCACGCGAATCAGCTCGCGCGCCACCGCGTCGCCGCCTTTCAGCTCGCCCTCGTACTCCAGCTCCATCTTGCCGGTGATCGACGGCAGCGCCGAGTAGATATCCAGCACGCGCGGCACCGCCACCTGCTCCTTGCTCTTCAGCGCCCGCCGCTCCGCGTTCGAGACCACGTTTTCCAGCACCGAGATGGGCAGGCGCTGCGAGACGCCGGAGCGCTTGTCCACGCGCTTATCCTCGCGCGCCAGGAACACCAATTGCTCCACGATTTCCTTGACGTACACCGGCACGCGGACGTCGATCGGCGCATCGGCGGATGACGGACGACGCAGCCAGGCTTCCTGCTCGGTGATGGCCATGCCCTGGTCGAGCGTCACCGGATAGTGCGTGCGAATCTCGCTGCCGATACGGTCCTTCAGCGGCGTGATGATCTTGCCGCGCGCGGTGTAGTCTTCCGGATTGGCCGTGAACACCAGCATCAGGTCGAGCGGCAACCGTATCGGGTAGCCTTTGATCTGTACGTCGCCTTCCTGCATGATGTTGAACAAGCCTACCTGGATCTTGCCGGCCAGGTCGGGCAGTTCGTTGATGGCGAAGATGCCGCGATTGGCGCGCGGCAACAGGCCGTAATGCACCGTCAGCTCGTCGGAAATGTCCTGCCCGCGGCGCGCCGCCTTGATCGGATCGATGTCGCCGATCATATCCGCGATGGTCACGTCCGGCGTGGCCAGCTTCTCCACGTAGCGGTGCTCGGCCGCGAGATACCCGATGGGGGTGTCGTCGCCCTCTTCCTGAATCAGGTTGCGGCAGCGCCGGCAAATCGGATGGTAGGGATTGTCGTGGATCTCGCAGCCTTCCACATACGGCAGCACTTCGTCCAGCAGCGTGGTCAGCATGCGGATCAGGCGCGTCTTGGCTTGCCCGCGCAATCCCAGCAGAATGAAATTGTGCCGCGACAGAATGGCGTTCACCACTTGCGGCACCACGCTGTCTTCATAGCCCACAATGCCCGGAAACAAAGGCGTGGGACATTGCAGCTTGCGCATCAGGTTGCCGCGGAGTTCGTCCTTGACGGACCGCCTGCCGATGCGTTCCTCGGACAATGCGCTGTTGCGAAGAGCGCCAAGCGTGCGGGGTAAATCCCAGGTGGCTTTGGTCAACTGACGACCCCCTTTCGACGATTGTACCAGAGGTGGGATAGGCTTCCGCAGTGGGGCAGGCTCGAAGCCAGGCTCGAAGCCTGCGCGGGCCTCGCAGGCCCGCTGGTAGCACAGGCTTCAGCCTGTGTGCACAGGCTTCAGCCTGTTTTCGGCGAGCGAAGCTCGCCCCGGCGGCGCATGGCGCCGCCCCACTAGCCCTACTCCGCGCCAAACTCGAACACGTCCGTATTGGTTCGCACTACCAGCTTCCCCGCCCCGAACGCCTTGCCCTCCACCTCAAAAAATACCGCCCCATCCGTGGATTCCCCCGGCGCCACCTTGGTCTGCACCAGCGCAATCGCCGAGGCCGCGGCCGCGGCTTTCAGTCTAGTGGAGTTTACTTCCGCCAATGCCGCCTGCCGCCGCGCCTCGTAGGCGTTGGCCACCTTCATGTGCGGGATGCCATAGAGCGCCGTCTCATAGGCGGACACCAGCTTGATCACATCGCCCCGCCCGCCCTTGTCCCGCAACATCCGGACCACGTCGGCCGCCGGCCAGGCTTGCAGCTCGGAGCCGTCGTCCTTCTTAAAAGAGAAATCCTCCGGCCGGATCACGTAAGGCCCCGGCGAGCCATTGGAAACCGCTACCTGCAGGATACTGAGCTCCCGCACATGGCCCGGCAGGCGCGCCACCATCAGGGTCACACCGCGCTTGGTGATGGTCTGATATTTCAGCCCGTTCGATTCAAATTCGATCACCTGGCCGGGTATCGCCAGGCACACTCCCAGCAGCAAGGCCGCGGCGCGAGACAGAACCGGCTCCATGCAACTATATTACGATAAGGATGGTTATGGACACCGAACAATCGTCCGCTACCCCCAACGCGGGTATTCGTCCCAGCCGTTATGGCCTGGCCGAACACGGGATTCGCAACGTCAATATCGCTCACTGGAATCTCGGCACCGCGCAATTGTTGGAGCACGCGGTCCGCCGCCACGAGGGCCTGTTCGCCACGGGCGGCTCCTACGTGGTGGGCACTGGACAGTTTACCGGCCGCTCCCCCAAAGACAAGTTCATCGTGCGCGACGAGGCTACCGAATCCACCGTGCAATGGGGGCCCGTCAATCAGCCTATGACGCCGGCCAGTTTCGATCGCTTGTATTCGAAGATGCTGGCCTACTGGCAGGGTCACGATCTGTTCGTGCAGGATTGCTTCGCCGGCGCCGACCCGCGCTACACGCTGCCCATCCGCGTGATCGCACAGTATGCCTGGCACGCTCTGTTCGCCCGCCAATTGTTCGTGCGGCCCGACCCGCTACGTACCCAGGACCACGTCCCCGAGTTTACGGTCTTCTTCGCGCCGCGGCTGCAGGCCACTCCCGGCGAAGACGGCACCAACTCGGAGGCCTGCATCGTGGTCAACTTTACCAAGAAAGTGGTGTTGATCTGCGGCACCAGTTATGCGGGCGAGATGAAGAAGTCCGTCTTCACCATTCTCAATTACCTGCTGCCGGAGCGCGGCATCATGCCCATGCACTGCTCCTCGAACGTGGGAAACGGCGGCGGCGTGGCCCTGTTCTTCGGTTTGTCGGGCACCGGCAAGACCACCTTATCCGCCGACCCCCAGCGCCGCCTCATTGGCGACGATGAGCACGGCTGGAGCGACGATGGCGTATTCAATTTCGAAGGCGGCTGCTATGCCAAGTGCATTCACCTCTCGCGCGAGAATGAGCCGGAGATCTGGAACGCCATTCGCTTTGGAACCGTGCTGGAAAACGTGGCCATCGACGCCGAAACGCGCTTGCTGGATTTCGATTCCGCGGCGCACACCGAGAATACCCGCGCCGCCTATCCTCTGAAGTACATCGATCACGCGGTCATTCCCAGCGTGGCCGGGCACCCCAGCAACATCATCCTGCTCACCGCGGACGCTTTCGGAGTGCTCCCGCCGATCTCGCGGCTCACGCCCGAGCAGACCATGTATCACTTCTTGAGCGGCTACACCGCCAAGGTCGCCGGCACTGAGCGCGGACTCGGCAGCGAACCCGCGGCCACGTTCAGCGCTTGCTTCGGCGCGCCATTCCTGCCGCGTCCGGCGGCCGAGTACGCCGCCATGCTGGGCGAGAAGATGCGCCGCCACAAAGTGAATTGCTGGCTGCTGAATACCGGCTGGGTGGGCGGTCCTTACGGCATCGGCGAGCGCATGCGCCTGCCTTACACCCGCGCCATGCTCACCGCCGCGCTGGAGGGACAGTTCGACGACGTGCCTATGGAGCCGCATCCATTCTTCAAAACGACGATCCCCAAAGCCTGCCCGCACGTGCCCCCCGATTTCCTGGACCCGCGCGGCATGTGGAGCGATAAGGCCGCCTACGACCGCGCCGCGCTGGACCTTAGCGCGCGCTTCAGCAAGAACTTCGAGAAGTTTTCCAATGTCGGTCCGGAGGTATTGGAGGCCGGGCCCGTGGTGTTGGCGCGGGTCTGATCCTTATGTCGATCAAGTCACAAGCTGAGCTGCGGAAGCTGCAAGCGATCGGCAATATAGTCCGGCTGACGCTGGAAGAAATGTCGGCTGCGGTTTGTCCCGGCGTCACTACGGCCTGGCTGGATTCAGTTGGCTCGGCGGTATTGGCGAGGTATGGCGCGGAGTCGTCGCCGCCGCTGGTCTATGGATTTCCGGGCACGGCATGCATCAGCGTGAAGGACGAAGCCATCCACGGAATTCCGGGCAAGCGAATCCTGGCCGAGGGCGACCTGGTGAAGTTGGACGTCACGGCGCAGAAGGACGGCTTCGTGGCCGATGCCGCGGTTACCGTCAGGGTCGGCCGAGTCTCGGCGGCTGCGGATGCGCTGAAGCGGTGCGCGGAGACTGCGTTTCGACAGGGACTGAAGGCTGCGCGGGCGGGCACTCGCGTCTGTGAGATCGGACGCGCCGTGGAGCGCGACGTGCGGCGTTGCGGGTTCAGCGTGATCCGGGAATTCTGCGGCCACGGCGTGGGCCGCGCCATCCACGAAGAGCCCTGCGTTCCCAATCATTACGATCCGCGCTTCCGCACGAAGCTGACGGATGGCCTGGTGATTACGATCGAGCCGATTATCGCGGCGGGCGACGGTCGCGTCAACCTGCGCGCGGACAAGTGGACAGTTCGCACCGGCGACGGAAGCTTGGCCGCGCATTACGAACACACCATCGTGATTACGAAGGGCGATCCCATCTTGCTGACCGCCGCATAAGACCATGGCAAGCTGGCAAGCCCACACCATGAGTTTCTTCCTGCGGCATACGTTCAAGCCCCACCTGGCGCGCGCGAAGAACGCCCAACATGCCCGTGCCATCATGAACGGCGGCGTCTTCAAGACTCCCGCGGCCGTGAAGATCACGCCCGCGGCGCTGGGAGGCGTGCCCGGCGAATGGGTCGAGTCGGTATCCCAACCCGCCACGGCGGTCCTGCTGTATCTGCATGGCGGCGGCTATTTCGCCTGTTCGGCGCGCACCCATCGCCCCTTTACAACGGCCTTCGCGCAACGCGGATTGCGCGTTTACGCGCCCGATTACCGGCTAGCTCCGGAGAACCCGTTCCCCGCCGGCCTCGACGATGCCGTGGCCGTCTGGCATGCGGTGCGCGTGGAGGCGGGCGCATCCACGCCCATGGCGATCGGCGGCGATTCGGCCGGCGGCGGTTTGGCGCTCGCCACCATGCTGAAGCTGCGCGACGAAGGCGCGGCGCTGCCCGTGGCCGCGGCCCTGTTCTCGCCCCTCACCGACCTCATCGGCGCCGGCGAATCGCGGCGCACCAACGACCGGCGCTGCGCCATGTTTCATGGCAGCGGTTTGGCGCGCGCCACCGAGTTCTATATGGCGGACACCGGCGGCGATCCGCGGAACCCGCTGGCGTCGCCGCTCTATGCCGATTTGCGCGGCCTGCCGCCGCTGCTGATACACGTGGGCGCCGATGAGACCCTGCGCGACGATTCAACCGAGTTGGCCGCGCGCGCGCGGGCCGCCGGCGTGCGGGCCGAGCTGATCGTATGGCCGGTGGTGCCGCACGTCTGGCAATTGTTCCATCCGTTCGTGCCCGAAGGCCGCCAATCGCTGGCCGCGGCGTCGGCATTCCTGAGACAGTCGGCAGCCGCGGCGGCGCGGTGACAAAAGTGGGACAGACCCGCTGGCCTGTCTTGCGGGCGACGTCCACATCGGCCGTGTGAGCCCGTCAGGGCCGAAACCCGCCGTGGGGCAGGCTCGCAGCCTGCGCGGGCCTCGCAGGCCCGTTCTTCGGCGAGCCAAGCTCGCGCCCGCGAGCAAGCTCGCCCCAATGGGGGTAAAGCCCCGCGGCGGCGCATGGCGCCGCCCCACGCGGGGCCGCGGGCCCCATCCCGACAGGCCTGAAAACATGACACAAACGTGACACTTTCCAGGCTGAATCTACACACTGGCCGTCTACCGTTACAGTAGAGTAGGGAAAACGCGATGAACTTCTCTGCACGTATGGCGACTGTAATTCAGATCGGTCTGGTACTGGCTGGCTCGCTCCCGGCGCAGAGCGGCCTCACGGTCTCCGTGAGCGCGCTAATGGATGTCTACCGCGCTGGGGGATACGACGATGGCAGCGACGGACTGCCGCCCGCCGCATTCACGTTCCCGGCCGCGCCCGGACAGACCCTTACGTTTTCCAGCGTCACAGGCGCCTGGAACTGCGGTCAAAATCCACTTTACGGGCCGGACGGATCGACCACTACCGTCTGTCAGCCGCACAACATGGCCAATCCGATCGGGACCTTCTCCGGCTACGATACTACGGACTTCACCGGCGGACTGGCAGGCGTCTTCCTGGAAGACAGCCTTCCTCACTCCGCGCCTGCGCCATTGCGATTCTATGTCAGCGACGGCGCGGCCGGCGGCATTCAAACAAACTTCAGGTCGCTAAGTCCCCAAATCGGCCAGATATTCTTCATCGGCGATGGCTTGACCGGGACGGGCACCGGCGCGGCTCAAATGTTCGCGGTTCCGCCCACCGCGACGCATCTCTATTTGGGTTATGTCGATTCATGCAGCAATTCGGTCCCGAGTTGCTATTCCAACAACCTCGGCTCGCTCACGGCTACCGTTAACGCGCAGATCAGAGGTCTTTGCAATACGGGCCAGACCGCCGCTAATGCGCTGGGATGCACTGAAGTTCTGGTGACGCAGAACCCGCTGGGAGGAGGCCCGAACGTGGATGGCAACTGGGACATAGCCTATCCTTATCCATTACCTTTCGAAGGTTTCGGCGGCCCTTGCGGGCTGACCCAATTCGAACCAGCCTGGGTGGATACTCCTTTCTCCGGTTGGTTGCCCGACAACGCCAGCAGCGTGTCGGAATGGATTGCTCCCTACGATGGAGAAAACCCCCAGCCGCCGGGATGGTACGTTTACCGAACCGCTTTCGAGGTGCCGCCGGTCCTGCCGGGCGGCGCCGCGGTCACGGGGGTAAGCGTCAGTGGCCGGCTGGCATCGGACAATAGCACGTATACGATCTATCTGGAGAGTCCCGCGGGCAGCGCCAGATGCTCGCTGGTTGCGGGACAGACCTTCCCGGTGAACCCTCCCGGAGCGGGTTCCGGCGATTACCGGCAGTGGTGGCCCTTCAGCTTCACTAACCCGTTTGACATCGCGCCCGGCGCCGCCGCTTATCTGTATTTTGTGGTTCGAAACGTGGATAACGCTACCGGCCTCAGAGTTGAATTCTTTGGTAATTCAATCTTTAATTGAGCCAAGCTTCCCAGGTTAGGCCAAGGTTAGGCCCGCGCGGCGCGAATATGGAAACGGTAAAGGTAACTAATGAAAGTAAGGAGACAGGGATGCAACGCGTACATTTTCCAAAGCTGCTTAGCGCCATTTGCGCATTGACGATTGTGACATTGCCCATCGGGGCGACGACGCCGCCTGTGTCGTTGAACGCGCCCGGCACCTTTCCCGCCGGTAACTCGCCCACGTCGGTGACGGTTGGGGACTTCGACAACGATGGTATCCCGGACCTGGCCATGACCAACGGCAATAACGGCAGCACGGTTACATTGCTAAAAGGCGTTGGTAATGGCCTTTACCGGCCGTCGCTGACCTACACGGTAGGCTCTAATCCGCAATTTATCACCACCGGCGACCTGAACAACGATGGAAACCTGGATCTGGTGGTGGCCAACTATTCCTCTAACACCGTCTCGGTTATGCTGGGCGCGGGCACGGGCGCCTTTGAGCCGGCGCTGAACTATACGGTCGGATCGCAGCCGTACGGTGTCGCTGTGGGTGACTTCAACGGGGATGGAATTCCGGACCTGGCGGTGGCGAACTACGGCTCCGGCAGCGTTTCGATCCTGCTGGGGAAAGGCAATGGGACTTTCAAGTCTCCCCTCACCTACGCGGCGGGTGTTAATCCCACAGCCGTGGTGACCGCAGACTTTAATGGCGACGGGAAACTGGATCTGGCGGTCACCAATTACTTCTCCAATACGGTCTCCATCCTGCTGGGCAATGGCACCGGATCCTTCCAACCGGCCACGAACTACGGAGTCGGTATTGAACCGCTCGCTTTGGCCTTGGGAGACTTCAATGGCGACGGCAACATGGATCTGGCCGTGGCCAACAAAGGTTCCAATGACGTCGCCATTCTGCTGGGCAATGCCAATGGCAAATTCCGGCTGGCAGCCTTCTATCCGGCTGGAACCGCGCCTTACTCCGTTGCAGTGGCCGATTTCAACGGCGACGGCAATCTGGACCTGGCGGTGGCGGACAATGGTTCCAACCAAGTCTCGATTCTGCAGGGCAATGGCAAGGGCACATTCGGCCACCCCACCAGTTACTTTGCCGGATTGGCGCCGGTATCCGTGGCCGTGGGTAACCTGAACGCGGATACCACGCCGGATGTGGTGGTAGCGGACTCCAGTTCCAACACAGTCTCGGTGATGCTCAACTTCAGCGGCGCATTCGTGCAAGAGGGGGTCTATGGCCTGGAGAGCCAAACAAACTCCCTGGCCACGGGCGACTTCAATCACGACGGCAACCTGGACGTGGTGGTGACCACCAATGCGAGCGCCGCAGCCATCTTGCTGGGTACCGGCAAAGGCGCGTTCCGGCCGCCGATCAACTATCAGGTTCCAAACGGAGCCGGCGCCGTGGCGGTGGGTGACTTCGATGGCGACGGCAATCTGGATTTAGTGGTCTGCAACACCAATGGATATCAGGTCAGCACCGTCTCGGTCCTGCTGGGCAACGGAAATGGGAGCTTTCAGTCGGCGATTACCTACCAGGCGGGATATTATCCGCACAGCGTGGCGGTGGGAGACTTTAACCACGACGGCAAACTTGACCTGGCGGTCGCCAATGACGATTCCAGCGTCAACACCGTCTCCATCCTGCTGGGCAATGGCGACGGCACTTTCCAGGCGCCGGTGGCCTATGCGGTTGGCCCCACGCCTCAATTCGTGACGCTGGGCGACATCTTTGGCGACGGCCAACTGGACGTTCTGACAGCCAACTCTTCCAACACCATTTCCATTCTGCACGGCAAAGGCGACGGCACTTTCGGACCGGCGGAGAGTGTCTCGGTGGGCGGAGATCCGATTTGCCTGGCTGTGACGGACTTCAATGGAGACGGAAAAGCCGACCTCGCCGTGGTCAGCTACGATTCGGATCAGGTTTCGATTCTGTTGGGCCATGGCAATGGCACCTTCGCCCCCGCGCAGACATACTCTCTATTAGGGACGCTGCAATATGTGGTGACAGGCGATTTCAATGGGGATGGGCTGCCGGACGTAGCGGTGGTCAACAAAAGTTACAACGGGCTGACGGTCCTGCAGAATGCCGGGGGAGGCACGTTTGAAGTCTTAGCGAGTTACGCGCTGGAGAGCAATCCGATTAGCATGGCCGTCGGGGATCTCAATGGGGACGGAAGGCCGGACCTGATGGTGGCCAACTATAATTCCGAAACGGTGTCGGTGCTGCTAGACCGCCCGAAGTAAAATGTTCGCTTCTGGTAGCACAGGCTTCAGCCTGTGTTCGGAGTTCTACATTTTGCCGAAGCGAGAAATGGAGGGCGGGCTTTAGCCGGCGTGGCGAGCTTCGCTCTACATCTTCCGCGGGCAACGGGTGTTGCGCTTCGTGGCGCAGGCACTCATGGCTGCCGCGACCGCACTCCTGCGGTCGCCAGAGGCGCGCGGAGCGCGCCTCTGGCGAGCCTCGCTCGCCGAAGAGCGGGCCTGCGAGGCCCGCGCAGGCTGCGAGCCTGCCCCACGGCGGCGGAATTGCCCCGCCATTTTCGCATCTCCTTCCCGTCACCAAACGCCCCTCCACCGCGTCCAATCATCAGGTATACTCAGATTAAGGATGGTTTCCCGGATGCCCCAAAAGCCGCGTTCGTTCCTGCTGTTCCTCGGCGTTGTTTGTGCCTGTGCGCTTATCGGCGGCATCTTGGGGCCCCAAGTCCAGGCGGCGGCCACGGTCGCCGACGGCGACGACATCGGCGCCAGCCTGAAAACGTTCACCAGCGTTTACGGCCTGGTGGAACAAAACTTCGCCGATAAAGTCGATCCCGACAAGGCCATCTATAAGGGCGCCATCCCGGGCGCCACGCGCACCCTCGACCCGCACACGAATTTCTTCGATCCCCGCGACTACCAGCTCCTGCGTGAAGACCAGAAGGGCCATTACTTCGGCGTCGGTATGCAGGTACGGCCTTTCAACGGCAAAACCGTGGTGGTGGCGCCGTTCGCCGGCTCGCCCGCCTACCGCGCGGGAATCCGGCCGGGCGACGTGATCATGAAGGTGAACGATAAGCCCACCGACAATCTCACCACCACCGAAGTGGCCGACCTGTTGAAAGGTCCCCGCGGCACGCAGGTCACCATCGTGGTTTCCCGCGAAGGCAACGAGCAGCCCATCGTGTTTTCAGTCATCCGCGACGAAATCTCGCGCAGCAGCGTGAAAAACGCCATCTGGCTGAAGCCCGGCATCGCTTACGTCTTCGTGGAGCAGTTCAGCGAAACCACCAGCAAGGAACTCGAAGACTCCCTGAAAAAGCTGGGCGAGAACAACATCCACGGGCTGGTTCTGGATCTGCGGTACAACCCCGGCGGCCTGCTCAACGAAGGCGTCGCGGTGGCCGACAAGTTCCTGCAAAAAGGACAGACCATCGTTTCCCACCGCGGCCGTTCGTCGCCGGAAAAGACTTACACCGCCCGGAACGGCAACCACGGGCATGACTATCCCATCGTAGTGCTGGTGAACCGATCGTCGGCCTCCGCCGCCGAGATTGTCGCCGGCGCCTTGCAGGATCACGACCGCGGTTGGATTCTGGGCGAAACCACTTTCGGCAAGGGCCTGGTGCAAACCGTCTATCCGCTGTCGGAAAACACGGGCCTGGCGCTCACCACGGCGCATTTCTATACGCCCAGCGGCCGTCTGATCCAACGCGATTACAGCAACAAGTCGTTCTTCGATTATTACTATCACAAGGACGAACCCAAGGACATGCAAGACGTAAAGATGACCGACAGCGGCCGCACCGTTTACGGCGGCGGCGGGATCACCCCCGACGAGAAATACGTCCAGCCCAAGTTCGACCATCTGCAGATCGAGCTTTCCGTAAAATCGGCCTTCTTCAACTTCACGCGCTCCTACTTCGGCCAGCACGATGCCAAGCTGCCCAAAGGCTGGGCGCCCGACGCCACCACGGTCAACGAATTCCACGACTACCTGCTGAAGCAGAATTACGATTTCACGGAAGCTGAATTCACACAGGATACCGACTACATCAAGCGTCTTCTCAAGCGCGAAATGTATATCACCGCCTTCAACCTGGATGAAAGCGAGCGCGTCGCCGTGGAAACCGATCCGGAAGTGGAACGCGCCGTCGACGCCATGCCCAAGGCCAAGGCCTTGCTGGATTCGGCCCACAAGGTCCTGGTTCAGCGCGTGCAGCCGGCGGATCCGATACTCGCCCGGTGAAAACCGCCGCCCAGATCATCGTCCTGGATGCCGGGGGCCAATATTGTCACCTCATAGCGCGTAAAGTCCGCGACCTGGGAGTCTACTCCGAGGTCCGCCCCAGCGAAACTCCCGCGGCCGATCTCGCGGGAGCCAAAGGCCTGATCATCTCCGGCGGCCCTAATAGCGTTTACGATCCTTCCAGCCCCACCGTCGATCCCGCCATTTTCCAGTCCGGATCGCGCGTGCTGGGAATCTGCTACGGGCATCAGCTCATGGCGCACTTGTTGGGCGGTACGGTCCAGTTAGGCGTCAAAGGCGAGTATGGCCTGGCCACCTTCGACTTGCTTTCGAACGGCGGATGCGCGAGCGCGCTGTTCGATGGCATCTCCGGCCCGCAGCAAATCTGGATGAGCCATCGCGATCTGGTCACCGCCCCGCCACCCGGATTCTCCGTGCTGGGCGCGACGGCCACTTGCGCCATTGCCGCTATCGAAGCGCCGGCCCGCGGACTCTACGCGGTGCAATTCCATCCCGAAGTCGCGCATACCACGCGCGGCCGCGAGGTCCTGTCCAATTTCTTATTCCGGATTTGCGAATGCCGCCGCGATTGGGATCCGCGCCATCGCGTGCCCCAGATCGAGGACGAAATCCGCCAGTGCGTGGGCGATCGCAATGTTTTCTTCTTCGTCAGCGGAGGCGTGGATTCCACGGTCGCTTGCGCGCTTTGCCAACGCGCTCTCGGCGCCGCACGCGTGCAGGGAGTTTATGTCGATACCGGCCTGATGCGTGAAGGCGAAACCGATTCCATGCGCCGCATGCCCGGACTTTCCATCGAGAACGCCGAGGCGCAGTTCCTGGACGCGCTCGCCGGGGTGCGCGACCCGGAGCAAAAGCGCCATATCATCGGCGAAGAATTCGTGCGCGTTCAGGAGCGCATCCTGCAAGCCCGCCACCTGCTGGATGGCCGCTGGATTCTCGGCCAGGGTACCATCTATCCGGACACTATAGAATCCGGCGGCACCGAAAGGGCCGCCGTCATCAAGACCCATCACAACCGCGTGCCCGGCATCCAAAGGCTGATCGACGCCGGCCGCATCGTCGAGCCTCTGCGTTCTTACTATAAGGACGAGGTGCGCGAGATTGGCCGGGAGCTCGGGCTTCCCGCCGAAATTCTCGACCGCCATCCGTTTCCCGGACCGGGCCTGGCCATCCGCTGTCTCTGCTCGGAAATCGAAGCCGGCGTTCAGGCCACCGCCGAAGGTTGCATCCTGCCGGTCCATTCCGTGGGCGTGCAAGGCGATAGCCGCAGCTACGCACCTGTATTATGCATCGATGCCCTGGACACGCTTGAGCATGCCCGCGCCACCGAGTTGATCAATCGCATCTCCGGCGTCAACCGCGTCATCGCGCGCGTGCGCACTACCGCGCCCCTCGCCGGCATGCGCGTGCGCGTCAGCGCCCTCACGCCCGAGCGCCTGGCGCGTCTCCGGCATGCCGATGCCATCGTGCGCCGCCTCTCGCACGCCAGCGGTTTCGACCGCACCATCTGGCAATTCCCGGTGGTGCTGATTCCGCTCGGCACGGCCGCTGCCCCGGACTCCGTGGTGCTCCGTCCCATCGATTCCGTGGACGGCATGACCGCCCAGTCGGTCGCCATGCCAGATGACTTACTCGCTTCTATTTCGACTGAGCTACTCTCGGTCCCGGGTATTAGCGGCGTGTTCTACGACTTAACTCACAAACCTCCCGCCACCATTGAGTGGGAGTAAAGAATTGTGGGGCGGTCCCCCTGGACCGCGGTCGACGCCCTCGCCGGCCTGCCGCCGTGGAGTCCTGCCCCAAAGGACCGCGCTTGCGCCCGCCTTAGGTGGCCGGGGGAGAGATGACGAAGAGCGTGCCGAAACCGCCGGGAGCGGCAGCCGAGCCCCCCGCGGAAGTCGCGCCCCAGATGTTGCCCATAGCGTCTACCAGCACGCCGGCGTATGGGGTCGCTCCGTCCGGACCGCCCTTGAAGCCGTAAATCGTGGTCAGGCTGCCCGCCGAGTCGAGTTTGAATACCGTGCCGTAACCATGCGCTCCGCCGATCGTGGTGGTGCCATACAGGTTGCCTTCCGCATCCCAGGTCAGCGCCGACGCCGGAATACCCCCATCCGGTCCCGTGAAGGTGTGCAGAACCGTCAACTGGCTGGTGGTCAGGTCGAACTTGAACACCACCCCGTAGCCGGCGCCAAAAGTGCCGGATCCGCCGGACGATGCCGTGCCGTAAACGTTACCCTTGCCGTCTCCGACCAAACTGCCCAGTGGCTGGGAGCCGTCGGCCCCCCCGGTGAAGGTGTACAGAGCCTTCTGGATGCCCACTGCGTAAATCGTTCCACCATAGGGCAAACCGCCGCACCCGCAAGTCGTACCGAAGAGCTTGCCGCCCTGGTAGAACAACCCCGCGCGCGGCAACGCGCCATCCGGCGAGAAGTTCTGCCCGGTCTCAAAGGCTCCGGCAGCGGAATACTCGTAGACGGTTCCCCAGCCTTTGGTTCCGCCGCCAACGTAAGTTGTGCCAAACAAGTCTCCGGAAGGGTCGAAGACGGGTGTGCCGGCGGGACCTATCCCTTCCGCGGGCGTTATCGACTTGCCCGCGAAGCTGTGCAACAGCGTGAACTCGCCTGCCGGGGTCAACTCGAACAGCGTGCCATCGTTGTTCGCACCGCCTCTGTATGCCACGCCGTAGAAGTTGCCGCTGGCGTCCTGCACCAGACCGCCCACGGGACCAACGCCGTCGGGGCCCGTAAACGTGTGCAGCGCGGATTCCTGGTGGGTTTTGATATTCAGTTGGTAGACAGTCCCGCTGAGTGCGGTGCCGCCGCCGCTAGTGGTGCCGTAAACGCTGCCATTATATAGCGTTGGCGTGGCCATGGGGGTTCCACCATCGGCGCCGCCTGTGAACGTATGAAGCAGGGTGAATGTCTGCGCTGGAACCGGTTGCATCGCAATCAGGGCTAGCGCTAGGACCGGCGCCGCCGCCAGCGCTGCCCGTCTGATATCGGTTGAAATTAAGTTTCGCATCGTCTTTTCCTATCGTTGGGCGGCCCGCTTCATATAGAATGAAACACGAATTCGTGCGCGGGACAACCTCAGCTTGTGTCATTCTGCGCCACCCACGCCAGGGAGTCAATAGTGATCCTTGGCACTCAGTACTCGTACCCTTCTCTTTAATCGTGGTACTATAGCTCACAGAACCTCGATTGAAATGATTTTATTGAAACGTGAAATCGTTTACAATCACATAATCATGTTGATTGTGCGCCGGGTCGTCCAGGCCGGATAACTCCGCACCGGCGGGATCCGGCGAAAGGGGTGCGTGCCATGGACTTAGCCAAAGCCCTCGCCGAGTTACGGGAACAGCGGGATGATATCGACCAGGCCATTCTCAGCCTGGAACGCTTGGCCAGTGGTCGTCCTCGGCGCCGGGGCAGACCTCCCGGCCGGACCGCCATCCGTCCGAAAAAACGTCCCACGCTCGCCCCTAACGCGAGCGCCGACCGGGTGAAAACAGCAACGGAATGAACCCGCGCCGCCTCCCAGTGGGGTTGTACCCCCGCGCCGGCTAAAGCCTGACCGGTGTCTCGTTCGCGGCCCACCGCTCTCGCCTGCCATTGGAGTAAGATGTAACCAAGGGCGGAAAGTAACCGGCATGGGTTGCCCGCCGCCAAAAGCGTTGTATGGGGAGGGGTCCCTGTCGGTTGTGAGGAGCGGCGCACGATTCTTCGCGGTGACGGCTGCGTTATGGACGGTGGCGCCGCTAAGCGGGCAGGCGATCACTTTCGAGGAACTGACGTCCCAGGCCGCCACGGCGCGCCGCGGCAATCATATCCCACAAGCCATCGAACTCTACCGGCAAGCGGTGCAAGTGCGGGAGTCGTGGGTGGAGGGCTGGTGGTTTCTCGGGACTCTCTCTTATGCGGCGTACCGCTACGCCGACTGCGAATCCGCCTTCGACCGGTTCGTCAAGCTGGACGACAAACGGGCGCTGGCGTGGTCGTTGCTGGGTCTGTGCGAATTCGAGACCGGCAAGTACGATCCGGCGCTCGACCACCTGCGGCAGGGGCTGGCGCCGGACAACGGCCTGGCTCCCGAAGTTGAAGCCGGCGTCCGGTTTCACTATGGGCTGTTGTTGACGAAAGCGGGACTCTTCGACCAGGGGAAACGGGAGTTGGAGGGGTATGCGCGCGGCGGCGCGCACGAACCGGCGCTGATCCAGGCTCTGGGACTGAACGCGCTACGCCAGCCATGCCTGCCCAAGGAGGTGCCCGCGGAGCGGCTGGATGCGGTGACGAAGGCGGGCACGGCGGCGCGCTTTTGGATTCTGGGCGAAATCGATAAGGCCGAAGCCGGGTTTCAGGAGTTAGTCCGGGAGTTCCCAACCCTCGCCGGCGTTCACTACCTATACGGCACTTATTTGAGTTACACCCGTCCGGAAGACGCCATGGCCGAATTCCGGCGCGAGTTGGAGCTGAACCCCCCCAACGCGGATGCCGAAGCCATGCTTGCGTTGCTGCTGGTGAACGCCAACGACCTGTCCGGCGCGTTGCCGTATGCCAAGAAGGCGGCTGCCGAACGCCCCTCCGATGCGCTGGCGGAGTACGCGTATGGCGAGGTCCTGATGCGCACCGGCGAGTTGCGGCCGGCTATCGCCAGGCTGGAGGCCGCGGAGCGGCTGGACCCCGCGGCCCTGCAGTATCACATGGCCTTGGCGCGCGTATATTCCAGGGCCGGCCGCGCGGTGGAAGCGCGCCGGCAGCGGCGCATATCGCTGGATATGGCGGCTGGAGTCCAAGGCGGCGAACCCCCTCGGATTGCCGATGGCGGAGCCGAGGTCCGCGCGCGCGCCAAGCCCGGCGATACCCGGCCTCCTGAAAATCGATGACCGCCGGATATCGACAATCCGGGCGGTTATGGCGTGCCGCCGCGATGTGCGTGGCGCTGGCGGGATCCGCGCCGAGCGCGCCACCGGCCCCCCGGAAAGCGACATGCGCCACTTGCCATCGCGCGGAAGCGCAATCGCAGCCGCGGACCGGCATGGGCATCGGCATCGAGCTGGCTCCAAACCAACAACCCCTGCAACAGCACCCCAAACTGACCCTGGAGAAGAACGGATACCGCTACGACATCGAGCGCAAGAACGGGGCAAGCGCCTATACGGTCAGCGACGGCTCCGGCGCGCTCACTCTGCCTATTCGATACGCGTTCGGCGATTACAACCTGACATTCGTGCTGGAATACCAAGGCCGCTTCTACGAGAGCCTGGTGAGCTACTACCAGAAGATCGAAGGGCTGGGCGTCACCATGGGAGACGAAAGGATACAACCTCACAACCTGGTGGAAGCCATGGGGCGGCAGACGTCGGACCAGGAAATCACATCCTGTTTCGGCTGTCACGGCTCGGGCGCGGTGAGTCAGGGTAAGTTGACGCTCGCTTCGCTGCAGCCGGGCGTAAGCTGCGAGCATTGTCATGCGGGCGCCGATGCGCACATGCAAGCTCTCGCGGCGGGTAAGACCGCGCCCGTCCCGCGCAAGTTGGGAGAGATGGCGGCCGAAGAGATGTCGGACTTTTGCGGTGAGTGTCATCGCACGTGGGAATCCGTGGTCGGGCAGCGTCTGTTCGGCGAGAAGAATGTCCGGTTTCAGCCGTACCGGTTGGCCAATAGCAAGTGCTTCCTGGGAGACGACAAGCGCATACGCTGCACGGCTTGCCACGATCCGCACGTGGAATTGGTTCGCGACGACGCCAGTTACGACGGGGATTGTCTGTCGTGTCACGGCGTAAAGCCGGGTGCGGCCGCCGCCGCCGTAACGCGGAAAACCTGTCCTGTGTCGGACAAGAACTGTGTGAGTTGCCACATGCCCAAAGTGCAGGCGCCGTTAAGCCCCGCGATATTTACCGATCATAATATACGGGTAGTGCACGCGGGGGATCCGTATCCGCAGTAAGTGGCGCGCGCAAGGGTGTCACCAGCCCATGTTGCGCATCTTCTCCAGAATGTCGCCGCTCATTTGCTCCATACGCGCGGGCTTGCGCCTCAGCGGCGACGGGATGACGGCCGCCAGCCGCGCGGATTCTTCGCGGCCCAGACGCGCCGCCGGGATGCCGTAGTATTCGCTCGCGGCCGCCTCGGCGCCATAGATGCCGGGCCCCCACTCAATCACGTTCAGGTAAAGCTCCAGCACGCGCCGCTTGCCCAGAATCAAGTCCGCGGGCGGAGCGAGCGTGAACTCGACTGCCTTGCGCACCACGGAGCGGCTGGTGGTCAGAAACAGGTTCTTCACCAATTGTTGCGTGATGGTGGAAGCGCCGCGCCCGAGTTTGCCCCGGTCGAGATCCCGATCCACGGCTTTGTGTAGTTCCGTCCAGTCGATGCCGTGGTGCTGGTAGAATCGCTCGTCTTCCGAGGCGATCGCGGCGTGTTGCAAGTCTTTCGAGATGCGGCCGAGCGGCACGCAGACATAGCGCTTGCGATAGGGGCGGCGGCGCATGGCGGCCTCTACGCGGCGTTGGATCTGGACCATCGTGGTGGGCGGATCGATCCACTTCAATCCCAGCAACGCGGTTAGGCATAAAGCGTAGAAACCCGCCGCCGGCGCGGCAACCCAGAACAGGATGCGCCGCCATAGGCTGCGTTTGCGTTTGGGTGCGACGGCCCTGGCTACCATTCCACCGGTTTGCCGGGCTCGAGCGCCCAGACTCGCGTGTCCGGCAGATCGCCGATGCGCGCCGCCAGATCCTCCGGCCGCCCCGTCAGCGCCGGGAAGGTCCCGAAGTGCATGGGCACTACTTTCCTGGGCTTCAGCAGCCGGCAAGCCACTGCGGCTTCCCGCGGGCTCATCGTATAGAGATCTCCGATCGGCAGAAAGGCCAATTCCGGATGGTATAACCGCTCGATCAATTGCATGTCCGTGAAGACGTTGGTGTCGCCGGCGAAATACGCCGCGCGGCCATCGTCGAAATGCAGCACGTAGCCCGCGGCCTCGCCGCCGTAGACGATTTTGCCGTCGTCCAGGATACCGCAACTATGCACGGCGTGGGTCATGGTAAAGGTCGCCGCGCCGGCCTTTTGCGAACCGCCCTTGTTCATGGGGCGGGTGTTCTCCACGCCTTTGGATTCGAGCCAGTGACAAGTCTCGAAAATCCCCACCACCGTCGGCGAGAACTCCTTCGCCAAAGGCACGGCATCGTGGATGTGATCGAAATGACCGTGGGTGATGGCGATGGTGTCCACGCGCGCCATCTTGTGGCCCGGTGGGTAGGCCGGGTTGCCCTCGGTCCACGGATCCATCAGGATCGTTTCGCCGGAAGGTAGGCGGAATTGAAACGTGCCGTGTCCAAGCCAGGTGATTTCCATAGCCAGATTATGCCAAATTTATGGCGCCGGCGGCTGCCCGGCTTCACGTCCTTGACGGCCGCGGCTCAGTAAACCGTGCGCAATCGACGCGAGTATTACCGAGCCGCGACCCTCAGGGAGCGGTTTCCCCAAGAGAATGCGCCCGATCCATGCGCGCTGTTTTCTGAGACACCTAACAGACGATTACGCCCAAAGCGGCGAAATCATTGGCCGGTTAATACGGTCAGTGACCAACGTTCACTCGCGGGCAACCAAGTCCCGTCCCAGGACCAGGCCGCCCGAACCGCGGCGCGACGAGCTGATGAACGCCGCCCAGCGTCTGTTTCTGGAACATGGCGTGGACCGGCGAGCATTGAACGGATCACGCAGGCCGCCGCCGTCGCCGGCTACCTTGAGTCCATCCGGCTGCACGACGTTCTCTTTTACGATTTCCGCCCTCCTACGCGGGAAGGTCTGGTTGATAATATCGTGATCGATCATCTTTCCGGCCTGCTGCGGGCCGGCGTTCGCGCGGGAGCGTGGCGGATCGACGACCCGCGTTTCACCGCTGTCTTCCTGTTTAGCGGCCTGCACGGCGTGGTGGACGATGCATATTCAAAGCGGAAGCGCGTCAACCGAAGCCGGCTGGCGCTCAGACTGGAGCGACTTTGTCTCCGCGCCGCCGGGTTGCCGCTCGGTTAATTAAGTCCCGGACCACTCCATTACGGTCGATGGGGACTCTGCAAGGTTGGAAGGGCGCACGCGCAAGCGTGCGCAACCTGGAGATTACCCTCTTGCTGAAAATGTCCAATCGACCCACTCCTCAGTTTCCGATGCGGACCGTCACCCCGGCCTGCGTGGGGACGCCGCCCACGCTCACCTGCAGCGGAACCGCATCGCCCGTGGGCACGCCGGCCGGCACACAGGCGTTCACCTGCGTCACGCCGGCGAAGATCATTCCCACCCAGTTCCCGGAACAGACGCTGGCGACTCCGCCGATCCGCACGCTCACTGCGGCCGCGGGCGTGGGAAACAACGGCGCAACGGGCAGAAGTCCGTCGGCCCAGGGCGCCCCCGGCTCTCCTTCGCCCGTCATAAAGACAGTGAGATACGCCCCGGCCGGCGCGGGCCGGTCTATGTTAAAAGCGGCGGTTCCATCGGCGTAGGTGCTGACCGCCACCGCCTGCCCGGTTCCGCCCGCATAGCAGTAGACGGCCGGCGCGGCCGCTTTCACGGGAATCGCCACGGGCTGGCTGCGCAGGCCGGCGTATTCCACCTGCACCTGGGTGGTTCCCGATATCCCATACGGAGCCACCGCGCTCACTTGCCGGGAGTACGAGTAAATCATGGGCGCCGCGACGTTATCGAAGTACACCCGCGTGTCGCCCACTTCCACCGGCAGATACCCGTCGCTGCCGTAGCCGGCCACGGCGATGGGGTTCGCTCCGAAGCCGCTGCCGAAGATGGTCAGCAGTTCGCCGGGCGCCACGCCGCCGCCCACGTAGCTGGCCGCGTTCACCACTCCCGCCGCCGGAAACCCGATCGCGAGGCCGATCTCCGATTCGTAAGCGCCCCGGTTCACGGCTCCCGGTTGCTGCGGGCGCGCGAGACCTTCCAGATCGTCGGGCGGCGCTACCGCCAGGTTCCCCGAGTGCACCGCGGGACTGCCGGCGAGCGTGTGGAAATCGGAGGTGGCTGGGTCCGTGCCCAAAACGTTGAACTCCGGATCCGCGGTGATATCGTGCGGTCCCGGCGTGGCGTTCACCGGCCCGTTCCAGTAGATGTTGTAATCGAACTGCACGGCGGTGCTTCCATAGACGTTCACCGCGGTTCCCGTGGCGGCCGATTCGACCACGTTGTTCCAAACGTTCACGGTGCCCGACTGGTTGATGAAGACGTCCGCATACGCGACCACCAGCCCGTTCCCATACACTGTATTGTTCACGAACGCGATGTTATCGCTCTGGTAAGCCAGCAGTCCGCCGCCGCCGTTGTTCACGGAGAGATTGTTTTGGACCAGGAAACCGCCCAAATACGCGCCAATATCGTCCGAGCCGGGCTGGTTGTTGCGCGAAGTGTCGATAATGATGCCGTCGCCGTCGGTAGGCTTGCCGGTGTCTCCATAAGGCACCAGCGACCGGTTGTCGAACACGCGGTTGCGTTGCACAATGGTATGCGGGGCCGGCCCCAGATCGTAGTTCCAGGATTCGAAGACCGAGATGCCGCTGTTGCCGTAGCGCGAATACCAGGCATTTTCGTGCACGAAGTTGTCCTGGATGGTCACGTAATCGGCTTCTTCCACGCCAATCCCGCCGCCCGGGCAATCGTAAATCTGGTTGCCGGCGATCAGGATGTGATGCGGCTTGTTCGTGCCGTCCTGGCGCCCGTCGATGTCGATGCCGTTGCCGTTGCAGGCCGGGTCCGGAGTGCTCTCGAGGGCCTGGGCGGTACACTGGGCCAGCGTTACGTTCAACAGGTTGCCTTGGACCTGCAGACCGGATATCTCGATATAGGAAGCGCCGCCATGAATCTCCACGGCGTTCCAAGCGGCGCCGGCGTAGATTTGCGGCTGGTGGCCGGGATAGGCCCGATAGGCGATCCAGGCGTCCGCCATGCCCGTGCGGGTGATGTCGAGAACGGTGCATCCCGCGCAGGTGGTGTAGACGCCGTTCATCACGTAGACTACATCGCCGGGCAGGGTCAGGTTCGCGGCCGCCTGCATCGTAAGGAATGGGGCGCTTTCGCTCAGGCCGCTGTTGGAATCGCTGCCCGTCCCGCTCACATAGTAGGTGGCGCCATGCGCGGAGACCGTGAGCGCCGCCAGGGCCAGAATGCGCATCGCCAAGGCCATCACCAGGGCATCGTATCACCGGGCGGATCGACCCGCGTGAAGGTACAATCAAGTACCCAAGCTGAGGGTGGAGAGAAAACAAACGATGACGAACTGGCCCCTACGACTCTGCGTGTTGCCGTTTCTAGGCTTGATGGCGACCGGCGCGGAGAACCAATGGACGCAATTCCGCGGACCGAACGGATCCGGCGTGGATTCGGCGGGAGGATACCCGGTGGAGTTCTCGCCATCCAAGAATATCGTTTGGAAAAAGGCGGTTCCCTACGCACAATCGTCTCCAGTGGTGGCGGGAGGGCGCGTCTACTTGACGGCCAGCGAAGGCGACCGGCTGCTGACGATTTGCCTGGACGCAAAAACCGGAGGCCAATTGTGGCAGCGGGAAATCCGCAAGAAGCCGCAGCCGATCTTCCGCGCCAACGATCCGGCGTCGCCCACTCCGGCCGCCGATGAGAGCGGTGTGGTGGTGTTCTTTCCGGATTTCGGCCTGGCTGCCTACACGCCGGATGGAAAAGAGCGGTGGACTCTCCCGCTGGGACCGTTCAAGAACTTCTACGGCATGGCCGCCTCGCCGATCATAACGGGCGACTTGCTAGTGCTGGTTTGCGATCAACAGAACGCCTCCTTTCTGCTGGCCCTGGATCGCCAGACCGGACAGCGGCGCTGGAAAACAGACCGCCCCGCGGCGGGTATCGGATGGGCGACCCCCATGGTCTTCCGGCCTGTCGAGGGGCCCGCGCAACTGATCGTGCTGGGAACCACCAGGCTGGACTCCTACTACCTCGCCACGGGGGAACCGCGTTGGTGGATGCCGATCGGGTCGGGGGGATCGATGGGCACGCCCATTACGGCGAACGGCACACTGTTTGTCTCCACGCTGGGTAGCACGGAGCCGGACATGCCGGCCTTTGAGTCCGTCCTGGCGATGTACGATAAGGATCGCGACGGCCGTCTGTCGCACGAGGAGTTCAAGGGCGATAAAGACTTGGGAGAACACTTCGGTTGGATCGATACGGACGGGGACGGCTTCATCACCGCCGCGGAATGGAACGTGGCCCGCAACTCGGGCATTGGCGAATACGGCGCGATCGCCATCCAGCCGGGCGCGGCGCAAGGGAAACTGGAAGCCGACGCGGTCCGCTGGCGCTTCAAGAAGAATCTGCCGTACATTCCAGCCCCGCTGATCTACCAGGACGTTTACTACATGGTCCGCACCGGAGGCATCGTCACATCGCTCGATCCGGCGACGGGCCGGCTCTTGAAGGAAGGGCGCAGCCGCGACGCGATCGGCCAATACTACGCGTCGCCCAGTGGCCGCCGATAACAAGCTGTTTCTGGCGAGTGCCGAAGGCAAGATTACCGTGCTGAAGGCCGCGGCGGACTGGGAGGTGCTGACGGTGAACGAGCTGGGCGACGAAATCCACGCCACGCCGGCCCTCAGCGGCGGGCGGATCTATGTGCGGACTCACGACAGCATATACTGTTTCGGGGTCGCCCGTTGACCGGGCCCTGTGTAATAACGTGGGGCAGGCTCGTGGCCTGCGGCGGCCTCGCAGGCCGCCTGCCTCGAAGCTCGCAATTGGCCGCGCCAAACCGCCCCCCACTGTGAATCCCGCTATAATCAGCGGAGTATCATGCGCGCCCATCTTAGTCACGTCGTGCTCGCACTGCTTCCGCTTGGATGGCTGGCGGCAGCGGATACCATAACTGGCAAAAGCGAAACCCGTCGCGGCGCGGAATCCGATGTTACGCAGGTTGGATCGGCGCCGGCCCCTCCAACCCAGCCCTCCGCGGCCGCGCAGGTGGTCGTCAAGGCCGGCACTAAGGTGCCCCTGTCGCTGGTGAGCAGCCTCAACACCAGACGCAGCGCGCAAGGCGACCGGGTGTATCTGGAGACTGCTTTCCCTATCGCGCTGAATGGCAAGATCGTAATTCCCAAGGGCAGCTACGTGGCCGGCACCGTTACAGAGGTTAGGCGCGCCGGTAAGATGAAAGGCAAAGCCGAACTATACTTGCGGTTCGATTCGCTCACGCTGCCGAATGGTGTCACGCGCGATTTTCGTTCCCGGCTGGACAGCGCCGGCGGCAACGAAGTGGACCGTGAGGAAGGCAAGATCGTCGGCGATAGCGACAAGGGCGGCGACGCCCGTACGGTGGGAGAAACAGCCACCGTGGGCGCTTCGGTGGGGTCCATCGCCGGCAGTATCGCGGGTCATGGCGGGATGGGAACCGGAATCGGCGCCATCGGCGGCGCGGTGGCCGGGCTGGCAGTGGTCCTGGTGACGCGCGGCCCGGATCTGATCTTGCCGAAAGGCACCACTTTGGAAATGGTGCTGGATCGCGAGCTGCGTTACGATCCCCGCGAGCTGGGCATGCAACCCTGATGCCTGCCGGGTGGGGCAGGCGTCTACGCCTGCGGCGGGTCTCCAGACCCGCTCTGGGCGAGCTTCGCACAAGCGGCGGGTCGAGGGGCAGCCACTATACGCCCCACCAACTACAATGCCCAGTCTGCAGCGCGGCGCACGGCGCCGCCCCACGGATGCGGATAATTCGGAACCTACGGCCCTTTTGGAAGGTCCAATACAATCGGGCACATGCGTATCGGCTGGACATATATGGTTCCCGCCTGGCTGGCAGCGGCGGGCGCGGCATTAGCTCAAGGTGCGGCTCAGGCTCCGGCTGCCGCGCCGGCACCGCGCTCGCCTTTCGCCGCGATCGGCGGCGTGGTGCTGAACGATGCCACGGGCGCGCCCATCCGCCGCGCCGCGATCACGTTGTCCACGCTCGACGACACGCCTCTCGAAGCGCTTACCTTCAGCGAATCGAATGGGGCATTCGGTTTCAACACCATTCCGCCGGGCAAATACCAGTTGCGCGTGGATCTGGACGGCTTCCAACAGGCGTGGTTCGGCGCCAGCACGTCCACCCGCCCGCCCGCAACCTTGAAACTGGCGGCCGGCGACATCCGTTACGGAATCACCTTCCGGCTGCGGCCGCTCGGGTCCATCTCCGGCGTAGTGCTCGATCCCGACGGCGATCCGATCCGCAACGCGCAACTCCGTCTGCTCAAGAGCGTTTGGGAGCGTCTGAAGCCAACCTACAACAACGAGCGGTGGGCCAGCACGGACGATCGCGGCCGCTACCGTTTTCAGGATGTTCTACCGGGCCAATACCTGGTTATGGCGGTCCAACAATACGCGCCGGCGTTGTCGATTCAGCCGGAAGCCGCAACCGGCCAGCCCGTGCAGCAGAAGATGTATGCGGCGCAGTTCTATCCCGATGCCGGCCGCCTATCCGCGGCGGCGCCCGTGCAACTCACAGGTGGCCAAGATCTCGAAGGCATCGATTTCCAGCTCGCCACGCGCGCGGCTGCGCCGCTGCGCGGCAAGGTGATTGTCCCTGCCGGCCTCTCCGGCGATCTGGTGGCGAACGCGAACGTGCAAATCGGCGTCTACCCGCAAGACGTCCCGAATAGCGGCGATCAGAGTGTTGGCGCGGCCGCGTTTCCCCCCGATTACGAGTTTGAGATTTCCAACCTGATCGCCGGATCTTACGTGATCGCGGCGTCCCTGCCGGTGGCGGGCCGCGACTATCGCGCCGTGGAGCGCATCGAACTGCCACCCGGCGGCCAGGAGCTCACCCTGCATCCGGATCGCGCCATCGATCTGGCCGGCCGCGTGGATTTCGAAGGTGGCGGTCCGCCGCCCACCGGCCCGTGGCGGGTTTCGCTGGTACCGGGCGGCTTTCCCCCCGGCAGGGGCCAGGTCCAGGTCGACACGCAGCCGGACGGCACGTTCCTGGCGCCCAACGTGGTTCCGGGGATTTGGGATATCAACGTCGAACCGGTACCGCCGGGCGGTTATATCAAGGCCATACGGCTAGGCGATCGGGACGTCCTCACCGAGGACATGACCATCGACCCCGCAACGCGTGAACGACTGCACATCGTGGTGAGCGCGCGCGGCGCGGTGGTCGCCGGTACGGTTACCGTGCCGCGGGGCGTGGCGCGATCCGCGCGCGCTTCGGTGCTGCTCGCGCCCGATGGCAAATATGCCCACGTTTTGAGTTTCTACGCGCTGGCCAACGCGGACGATGCGGGACACTTCGAGTTCAAGGGCGTCACGCCCGGCCGCTACAAACTGTACGCGTTCGAAGAACTGGATCCGTCGGCGTATGAGGACCCGGGCTTCCTGAAGCCCTTTGAAATGCGCGGCGAAGCCTTCGCAGTAGCGGAAGGCCAGCAGGTGGACCGGCAAGCGCAGCTTATCGTCGTGGGGCAAGCTGGCAGCCCAATGCCAGGTAGTTTTCAACGCGGACGGCCGGGGGCCGTCATCAATGGCAGAAACCCAAAGCCTTGGGGGGCGGGATTTATCCCGCGCGGGGCTTTAGCCCCGCACCTCGTAAACGGAGAGTCCCGCGCGCCGGCGTCCACGCCGGCATATGTGAATCCAGTTAGGGCTGATTTCGTTACGGGAAGAACGGGTCCTGGAGGACCCGCGCAGGACTGGAGTCCTGCCCCACGGGGCATCGCAGTTTGCCGGAAATAGAAAACTAGGAACTGAAAAAACAATGCCGCGCGCACTCTGCATCTGCCTGTTGGCTTGCACCGCGATGGCCCAGCGAATCCAGCGGGCGCCCCAGGAGTCTTCCGGTCCCACCGGCGCCGGCGCAATCGAAGGAACCGTCTTCGACACCGCCAGCCATGCGCCGCTCGGCAAGGCTCAGGTGATGCTCACCGGGTCGGCGCCCCTCCCTCTGACCGCGGTCACCGACGCCGGTGGCCGCTTTGCCTTCCGCGATCTGGCGGCGGGCAGCTATTGGCTGAACGCGTCGAAACCAGGCTACAACCCACCGCAGGCACTCTTCGGTCCCGAGGCAAACATCGGCGTCGAGTTGGGCGATGCGGAACAAAAGAAGGGCGTGGAGATTGGGCTGCCGCCCGGCGGCGCAATTGACGGGCGCGTGGTGAATGAGGAGGGCGTCCCCGTTCGCGGCTGCCGGGTGACCGCCCTGCAGCCGGGTTCGGAACACGCATACGGGCAAAACCGGCGCAGCCTGCGGGGCGTCGACGGAGGAACCGCCACCAACGACCGGGGCGAGTACCGTCTCGCCGCTGTTGCGCCGGGCCGGTATCATCTATTTGCCAATTGCCACACCGAGCTGCCGGCCGCGCATCCGTTGCTCCCGCGCGGCGATCCGCGCACGCCGCACGATACTTATCTGCCGCAATTCTACGGCGGCGCGCCGGATCCCGCTACCGCCTCCCGGCTGACGGTGGTTGCGGGCGCCAGCCTGGAGAACGTCGATTTTCAGGTGACCCGCGTGCCGGCATTTTCTTTGCGTGGCAGCGTCACCGGAGGAGATGCCGAAGCGCTCGCCAATGGGGCGAACGTGATGCTGTTCCCCGCCAACCGCGAGATGCGAAGATCGACGCTGTCGAGCGTCGGTGCGAATCCCCAGAGCCACGAGTTTCAAATCCAACCCGTTGTGGCCGGATCCTATGTTCTAGTCGCTTTCGCCACGCATGATGGGCGCGTGTTCGCCGCCGAGCGGAGCGTGGAGGTGGGCGCCGCGCCGCCCGAACCGCTGGAGATTTCGCTGCAAAGCGGCGCGGACCTGAAGGGCACGGTGGAATTCGATTCCGACGATCACCCGCCGCTCGAAAATGGCCAGATCTTGCTGGCGCCCATGGACGGTCCTTTCTTTATGCCCCAACCGCACGCCCAGGTGGAGAAAGACGGCGCGTTTATCTTGACCGGCGTGCTGCCCGGCCGCTGGCGTCCGATCGTCAGCGCGCCCGGCTACGCGAAGTCGATCTCTGTGGCCGGTCAGCCCGTGTCTCCCGATGGTTTTGAGATTGCGGCGGGCGCGGCGGGGCCCTTGCGCATCGTGATGGGAAGCAAGCTGGCGGATGTGCATGTGGAGGTCGCCGGCGCGCCCGCGGACCGGCAGATTTCGGCGGTCATTTTTCCGGAGGACGCCGGCTGCCTGGGGGCCGGTCTGGAGCGCGGCGGCTCCGCGATGGGCACCGGCCGCATCGAGTTTGGAGCGATGCCTCCCGGCCGCTATCGGGTCTTCGCCATTGACGGCCCGGATCCTTGGCCTATCCTGCAGAGGCCCGAATGGCTGCAGGCGCTCGCCAGCCACAGTACGGCCATTGATCTACCCGAGGGCGGGCGCGTGAGTACCACGGTGGAGATTACCACCCGCGAGGAGCTCATGCGCGCGTTGGGGGACAGCGAGTGATGCGTCGCGCACCTCAAAATGGAGGGCGGGCAATTCTGCCCGCAGCCGGCTTTCAGCCGGCTCTGGCCGCCTGAAAGGCGGCTGCGGCCAAGATTGGCCGCCCTCCAAAACCAAATCCTCGCGGATCGAGCTTCCGCGGCCGATCGGCAGCATTCGATCAGCCCGGACGGCCGGCAATTGGCCGCCGTCACTGCAGAAGAGGGCAAGGGCCGCTTTATCGAGGTATGCCGGGTCGATCGGCGTCAGTGCGTCCAATCGAAGTTCCCGGACAATCTTCTTGTTCCCGAGGCCGGGTGGACGAGTCCTTCGTACGACGCAAAATCGCGACGCTGCGATATGTGGAGTGTCGGCCCGGAACTCCGCCATTTGCAGTGGTCGTGTGAGAGCGCGACAGCGCATCGCGAGAGCGCGACGGCCGAGTCGGCTGAATCACCCTAAACCTTCCCCAGCGAGCGACCGATGAATCCTTAGGGTCGCTCGGTCGAGCGTTCCCCCGAAGCCTATCAGGAGACCAAATGCAAGTGAGCACAATGGCGCCGCCGGACAGCGGCCCTGCCAAAACCGATAACCGTACAGGCAAATACCTGGCTTTCCACCTGGGTCGCGAGGAATTCGCGATTCAAGTCCTGAAGGTCAGGGAAATTATGGGCATTCAAGATATTACGGCTGTTCCCCAGACGCCGGTGTTCGTCAAAGGGGTCATCAACCTGCGCGGCAAGGTGATTCCGGTGGTAGATCTGCGGCTGAAGTTTGGTCTGCAGGAGGTCGAATACACCGCGCGCACGTGCATCATTGTGGTGCAAATCCAGGCTCCGGACGGCGGCGTGAGTTTGACTGGAATCGTGGTGGATGAAGTTTCCGAGGCCTTGAACATCGCCGCGGGAGAGATCGAGGATACGCCCGACTTCGGGGACGGCGTGGCCACGCCCTACATCCTCGGCATGGCGAAAAGCAAGGGGAAGGTGAAGATCCTGTTGGATATCGACCGGGTATTGCTGGCTCAGGAGATTGATGGACTGAAGTCCATGTTGCAGTAGTTGTGTGTAGAAGGAAGACATACGATGCGTTCACAAATGACGATTGGGAAGAAGCTGATCATCTGTTTCGCGGCTATGCTCATGGCCGCTCTCGGATTGGGATACACGTCGTGGTCGTCAATCGGAAAATTGAGCGGCCTGCTCGATACGGCGGTAGAGAAAACGGCCCAGAAGATGAACATTTGCGGCGACTTGGGCAAGACCTTGTCCGAAATGGAATCGCTGGAGAGAGGCGTGGGCCTCCGCGTGGCAACGCAGGATCCGGAATTGGTCGAACAGTACCAGCAGGCGTTCGCCGCAAAAGCTGCGAAAGCGGAGAGAGGTCTGAACGAGCTTCGGCCCCTGCTGGTAACCGACGCCGCGCGGCAAGCGGCGGATGCGCTCCAAGTTAGCCTCGCCGCATGGCAGGGCGCGCATCAAGAGTTAATGAGGGCGGGCCGGACCGGCAAGGATGTGAAAGCCATCGGGACCGTCCTGCAGGTTAAGATTCTGCCAGTCCAAACGGCCGCCCAGGAAGCCTTGGAGAGGATCGCGCAGGCTCAGGTTGAACTGAATCATGCGGCCGTCACGGCGGCTGCGGACAACACATCCAGTGCCCGCTGGATTACGTTTGTGCTCCTCGGCTTATGCCTGGCGGTGGGTGGCGGCGTGCTGTTCGTTGTCCGGCATACCAGTCTGGTTCTGCATCGCATCGCCGTCAACATGGCGGAAGGCGCCGATCAGGTCGCCAGCGCCGCGACGCAGGTCTCTGCCGCCAGCCAGTCCCTAGCGCAAGGATCTTCCGAACAAGCTGCTTCCCTGGAGGAAACATCGTCCTCCAGCGAGGAGATCAACTCCATGACCCGCAAGAATGCCGAGAACTCCAAAGTGGCCGCCGAATTCACCGGCCAAGTCGATCAGCGGGTGACAGCCGCCAACCTGACACTCGGGCAAATGGTGGCGTCGATGACCGAAATCAATACATCCAGCGACAAGGTGTCCAAGATCATTAAAGTCATTGACGAGATCGCCTTCCAGACTAATATCCTGGCCTTGAACGCGGCTGTCGAGGCGGCCCGCGCCGGCGAGGCAGGCATGGGGTTCGCGGTGGTGGCCGACGAAGTCCGCAATCTGGCGCAACGATGCGCGCAAGCCGCCAAAGACACCGCATCGCTGATCGAAGAATCCATGGCCAAATCGCGCGACGGCATGGCCAAGTTGGACCAAGTGGCCGACGCCATTCGTTCCATCACTGAAAGCGCGGTCAAGGTGAAGACCCTGGTGGACGAAGTGAACCTGGGAAGCCAGGAACAGGCGCGCGGCATCGAGCAGATCGCCAAAGCCATCGTGCAAATGGAGCAGGTGACCCAGAAAAACGCCGCCAACGCCGAAGAAAGCGCCTCGGCCAGCGAAGAACTGTCCGGGCAGGCCGAGACCATGAAGGGCGTAGTCGGTGAGTTGCAGTCCCTGGTGGGCGGGGGGCGGCAAGAAGTCATCCGCGCGGCTCCCGGCGGATACCGCGCGCGGCCGAAACCGGCTGCGCCTGCCGCCGCGGCGCCGAAACGCTCGGATTACAGCCGCGGTCTGAAAGCGCTCCAGTCGGCCGTGTCCGGCAAGAAAACAAGCCGGGTGGCGGAAACCGTGCCCGTGGCGGCCGGCAAAATGGACCGCTCCGCGCTGCCCTTGGACGACGACTTCAAGGAATTTTAGAAGGGGGACGAAAGTCCGTATGCCCGAACAAATGGAACTGCGCCAGGAAATCGAAGCCTTGGCCACTAAAGTGGTCGTAGAAGACCTGTCGTCGGAAGCCGGCTTTGACCAGTCTTTGCTCGCCTTGGCTGGCGCCGTACGCGGCGTCCGCGACCGTGCCGAAGCGGGCGGCTGTGAGTCGGTGGCGCGCATCGCTACGGAACTATGCACGGCGCTGAGCACGCCGGATAGCATGGCTCGCGACGCCCTTTCGCAAGCGCTCGAAACCGGCGTAGCTGCCATGCAGCAGGCCCTCGAAACCTGCTCCTTCGCCGCGGCCGCGGCAGAGCCGGCCTATTCTCTGGCGCAGGATCCCGAGCTGCTGTCGGATTTTGTGCTGGAATCGCGAGAGCATCTGGCGGCTATCGAGAGCCTTTCCCTGGCCCTCGAACAGGACCCGCACAATGCCGAAGCGATCAATTCCATCTTCCGCGCTTTTCACACCATGAAAGGACTGGCCGGTTTCTTGGAACTGAATGCCGTGCGGGAGGTTTCCCACAACGTGGAGACCGTGCTGGACCTGGCGCGTAACGGTAAGATGAGCGTCACCTCACACGTGATCGACGTGGTGCTGGAAAGCGCGGACTACCTGAAGATCTGCGTGAGCGCCATAGAGTCCAGGCTGCACGGACACGAGGCACAACCCGCACCGGATTATTCCGGCCTCTTGGAACGCGTCCGAAATCTCATGACCAGCCCACAGCCGCAGGCTGGGGCAGACCTCCAGACCGGTGGGGCGGACCTCCAGGTCTGCGCGGGGTCTCCAGACCCCGCTCCTCGCCCCGAGGCGGCCCCTGCCGCTGCCACCGCCACCCACGCGCCAACCCACTCCGGCGAGGCCAAAGCCGTAAAAGTGGACACCGGCAAGCTGGACTACCTGGTAGACATGGCGGGAGAGTTGGTGATCGCGCAGTCCATGGTGCGCCACGACCCCGACCTGGCCGCTTTGAAGAGTCCCCGCCTGCAACGTAACTTGGCGCAACTGGCGCGTATCACCGCCGAGCTGCAGAAGACTTCCATGTCCATGCGCCTGGTGCCGATCGGCCAGTTGTTTCAGCGTGTGGCGCGGCAAGTCCGCGATCTGGCCCGCAAAATGGGAAAGCCCGCGGAGCTGGAAATCAGCGGCGAGGAGACCGAAATCGACCGCACCATCGTCGAAGAACTGGCGGATCCCCTGATGCACATGGTGCGCAATTCGCTAGACCATGGCATCGAAGATCCGGATGCGCGCGCGGCCTCAGGCAAAAACCCGGTGGCCCGCATTGGCTTGCGCGCCTGCCACCAGGCAGGCCACATTGTCATTGAGATCTCCGACGACGGACGGGGGTTGGACGCCGAGCGTATCCTGGCCAAGGCCATGGAGCAGGGGCTGGTCGGCAACCCGGAGCATCTTTCGGAGAACGACGTTTTTCATCTGATCTTTGAGCCCGGTTTCTCCACCGCGGCGCAGGTTACCGACGTGTCCGGCCGCGGCGTGGGTATGGACGTGGTGCGCAAGCAGATCCAGAAGCTGCGGGGCCACGTGGAGATTCAATCCCGCGCGGGCCAAGGCGCCACATTTACTCTGAAGGTCCCTTTGACCCTGGCTATCATCGATGGCCTGGTGGTGGGCGTGGGGGCCGAGCGCTATATCGTGCCATTATTCGCGGTGCGCGAAATGTTCCGTCCCGCCGCGGACATAATCTTTACGGTCCAAAACCGGGCGGAAATGGTGATGGTGCGCGGAAACTTGCTCCCGGTGCTCCGCCTCTACCGTAAGTTCGGGGTCAAACCGCGCTCCGAGGATCCTTGCCAGGGCCTGCTGATCGTAGCCGAAGGAGAGGGCCAGTGCTTCTGCCTGATGGTGGACGAGCTGATCGGCAAGCAGGAAGCGGTCATCAAGAGCCTGGGCGAAACGTTCAAGAATATCGCGGGGATCGCGGGGGGCGCCATTCTGGGCGATGGCCGCGTGGCATTGATTTTGGACCTGGCCGGACTGATCAAGGAACGGCCGCATGAGTAAGGCTGCGATCGATTTCGCGGCAAATGAAAAGGCTGCGCCTGTCGAAGGGCAGTGCCTCCGGCGGCGGGAATTCGAGGCCATCCGGCGCTTGGCCTACGAGAAGTTCGGCCTGGATCTGCGCAAGGGTAAAGAGGATCTGGTAGCCGCGCGGCTGGGCAAACGCATGCGCGAAGGCGGCTTCGCCTCTTTCCAGGCATACTACCAGCACGTCGTCGCCGACTCCAGCGGAGAGGCGCTGATCGGCATGATCGACGCACTCGCCACCAATCACACCAGTTTTCTGCGGGAAGCGGCGCATTTCGAGTTTCTGCGGGCAAACGTGATACCCGGTTTGCGGGGACGCCCACGCATCGAATTATGGAGCGCCGCCTGCTCTACCGGCGAGGAACCCTATACGCTGGCCTTCTCGCTCTGCGATCAATTAGGCGCCGACGCGTTCCGCAAGGTGCGCATCCTGGCCACCGACATTTCCACGAAGGCGCTGGCGGCGGCCCAGAGCGCCGTCTATCCCGCCGAGCGATTCAGCGCCGTTCCACCCGGCTGGCTGCGGCAGTTTCTCTTGCGCGGCGAAGGCCGTTGGAAAGGGTTCTACCGGGTCAAGCCGGAAGTGCGCGGCCAGGTCGAGTTCGCCCGCCTGAATCTGGTGGAATCTTTCCCGCAACGCGGTCTCTTTCCAGTGATTTTCTGCCGGAATGTGATGATCTATTTCGACAAGGTCACGCAGGAAGCCGTGGTCAACCGTCTGGCCGCCTGCCTGGAGCCCGGCGGATACCTGTTCATCGGCCACGCCGAAAGCCTGACCGGGGTCCGGCACGACTTGACATACGTGCGGCCGGCGATTTATCGGAAGCCGGGATCGGCATCCGGACGGGGGGTACGATGGCCAACCTAGTTGTGGGGATGGCGGATTGCCAGGTCAGCAAATCGCCGGATCAAGTGCTGGTGACTTACGCGCTTGGTTCATGCATCGCAGTGGCTATACACGATCCGGTGGCGGGGGTGGGCGGGATGTTGCATTACATGCTGCCGGAGTCCGCGATTTCGCCTGCCAAAGCCGGCGAGAATCCGTATATGTTCGCCGATACCGGCGTCCCGCTGCTGTTTCGCCGCGCTTACGAATATGGAGCTGAGAAACGCCGGCTGGTGGTACGGGTGGCGGGAGGAGCTCAAGTGATGGATCGGGAAGGCGTGTTTAACATCGGCAAAAGAAACTACTTAGCCCTACGCAAGATTCTTTGGAAGGCGGGTGTGCTGGTGCAGGCCGAGGATGTCGGCGGCAACGCCTCGCGCACCGTGCGCTTGGAAGTGGGCAGCGGGAGATTCTGGATGCGCGGGCCGGGATCGCCGGAACAGGAACTGGCGCCGGCGCGTTCCGCGTCGAAAGGAGCAGCTTCGTGGCCTTCCGCGTCCTGATCGTTGACGATTCGCCGGTCATGCGGGCTTTTATTCGCCGCATCATCGTGCTTTCCGGTATCGAGGGGGCCGAGTTTCTGGAAGCCGCCGATGGCCGCGAAGCTCTGAACCTACTGCGCAGCCAATGGGTGGATGTGGTGCTAACCGACATCAATATGCCGCTGATGGATGGAGAGCAGTTGGTGCGATGCCTGGAAGCGGACGACGTGCTGAAGTCCGTGCCGGTGGTGGTGGTGTCCACCGACGGCACCGAAAGCCGCATGCATCAGATGCTTTCCTTGGGGGCTCGTGGCTACGTCAAGAAGCCCTTCATGCCCGAGACCTTGCGCCAGGAACTGGAGCGCGTGCTCGGAGGAGCCTATGCCCGATAACGAATGGGATGAGATGCTCGCGGCGGCGGCCGCGGAAGTTCTGGAGACCATGTTCTTCACCGGAGTCTACGGCCCTGCGCAGGCAGGCGCGTACCCCGCCGAGCCGTATGTGTCGGCGCGCGTGGGCTTTGAGGGGACGCCCAGCGGCACTCTGACGCTCAGTGTTTCCGAGACTGCCGCAGGCACGCTGGCGGCCAACTTTCTAGCCCCGGAGGACGACGGTCCACTCCCGGCCGCGCAACTCGGGGGCGTGGTCTGCGAACTGGCTAACATGATCTGCGGCACGCTGCTCAGCCACGTGAAAGCCGAAGAACAGTTCCGGCTGTGCAGCCCCGAACTGTTGCTCGAAAGGGCCGCCTGTGCGCCACCACCCAACCAATCGCTGTCTTTAGGCGATGGCCCGGAAGACGGCACCATCGATTTCTGGCTGGATCTGGAACACCATGCCAACTGACGGAAGAATCCGCGTATTGGTAGTGGACGATTCCGCCATCGTGCGCAAGATTCTGACCGAGGCGCTCTCCGGGCAACCCGACCTGGAGGTTGTTGGGACGGCCCCGGATCCATACATCGCCCGCGACAAGATCCTGGCGCTGCAGCCGGACGTGCTGACCCTGGATATCGAGATGCCGCGGATGGACGGCCTGACGTTTCTGAAGAAGCTCATGCACTTCCGCCCCATGCCGGTCATCGTGATCAGTTCCCTGGTGCAGGCATCCTGCCAGACGGCCATGCAGGCCTTGAGCCTGGGCGCGGTCGAAGTGCTGGCCAAGCCCGGCGGCCCGTATTCCGTGGGCGAGTTGCGGCTGGAGCTGGCCTCCAAGATCCGCGCCGCGGCTGCCGCCCATATCCGTCCCGCGGCCGCCGGGCAGGCTAAGCATGCCGTGCCCGCCCCACTGGCAGCTCGCCTGGCGGCCGGCCAGTGGACGCCGTCCACGGTGATTGCCATCGGCGCTTCCACCGGAGGCACCGAAGCCATCGCCGAGGTCCTGCCGCGGTTACCGCAGGGCATTCCCGGAATCGTGATTACGCAGCACATCCCGGCGGGATTTTCAAAAGCGTTTGCCAGCCGGCTCAACCACATGTGCGCCTTCGAAGTGAAAGAAGCGGAAGATGGAGATACGCTGGGCCCAGGCCGCGCGCTAGTGGCCCCGGGAGATTTGCACATGTTGCTGCGCAAGAGCCCGAATGGCTATCGCGTCACCATCAAGCACGGTCCGCGGGTTTGTTACCAGCGCCCATCGGTGGACGTAATGTTCAGCTCCGTGGCGGACGCGGCGGGCGCGCACGCGGTCGGAGTACTGCTTACGGGTATGGGTTCAGATGGCGCGCAGGGGCTGCTTAGAATGCGTCAGGCCGGCGCGCGCACGATTGCGCAGGATGAGTCCACTTGCGTGGTCTTCGGCATGCCAAGAGAGGCAATCCGCGCGGGCGCCGCCGGCCGCGTGGTGGCGCTGCCCGGAATCCCGCAAGCGATCTTGGCCGCGGTCGCGCCGGGCGCGTGAATCGCCGCTTAGTAGCCGTTGTCCTCCGGCAAACTCGCCGGTACTTGGAACAGGCCTTGCGGAATGGCCGATGGCAGAAACGTATTGGGGTCCGGCGCGGTCTGCCCGTCGGAGGCGAAGAAACCCGCCACCTGTTGCTGCGCCGCCAGGCCGATCAGTATCCCGTCCAGGCTCGGAAACTCCACCGTGCTGCCCGAAATGCCGATGAACAACGCCAGGAACGGATGCGGGTCCTGCGGCAACGGCAGCCCATCGGCCAGCGCGATATCGTGCCGATACTCCCATGTAAGGGGATGGTTGGCGGCCTTGATTAGCCGGGTCGTGGCCATATTCGGCATCGTCAGGTCGTTGCGCGCAAACTGGAACAGGATTCTCTTGAACGGCACGCCGGGCAGCATCGAATCCGCCAAATGCGGCGCATAATACACGGGATCGCCCGCCGCCTCGAACCATTCGTAGATCTCGAATGCATTCTGAATCTGGATGGCGCCCGGCACCTCGTTGACCAAAACCGGTTGATAGGGAAACACGTAGTTGTCGTTGAAATCCGTGCCTTCGTTGAGCAGCGGTGGCATACTCGCGGCCAGTATGGCGGCCGCAAGCGAATGGTACGATTCGCTCCAGCGCACGATATCCTCCACGGTGCCGCCGCCGACATTCAATACCGACGCCCGCACTTCCGGCGCCATGGCGGAGAAAATCGTGCCGTACATGGAACCCAGCGATTCCCCCACGTAGTAGATCTTGCTGGCATCCAGATCCGCCTGCCCATCGCCATCGAAGTCTATGCCTGCCTTGATCGTGCGCACCAACTCCCCGAGGTCCAACGCCGTTTGGCGCAGGCAGTCGCGCAATGCCACCTGCGCCGGGTTGGCCGCCAGGCAGCCTTCATACGGACCGATCTGCCCGTCGCCATTCAGGTCCACGCTGCGCCCGCCCGCGGTGAATGTGGTCACGTTGCCCGAGTTGTCCGTAATGACGACCTGGCTCTGCGGACCAAATCCATGCCCCACGGCGTTGATGGCGATGGTGGCGAAACCGGCCTGCGCCAGCGTGGGAGCCACGGCGGTAGGCCCGCCCCACTGGCTGTCGCCAAAACCGTGCCCGAAAATTACCACCGGATATCCTGCCGGGGGCGCCGGCGCAGAGGGTAGAAACACGTGGAAGTAGATCTCGTTGATCGAGCCGGGCAGCGCCACAGCCTGGCCCGTGGGCGTCCATGGAATCACCTGCTGGCTGTTGAGGAAGTTCGGCGAGGCGAAGGAGCCGAATCCGATCGCGCCGATGCCCTGAATCAGCGGATTGGTGATGGGCAGCGCCACGTCCACAAACTGCGCGGGACTGACGGCCACCTGCTCGTGCAGCACCAGCGATGCAATATTGGGAAACTGGATCAACGCCAGCGGCTGCACTGGCGCCGGCGGCGGCACCACGTGGGGCAGTTGCGCCCAGGCTCCCTCCATCCAGGTGGTAACGTTCATGGTGGTGAAGACGGAGGCGCTTACGATGTTGGCCGGCGCGAATTGCGCGGTCAGGCCGCTCACCACTTGCGTCAGCTCGTCGCAATAGACGGTCTTCAGGCCCACATCCGTGCCCGTCTGCACGCAAGCGGTGTATCCGGGGTCCGCCCCGACCGGGTTGCCGGAAGGGTCGCGGATCGCGTCAGTCACCACGATGGCGTACCGCCGATGCTGGTCCAGGTTGCCATCCGGCTTGCCGTAGAGCGTATTGGTGGTGGGATCGTAAATCATCTGCGTTACATACAGCATTTGCCCGGTAAAGTCGATCCCGCTCTCCTCCTGGGTCAGGTTGTCGAGCGCCACGTAATAGATGGCATGGTGTATCGAGTTTACGTCGATGGGTCCCGAGAAGTTCACGGTAATGCGCGGCGCGGTCTGGAAGCCGTCCAGTTGGTTGATCAGTTGCACATCTTGGCAATTGCTGGGCGCCGCGCTGCAATCCGGCATGGGCAGGTTGATGTGCATGCCGTTCTTCTGGGTGCTGTCGAGCGTGGTGAGGGCATCGGAAGGGTAAGGGCCTACGGTGGGGTCCTGAGGATTCCAGTTTACGGTAACTCCGCTGGCTAGCAGCAGCGGTGCGAATAATGAAAACGTTAGAGTGAACGCTACTCGGCGCATGATGTCAGCATACAACACCACCTGGCAGGAGTGCTTAAGGCGGACCCTCGCGGGCCCGCTCGCCGCTCCCGCCGGGCGCGAGCATGCACAACTGTGGCGCAGACAGGAGACTACTGCACGATCTCTCCGGTCCAGCGGTTGCGATGCGCCCAGAATGGGCACTGGGGGCAGACCTGTCCGTCGGGGTAGTCGATCCCCTCCTCATGCGGGCAGCCTATGATCCGATCCGTCATCACGACCGTTTTGGCTGCATGATCCAGTACGAACTGGAGGACGCTGGCTGCAATGGCACGATCTGTCCGAACGTCGCCCTCTTCGGCGAACCAACGTTCCAATGCGGCCGGCTCGGCATCCCGCTCAAGAACAATCCCAACCGCGGCTTTGGTCGCGCGTTTGTCGTCCGGACCGTAGAACGCGATGGTCGCCGCCGGGTAGCCGCGAAAGCCGCGCCGGGATTTCTTCTTCAAAGGTGAATCGGAGCGGCTCTTGAACCTCACGGACATTAGTTTGCACGAATCTCGGGCCGGGTGCAACGCGTCACTCCGCGCCTCCCCCTTCTGCCGAGCACCTGTGGCGGCGCGCTTGTGAATCGGCGTCGTCCCCGTTTAAGGTGGGAGTGGATGAACGCTCTCAAGACCGTGCTGGCGAGAATTGCCTTGGCGACCGCTGCACTTTTTGCGGCCTACTCGCTGCTGTTGTGTATGCCACAGCCATTCTTCGCCTATTCGGTGCGCGCGGGATACGCCGACTATGTCGGCAAGGGTACCTCATTTAATTATGACGAGGCCCGGCGGGCTTTTCTGGCGGGCGTACCGGAAATGGATTGGCAGAAGTCCGGTCTCTACTGGCGTTTCCACTT
>Ga0187887_10000288_pt1 | contig 51545 bp, 46 predicted proteins | sample June2016WEW_7_10_FD_132977 | JGI IMG/M metagenome (GOLD analysis project Ga0187887, IMG submission 132977) | Peatland microbial communities from SPRUCE experiment site at the Marcell Experimental Forest, Minnesota, USA - June2016WEW_7_10 | ecosystem: Environmental > Terrestrial > Soil >... | reverse complement strand
TCTCCAAGCGGCTCTCCCAGTCTTGGACCGTCGCGGCATGGAAGCCATTGACCCCGTCGATGACCGCCTCGGTGTTCGCGCCGACCGGCGAGGCCACGCAGGGCAGCGACGCCGCCATGTACTGCAGCAATTTGAACGCGCATTTGCCGCGCGACCATTCGTCGTCGGTCAGCGGCATGATGCCGATGTGCGCCGCCGCGAGAGCCGCCGCCTCGGTAGCCTCGCTCCAAACGACGCTCTCGACGTTGATTTCGGGCCAAGCTGGAAACGCCGAGCAAATCACCCGCACCTTGAGCGCGCGGTGCCGCGCCGTCAGCCGGGCGAGCGCCGGGCGGATCATTTCCAGGTAGATCAAATTCTCAGGGCTGCCGATCCAGACGATGGTCGGCGGACCGGCGGCTCCGGCTGCGGCCGGCTGATAACAGGACACATCGATGGAAGTCGGCAATATCTCGACGGCGCGTGCGGCGGGCCGCGCGACGCCCGCCAGCACGTCGTTGCCGGCGGCGACCACATCGACCCAGCGGCAGGTGGCAGCGAATTTCTTGCGGCGCCAGCGCGAATCGCCGACCGGCTCACCGAGGCGGTGCGGCTTGCGCACGTAGATCGCATCGTCGACGTCGAAGATTCGCCGCTTGGTCAAGGCGCCGAACAACCGCGCCTCGATGGCGCTCAACTTGATCTGGTGAAGCACGACGACGTCCGCCCACCGCAGCAAGCCGCGGCGCTCCCAGGTGCGCACCCCATAACGGCCACTCGGGAAGCGCTCCACGCGCACCTGCCAGCCGGCCGCCTCGAGCGGCGCGACGAGATTTCTCATGCGGTGGCGGAACGACGGCTGGTCGAGATCGTAGCCCACGAGCAATGCATTCGGCACGAGGTTGCGCTCCCTAGGGGGCTTCCATGAAGGGACTGAGCGCGCGGAGCGCGACCTCGAGTCCGTCGGCCAGCGCGAGTCCCTGCGCGCGCTGCGCCAAGGCGGCGCGCCCGGCATCGTCGCGCAGCAGCGCCTGCGACCGAGCCACGATCTCGGACGCCGCGAGCGGGGACTCGACGGCCACGCCGGCGGCAACGCAGCGGCGGATACGTTCTCGCTGATCGCCCGCGATGGGCACGGCGATGCAGGCTGCGCCGCAGGCGATCGCCTGCAGAAGCGTCGAGCCGCCATTGACCACGATCAGCCGGGCGCGTCGCATGAGTTCCGCGAGTTCTGTCTGAGGAAGCGGGCCCAATACCTGCAAGTCCCGCGGGCCGGCGGCGGGCGTACCCGCTCGAGGCGGTCCCACATAGCGGATCCGGCTGCCGCCCGCGGCGAGCGCTTCGGCGGCCGCGAGAAACTGCTCGGACGCATCCTCCGCACCGGGATGACCCGTGCCGCCGCCGGGGACCACCAGCACGAAGTCGCCGCGCTCCGGCACCGCCCGCTCCCCGTCCCCCGGCGCCGCCGGCGCCCGTGAGAAAATCACATCGAGATAGCGCACCGCCGGCCGCCGCAGCAACCGATGCTTCAGGCGCTCGATGAAGGTGAGGCCGCCGGCGATGAATTCCGGATACGCGATCCAGTGCTCGTCGATGAGGCGCATCCAGCGAAGCCGGAAGGCCTTGCGGCGCTGCCGGCGCCGGGCGCTGATGTACACGACGCGCGCCCCGGCGCGATGTGCCGCTCTGAGTTGAGCGGTGCGGCCGGCATTGTCGAAGACGACCACTTGCGGGCGCCAGGTTCGGATCAGCTGGACGACCTCGGCGCTGTGAAACGTGGCGGACGAGGGCACCAGGGTGACCGGAAACGACGTGCCGCCGGCGTACAGCGCCTCGCGGCTCAAGACGAAACGAATGCCGGCGGCCGGCCAGCGCAGCTGCACGGCCCGCGCAATGGCCGAGCAGCGCGCAAATTCTCCCATCCCGAAGCGGCCCGACACCGGGACGAACAAAATTCGCGCGCCGGAGTCACTCAAAGGCGGTAAACCACCGGTCGAGCACCAACAGCGACCAGGCGCGGCGGAATTCCACGCCCACCGAGCGCTGCAAGACGCCGCGTGCCCTCAGGCGTTCGACGGCCTCGTGCAAGACGCGCGGATGATTTTTGAGCCAGCGATGCACCGGCAGTCCGAATCCCGACTTGGGCCGCTCGAGGTGCCCCGGCGGCAGTCTCGGCGCCATCAGGCGGCGTACCAGCAGTTTGCCGCGGCGGCCGCGCTCGTCGACCAGCAGCGCAGGGTCGACGCTCAGCATGAACTCGACCAGCCGGTGATCGAGCAGCGGAGGCCGCACCTCCAGAGAATGCGCCATGCTGGTCCGATCCACTTTGGTCAGGAGCCCCTCGGCCAGATCCGTATGCAGATCGAGCCACCGCAATCGAGCGAGCGGGGAGAGTTCTTCGCGCCAGAACTGGCGGTAGAACCACAGATAGTCATAGTCCGCCTCGCGCCAGGAATGGCCGAGCAGAGCGTCGATCTGCTCGCCCGTCATGCCGCCGAGCGCGGCGGCGTAGGCCGGCAAACCCACGTAGGCGTGCCGCTGCATCGAGGAGGCCAATCGGGTGAGCGGCGGAAGCAGCCGGGCCAGAGCTCGATTGAGCACCGTCGAGCGGGCGCCGACTCTCGACCAGTAGCGCGGATAGCCGCAAAACACCTCATCTCCGCCCTCGCCGCTCAAGGCCACCGTGACCTCCCGGCGGGCAAACTGCGCGATCAGGTAATTGGACCAGGCGGCGCTATCCGCGAACGGCTCGTCGAAGAGCGCCGGGATGGCCGCGAGGGCTTGCTCGAAATCGGCGGCTTGCGCCGTCATGTCGGTGTGCACGGTGCGCAAGTGCGCCGCGGCGCTGCGGGCGGCGTCCAGCTCCGATCGGTCGCTCGCATCGAAGCCCAGGCTGTAGGTTCTGGGGCGATCGAGATAGTACGCGGTGAGCGCGGAATCGATGCCGCCGCTCAGGAACACTCCGACCGGAACATCCGACAGCAGGTGCGCCGGCACCACCGTGCGCAGCACCTCATCGAGCATCTGCACGCTGTCGTCGGCGGTTCTCGCCGCCAGCGCGGCCGACGGCTCCCAGTACCGCTCGATCGAGACGCGTCCTTCCTCCCAGGTCAGCGTGTGCCCGGCCGGAAGCTTCGAAATCCCGCGGAAAATCGTCTTCGGGGCCGGCACGTAGCCATGAAACAAGAAATCCCTCAGGGCACTTGCATCGATCTGCGGCTTGCCGAGCACCAACAGCGCTTTGAGCTCCGAGGCAAACGCGATGCCGTCGGGCAGGAGTTGATAGTAGAGGGGTTTGATCCCAACGCGGTCGCGCGCGAGCAGCAGCCGCCGGGCGGCGCCGTCCCAGCTCCCGAAGGCGAACATGCCGATCGTCTTGGTGAGCCCGGACTTGCCGTGCCGGGCCAGAAGATGCAGCAGCACCTCGGTATCGCCGGTGGAGCGCCAAGGACCGGGCAGCTCGGCGCGCAGCGCCTGGTGATTGTAGATCTCCCCATTGTAGGTGAGCACGTGCTCGCCGAACACCATCGGCTCGTCGGCGGCATGCGACAAATCGAGGATGGACAGGCGGCGATGGCCGAGGACGACGCCGGGTGCGCTCCACACACCCGCCCCATCCGGGCCCCGATGGCTCAGCCGGTCGGTCATGGCCGTGACCTTGTCGATGCTCGCGCTCGAGCCGATGATTCCTGCGATCCCACACATGGTGGAAGTCTAGCGCGGAATTCATGGGCTAAGATCCTAGCCATCGGCCGGCGGTTCGTTTAGGGTACACGCGGAGCTTCTGACCCATGGCTACACCCGCCGATCAACGCCTGCTGGAACTGTGCGACAAGTGGCTCAAGAGCCTCGAATTGCACCGTCGCTATTCGAGCCTCGATACCGATAGCTACTGGAAGGTTCAGCCCTGGCCGGAACATCAACGGCCGAGCCGCTGGATCATCGATCTCGCGGTTCAAAAAACGGCCGCACTCCGTTCCCAGGTGGAAGAGCGCATAAAGCAGGGCGATAGCCATTTTTCGGACTCGCTCGAGCTCATGACCTTTCTCGCCAATCTGATCGGCTCGGAGCACATCGAGCGGTTCATTCCCCTGGCGGATCCTGACAACGAAGTCGATCTCAAGGCGCCGGCCGCCGCGGTGCCGGAACCGCCCGCGCCCACCCGCGCATCGCCCGCGCCCACCCGCGCATCGCCCGCGCCCACCCGCGCGCCGCCCGCGGCTGCGCCGGCACCGGCCGCGGCGGCCCCCGCACCGCCGTCTCGTGCTCGCCCGCAGCCCGCAGCCCCACAGGCGCCGGATTCGGTGAGCGAGACACGCGAGATGCCTCGTCCCCCGATCAAGCAGAAATCCGCCTCTGAGGTCACCGCGACGCGCGAGATGCCGCAATTCGTGGCGAGCAAACGCCGCGCGCCGCCGGTCGGCACCCAGCAGGTTGCGCGTACCGAGCGCAGAGCCGCGCACACCAAGACCGCACCGCGGCCGTCGACCAAGCAACCTGGTAAACTCCCGCTCTCGGAGGATGCGGCGCGCGAGCAAGTCATCGCCGACGCGGCTCGGCTGGTGCAGTGGGGCCGCAAGTGGTACGAACTGGCGGAACTCATCGCGCGCATGGCCGATCGGCCGCCGCTGCCCGAAGTGAGAAAAATACTGAAGGACAACAAGACGGCCATCGAAAAGAAGGCCGGCGGCAGCTAGCGCACCTGCCCGCCCTCAATTCGAAAAATTTAGGGAACCTGCTTCGTTCTTACGCGCTCAAAGGCGGCCATGATCACAACAAAAAATCTATCCAAGCGCTATGGTGAGATCCTTGCCGTGGACGACGTTTCCTTCTCGGTGAAGCCGGGGGAAGTACTCGGTTTTCTGGGCGCCAACGGCGCCGGTAAATCCACCACCATGCGCATGATCGCGGGCTTCATCGCACCGTCCGCGGGAACGGTCGAGGTCTGCGGCTACGACATCGAACGCTCGCCCGTGGCGGCCAAGGCGTGCATGGGATACCTGCCCGAAGGCGCACCCAGCTACGGCGAAATGACGGTCGGTGAATTCCTCGACTTCGTCGCGGACATTCGCGGGCTCGACGGCGCACGGCGCCGCGACCGGCGCAGCGTCGTGGTCGAGCGGCTCGCGCTCGCGCCGGTCATCGACCAGGTGGTCGAGACGCTCTCCAAGGGGTTTCGCAGGCGGGTCGGCCTGGCCCAGGCGCTGATTCACGACCCCAGAGTGCTGATCCTCGACGAGCCGACCGACGGCCTCGATCCCAATCAGAAGCACGAGGTTCGCCGGCTCATCAACGAGCTGAGCAAGGACAAGCTGGTCATCGTCTCCACCCACATCCTCGAGGAAGTCCACGAGGTGTGCACCCGGGCCATCATCATCGCCGCCGGACGCATCGTGGCGGACGAGTCGCCGGGCGCGCTCGAGGCTCGTTCCCGCTATCACCATGCGGTCAGCCTGCGCTTCGACAAACCCGAACAGCTCGCCGCCGCGCGGCGTGAAATCGCGGGCCTTCCCGAAGTATCCGAGGTGGAGGCGGAGGAGCGCGAGCTCAAGCTCACGGCGGTGCCGCGCCCCGGCAAGAACGTGCTGCCGGCGGTGAGCGCGCTGATTTCAAAATACGACTGGGACGTGCCCGAGCTGCACCTCGAGTCGGGACGCTTGGATGAGGTATTCCGGAGGTTGACCGGGGCCGTTCCGCGCGCGGCGATGACGCCCGCGCCGGACCTGCCCCTGGGCGAAGGAGGAGCACGGCTTTGAACAAGACCCTGGTGATATTCCGGCGCGAGCTGAGAAGTTATTTCGCGACCCCGCTGGCCTACGTGTTCATCGTCATATTCCTCGTGCTCGCGGCCGTATTCACGTTTCAAGTGGGCGGGCTGTTCGAGCGCGGTCAGGCCGACCTTCAACCGTTCTTCCGCTGGCATCCCTGGCTCTACCTGGTGCTGATCCCGGCGATCTCGATGCGGCTCTGGGCCGAGGAGCGCAACAGCGGCAGCATCGAGCTCTTGATGACGCTGCCGATCACGCTGACGCAGGCCGTGGTCGGCAAATTTCTCGCCGCCTGGTGCTTCGCAGGCATCGCTCTTTCGCTCACCTTCCCGGTGTGGATCACGGTGAACTACCTCGGCAACCCCGACAACGGCGCGATCGTCGCGGCCTACATCGGCAGCTTCCTCATGGCAGGCGGATTCCTGGCCATCGGCATGTGTTTGTCGGCGGCGACGCGCAACCAGGTGATCGCCTTCATCACCGCGGCCTTGGTCGGCTTCGTGTTCCTGCTTGCAGGCTTCCCCTTGGTGCTCGACTTCGTCCGCGGCGTATTCCCGCAGATGATCGTCGATGCGATCGCCTCGTTGAGCTTCTTCACGCACTTCGAGGCGATCTCCAAGGGCGTGATCGATGTGCGCGATTTGGTGTATTTCGCGGCGCTGATCGCCTTTTGGCTGACGGCAACGGCTCTGGTTCTCGACATGAAGAAGGCGGAATAGGGTGAACGCCGATAATCAACGAAGAATGGGTTGGAGGAGAACGGGCTATGGCGTAGGCGCCCTGCTGGCCCTCGCCGTGCTTTTCCTCGCTGTCGTGATGCTGTCCAACCTGGGCCTGCGGGGCATGCGCCTCGATCTCACGCAGAATCACTTGTACACCTTGAGTCCCGGCACCGAACAGGTGCTCGCCGAGCTCAAGGAGCCTGTCCATCTGTACTATTATTTCTCGCGCGACGCCGCCGAGAAGCAGTCGCCCCTGATCATGCCGTACGCGAACAGGGTCCGGGAATTCCTGGAAGAGATCACGGCGCGCTCCGGCGGCAAGATCCGCCTCCAGGAGATCGACCCTCAGCCCTTCTCCGATGAGGAGGACCACGCCGCCGAGGCGGGACTGCAATCGCTTTCGGCCAACGACGCCGGCGGCGAGCCGCTCTATTTCGGCCTGGCGGGAACCAACTCGACCGACGGGCGCTCCGTCATTCCGAGCTTCCAGCCCGACCGGGAGGAATTCCTGGAGTACGACGTGGCCAAGCTCATCCAGGAACTGGCAAATCCGAAGAAGCCCGTGGTGGGGCTGTTGAGCTCGATTCCCATGCAAGGACAGTTCAACCCCATGACCGGGCAGATGGGCGACACCTGGCCCGTGCTCTCGCAGCTCGAGCAGCTCTTCACCGTGCGCTCGCTGACCCCGGACGTCGACCACATCGACAAGGATGTGGACGTGCTGATGATCGTGCAGCCGAAGAATCTGCCGCCGAAGACGCTCTACGCCATCGATCAATTCGTGATGCGCGGCGGCAGAGTGCTGCTGTTCGTCGATCCGAACAGCGGCGCCGACACCAGCGGGCAGGATCCGCAAAATCCCTTCGCGGGCGCGATGGCGAATCACTCCTCTGACTTGGAGCCGCTGCTCGCCGCATGGGGCGTCGCCTACGATCCGAGCCAGGTGGTCGGCGATCTCGATCTCGGCCTGGAGGTCCGCGCCACCATGCAGGGGCCGCCGACCCGGCACATCGCCATCTTGGGTTTGCATCGCGACGACATGGACAAGAAAGACGTCGATACCGCCGCGCTCGACACGATCAACGTGGCCACCGCCGGCATCCTCGCGCCGCGCCGCGGCGCGACCACGAAATTCGAGCCGTTGCTCATGACCTCGACCAGCGCCGCGCCCATCCCCGCATCGCGCTTCAACGGCTTGACCGATCCCGCCAGTTTGCGCGACGGGTTCAAGCCCACGGGCATCCGCTACACCATTGCGGCACGCATCACCGGTCCCGTGTCGTCGGCCTACCCCCAGGGGGCCCCGCCCGACCAGAAGCCGCCCGCGGGACCGCCCATTGCGCACTTATCCAAGTCCACCGTGCCGGCCAACATCGTCGTCGTCGCCGATACCGACCTGTTGATGGATTACATGTGGGTGCAGACGCGCGAGATCCTCGGCCAGCGGATCGCCCAGGCCTTCGCCAATAACGGCGACTTCGTGGCCAACGCGATCGACAACCTGACCGGCAGCGGCGCGTTGATCAGCATCCGCGGCCGAGCGACGTTCTCGCGTCCCTTCGAGCGGGTGGAAGCGATCAAGCGCCGCGCCGACGACCGCCTGCGCAGCAAGGTGCTGGAGCTGCAATCGGAGCTGCAGCAAACCGAGACCAAGCTGACCGAATTGCAGAGCAAGAGAAACGATCAGACATCGCTCATGCTGACCCCCGAGCAGGACCAGGAACTCAAGCGTTTCACGGCTGAGAAAGCACGCATCCGCAAGGAGCTGCGCGAGACACAGCGCGGACTCGATGTCGACATCAATCGGCTCGATGACTGGCTCAAGCTGATCAACATCACCATCGCACCACTAGCCGTCGCCCTGGCGGGCGCCCTCATCCTCTCGTTCCGCCGCAAGCGCAAGCGTCAAGGAGCGGCATCCGCATGAGTCGCACGCGTTTCACGCTGCTGCTGATCGCAGCGCTCGTCGCCATCGGCGCTGCGGTCTATCTGAGCTCGCAGCGCAACTTGCAGACGGACACCGGCGGAGCCCCGCTGTTCCCGACCATGGCCTCGGAGCTCAACACCGTCACGGAAGTGAGCATCACCAAGGGAGCCGCGACGCCGGCGGTCACGCTGCGCAAGACGGGCGAGCAGTGGTCGGTTGCGCAGCGCGCGGATTACCCCGCGGACGTCGCGAAGCTGCGCCGGCTGCTGTTGGCTCTCGGCGAGACCAAGGTCATCGAGGAGAAGACTTCGGATCCGGCGAACTACCCGATCATCGGCGTCGAAGACCCGACCAAGGCGGGCGCCTCCGGTGCCGAAGTCGACTTGGTCGCGCAGGACGGCAAGCACGCCCTCATCGTGGGCAAGCCCGTCGGTGAGGGGACCTTCGTCCGTCGCCCCGGAGAGAGCAAGAGCTACACGGTCGAGCCGGCGATCTCGGTGGAAGCCGACCCCCGTTCCTGGATCGACACTCGGCTCATCGATATCCCGTCGTCCTCGATTCAGACGGTCGAGTTCAAGCCGGCCACCGGCGCGGGCTATGTGCTGCACCGCCTCAAACCCAAAGAGGACGACTTCGCGATCGACAAGGTGCCGCCGGGGCGCAAGACGCTGGACGCAAAGGCGTTGGCGCCCTCGGCCAACACGTTGAGCGGCCTGACGGCCGAGGACGTCGCAGCCTCCAAGGACATCGACTTCAGCCAATCAGCGCAGGCGATTCTCACGCTGGATGACGGCAACGTCATCACCCTCACCGGCACGGCGGTCGGCGACAAGCGTTGGATCGAGGTGCAAGCTTCGAAGGATACGGCGCTCGCCGCAAAGGCCCAGAATCGCGCCTTCGAGGTGGCGAGCTATCGGTACGACGCGATTTTCCGCCCGTTGGATCAGTTGCTGGTCCCGAAAGAGACCAAGCCTCGTCCCGACGCCGGCGCCGGCGCATCCGGCAACAAGGGCCACGCAGCGCTGCCGGTCAAATCGTCCTCTCCGCCCACCACTCCGTGAATTCGGGCACGAGCGCCGGCTTTGGACGGCGCTTCGCTGCCCTGATCTACGACGCGCTGCTGCTCGCCGCTTTGCTGCTGGTCTACACGGGCATCATGGTCGCGGTACGGGGCGGTGCGATCACCGGGGCCGCGGGCGGCTACTGGTGGTATTTCTATCGCGGCGGCGAACTCGCGATGGTCGCCGCCTATTACGTGGTCAATTGGATGCACAGCGGCCAGACCCTCGGGATGCGCGCCTGGCATTTGCGCGCCGTAGCCGACACGGGCAAGCCGATGCGTCTTCTGCCCGCGCTCTGGCGATGCGCCTGTGGCTTTCTCGCCTGGGCACCGGCCGCGCTCGGCGTGCTCTGGCTCTATGTCGACCCCGAGCATCTGGCGCTGCACGACCGGCTCTCGGGAACCCGAGTCGTGCACCTAACGGGTTCTTGAGATTGCCACCAGAGTCAGGACGCCGACCGTCGCGGTCGGCAGCCACCCGACCAGCACAGGGTTCAATCCGAAGAGTTGTCCGCCGTTCTCCACGGTCCGGGTGATGAGGAAGAACACCACCCCGAGCATGGCGCCGATGACGGTGCGAGTGCCGGCGCCGGTCGTTCGCAGCGGCCCGAACACGAACGGCAGCGCGAGCAGCGTGACGATGACGACCGCGACCATGCGGGCGATGCGCGACCAGTAGCCTATCTCGTAGAAGGACGTATCGAGGCTGTTCCGCCTCAGGTGATCGATGTACGAGGCGAGGCCGCGCAGCGTGAGCAGGTCGGGATCCGTCGCCGCGAGCGCCAGAAAGTCCGGATTGATGGTCGATTGGATCGTGACTTCGCCGGCCACGGAGCTGTCGATGTGGTCATCGCCGAAGAGCGTCGTGGCGACGTTATGCATGCGCCAGTGGTGCGGATCCGCCACCGAGATGCGGTCCGCGTGTTGGATGGAGCGCAACTTGGTCGGGCTCTCCAACTCGAATAACGACACGCCCCCGAATGATTGGTCGGCCTCGCCGGTTTGCACCCGCAGGATGAGATTGCCGTCCTTCACCCAGGCGCTGCTCGAGCCGGCGAAGCTCACATCCCCGAGCTTGCTCGTGGTCTTCTCGCGTTTGGCGAGTTGCGCGAGCGGCGGCGCGACGTATTCGCCGACCGCATACATGGTCAGCGATAACGTGAGCCCCGCGAGGGCCACCGGCCAGGCGATCCGCCAGACGGAGACACCCGAGGCGCGGGTCACCACGAGTTCGCTCCCGGCGGCGAGGTTCCCGAGACCCATGAGGGCGCCGATCAGCGCGCCGATGGGCAAGAGCTCGAATATCTGCTCAGGCAGGTTCAGGAACGTAAAGAGGAACGCATCGGCCGTACCGTAATCGCCGGTACCGATGTCGCTTTGCTGGCTGATGAACACGAACAAGGCCCCGAGGGTCAACAGCACGCCCATCGCCATCAGCGTATAGAGCAGCACGGTGCGGTATAGATAACGATCCAGCGTATTCACGTGCCTCGCTCCTCGCGGAAGATCAGGTACAGGCCGAATAGCAACAGGAGGATGTGCACCCACCACACGCCGATGGCGGGCGACAACTGGCCCTTCTCCACCCAGACCTTCGCGGCGGATAGCAGATTCGCGTAAATGATGTACACCACGATGGCGAACCCGACGCGGGCGTAGCGGCCTTGGCGCGGGCGCAGGCGGCTCATGGGCACGGCGAGCAGAGTCAATATCAAGGCCATGATCGGGCTCGAGGCTCTGAATTGCAGTTGCGCGATGTCCTCGGGCGCCTTCGACCCGAGAAGCTCCCGGGTGGGCCGGGTATCGGGATCCTGCTCGGTGCCGAGCGTCTCGTCCGGCGTGGCGATGGGAATCCCGTGCTCGCGGAACTCGATGACGCGAAAATCGCTCTTGCCGGGTACGCCTTCGTAGCGGCGGCCGTTGAACAGCGTCACGAAATGCATGCCGTTCGAGCTAGCCTTCGAATAGGTCGCCGTATCGGCGAGCGCAACCTCGACCCGATCGGCCGTTTCGCGGCGGACGAATACATTATGTAGGACGCCTTCCTCGTCCACCCGTTCGGCGTAGAATACGCCGTCGCCCCCGCCGCTGATGAACGATCGGAAGCGGCCCGCATCCAATTGTCCGAATTGCGCCTCCTTCACCGCCGATTGCCGCAGGAGCTGCGCCTGTTGGTCGGCGCGCGGCACCTGGAAGAAAGACAGCCAGGCAAGGCCCACGGCGATTACCACGGCGAAACACGACAGGGGCACGAGCATGCGCGCGGGCGCGAATCCGCAACCCTGCAGCGCCGTCATCTCGCTGTCGTGGTAAAGCCGGCCCAGCGCCAGCACGATGGCGAGCAACAGTCCGGCCGGGACGATGACCGACAGGTTCATGATCGCTCCCAGCGCGATCGGATCGAACACCACGTGCCGGCCATAGTTGTCGCTCGCCGCCCGGCCGAGCACCCGCGAGAGCTGATTCGATACTAAAATAGCGACCAGGATGCCGGTCACGGCGAGCCAGGTTTGTATCACCTCGCGTAGGACATAGCGCTGCACGGTCCACTTCATGGCATTGAGCTTAGAGCCTTCGCGTGAATCTAGTAAACTAATTGGCGATTCGAGCATATGGAACTTTTCATCCAACAACGGAGTGGGGACATGGAATTCAAGGCAATCGTCGATGCAAAAGCGCGGAACGCAACCGGCTGCGCTGTGGTCGGCGTCTACGAGAACGGCGATCTCGGCGCCGCCGCTCGGCTCATCGATGCGCAGATCGGCGGAGTCATCGGCCGCCTCATCGCGGGGGGCGACTTCGCGGGCAAATTGGGCGATACGCTGCTGCTGCCGCACCCGGCGGGCGCCGCCGCCGAGCGCGTGCTGCTGACGGGCCTCGGAGCGCAGGGGAACTTCGGCCGCAAGCAATACCGCAAGGCGCTGCAATCGAGCGCCCAGGCGATTTTGAAGACCGGCGCGGCCGATGCGACGGTGTATCTGGCCCTGCACGATGTGCCGGGCGTGGAGAGTCATTTCCGCGCGCGCGCGGTCGCCGAGATTTTCAGCGCCGCCGCGTATCGGATTCCCGACCTGAAAAGCGCCGCCAAGCCGAAGCCAAGCAAGCTCGCCACGGTGAATGTCGCGGCGGAAAATGCACGCGCCCTGAAATCGACGGCCTCGGGCCTCGAGATCGGCGCGGCCGTCGGTCACGGCAGCGCTTTCGCGCGTGATCTGGCCAATCTGCCGCCGAACGTCTGCACCCCCAGCTATCTCGGCAAGCGTGCGGAGGAATTGGGCAAGGAATGGCCGCGCATCAAGGTCAAGGTGCTGGATGAGGAGGCGATCAAGGCGCTAAAGATGGGCGCGTTCCTCGCCGTCACCCAGGGCTCTGCGCAGCCGCCGCGATTCATCGTCGCCGAATACCGCGGCGCCAAGAAGGAGAGCGCGCCGATCTGCCTGATCGGCAAAGGCATCACCTTCGACTCGGGCGGGATCTCTCTGAAGGATCCGCCGGGCATGGACGAGATGAAATTCGACATGGGTGGCGCGGCCGCCGTGCTCGGGGCGCTGCGCGCCGCGGCCGAGCTCGCGCTTCCCATCAACGTCATCACCATCGTGCCGACCTGCGAGAACATGCCGGGCGGCAAAGCCGTAAAGCCCGCGGACATCGTCACGTCCATGTCCGGGCAGACGGTGGAAATCCTCAATACTGATGCCGAGGGAAGACTGATTCTGTGCGATGCGATCACCTACAGCCGGCGCTTCAAGCCGGCCGCGGTCATCGATGTCGCCACCTTGACCGGCGCCTGCATCATCGCGCTCGGCAACCAATTGAGCGGCATGATGAGCACCGATGACGGGCTCGCCGAGGAGATCGCGGCAGCCGGCAGCCGGGCCGATGACAGGGTCTGGCGCTTACCGGTCGGGGACGACTACGCGGACGCATTGAAGAGCAATTTCGCGGACTTCGCCAACGTGGGAGGCCGGGAAGGCGGTGCCTGCACCGCGGCCACCTTTCTTTCGAAATTCACGAAGGATCTCGATTGGGCGCATCTGGACGTGGCCGGAACCGCCTGGGTCGGCGGCTCGCAGAAGAGCAGCACCGGCCGCCCGGTGCCGCTGCTGGTGGAGTTCCTGGTACACCGTGCGCGCCGCAAGTGACCGGCCGGGATGACCGATAGGGTCGATTTCTACGTGCTGCAAAGCCAGGCGCCGCAACGGCGTTGGAACTTCGCCTGCCGGTTGACCGCGAAGGCCTATCTGCAGGATCTTTCCATCGTCATTTGGAGCGAGAGCGCCGACGACGCGAAACTGTGCGACGAGTTGCTCTGGACGTTCGACGATCGCTCGTTCGTGCCGCATCGGTTGACTCGCGACGGCGAGCCGATCGACGCGGGCACGCCGGTGCACGTCATGCTCGAGCTCGAGTCGGTCGAGCGTGCCGACCTGTTGATCAACCTGGCGAATCGGTTTCCGGCCGGGCTCGCGCGCTTCTCTCGTATCGCCGAGATCGTCGATGCCGACCCGGAGCGGCGCCGTCTCGGCCGCGAGCGATTCAAAGCGTACCGGGATCACAAACTCGTGCTCGAGACGCACCAGCTGAGCGAGGCCACGGACATCTAACCCGCCCGGCCGCTATAATCGAGCGGCCATGGACAAAGCATTCTCCCCCGCCGATATCGAACCGCGCATCTACGCTCGTTGGGAAGCCAACGGATATTTCGAGCCGAGCGGCCGCGGTGCGCCCTACTCGATCGTCATTCCGCCGCCCAACGTCACGGGAACGCTGCACATGGGTCATGCGTTCCAAGACACCATCATGGATGCCCTCATCCGCCATCGGCGCATGTGCGGCTTCGACACGCTCTGGCAGCCCGGCACGGATCATGCCGGCATCGCCACGCAAATGGTGGTGGAGCGCCAGCTGAACGCCGCCGGCCTGAGCCGTCTGGATCTCGGCCGCGATGCATTCGTCGCGAAGGTGTGGGAGTGGAAAAACACCTCCGGCGGCTCGATCGCCCGGCAATTGCGTCGGCTGGGCGCCTCGGTGGACTGGAGGCGCGACAAGTTCACCATGGATCCCGAGCTCTCCCGGGCGGTGACCGAGGCCTTCGTGCGCTTGTATCGGGACGGATCGATCTACCGGGGCAAGCGCCTGGTCAACTGGGATCCGGTGCTGAAGACCGCTCTGTCGGATTTGGAGGTGGTCTCGGAGGAAGAAGCCGGCCATCTGTGGCATCTCCGGTATCCGCTCCGCGACGGCGGCGGCTATCTCGTCGTTGCCACCACGCGTCCCGAGACCATGCTCGGCGACACGGCGGTCGCCGTGCATCCCGACGACGAGCGCTACCGGCACTTGATCGGCCGGCAGGTACGGCTGCCGCTCGCCGACCGGGACATCCCGGTGATTGCCGACAATTACGTGGACCCGGCGTTCGGCTCGGGCTGCGTCAAGATCACTCCGGCGCATGATTTCAACGATTACGAGATCGGACAGCGCCACGGCCTGCCGATGATCAACGTCATGACCCTGGACGCGGCGCTCAACGATGAAGTGCCGGCGCCCTATCGAGGCCTCGACCGTGCCGCGGCCCGCGAGCGCATCATCGCCGATCTGTCGGCGCTCGGGCTCGTCGATCGAATCGAGGCGCACAAGCTCATGGTGCCGCGCGGAGATCGCAGCAACGCGGTGCTCGAGCCGCTGTTGACCGACCAGTGGTTCATCGACATCAAACCGCTCGCGGCGCCCGCGATCCAAGCCGTGGAGGATGGCCGCATACGTTTCGTGCCCGACAATTGGTCCGGCGTCTACTTCGAATGGATGCGTCACATCAAGGACTGGTGCATCAGCCGCCAGCTCTGGTGGGGCCACCGCATCCCCGCCTGGTACGATCGCGAGGGGCGCTGGTATGTCGCGCGCAGCGAGGCGGAAGTGCGCGCCGAGCACGGTCTCGGACCGGAGGTCGCGCTCCGCCAGGATGAGGACGTGCTCGACACCTGGTTCTCGTCCGGCCTCTGGCCCTTCTCGACGCAAGGATGGCCGCGCGAGACGCGCGAGCTGAAGACTTACTATCCGACCTCCGTGCTGGTCACCGGCTTCGACATTATTTTTTTCTGGGTCGCGCGCATGATCATGATGGGCCTCAAATTCACCGGCGAGGTGCCGTTCAGGGAGGTCTACGTGCACGGGCTGATCCGCGATCACGACGGCCAGAAGATGTCCAAATCGAAGGGCAACGTGATCGACCCGCTCGACATCGTAGACGGCATTTCGATCGAGGAGTTGCTCGCCAAGCGGACCACCGGACTGATGCAGCCGCAGATGAAGCCGGCGATCGAGAAGGCAACCCGCAAGCAGTTTCCTCAAGGCATCCCGGCGTTCGGCACCGACGCGCTGCGCCTCACCTTCGCGGCGCTCGCGACGCAGAGCCGCGATCTGCGCTTCGACATGGCCAAGGTCGAGGGCAACCGGAATTTTTGCAACAAGCTCTGGAATGCGGCGCGCTATGTGCTGATGAACGTCGAGGGACAGGAGGGATTCCCTTCGGCGCAGCCCGGCGGCGCGGCGCCGGCGCCGGTTGAACTGAGCCTTGCCGATCGCTGGATTCGCTCGCGCCTTGCCGCCATGCTCGAGAGAATCGATGCCGGCTTCACCGGTTACCGTCTCGACATCGTCGCGAACGCGCTCTACGAATTCACTTGGAACGAATTCTGCGACTGGTATGTCGAGCTCTCCAAGGCGGCGCTGCAATCCGATACGGCGACCGCGGCCCAGAAATACGCCGCCCGCAGGACCCTGATCGGCACACTGGAAACGTTGCTGCGCGCCCTGCACCCCCTCGCGCCGTTCATCACCGAGGAGATCTGGCAACGGGTACGCGTCGCGGCGGGCGTGAGCGGCGAGTCCGTCATGCTGGCGCGCTTTCCGGCCGCGGCCGATTTGCCCGCCGACACCGCCGCGGAGCCGGAGATGCGGTGGGTGATGAATTTCATCCTCGGCGTGCGCCAGATCCGCGGCGAGATGGACATCGCGCCGAGCCGCCGCCTGGAAGTGCTGCTGCAGAACGCCGGCCCGGCGGATCTCGAGTACCTCGAGCGCAATCGGCACTATCTCACGCGTCTTGCGGGCATCGCCGAACCTCGCGTGCTCGCGCCATCCGATGCTGCGCCGATTTCGGCGGCCGCGCTCGTGGGGAGCCTCGAGATCTTGGTGCCGATGGCGGGCCTGATCGATCCGAAAGCCGAGCTCGACCGCCTGGCGAAACGTCAACGGCGCGCGGAGACGGAATTCGGCAAGCTCCAGGTCAAGCTCGCCAACGGTGACTTCGCGAGGAATGCACCGGCCGACGTGGTGGCGAAGGACCAAGGGCGGCTCTCGGAGCTGCGAAGCGAAATCGACCAGCTGGCGAAGCAAGTCGCGCGGGTCAATGCGCTCCAAGCCCAATGAGTCCGACGAGCGCGCATCCCGTGCAGGCCGGCTTTCCCGGAGCCGCAATCGGCGCGGTGCTCGCTCAGATCAACCGGATCATTCTCGGCAAGGATGACCAGATCCGGCTTTGCTTGGCCTGTCTCTTGGCCAAGGGTCATCTGCTGATCGAGGATATTCCCGGCGTGGGCAAGACCACGCTCGCCCACGCACTCGCCAAAACGCTCGGTCTCACCTTTCAGCGGGTGCAGTTCACCAGCGACTTGTTGCCCGCGGACGTGCTCGGCGTGTCGATCTATGAGCGCGATACCGGGACGTTTCGCTTCCAGCGCGGACCGATCTTCGCGCAGTTGGTGCTGGCCGATGAAATCAACCGCGCCTCGCCGAAGGCGCAAAGCGCGCTGCTCGAAGCGATGGAGGAGCGGCAGGTGACGATCGACGGGCAGTCGATGCCCTTGCCCGAGCCGTTCTTCGTCATCGCCACGCAAAATCCCCAGGAACAGGTCGGCACCTTCCCGCTGCCCGAATCCCAGCTCGACCGCTTCTTGATGCGCGTGCATCTGGGCTATCCGGCCGCCGCCGCCGAACGGGAACTGCTGAGCGGCACGGATCGGCGCGAATTGGTGAACTCGCTCGGCAGCGTCCTGAGCGTGGACGCGCTTCAGGCACTGCAGCAGGCCGTTCTCGGGATACATGTGGCGCCGGCGCTGCTCGACTACGTGCAGGCGCTGGTGGCGCACACGCGCAGCGCCTCCGGCCTGCGTGCCGGACTGTCGCCGCGGGCGGCGATCGGAATGCTGCGCGCGGCGCGCGCCTGGGCAATGATCTGCGGGCGAAACACGGTGATCCCGGAGCACGTGCAGGCCGTCTTCGGTGCGGTCGTCGAGCATCGACTCGAGCAACGCGACAGCGGCCCGGCCGGCGCAAGCCGTCTGCTCGAGGCCGTACCGGTTCCTTGAGCGGGCGCTGACTTGCGGAATCTCCCGGAGGCGGCCGTCGCGCGGATCCGAGCCTGGTCCGCCCGCCGCCACGGCGCCGACGAGTTGCCGGTGAAGATCGAGCGTCGGCGCATCTACATTCTACCGACGCGATTCGGCCTGATGCTGGTCGCGCTGCTCATCGCCATGCTGGTCGCCGGGCTCAACTACAACAGCAACCTCGGGCTGGCATTCGCCTTCTTCATGATGAGCATGATGCTGGTCTCGATGCATCACTGCCACCGCAACCTCCTGGGTCTCACCGTGGACGTGAAACTCGAGGTCGATGCATTCGCGGGTGCGGACGCAGTGTTTTATTTCATGCTGCGGAACGAATCCGCCGTCGATCGTTGCGATGTCGAGGTGCGTCTCGGGACGCGGGACGATTCGCCGCAGGGGATCATCGAGGCGACGCGCAGCGTCGCGACCGGCAGTTACGAGGAAGCCATGCTCGCCGTTCCCGTCGCGAATCGCGGCGTGCGCCGCTGGAGCCAATTCGAGCTGCGCACGACCTACCCGTTCGCTTGGTTCAGGGCCTGGACCTACGTGCACTCGCCGCTGACCGCCTTCGTCGCTCCGAGTCCGCGAGGTGCGCGTCCGCTGCCCATTGCGACGGCGGCGGCCGGCGAAGCGGCGCGCTCCGAGTCGCGTGGCGATGAGGATTTTGCGGGGCTGCGCTCCTATGCTCCGGGCATTCCTCTGAAACACATGGCATGGAAGACGCTGGCACGCGGCGGCGAGGCCGCCGTACGGGTCTATAGCGATCCCGGAACCCGGCCGGAATGGCTCGAGTGGTCGGCGCTCGAAGGACTCGACACCGAGGCGCGGCTGGCGCAGCTCTGCCGCTGGATCGCCGAATGCGAGTCCGGCCATCCCCGCCCTTACGGCCTTCGGCTTCCCGGGACCGAGATTCCGCCGGGCCGAGGCCCGGCTCATCGGTCGCGCTGCCTGCGTGCGCTGGCTTGTCATGGCATGTCGCAGCCATGAAGCTTGCCGCGCCCTCCGCAACCCAGGTGACGTATACCCAGCTGCGCTGGATCTGTGTCTGCCTCGCGCTCGCGCTGGCGGTACACGCCGCCTCGCTCCCGCTTTGGCTCCTCGCCACCGTCGTTGCCGCCGCCGTGATCCGGCTCGCACTGTCGGCGCGCGGCTACGCCGCGCCGCCGCGCGCGATCCGGACCGTGATCGCGCTGGCGGCCATTCTCATCCTGTTCTTGCAATTACACACCTTCAACGGCGTCGCCGCGGGATCCGCGCTGCTCAGCCTGGTCGCGGGACTGAAGCTGCTCGAGACGCAGTCGCGGCGCGACCTCTACGTCATCGCGTTGATCATTTACTTCCTGAGCCTGGCGGCGCTGCTGAGAAGCGAGTCGTTCTGGCTGCTCGCCTACCTGCTCGGCGTCTCCTGGCTCACGACCGCGACGCTGCTTCGCCTCACGCATTCCACGCAGCCGAGCGGCTGGCGGCGCAGCGCGCGCTACGCGGGCCGGATCTCGGCTCAGGCGGTTCCGCTCGCGCTGGTCCTCTGGCTGTTCTTTCCGAGATTCGACGGACCGCTGTGGCGCACGCCCTCGGACGGACACAGCGCCGAGACGGGCTTGAGCGACACCATGAGCCCGGGCGACATCACCGACCTCGCGTTGTCGGACGACGTCGCCTTCCGGGTGCACTTCAACGGCCTCCCCCCGCCGGCGGCCGAACGCTATTGGCGCGGTCCGGTATTGCATGACTTCGACGGCCGAACGTGGCGGCGGAGTTACGCGCCTCGCCTCACCTCCGCGGGGCTCCTGCCGACCGGTCCTGGCTATCGCTACGTCGTGAGCCTCGAGCCTCACCAGCACAACTGGATATTCGCGCTCGATTGGCCGGACGGCTGGAACCTGAGCGACGCCTATCTCAACAGCGACTACATGCTGGTCCGCCCGGCGCTGCTCTCGCGCCCGCTCGACGTGAGCGTCTCCTCGCACACGCACGTGCAATCGGCGGAGCCCTTGAGCGAGGCCATGCGCCGCCGCGATATCCGGCTGCCGGCGGGACGCAATCCCAGAACCTTGCAGCTCGCGCTCGACCTGCACCGCGCGCATCCCAATGACCTGGATTACGTTGCCGCGGTGCTCGACCTGTTTCGCCGGCAGCCGTTCTTCTACACCTTGGAACCGCCGCCGCTCGGCCTGAATTCGGTCGACGAGTTCTTGTTCGACACCCGGCGCGGCTTCTGCGGACACTATGCATCCGCCTTCGCCGCGCTCATGCGCGCGGCGGGAATCCCCGCTCGAGTGGTCACCGGCTATTACGGCGGCACCTTCAACCGTTTCGCGGATTATTGGATCGTGAGCCAGAGCGATGCTCACGCCTGGGACGAGGTCTGGATCGAGGGGCGTGGCTGGATGCGAGTCGATCCTACGTCCGCAATCGCGCCGACCCGGGTGCAGGCCGGGCTCGCGGGCTCCTTGGCCGCGAGCTCGCGCTTCGCCGCAGCCTGGCGGCAGCCCTTCAGCTGGCTGTCCGACGCACGCTTGCAACTCGATGCGCTGCGCCAACTCTGGCGCGAGCGAATCCTGCGCTTCGACCAGCGATCGCAAAACCAGCTGCTGATGAGTCTCGGCATCCCGGAGCCGGACGGTCAGAAGATCGCGATGGTGATGGGCGCGGGCTTGGTGCTGGTGTTCATCTGGCTCACCTGGCAGATCCGGCGGGAGCAGCGGCCCGACCCCAAGGATCCCGTGGTGCGTGCCTACGACAGACTGTGCCGCAAGCTCGCCGCGGCGGGGCTGTCACGCCGCCCGTATGAAGGGGCGGAGTCCTTCGCCGCACGCGTCGCCAGGGAGCGGCCCGACCTCGGCGCCCAAGTGGGTGCGCTCTGCCGGCGCTACTCGCGCTTGCGCTATGGCGCGAGCCGCCGGCCTGCCGCCGAACGCTGGTTCGTCGCGCGCGTGCGTGCGTTCAAACCGCGCCGAGCGGCGCTCGCCAGGGGTTCAGGGCAGGATCGCGCGCGAACTGCTCCGCGATGAAGTCGGTGAATAGGCGGGCTCGCGCGGGCAGCAGACGGTTTGCCGCGTACACGATGTGGATCGGGCTCGGCGGCGCGCTGTGATCGAGCAGCAGCGGCACCGCGCGTCCATCGCGCACGGCATCCTGCAGCAGCCATTCCGGCGCATACGCAATTCCGAGCCCGTCGAGCACGGCACCGCGCACGCCGTCCGGCGAGTTGACTCGCAGTCGGCCGCGTACCTTCACCTGCCGGTCACGAAATTGCCACACGCCCGCGCCCGGCGAGAGGGTGTAGACGATACACTCGTGGCTCCGTAGATCCTGCGGAAATCGCGGCACACCATGGGCGGCGAGATATTCGTTTCCGGCAACGCAGATACGCCGGGCGAATCCGATGCGGCGCGCCTTGAGCGCGCTGTCCTTGAGTACCCCGATGCGGATCGCGAGATCGACCCCCTCCTCGATCAGGTCGATGAACCGATCCGAGATCTGCAGATCGATCTCCATCTCGGGGTAGAGATTCAGGATCGTCTTCAGATGCGGCAGCACATGGCTGCGTCCGAGCAGCGTCGGGCACGACACCCGCAAGAGCCCTCGCGGCATGTCCTTGCCGCGCGCGTTCGCTTCCGCTTCCTCGAGCGTGTCCAGGACGCGCCGCGCATCGCCGTAGTAGCGCTCGCCTTCGGGCGTCAGGGTGAGTCTGCGCGTCGATCGATGCAGCAGGCGCGTACCGAGATGGCGCTCCAGGGCGGCGACATGCCGGCTTACATTGGGCTGCGCGGTCCGCAACTCACGCGCCACCGCGGAGAAGCTGCCGGCCTCGACCACCCGAGCGAAGGTGGACATCCACAAGATACGGTCCATGGAAGACGCCCCATTAATTCAATTAATGCATGAATATTATTCCCTATGGATGGACTTATCTATTTCTGCAGGGATATGGACAATGCATGCCTGGGTTAGATAACTGGAGAGGAGGCCAACATGGGCAAGCTAACGAACAAAATCGCGGTGATCACCGGTGGGACCTCCGGAATAGGGCTCGCCACTGCGCAGCGGTTCATCGAGGAAGGAGCACATGTATTCATCATGGGCCGTCGTCGCAATGAGCTCGATGCGGCGGTCGCATTGCTGGGTCCTCAGGCCACCGGCATCCAGGGCGATGTCGCGAAGCTCGCCGATCTCGATCGACTTTATGAGGCGGTGAAGCGCACGAAGGGCCGCATCGATGCGCTGTTCGCGAACGCGGGCCTGGGCGAGGTGGTTCCGAGCCCTTCCATCACCGAGGAACACTTCAACCGCACCTTCGATGTGAACGTGAAGGGAGCGCTGTTCACGGTGTTGAAGGCGATTCCGCTGCTGGCTGACGGCGCTTCGGTGATCCTCACGGGCTCGATCGCCTCCGTCAAGGGCCTTCCCGGCTTTGCGGTCTACAGCGCCAGCAAGGCGGCGATCCGCTCGTTTGCGCGCACCTGGACGGTGGAGCTCAAGGACCGGAAGATCCGCACCAACGTCATTAGCCCCGGCACCATCGACACGCCGATTCTCGCGCCGATGCCCAAGGCGGTCATCGACCAGATCGTGGCCGGCATCCCCATGGGCCGGGTGGGAACCCCTGACGAGATCGCGAAGGCGGCGCTATTCCTGGCGTCCGACGATTCGAGCTTCGTCACCGGCATCGAGCTGTTCGTGGACGGAGGCACCGCGCAGGTCTGAAGCGCGCGCGCGCAGCGGGGGCCGTGCGAACGGCCTTTCCGCTGTTGCGCAATTTCGCTGCGTGGGATATGAGTCTCGAGTGAATAAGAAACGCAGCGGCACCGTGCTCGATTGGAATATCCGCCGCTATTTCGGGCTTTGCTAAGTGAGCGGCCGCGCGAACCCGACAGAGATGTCCGCCGCTCCCGTCGCGCGAGACGATCGCCCGGCCGCCGATCCGGGCGTCCCGGTGTCCACTCAGCTCGCCCGCCGGGCGCTGTTCGGTTTCATCCTGACCTTCATCGCCGCGCGCACCGTGGTGCTCCTGATCATGTCCCGCCGCATGCCGAACCTGTATTTCTTCTTGCGCGGGACACACGTTCATCATCTGAACTACGGCATATTCCTGCTCGCCGGCGTCGGCGCGTACCTCCTGTTCCGAATCCCGAGCGGCAAGAGCCTGCGCGGCGCCGCGCTCGTCTACGGAATCGCGATGGCGCTGACCTTCGATGAGTTCGGCATGTGGCTGCACCTCGGCGGCAGCTACTGGCAGCGGGCGAGCGTCGATGCCATCACCGTGGTCGCCGCCCTTCTGGGTCTTGCCGCCTTCGCCTCGGCCATCCGCACGTTTCAATCCCGCCATCTCAAGGCGTTCATCGTGATCCTGATCGCCGTGATCGTCTTCGGCGTCGTGCTGTACGACACCTCGCTCAAGATCGGTAGACTCGAAGGGCCGAGGCTCGAAGCGCTGGAGGCCTCCTCTTCGCCGTGAGGCCGGACCGGCCGCCGACAGGGCCGCGGCCTCGGGGCGGCGTCGAATTCAGGCCGCGAGGTTCTCGCGCGTCTTGGTGAAGACGATCTGCGGCCAGCGCTCCTCGGTCAGCTGAAGATTGACTCGCGTGGGCGCGAGATACACCAGCTCTCCCGCGTGATCGACCGCGAGATTGTCATGCGCCTTGTCGCGGAACTCACTCAACCGCTTCTCGTCCTTGATCCTCACCCAGCGCGCGGTCGCGACGTTGATGGGCTCGAAGACGCATTGCACGCTGTACTCATCCTGAAGCCGGAAAGCCACGACCTCGAACTGCAATTGTCCGATCGCCCCGAGGATGAGATCGTTGTTGCGCAGGGGTTTGAAGAGCTGCGTCGCGCCCTCCTCGCAGAGCTGCGAAAGACCCTTCTGCAAGGCTTTCATGCGCAGCGGGTCCTTGAGCACGGCGCGGCGGAATATTTCCGGAGCGAAATTCGGCACGCCCGTATAGGTCAGGCGCTCGCCTTCGGTGAACGTGTCGCCGATATTGATCGTGCCGTGGTTGTGCAATCCGATGATGTCGCCGGCGTATGCTTCTTCCGCCTGGCTTCTGTCGGCGGCGAGGAATGTGAGCGCATCGGCGACGCGGATGTCCTTCTCCAACCGGACGTGACGCAGGCGCATGCCGCGGGCGTAGCGCCCCGAACAGAGCCGCATGAACGCGATCCGGTCGCGATGCCCGGGATCCATGTTTGCTTGGATCTTGAACACGAAGCCGGTCAACTTCGGCTCCTGAGCTTCGACCACGCGCTCGAGCGCGGTCCGCGGCAGAGGGCCCGGCGAGTGTTTGACGAACGAGCTCAGCAGCTCCCGGACGCCGAAGTTGTTCACCGCCGAGCCGAAGAACACCGGGGTTTGACGCGCCGCGCGGTAGCGCTCGAGATCGAAGGGGGGACTTGCGCCGCGCACGAGCTCAACTTCCTCCAGGAAATCGGCGTAGCGGTCGCCGAGGAGCGCCTTGGCCTCGTCGCTCTCGAGTCCCGCAATGGTCTCGTGGGTGCCGACCCGCCCTTTCTCGACCGGCACATATACATAGATCGTGTCCTCGAGCAGGTGATACACCCCGAGCAGCTCGCGTCCCATGCCGATCGGCCAGGTCACCGGCGTGCATTGGATCTTCAGCACGCGCTCGATCTCATCCAGGAGCTCGATCGGCGACCGCCCGTCGCGGTCGAGCTTGTTGACGAAGGTCATGATCGGCGTGTCGCGCAGGCGGCACACCTCCATGAGCTTGATGGTACGTTCCTCGACGCCCTTGGCGCAGTCGATGACCATGAGCGCCGAATCGACCGCGGTCAGCGTGCGGTAGGTATCCTCCGAGAAGTCCTCGTGACCCGGCGTGTCGAGCAGATTGACGATGCAGTCCTCGAACGGGAACTGCATTACCGAGGACGTCACGGAAATGCCGCGCTGCTGCTCCAGCCGCATCCAGTCCGAGGTCGCATGGCGCGTGGCCTTGCGGCCCTTGACGGTGCCCGCCATCTGAATCGCGCCGCCGAACAGCAGCAGTTTCTCGGTGAGAGTGGTTTTACCCGCGTCGGGGTGGGAGATGATGGCAAAAGTACGTCTCTTGCTCACGTTGTCGGCAATCGGGTCGCTCGTCATGATTTTTCGATCTCGGCGGTCAGCGCGGTGATCCGCCCTCGGGATAGAGCATTCGGCGCAGCACTTCCGCATCCTCGCGTCCGACGGCCGCCTGGTAGTAGCCTCGGCGGATTCCCACCTGTTCGAAGCCCAAGGAACGGTAGAGCCGCGAGGCCACGGTATTGGAGGGACGGACCTCGAGGAAGGCCTCGTACATGCCCGCGATGCGCGCCCGGTCCAGCAGATACAGCAGCATTTTCCGGGCGAGGCCTCGGCATCGATACTCCTCGCGGATGCAGACATTGAGAATGTGCGCCTCGCCGGCGCCGACGGACATGATGCCGTATCCCGCCATGTCGCCGCCGACTTCGACGACTCGGCACACGTAGCCCACGCGCAGGCAGTCGCGGAAGATGCCCTCGCTCCATGGAAACTGATAGCCGGCGCGCTCGATCACTCCCACGACGGGAATGTCCAGATCGTTCATCGGCCGGATATCGGCGGCCGGCAGTTCGCGCTCGCGTTTAACGCTGGACACGGGCACATACCTCGCGCGCGAACTGCAAATCCTCCCAGGCCTTGCGCTTGTCGGCCGGCGTGCGCAGAAGGTAGGCGGGATGATAGGTGATGACCAACGGCAGGCGCGCGACGCCGAAGGAATGCACCTGCTGGCGCAACCGCGCGAGCGGCGCCTCCGTCTTCAGCAAATTCTGCGCGGCGATGCGCCCCACGGCGAGCATTATTTTTGGCTGCAGCAGCGCGATCTGCCGCTCGAGATACGGCAGACACTCGGCGCTCTCCTGCGGCTCGGGATCGCGGTTGCCGGGCGGCCTGCACTTCAGCACATTGGCGATGTAAACCTGCTCGCGCGCGAGGCCGATGGCGCGCAGCATGGAATTGAGCAGCTGTCCCGCGCGCCCGACGAAGGGCTCGCCGCGGCGATCCTCCTCCGCGCCCGGAGCCTCTCCCACGATCAGCCAGTCCGCGTTCGGGTCGCCCACACCGAATACGGTTTGAGTGCGGGTCTTGCTGAGCGCGCAGCGGGTACACGCGGCAACGCGGGCTCGTAGCTGTTCCCAATCGAGGTGCTCGTCGCGCAGTGCCGATGGCGCCGCGGCGGGCATCGGCGGCGCCACGGCGGGCGCCATGGTCGCCGCGGCAGGTATCACCGGCGCCGCGGCCGGAATCGCCGACGGAGCTGGGATCGCCGACGCGGCGGCCGGCGATCGCAGCACCCAGGGCGTGAAGCCCATGGCGCGGAGATACTCCTTGCGCAGTGCCGGATTCATGCGGCCGTCGGCAGGTTGCGCGCCCGTCGCCGGAACAGCTTGCGGTACAGCCACACCGTCGGCGCGGACATCGCATAGGTTCCGAAGATCAGCAGCAGCACGATGGCCGGGTACAGGAAGATGAACACGAAGGCGATCGGAACCAGCACGATCTGGGTGAATCGCACCCGCGCGCTGGCATTGACCTGTTTGAAGCTATGGAACGCGAAGCGGCTGATCATCAGCGCGCCGGCGCAGGCCGTGACCACGAATGCCACGATGAGCCCCGGCAAGCCGATGTTGACCTTGTCGCTCGCGAGCCAGATCAAGGCGGCGACGATGGCGGCGGCGGAGGGACTCGGCAGTCCCTCGAAATAATGCTTGTCCTGAGTAGCCGATCTGGAATTGAAGCGTGCGAGGCGCAGCCCCGCCGCCGCCGCATAGAAAAAACATACCAACCAGCCGAGCCGGCGCCACAGCGGCCCGTACTCGGCGATGCGCGCGACACCCCACTGATAAGTCACGATGGCGGGCGCCAATCCGAAGGACACCATGTCGGAAAGGCTGTCGTATTCCTTGCCAAAGGCGCTCTCGGTATGGGTCCATCGGGCGACGCGGCCGTCCAGTCCGTCGAACAGCATGGCCACGAATACCGCCACGCCCGCGTGGTCGAAGCGCCAATCGATCGCGGCCACGATGGCGTAGAAGCCGGCGAACATTGCCCCCGTGGTGAGCAAGTTCGGCAGCCAGTACACCCCGCGGGGCCGGGACACTCGATCCTCAACGTCGCTCATGGGCTTCCATGATACAGGAGCCGGTCCGAGTATTCCGCCCAAGAGGCTGATGTAAGATACGCGCCCATGCGCTTATCCCAGTACCCAATCGCCACGCTCCGAGACGTTCCGGCCGACGCCGAGGTCGTCAGTCATCAGCTCATGTTGCGGGCCGGAATGATCCGCCGCCTGGCCGCCGGGCTCTATTCGTGGCTGCCCATCGGCCTGAAGACGCTGAAGAAGGCCGAGCGCATCGTTCGCGAGGAAATGGACCGTGCCGGCGCTCTGGAACTGTGCATGCCGACGGTTCAGCCGGCGGAGCTCTGGAAGGAATCGGGCCGCTGGAGCAAGTATGGGCCGGAGCTCCTGCGCTTCAAGGACCGCCACGACCGGGAGTTCGCCTACGGCCCCACCCACGAAGAGGTCATCACCGACATCGCGCGCCGGGAGCTGCGCAGCTACAAGCAGTTGCCGGTGAATTTCTATCAGATCCAATCGAAGTTCCGCGACGAGATAAGGCCCCGCTTCGGCGTGATGCGCGCCCGCGAATTCCTGATGAAGGACGCCTATTCGTTCCACATCGATGAGCCGAGCCTCGCGCAGGGCTACCGGATCATGTATGACGCCTACACGCGCATTTTCTCGCGGATGGGCCTCAGATTTCGCGCCGTTCAGGCCGACGGCGGCAGCATTGGCGGGAGCGTCTCGCAGGAATTTCACGTACTGGCGGACTCGGGCGAGGATGCGATCGTCTTCTCCACGGCGGGCGACTACGCCTCCAACATGGAGACCGCAGTGGCTTTGGCGCCCTCGGGTCCGCGGCCTGCCGCGGCGCAGACGCTGGCGAAAGTGCAGACGCCGAACGCGCACACCATCGCCGAGCTCAGCGCATTCCTCGGGGTCGATGCGAAGCATTGCGTGAAGACCCTGATGGTGGACGGCAGCGAGGGCGATGTCGTGGCGCTGGTGCTGCGCGGCGATCACGAGCTCAATGCGGTCAAAGCCCAGAAATTGCCCCGGGTCGCAAATCCGCTGCGCATGGCGAGTGCCGAACGCATTCGCCAGGCGACCGGCTGCGATCCGGGCTCGATCGGCCCGATCGGCTTGACGGGCAAGATATATGTGGATCACGCCGCCGCCCATCTCGCCGACTTTGTCTGCGGGGCCAACGAGAAGGATGTGCACTTCACCGGCGCGAACTGGGGCCGCGATCTCCCCGAACCGGAGTCGAAGGATATCCGCAACGTGCAGCCGGGAGATCCGAACCCCGCCGGCAACGGCGCGCTCGAGATCGCGCGCGGCATCGAAGTGGGTCATATCTTCCAGCTCGGTCAGTTGTACAGCGAGGCCATGCAGGCGAAGGTACTCGATGAGGGCGGCAAGTCCGTCACCATGTTCATGGGCTGCTACGGCATCGGGGTGACCCGCGTCGTCGCGGCGGCCATCGAGCAGAATCACGACGCCAACGGCATCATTTGGCCGGAGGCGCTTGCCCCATTCAACGTCGTGCTGGTGCCGATCAACTATCAAAAATCCGAGGCGGTGCGGCTCGCGGCGGACCGGCTGTACGAGGACTTCAAGGCTGCCGGGATCGATGTGGCGCTCGATGACCGCGACGCGCGGCCGGGCGTGAAGTTCGCGGACGCCGAACTCATCGGCATACCGCATCGCATCGTCATCGGCGATCGCACCTTGGCGGGGGGAAAGCTCGAATATCGCCATCGGCGCGCGACCGAATCCACGGAAATTCCCGCCGCGGATGCCGTAGCCTATGTCAGGGATCAGCTAAACCGCTGAGGGCGAGCATCGATGCTCCTCGGAAGACACATCGTCGGGCCGGCCCTGGCGGCTCTGATACTCGGCAGTGCCTTGCCGACGGCGGTGCGTGCCGATCAGCAGCGCGATCCGCAGCTCAAGGAGCTCCTGGAAAAGATCATCGCCGGCCGCGATTGCTTCGCCGACAAATACGATTCCGAGGTCTGGTACAAGGCCATGGAACCGCGGCTGGCGCGTTACGTGCCCTCGCACGAGGATCGGGTGAGCATCCTCGATCACGTGTACTGCGAGGCCAAGCGCGACCCCACCCTCGCCCTACCGCCGGATCTCGTGCTGGCGATGATCGACGTCGAGAGCCGTTTCGATACCTGGGCGGTGTCCCCGGTGGGTGCGGTCGGCCTGATGCAGGTCATGCCGTTCTGGCCGCGCCAGCTCGGCGTACAGAACCAGTTGGTGCGGATCGAGCCCAATATCAGGATGGGATGCGAGATTCTGCGGTTTTATCTGCGTGAGGAGCATCTGAACTGGGCGCGCGCGCTGGCTCGCTACAACGGCAGCGTCGGCCGCAACACCTATCCCGCCTTGGTGATGCAGCGCTGGCAGCGCGTCTGGCGGTTCTAACCCGCACACGCGGCGCTGAGCGGGAGTCCCGTCAGCGGACCTCGAACGCCTGCGCGTCTCCGAGTAGCACCTCCGACTCGACAGCGAGTTCCGCGACATCATCGACCCGCGCGCTGGTCGGCCCGCGATGCAGCCATCGCGAAAGCTCCTCGGCCGCCTCGGCGGGCCCGTGGGCGAGCACTTCGACCGACCCGTCGGGTAAATTCCGGGCGTATCCCGCGAGCCCCAAGCGCTCCGCCTCCGCGCGGGTGCTGTGACGGAAATACACGCCCTGAACCTTGCCCACGATACGGAATCGACGAGTTACCCGTTGCATGGGTTCGGAATCCCGTCTCGGTCGTCAGGGCGAGACGGGTACTTTCGCAGGCTGGCCATCCGCATGCTGGCTGACATTGAGCGCCGCGGCGGCATGACGTTTGGCCTCGAGGGCGGCCAAGCGGGCGCGCACGTACTCTTGGGCCTCGAGATGGTTCTGGGCTCGCTCTATCGCGGCTTTGGCCGCATACAGGTCGGGCGAAGTAGAGGCGGGAGGGCCGGCCGCGGTGGCCGCGGCGATCGCTTGGCGCGCATCGCTCATCTCCTGCACGGGAGGGCCGTGGCAGCCTAACAAGCTCAGAATACCCACGAACACAGCAATCAGGCGCAACATGTCGGCAAGGACACTAGCAACAGCCCGCGGGGCCGTCAAACCACCGGCTCTGGACAATCCGGCAAGCCGCCGCAAATAATTCGTTGCGCCGACGCAGCACCCTGCGCAGGAACGGCGCGATTTCCCACGGGAAGCAACCATGCACGAAATTCTGGTCTTGTATTATTCGCGCCAAGGCAGCACCGCTGCACTGGCCCGGCAAATATGCCGCGGCGTGGAATCGGTCGCCGGCATGACAGCCCGTCTGCGCACCGTGGCGCCGCTCACCACTACGGTCGAGCGTACCGATCCCGCAGTACCCGACGAGGGACCGCCCTATGCCACGCATGAGGATTTACAGTCCTGCAGCGGTCTCATTCTCGGCAGCCCGACTCGATTCGGAAACATGGCGGCGCCTCTCAAGCACTTCTGGGACAGCACCGGCGCGCTCTGGCTCTCGGGGGCGTTGGTCGACAAGCCCGCCGCGGTGTTCACCTCCACACAGACGATGCACGGCGGCCAGGAATCGACGCTCCTGTCGATGATGCTGCCGTTGCTCCATCACGGCATGTTCCTGGTCGGCGTGCCGTTCAGTCAAAAAGGCCTGTCCGAAACCCGCAGCGGCGGAACCCCCTACGGGGCGAGCCATGTGGCGGCCTCCAGCGGGCACGGCACGTTGGCCGACGCCGAACGCGATCTCGCGCAGGCGCTCGGCGCCCGCGTAGCCTCGTTGGCCTCCCGCCTGCAGCGCACCGCTTGAGCTTCGCCGAGAAGGCGCGGCTCGCGACTGTGTGGCTCTGGGGCGCCGTCGCAGCGAGCTTGCTGTGCTGGTTCGCCGCGGGCTATCCGTGGCTGCTTTGCGTGCTGGCGGCCGCGCCGCTGCTGGCTCCGTTGCCGGGCCTCGCCCGCGGGCGCCGCTACACTTATGCGTGGGCGACGCTCTTCGCCGTACCTTATCTGGCGTTCGCGCTCACCGAGCTCCTGGCCAATCCGGCGGCGCGCACCGTCGCCTCGCTCAGCCTGCTGCTGGTCTTTGCCTGGTTCTGCTCTATGGTTCTGTACCTGCGTGCTTCTCGAGCGCGTCGCGAATAAAGGGCACTGTCAGGCGGCGCTGCGCGATCAGCGAGGCCTCGTCGAGTTCGTCGAGGATGTCGAACAAGGAGCGCAGATCCCGCGGCATGCGCTTCATCAGGTAGTCCAACGTCTCCGGAGGCAACTCGAGCCCGCGCTGCTTCGCGCGCAGCCGCATCGCCTCTCCGCGGCCCGTCTCGTCCAGGTCTCGCACGTGGTACACCACGCAGGCGCCGGCCCGCGAGCGCCAATCCTCGAGCCGCCACGGTATCTGCCGAGGCGCAGCCGCCGCCGCGAATATCAGCCGGCATTGCGATTCGGAGGCCTCGTTGAAGAGGCGAAACAACGCCCGCTCCCAGTCGAGATCGCCGGCGACCGCTTGCGCATCATCGATGCACAGAACCCGGCAGCGCGCGTATCCGCCGAGCGCCTCCGGCGGAAGCCTCGCCGATCGATCCAACGGGAAATACGCCGCCCCTTCGCCCGCTTGCGCACACACGGCCTGCAGCAAATGGGTCTTGCCGCAGCCTTTGCCGCCCCACAGCCAAAGCGGTTCGGGGGCCGAGCCCTGGAGCGCCGCCACGAGCTCGGTGTTCTGGCCCGTCGCGAAGCTGGCAAAGACCGCGTTGGCGCGTGGGCGAACGCCGAGCGGGAGCTGCTTCATGCGGGCCTGGACCGATCGGCGGAGGATGCGGAGCGGCGCGAGCTCGCCTCCTGCAAGGCCGCCTCCCCGTATCTCAATACGTAATCCAAGCCGCTGATGACGATGGTCACGAAGGCCAGCGCACCGAGCGCGAGCACCGCCCATGCCGGCGGGAAGGCAAATTGCACGCGCCCGAGCACGCTCAGGATGTAGCCCGCCTGGCAGAGCGTATTCACCTTACTGATCAGGGTGGGACGCGCCGTGACGGGTCCGATGCACAGGCGGTAGGCGATCGCGCCCAGCACGATGACGACATCGCGCGCCACGGCCGCCACCATCAGCCACGGAGGCACCAGGCGAAGCACGGCAAGCACGATGAAGACGGTCGCGAGCAGCAGCTTATCGGCGGCCGGATCGAGAACTCCGCCGAGCGCAGTCTGCCACTCGAAACGCTTCGCGAGAAAGCCGTCAGCCGCGTCCGAGACAGCCGCCGCGAGAAACAGTCCCAGAGTGGTGACCAGATCGCCGCGAAGCAGGGCGAGTGCGATCGGTATCACCAGGAGAATCCTGAGTGAGGTGATGAGGTTCGGTATTTGGCGGAGCCATGGGCGCACGGGTGCTAATGACGCAGCTCGAAGCGTTGGACCCCGTTCTCTCCGGCGCTCCCCGCCTGCAATCGGCCGCTCATGGGGAGCGCATTCTGCAACGCCCCCGCGCCGCCTCGGGTCGTCAGGCGGAACCGGACCACATCGCCGCTCAAAGCCTCGACCTCGACGTGTGAGATGAAGGCGAGCGATTCGAAGAAGCTTTGCACATAAGCGTAATCCTTCAGATCGTTCACACCGCTGATTTCGATCACCACGGGCGCCGCGGCGCCGCTGACGGCGAACAGGGCGGCATAGGCATCGGCCGCGCGATGGATGCCCTCAGCGGCGGCTCCGGAAAATTCACTGCTGCGGTCCTGGTACAAGAACGTCCACCGAACCGCTGCGCCCCCGGCAGTGGCTCGCCCGATCAGCGTCCCCTCGCCTCCGGCGCGATGCGCGATATCCGCCAGGGTGCCCGGGCTCGCCGAGTTGACCGCCGCATAATCGAGGTGGTCGCGCTGCAAATCCGCGGCGCTCGGCCATATCAGCGGCGATCCTCGCTGGTAGGCGGCCGTGTCGATGGCCGTCTTGATGTCCGAGGTGTCCTCGGCCGTGACGACGCTTCCCGCCTGGGTGCCGGCGGCCGGGACGGTGAGCCAAACGAAGGTCGAGGGCCGCTCGCGGCCCCAGAGCGGCTGATTGTTCTGCGCCAGCCAGCGATCGATGGCGGCCGCATCGAACGCCACCCAGAGCTTGCCGTCCTGGGCTTCGCGATACTGTTGCACGTAGCGGCGCGCATTGCCGAGGAGCGGCGCGAAGGTCGGGTCTTCATCGGCCGTTCTTCGTCCCGTCACCCGCACCAGGACAACCCCGAGCGCCGCCTCGAAGGCGGCCGGCTTCGAGGCCTCCGAACGATCGGGCACCGGCACCGCCGCCTGATAGAGTTCCGCCCGGGTCAACGCGAGGCTCGCGTCGGCCAGGCTAAACCCGGCGACGCTCAAGCACAAAAGCACCAAAGGACGCAAATATCGAGCGCAAATGCCGCGGTAGTCTCGTGCCATGGGGTAATCGCGTAAGCCCTTAAGTTATCGGTGTAAAATACCACAGCTTGCCGGCCCGCCGGGCCGGCGGATGCGTCCCATCCAGCCCACGGAATCTAACAAGGTAATCGAATGACAGAGCCCGAGCGTGCACCCGTAACCTATCGCGCCGCCGGCGTCGACATCGACGCGGGCGAGGAGCTCGTCGAGCGCATCAAGCCCAAGGTCAAACGCTCCCTGCGGCGCGAGGTCCTGGGAGGCATCGGCGGCTTCGGCGCGCTGGTGGAGATCCCGCTCGAGCGCTACCGAAGACCCGTGCTGGTTTCCGGCACGGACGGGGTTGGAACGAAACTGCGCCTCGCCATCGATAGCGGCCGGCATGATTCGGTGGGCATCGATCTGGTCGCCATGTGCGTGAACGACGTGGTCGTACAGGGCGCCGAGCCGTTATTCTTCCTGGACTACTATGCGACCGGCGCGCTCGACGTGAATGTCGCCGAGCGCGTCATCACGGGCATCGTCGAGGGCTGCGTACAGGCGGGCTGTGCGCTGGTCGGCGGCGAGACCGCCGAAATGCCCGGGATGTATCACGGAAAGGACTACGATCTCGCCGGATTCTCGGTGGGGGTCGTCGAGAAGGATCGCATCATCGACGGATCGCAGACCGCCGCGGGCGACGTGGTGCTCGGCTTGCCCTCTTCGGGCCCGCACTCCAACGGCTTCTCGTTGATCCGCAAGATTCTCGAGGTCAGCGGCGCCGAGGTCGCGGCGCCCGTCCAAGGGACACCGCTGATCGATCGCCTGATGGCGCCCACCCGGATCTACGTCAAACCGCTGCTCAAGCTGATATCGGAGGTGCCGGTGCACGGGCTCGCGCATATCACCGGCGGCGGCCTGATCGACAACATTCCGCGCGTGCTTCCGGAAGGGCTGGAAGCGGTGCTCGAGCGCCGCGCCTGGGGCCGCGACCCGGTATTCGAGTGGCTGCAGGCCGAAGGCCGCGTCGCCGATGAAGAGATGTACCGGGTGTTCAATTGCGGCATCGGCATGACCGTGCAGGTCGCCCGCGCCGATGTCGATCGCGCCATCTCCCTCTTGAGCCAGGCCGGCCAGGCGGCGCTCGTGATCGGGGAAGTACGGGTGGGCACCCGCGGGGTGGTCATCGCTTGAGCACCGCCGCCGATCGGGTGCCCATCGTCGTGTTGATTTCCGGACGTGGGAGCAACATGCGGACACTCATCGAGCGGAGCCGAGAGCCGCGCATGGGCTATCGGGTCGCGGTCGTGCTTTCCGATCAGCCGGCCGCGGCGGGACTTGCCACCGCGGCAGAACTCGGGATACCGGCGCGCGCGCTGCCCGCGCCCCGCCCCGCCGCCGGCACCGCCGCAGCCCCCGCTCGGGCCGCCTACGATGCCGAGCTCGCGGCGGCCATCGAGGAGTACGCGCCGTCCCTGATCGTGCTCGCGGGGTTCATGCGCATATTGTCGGCGCAGTTCGTGGCGCGCTTTCGCGGGCGGATATTGAACATCCATCCCTCGCTGCTGCCCAAATATCCGGGCCTGCATACCCATCAACGGGCCCTGGACGCGCACGAGGCGGAACACGGCGCCACCGTGCATTTCGTGACCGCGGAGCTCGACGGCGGTCCGCCCGTCATCCAAGGCAAGCTGCCGGTCGAGCCGGGCGAGGACGCCGAGCAGCTCGCCGCGCGCGTGCACGTGCTCGAGCACCGGATCTATCCCCTGGCGGTTCGCTGGTTCTGCACGGGACGGTTACGCTACGCGGAAGGACAGGCTTTGCTCGATGGCAAAGTATTGTCTCGACCGGTGCTCTACGATGGCATCGAGGATCGCTGATATTCAGGGGGTCGTTGATGCGCGAACGGGGAATACGCGGGCGATGGACGGCGATGGCGGCGTGCATTGCGGCGACATCGCTCGCCGTCGCGGCGCCGCCGGCACGTTCGACTGACATGCCGGCCGCCGCCGCGAGCACGGGCCCCGAGCCGTTCGCCGCTCACTACGTCGCCGAGTGGCACGACATCTCCGTCGGCGTCAGCGACCTGCAATTGCAGCGAGACTCGCAGCCGGGGCAGTACCACTACACCTGGACCATCAGCGCTCGCGGGATATTCCGGCTGGCCTATTCACACGACGTGACTCAACAGAGCTGGTTCGGAGTGGTCGACGATCATGTGCGCCCGAAGCGCTACCGCGGCGAGGAAGGCTCGTCGTTCGTGGCCTTCGAGTTCGATTGGGAGACGGGCCATGCCTTCGGCTCCTCCGAGGGCAAACCCATCGATCTCGTGCTCAAGCCCGGCACCCAGGATCTCATGTCCATCCAGGTCGAGGTCATGCTCGATCTCAAGAACGGCAACCTGCCTCCGATCTTTCACATCATCGATAAGGACCAGATTAAGGAATTCCTCTATACGCGCGAGGGTACCGAGAAGCTGCGCACGGCGATCGGCATGCTGGACACGGTGGTCGTGGCGAGCCGGCACGGGCCCACCGACAGCCGCGTGCTGCGCATGTGGTTCGCGCCGGACTTGGGTTATGTGCCGGTGCAGGCTGAGCGCAGGCGCGACGGCAAGCTCGAGTTCGCCATGCGGATCAGAACGCTGCAGCGCTGACCGTCGCGCGCGAAACATCGCCGCCCGCGGGGGTGACGCGGCTCGTGCCGGCGATGCTCAGGTCTTCGGCAGTGTGACTCCGCGCTGTCCCTGGTACTTGCCGCCCCGGTCCTTGTAGGACGTCTCGCAGACCTCGTCCGATTCCAGGAACAGCATCTGCGCCACGCCCTCGTTCGCGTAGATCTTTGCGGGGAGCGGCGTGGTATTCGAGAACTCGAGCGTCACGTGGCCTTCCCACTCGGGTTCCAAAGGCGTTACGTTGACTATTATCCCGCAATTTTTTACGAACACACCGGACTCCAAGGCGAAGTTTCCGGCCTCAGGCACGGTCAGACAATACACGTCGTGGTCGCCGGGGATTTCTCGAACGGCGACCACCTTGTGGTTGCGGTACGCGGGCGTGCCTCTGAACTTTGCGATGACGTCCGGGAATCGCCGAAATACTGACCGATCGCATTGGAGAAGTGCGGCCGCTCCGCGGATGCGATTATTTCTTCGATCGAAATCGATGTGATGTCGATGAGTGGCAGGAGCATCGGCGTAGATCTCGTGCCGCAGGTTCCATTCATCGGCCAAGCGGTGCGTTGGATAGAGAAACCCGTCGATCGGCTGATATACCATCTCATAGCCGCGCGCCAAGTCGCGGTAGAGGGGCATCAGCGCATCGCGGGGCCGAAGCTCGCTTGCCGCGGCCATGCGCCCATCGCGCCTCATGAAGAGATGATCCGGAGTCGCGCGGATACGCTCGCCGTTGTCCAATTCGATCTCGAGCAGGGAATCTCTGCCGATGAACCGGGGCGCGTCCAGACAGGTCACAATCAGGCGCCCGTTCGGTCCGATGCTGTACCCCCAGAATAGCTCTCCCGAGGCGTGCCGCATCGCCATGTCCTCGAGCGTGGGCGCGCTTCCGTCGACCAGCGCAACCCGGGTATCCCCGCTGAAGCACCTTGCATAAGTCGAATTGTGGACGATGAAATCATTGGCGACGAAGTTGTGCAGCGTCGGCACGGTGATGTCGAAGACTTCCTCGAATCCGGCGGGCTCGATCCGTTCGACCTCATCCCATAGAGGTCCCTCGACGAGCGGACTGACATAGGGATCGCCGGTCATGAGCGCAACCCGCGCCGCGGCGGACAACGGCATGGATTGATCCGGCCGAGTGCGGATGTCGAGCGCGTTCATGCTCAATCCGCCAACCCGCGCCGCGGTGGCGGCGACCGCCCAAGCCTCCCTGGGCAGCGTGTCGAAGTTGCTCTTGCGCCTCGGTTGCGCGGCGATCATCGGAAGCACCGCCTCCTCGAGCAGTCGCTGTTTCACCGACCCCGGCGAGAAGCCGACTTTCTCTGCAAAACGCAGGATCTGGTCTTTGTCCGTGATCTGTATCTTGTACGCCTGCGTCCCGATCGCCGTAGGTTTTTCGCGAATCAGGGAGAAGATTCCGAATCGCAGCAAGAGGTGGTGCACGTCCTCGATGAGCCGCCGCGAACTCGAGTAGTACTCGAGGAACAGGCCCCCTTCGGAGTGATAAATGCTGCCGTCACCGCTGAACAGCGCCTGCAGAAACAGGCGCACCGAGGATTCGGGCGCCGTGAAGATGCTCTGCGGCACGAACTTGTCGGCGGCACCCTTGTAAGTGGCCTCTCCCAGGCCGGAGGCCGCCATCGCGGACTCGAGCAGAGCGACCATGGACGGATCCGCGGTGGTGTAGGTCGGACTGTGACCGGGCGTATCGCACTGCCCCTCGGAGATCATCAAGCCGAGGAGAGTCGCCTCCCAATCGGGGATGGGTGTCTTGCCGAACACGGGAATCTCCCGCGCCACCGCAATACGATCGCCGGCCCGCAAATCGCTCAAGGGCACCCATCGATCGAGCATTCGAAACGGGTGATTGGCCGTCGCTCGAATGCGCAATCCTGTCCGGGTGCGCAGCTCGAAGATCTCGCGCTTGCCCTGCGGTATGAAGGCCGACACCTTCGCCGGTTTCAAGCGCCAGCCGTCCCAGGCCATGGTGCGCTTGCCCCACTGCATCTCCGTGATCGGCACATAGGCGCCGGTATCGGCGTCGACGACGCGAGTATCACCCGTGACGCATTTTCCCAAACACACCGTTAGCACCGTGCGCGGAATCCGAAAGTACTCCACCGTGCTCGCAAGGGCAAAGGAGTTGGGCGGGATGATGCACACCGGCCCCTTGAAGTCGACGAACGACTTCTCGTCGAAGCTTTTCGGATCGACGATGGTGGAGTTGATGTTGGTGAAAATCTTGAATTCGTCCGCGCAGCGCACGTCGTAGCCGTAGCTCGAGGTGCCGTACGAGACGATCTTGCCACCATTGGCGACCCGCACCTGTTGCGCGGAGAACGGCTCGATCATGCCGTGCTCGGCGGCCATCCGCCGGATCCACCGATCGCTTTTGATGCTCATGTCGCCTCGACGGTGATCTTGGGAAACTTGGAGCTGAAGTCCTTGTTCAGGGTCGATAAACGTGCGGCAGCGCGCCTCGCCATTTGTCGATAGGCGAGCGCCCTGGTACTGCCGGGGTCCGCGGCGACCGTCGGTAGGCCGCCGTCCGCCTCCTCGCGGATCCGAATGTCGAGCGGCAGCTCGCCCAGCAATTGCACCCCATATTGCTCCGCCATGCGGGCGCCGCCGCCGCTGCCGAAGATGTGCTCGGCGTGACCGCACTGGCTGCAGACATGGATGCTCATGTTCTCCACCACGCCGAGCACCCGGACCTCCACCTTCTCGAACATCTTGAGCCCCTTGCGGGCGTCCAGAAGCGCGATGTCCTGGGGCGTCGTGACGATGATGGCGCCGCTCACGGGCACGCGTTGCGCGAGAGTCAACTGGATATCGCCGGTACCCGGCGGCATGTCGACGACCAGATAATCGAGTTGTCCCCAGCTGGTGTCGCCCAGCAGTTGGGTCAGCGCCTGGGTGACCATCGGTCCGCGCCAGACCATCGGCTGCTCGGCATCGATCAGAAACCCGATCGACATCACCTCGACCCCATGGGCTCGAAGCGGCATGATGTGCTTGCCGTCGGTGGTTTGCGGCTTGGTGCCCGCCAACCCCATCATCTGCGGTTGGCTGGGCCCGTAGATGTCGGCGTCCAAAAGCCCGACCCGCGCACCCTGCGCGGCCCAGGCGAGCGCCAGATTGGCCGCCGTGGTCGATTTACCCACCCCGCCTTTGCCGGAGGCCACGGCCACGATGTTCTTGACATGGGCCAGGGGCTTCAACGTACGCTGGACCGCGTGCGAAGTGATGTCCGACCTCAATTTGAGCTCGAGTCCGGCCCCGCCCAGCTCGGGCTCCAAGAAGCTCAGCAGGGCGGGCAGAAGTTCGGCTCCGTAGTCGGCGCACGGGAACCCGAACTTCAACTCGACGAGCACCCCATTGCGTTGCACAGCAACGGATTCGATCGCTTTGGCTTCGGCCAGGGTCTGTCCGAGGTAGGGATCGGTATACCCGGCCAACTTGTCGCGGATTGGCGCCGCGGCGTCTTGAGATGCAGTCATGGGTTTATTCTAGCGCAGGCGGCCTCGAGCGTGCGGTATGGCATAATTTGTGAAAGTGAGAGATAAGACCCTGCCAACGTCCGGGATACGACGACAATGTACGTTGGTGCAGGGAGCAGAGAATTAGGCTAGCGAATGAGTTTATTCGCCAACTATCGCGCTGATCGGCTCATCGCCGATATCAAGTCGAGCGGTAATCCAAGCGGTCCCGTCGCCCAAAAGGCGCTGGAGAAGCTGGTTGCGCTCGGCCCGAGCGCGATCGAGCCCATCGTCGCCGCGCTCACCACCGCGGAAAAAAAGGAAACCCTGGCCTATGTGGAGGCGCTCTCGAAGCTGATCGACGCGAAGACTCTGCCCCAGGTCCTGAAACTCATGTCCGACGCGAACGGCAGAGCCGTATCGGGCATCTCCTGGGCGCTGTCCTCGAGCCGCAGCTACCCGCCGAGCGCGCTGCTCGACGCCCTGAACAAGGAGGACATGCCGAAGCCCGCCATCCTCGATGCAATCGCCGCGCAAAAAAACCGCTTTACCGTGCGTGAGCTGTTGAACGCCGCCTATCAGCAAGATGCCACCGAGCGCTCCGGGTTGTTCAAGATCATCGGCGAAATCGCCGACGAGTCCTCGATCGACGATCTGATCGCGAGGATCGAGGGCAAGGATCCGTTGGCGCGGCTGCACATCATCCAGGTACTCTCCCGTTTCAACCGCCCCGACGTGTACCAGGCGGTGCAGAAGCAGCTCAAGGACAACAGCAAGCTGATTCGCTCGGCGGCGCTCTCCGCCCTCGCCCGAATGGACGGACCCGTCGACATCAAGCTGCTGACCAGCATGCTCCGCGACCCCGAGATCGAAGTGCAGAACAAGGCGGTCGACGTGGTGGTGAAAGCCAACCATCCGGATACCGTCAAACACCTCGTCGAGGTGCTGAAGGACGAGAACGAGTACGCGCGGCGCGCGGCGGTCGAGGTGCTGAACGTCGTGGGCAACTCCAAATCGGTGAAATACCTGCTGGAAGTCATCGCCGACAGCGACTGGTGGGTGCGTACGCGGGCGGCGGATGCGCTCGGCAAGATCGGCGGTCCGCGCGTGGTCGACGCGGTCATGGCCCTGATCAAGGACGAGAATCAGGACATTCGCCGCGCCGCGATCGAAATCCTCAACCAAACCAAGGATGAGCGCGCGGTGGCCCAGCTGATCGATGCCACCCGGGACCGCGATTGGTGGGTGAGCGAGCGCGCCGTGGATGCCCTCGCCGAGATCGGCAGCACCAAGGCACTGCCCCGATTCATCGAGATGCTGCAAGGTACCGAGGCCAAATCGCTCCCGACCGTGGTCCGCGCCATCGGCAAGATCGGCGATCAAAAGAGCATCGAGCACTTGCTGCCGATGCTGCAGCGGCCGGAGAACGAGATCAAAGTCGAGGCCATCGCCGCACTCACCAAGCTCGCCGACGAGCGCCGCGCCGACACGATCCGCGTCAGGCTGCAGGCGATCTCGAGCGGCGACGGAACGATCAGCCAGGCCGTGGCTCGCGCCATGACCGAGCTCGACAACCGCTTCTCGAGCACCCAGCTGGCCGCCAACAAGCGCGCCGTGCAGATGCAGGAGCCGTCCAAGACGCTGCTCATCGATAACCAGGAACTGGCCGCGGCCATCAAGGAAAACGAGACTCAGGCGCAGGCCGCCAAGCTCGACATCGCCACGTTGAAACCGGGCGATGTGATCGAGGGGCGCTACAAGTTCATCGAGAAGATCGGCAAGGGTGCCTTCGGCACGGTCCTTCTGATGGAAGACACCGTGGTGGAGGAACGCCTCATTCTCAAGTTCCTGAACGCCAACGTCTCCTCCGACGAGGAGATGATGAAGCGCTTCGTGCACGAATTACGCTACAGCCGCAAGATCACGCACAAGAACGTCATCCGCATCTATGACTTCTTGTACATTCAGGGCAATTACGCCATTTCGATGGAATACTTCCCCTCCCATACCCTGGGTGGCGAAATCGTCAACGAGAAGCCGGTCGAGCTCAAGCGCGCCGTGAAATTCGGCATCGATATCGCCACCGGCATGGCCGTGGCGCACCAAGCGGGAATCGTGCATCGCGACTTGAAGCCCGCCAACGTGCTCATCGACAACTCCGGGCTCCTCAAGATCGTGGATTTCGGCGTCGCAGCGGCGCAAAGCCAGAGCGATACGCAGCTCACCAAGACGGGTTACGTCATCGGCTCTCCCAAATACATGGCGCCCGAGCAGATTCTCGGCAAGAAAGTGGATGAGCGCGCCGACATCTACAGCCTCGGCGTGATCCTGTACGAACTGTTCACGGGAATCCCGCCCTACTCGCGCGGCGATCACATGTCGGTCATGTATCAGCACGTCCAGGGCAAGGCGCGGCCGCCGATCGAGGTCAACAAGGCCCTGCCGGCGGATCTGAATAGCCTGGTCATGAAGTGCATGTCCCTGGACAAGGCCAAGCGCGCCCAATCGATGGACGAGCTGCGCGTGTCGCTGGAGAAGTTCCTGTAGGTCCGCCGGACCGCGGGCATCCATCGGACCCCGCGGAAGCCGCTTTTGACCGGCTGATGGACGGCCAAGGCTAGACGCAGCTCACGTTTATCGCGCCCGGGAGCCCCAAACACTCGTAAATCCAAGCGCTTACAGGTAGCCTTCTGCGTTATGGCAAGAATCGACGCCTTCCTCAAACTGGGTGTCGCCCAGGGATGCTCCGATCTGCACTTGGCGGTTGGGATACCGCCGATGCTGAGGATGCACGGCGATCTGCTGCCGATCAAATTCCGCGACCTCGGAGAGGCCGAGCTCGAAAGCTACATCACCGAAGTCCTGACCCAATCGCAATTGAAAACCCTGCGCGAGGGCCACGACATCGACTTCTCCTACGTGTCGGCCGAGGGCGGCCGCTTCCGCGTCAACGTCTTCCGCAAGGAGACCGGCATCGGCGCCGCGTTCCGGGCGATTCCGACTCAGATGCCGAGCATCGATCAGTTGGGCCTGCCGCCCATCGTGAAGAAGCTCTGCGATCAGCATCAGGGCATGATTCTGGTCACCGGCTCGACCGGCACGGGCAAGACCACGACGCTCGCCTCGATGATCGATTACCTCAATACGACCCGCAACCTCAACATCATCAGCCTCGAGGATCCGATCGAGTTCGTTCACCGCAGCAAGTCGAGCCAGGTCATTCAACGCGAATTGGGCACGCACCTGCCGTCGTTCGCCGAAGGCGTGCGCGCCGCCATGCGCGAGGATCCGGATGTGATCCTGGTCGGCGAAATGCGCGACGCGGAGACGATCTCCATGGCCATGACGGCCGCCGAGACCGGCCACCTCGTGCTTGGGACGCTGCACACCACCAGTGCGACCAAGACCATCGACCGCATCATCGACGCGTTGCCGGTCGAAGAGCGCGAGCAAACCAAGAGCTTTCTCGCCTCGAGCCTCATCGCGGTCATCACGCAGGTATTGCTCAAGACGCCGGACCAGCGCGGCCGCCGCGCCGTCTGCGAGATCATGGTGCTCACCAAGGCGATCGGCAAGCTCATCATGACCGATCAATCGCATCAAATTCCGAGTCAGCTCCAGATGGGCAAGGAATACGGCATGCAGCTTCTGGATCAGGCGCTGCTCACGGCCATCCACGCGAAGGAGATCGATCCGGAACAGGCGTATCTCTATGCCAGCGACAAGAAGCAATTCCAACGCTTCGTCACCGACCTGAGCGGCGTGCCGTCGGTCCAGAGCGCCGCTTCCTGACCCCATGGCCGCCATCGACGCATTCCTGACGCAGGTTTTGGAGCAAGACGGCTCGGATCTGCATTTTCTGGCCGGGGACGTTCCCCGCGTGCGTCAATACGGAGAACTCAAGCCGCTGCGCCCCGAACCCCTCGAGGCGGAAATGGTCAAGACGACGCTCTACGAAATCATGCCGAAGCTCTCGGTGGAGCGCTTCGAGGCGAGGGACGGCGCCGATTTCGCCCATAGCATCCCGGGCGTGGCGCGTTTCCGGGTCAACGTCATGCGCCAATTGAACGGCATGGGCGCGGTTTTCCGGGTGATCCCATCGAAGGCGAAGAGCGCCGATGACCTGAAGCTCCCGCCCGCCGTGCGCGATTTGTGCAAGAGCACCAGCGGACTGATCCTGGTCACGGGCAAGACCGGCTCGGGCAAGTCCACCACGCTTGCCGCGCTGATCGACGACATCAATACCCGCGAGAAAGGTCATATCCTCACCATCGAGGATCCGATCGAATTCGTGCACATGAGAAAGAACTGCCTCATCAGCCAGCGCGAAATCGGCGTGCACGCCACGAGCTTTTCGAGCGCGCTGCTCTCGGCCCTGCGCGAGGACCCCGACGTGATCCTGGTCGGCGAGCTTCGCGATCTCGAGACCATGAGCATCGCGGTGACCGCGGCGGAGATGGGGATTTTGGTCATGGGCACCCTGCACACCAACGGGGCGGCGGCCACGGTGGATCGTTTGATCAACGCGTTTCCGGCGGATAAGCAGCCGCATGTGCGCACCATGCTGTCTACGAGCCTTCGCGGCGTGGTGTCCCAACAGCTCATTCCGAAAGCCGACAAGAAGGGGCGGGTCGCGGCCCTCGAAATTCTGATCAACACCCCGGCGATCGCCAACCTGATCCGACAGGGCAAGATGGACCAGCTGGAAAACGGCATGCAAACGGGCGCCGGTTCGGGCATGCGGCTGATGGACGCGGCGATCCAGGCGCTGCTCGACCAGCAGATCATCACCGGCAAAGAGGCGTATAAAAAGGCGATCAACAAAGCCCGATTCGAGCCGCTGCGCGAAGCGGGCTGAGCCACCGGCGCCGCGGCCGCATTTGCGCCGCCCGAAGATGCCCCGCCGTGGCATAATTTTCGGATGCCCAATCGACGCCGAATCCTGGTTACCAGCGCGCTGCCGTACGCAAACGGCCCCATTCACCTAGGTTATATCCTCGAGGTCGTACAGACCGACGTGTGGGTGCGGTTCCAGAAATTACGCGGCCACGAATGCTATTACGTCGGCGCCGACGATACCCATGGGACGCCGATCATGCTCAAAGCGCAGGCCGAGGGCATCACTCCGGAGACGCTGATCGATAACGTCAACGGCGAGCATCGGCGCGATCTGGCCGACATGTTGATCGGCTTCGACAACTACGGCTCGACGCATTCGCCCGAAACCAGGACGCTTTGCAACCGTATGTATTTGCGCCTGCGCGAGAGCGGGTGCATCGATAAAAAAAGCGTCCGGCAGGCGTACGATGACGCCGCGAAAATGTTTCTGCCGGATCGCTACGTCAAGGGAGTCTGCCCCGTGTGCGGCACCCCCGATCAGTACGGCGACTCCTGCGAGAACTGCGGCTCGACGTACACCCCGGCCGACCTCAAGAATCCCATTTCGGTGGTCAGCGGAACGCCGCCCGTCTGGCGCGAATCCGAGCATTATTTCTTCAAGCTGAGCGCTTTCGAAGCGCGGCTGTCCCAGTACGTGAAGAGCGGTGCGGTGCAGGAAAGCGTCGCGCGCAAACTCGAGGAGTGGTTTTCGCAAGGACTCAAGGACTGGGACATTTCGCGCGATGCGCCATATTTCGGCTTCGGAATCCCCGATGCGCCCGGAAAGTACTTCTACGTCTGGTTCGATGCCCCGATTGGCTATCTCGGCAGCTTCGAGCAGCTCTGCGAGCGTACCGGATTGAAATTCGACGAGTTCCTGGCGGCGGATTCGACCGCCGAACTGCATCACTTCATCGGCAAGGACATCCTGTACTTTCACTCGTTGTTCTGGCCCGCGGTGCTCGAAGCCGCCGGCATGAGAAGGCCGACGAGCGTTCACGCGCACGGCTTTCTGACCATCAACGGCGAGAAGATGTCCAAGTCCCGCGGCACTTTCGTCACGGCACGGCGCTACCTCGATACCTTGAAGCCCGAATACCTGCGCTACTACTTCGCCGCGAAACTCGGCCCCGGCATCGACGACCTCGATCTCAACCTGGATGAGTTCGTGACGCGCTTGAACTCGGACATCGTGGGCAAGCTCGTCAACATTGCGAGTCGCTGCGCCGGTTTCATCACCAAAAACTCGGGCGGCCTCCTCGCCGGCTCGCTGCCGGACCCCTCGCTGTATGCGGCCTTTACCGCGGCCGGCGAGGCGATTGCCGCCTCCTACGAGAAGCGCGACAGCGCGGGTGCGATGCGGGAAATCATGGCGCTCGCGGATCGCGCCAACCAGTACATCGACTTGCACAAGCCGTGGACCTTGGCGAAGCGGCCCGACCAGGCCGCCGAAGTGCAGGCCGTGTGCACCCAGGGCTTGAACCTGTTTCGCGTCTTGATGATCTACCTGCAGCCGGTGCTTCCGCACATGGCGGCGGCGGCGCGGCACTTCTTGCAGGAGGCCGACTGGCGCTGGGAGAGCGCCTCGACACCCTTGCTCGGCACATCGATTCACGCTTACGAGCCGCTCGCCACGCGGCTGGATTCGAAGGCGGTATCGGCATTGATCGAGCCTGCGGCGGATGCCGCAAGCGCAGCGACGGCCGCAAAGGCAGCGGCGGACGCGGCCGGAAATGCCGCGACGACCGCGGCCGCCGCGGCGCCCGCCCCTCCGGCGCCGATCTCCATCGAGGACTTCATGCGCATCGACCTGCGGGTGGCGAAGGTGCTGGAGGCCGACGTCATCACGGGCGCCGACAAGCTGTTGAAACTCCGTCTGGACGTGGGCGAACTCGGCGAGCGCCAGATCTTCGCGGGCATCCGTGCGGCCTATGACCCCAAGGCGCTGGTCGGCAAGCTCATCGTCGTGGTCGCCAATCTGCAGCCCCGGAAAATGCGCTTCGGTACCTCCGAGGGCATGATGCTCGCCGCCGGTCCCGGCGGAAAGGATATCTTCGTGCTGTCTCCCGATACCGGCGCCGCGCCCGGCATGCGGGTGAAGTGACGCATGCGCTTGGATGAGGCAACCGCCGATGCCGTCAGTGCGCGCATCGATGCGCTGCTGCCTCAGACTCAATGCACGCGATGCGGGTATGCGGGCTGCGATCCCTATGCCTCCGCGATCGCCCGGGGCGAGGCCGACATCAACCAGTGTCCTCCCGGAGGCGCCGCGACGATTCGGGCGCTCGCCGGCTTGCTGGGAAGGCCCTTCAAGCCCTTGAATCCCGTGAACGGCGTCGAGTCGCCGCCGCGCGTCGCCTGGATCGATGAGGAACGCTGCATCGGATGCGCCCGCTGCCTGGCGCCCTGCCCGGTCGACGCCATCGTGGGCGCGCCCAAATTCCTGCACACCGTGCTGGCCGATCGATGCACGGGTTGTGAGCTCTGCCTCGCCCCCTGCCCGGTCGATTGCATCGAGATGCGCACCGGCCCCGCGCCCGCCGCCGACCAGCCTGCCCGCAACCGCGAGCGCTACGAGGCGCACATCGAGCGGCTGCAGCGGCGCACGCAGGAGCGGCAGCGGGAGCTCACCGCCCTCAAGGCGTCCGCCGGGCCTCGGGCCGCCGCGCCGTCGTGATGCGGCAACCGTGAACCCCCAGAAGCGGCGCGCAATCTTCGAGCGGCTCCGAGAGCACAACCCGGCCCCCCGCACCGAGCTGAACTACCGCACGCCGTTCGAGCTGTTGATCGCGGTCATTCTCTCGGCGCAGGCGACGGACAAGAGTGTGAACAAGGCAACGGCCGAGCTCTATCGAGTCGCAAACACTCCGGCATCCATGCTCGCACTGGGCCTCGCGGGTATCAGCACGCACATCAAATCGATCGGGCTCTACAACAGCAAGGCGAAGAACATCATCGCCACGTGCGAGGCATTGCTATCGCGGCATGGGGGCGAGGTGCCGCGCACCCGCGAAGCCCTCGAGCAGCTGCCGGGCGTCGGCCGCAAGACCGCGAACGTGGTGATGAACACGGCTTTCGGCGAGCCGACCATGGCCGTCGACACTCATATCTTTCGCGTCGCCAACCGAACCGGCATCGCTCCGGGCAAGAACGTGCGCGCGGTAGAGGATAAGCTCATGAAATTCGTGCCCGCCGAGTTTCTGAAGGATGCGCATCATTGGCTGATCCTGCACGGGCGCTACGTGTGCACCGCCCGCAAGCCAGCCTGCCCTCGATGCATCATCGAAGATCTCTGCGAGTACCGCCACAAGACGAGGGCTCCTGCGCCATGAGCACGGAGGATGCACCGCCGTCGATCGGCGCCTATACCCGGGATCAGCTGCGGCAGAGCTACGCGGACGCGTGGCGAAAGCACGTGGCCCGCTCCCCATTGACGGCCCTCGAAGCGCTCATCGTGGATGTGCTCGTGCTGCATCCCGAATACCACGCGCTCGTGCAGGACTCTCCCACCGCCCTCGCGTTCGACTCGGCGGCCGGCGCGGCACAGGAGAATCCCTTTTTACATATGGGGCTGCACCTCGCCATCCGCGAACAGATCTCGATCGACCGCCCGCCCGGTGTCCGCGCGCTGCTCGAGTCGCTCAAAGTGCGCCTAGGCGATGTCCACACCGCCGAGCACACACTGATGGAATCGCTCGCAGAGACCCTCTGGGAGGCGCAGCGCAGCGGCCGTGCCCCCGATGAGGGCCGCTATCTGGAACTTGCCAGGCGCCGGCTCCGTTCACTCGGCGCACGCTGACCACCAAGGTTAAGCAAGTTTCATGCGCGCTTCATCGGCGCGGGGACTGCCGGACGTTATTCTGCGCCGACATCACGCCCAGCATATGGCCCGATGCGGGCTGTCGGCGACCAAGCTCGAGGGTACATCATGCGCACGTTTCTTCCGGCGGTCTTTGTATGTCTGGCGCTAGCTTCCATGATCGGCGGCTGGCTGATCGCCGCTGCGGCCGCGCCCAGTGCGCCCGCACCGGCCACCACTCCGCCGCCCGCGAACAAGACCGCCACGCCGCCGCCGGCGCCCAACCCGGTCGATAACGACGCACCCGCAAGACACGCCAGGCGAACCGCCTGTCTCAAGGACGCCAAAAGCAAGAAACTGCTCGGGGCGCAGCGGACCGCCTACGTCAAGGGCTGCATGGGCGCTTCCTGACCCACCGAGTTCGGGCCGGAGCGGGCGTCCGGCGGCGGTCGCCGATCAGCGCTTCGGAATGTACAGATCCGTCAGAGTGCCCTCGAACGCTTCCGCCGAGAACGCCACGGTCTCCGACAACGTGGGGTGCGGATGGATCGTCAACCCGATATCCGCGGCGTCCGCCCCCAGTTCGATCGCAAGCCCCACCTCGGCGATCAATTCGCCCGCATTTGTGCCTACGATGCCGCCGCCGATCACCCGGTGGGTCGCCTTGTCGAATAGCAGCTTGGTGAACCCTTCATCGCGGTTCAGAGCGAGCGAGCGGCCGCTCGCCGCCCACGGAAACATTCCCTTGCCGTACTCGATGCCCCGTGCCTTGGCCTCGGCTTCGGTCACCCCAACCCAGGCGATTTCGGGATCGGTGTAGGCCACCGAAGGAATACAGCGCGCGTCGAAGGAGGACTTCTGTCCTGCGGCCACCTCTGCGGCCACCTTGGCCTCATGCGTCGCCTTGTGCGCGAGCATGGGCGCCCCGGCGATATCACCGATGGCAAAGATATGCGCCACATTGGTGCGCATCTGCCGGTCGACCCCGATGATGCCGCGCTTGTCGACCTGCACGCCGGCCGCCGCGGCATTGATGGCGTTTCCGTTGGCGCTGCGGCCCACGGCGACCAGGACCCGATCGAAATCCTGAGGAGCGGGCACGTCGGCCCCTTCGAACGTCGCGCGCAAGCCGCCGGGGTGCGGCTCGAGCTTGGCGACGCGCGTGCCGAGCATGATGCGTGCATAGCGCTTCTCGATGCGCTTCTGCAACGGACGAACCAGATCGCGGTCGGTGCCCGGCATGAGCCCGTCGCCCAGTTCGACCACCGTGACCGTCGAGCCGAGCGCATCGTAAACGCAGGCCATCTCCAGGCCGATGATGCCGCCGCCCACCACCAACAGCCGCTTGCCCTCCTCGGGCAACTCCAGCGCGCCGGTCGAGTCGATGATGCGCGGATCGTCCGGGAATCCCGGCAAGCGCGCCGACTCGGATCCGGCCGCAATGATGCATTGTTTGAAATCAACGCGCCGGACACCGTCGGCCGAGCGCAGCTCCAAGGAGTAAGGACCGATGAATTTCGCTTCTCCGCGCAGCACATCGACCTTGCGCTGCTTGGCGAGCACGCTGAGCCCATTGGTCAGCCGCGTGACGACCTTGTTCTTCCAACCGCGCAGCCTCTCACGGTCGATCTGCGGCGGCGGAAAGACGATGCCGCAGCCGGCCATGTCCGCCGCGTCCTCGATGACTTTGGCCGCGTGGAGGAGCGCCTTGGAGGGAATGCAGCCGACATTCAGGCACACCCCGCCGAGCATCGGCCAGCGCTCGATGAGCGTCACCTTGAGTCCCAAGTCCGCGGCGCGAAACGCCGCGGTGTAGCCTCCCGGGCCCGCCCCGAGAACGACGAGATCGAGCGCGTTCGAAGGAGCCGCGGAAGCCGTGTCGCGCCCTACCTGGGCTTTCGGGGCCGGTGCCGGGGCGGCGCTTGCCGGCGCCGGGGCGGCGCTTGGAGCCGCCTGATCCGCCACCTCGACGGTCGCGATCACCGTGCCGACCGACACCTGCTGGCCTTTCTTGACCGCGATCGAGACCACTTTGCCGGCCGCGGTCGAGGGCACGTCCATGGACGCCTTCTCGCTCTCGAGCGTGATGAGCGGATCGTCGATGCGGATCTCGGCGCCCGCCGCCACCAGCACGTCGACCACGGCGACATCCTTGGAGTCGCCGATATCGGGAACCCGTACCTCGACCGTGCTCACAACAGCGCCTTCACATCACCCAAGGTCTTGCTCAGGAAGACGATGAAGCGCGCGGCTTCGGCTCCGTCGATGACCCGATGATCATACGACAGCGATAGCGGCAACATCAGCCGCGGAACGAAAGCGCCCTTGTCGAAAACCGGTTTGTGACTCGCTTTGGATACGCCCAGGATGGCGACCTCCGGCGCATTGATGATCGGCGTGAACGCCGTGCCGCCGATGCCGCCCAGGCTCGAGATCGTGAACGAGCCACCCTGCATTTCGGCCGCCGTGAGCTTGCCGGCGCGCGCCTTCTCCGACATTGCCGCCAGCGCGCGCGCGATGTCGAACAGGTTGCCGCGATCGGCGTCGCGAATCACCGGCACCACGAGACCATTCGGTGTATCGGCGGCGAATCCGATGTGAAAGTATTTCTTGAAGACGAGATTCTGACCCGACGCATCGAGCGAGGCATTGAATCGCGGAAATTCCTTGAGAGCGACGATGCACGCCCTGACGATGAAGGCAAGCGGCGTCAGGCGCACGCCTTCCTGTTCCGCCTTGCCCTTCAGCGCGACGCGCGCGATCTCCAAGTCCGTGATGTCCGCATCGTCGTGCTGAGTGACGTGCGGCAAGTTGATCCAACTCGCCTGCAGGCGTGCGCCGGAAATGCGTTGAATGCGCGTCAGGGGCTGAACATCGACCGCACCGAACTTCGCAAAATCGACTTCCGGCACCTTGGGAAGCGATCCCCCTGCGGCCCCCGCGCTCGCGGTCAGGAGAGTTTTGACGTAAGCCTTCACATCCTCGTGCGTGATGCGCGACTTGGGCCCGGTCCCTGAGATCTTGCCGAGATCGGCGCCGAGCTCGCGCGCGAACTTGCGGACCGAGGGGCTCGCGTAGGCCTTGGAGAAGGCCGCCTCGTCGATGATCGTCGCGGGATGCGTGGGCGCTGCGGGCCGCGCCTCCACGGCGCCGGCCTCTCGCTCGGCGCGTTCCGGCGCGGGTACGGGCGGGGAACTGCTCCCGCCTGCCGGCTTCGCGTCGGCAGCCTGCGGGCTCACCGCGGGTTTCGCGTCGTCGGCAGACTTCGCGCCGCCGGCGGGCTTCGCGTCAGCGGCGGGCTTCGCGGCGGCGCCGGCCGCCTGCGCCTCCTCGCCGCTGTCGAGGAGCAGGATCAGGCTGCCTTCGGAAACTTTGTCGCCCTTCTTGAGCTTCACTTGGGCGATGCGG